>ERZ773022.2538-NODE-2538-length-10899-cov-17.690797_pt1 | contig 10899 bp, 9 predicted proteins | sample MGYA00580839_ERZ773022 | MGnify/ENA primary metagenome ERZ773022 (study PRJEB29015, sample SAMEA2738020) | human oral metagenome | biome: human oral; feature: human-associated habitat; material: dental | place: China | collected 2044 ... | reverse complement strand
CTGTCGGCGAGCCCGGCGCGGCGGCGGGGGCGGGCCCCGACGGCGCGCTGACCAGGCCCGGCGACTACCGCGAGTGGCAGCCGGAGGGGGAGCTGGACGCGGGGCTGCTCGACCGCGCCGAGTCCGACCCCGGGGCCAGGGCCCGGCTCATCGAGATCGCCCGGGCCATCTGCGACGTCGAGTCCCCGCTGACCCGCCACCGGCTCGTGACCACCATGAGCCGCGCCCTGGGCGACGGCGACGACCCGTCGCGCGAGGAGAGGATCCGCCGGATCCTGGGCGACGACTTCGCCTACATCGACGAGCGCGACTTCGTGTGGCGCACGCGCGACGCGGCCCTGGTGCCCGCCTCCTACCGGCGCGGCGCCCTGGACCACGTGGGCTCCATCGAGGAGATCCACCCGCGCGAGCTGACCGCGCTCATGGCCGAGGTCCGCGCCACCAGCCCCGAGTGGTCCTCCGTCGAGGAGCTGTGCACCGAGGCGCTGGCGCGCCTGAGCACCTCCAAGCGCCCGCTGAGCACGCCCGGCGTCCTGCCGGCGCTCACCGCCGCCCTGGAGGAGGCCGAGCGCCGCCGCAGGCGGTGAGCGGCCCGGTCCCCGGCCGCGGGGCGTTATCCTGAGGTGATGAGCCTGGATGACGACCTGCGGCGGGTGAAGGAGAAGATGGCGGCCCTCCCGTCGCACCGCGACTCGGAGGGCCGCCCCCCGTCCGACCCCGTCGCGTGGCGGCCGCCGGCGCCGGAGGCGGCGGTGGCGGCCTGGGAGGCCGGGCACGGGGTCGCCCTGCCCGCGGACTACCGCGCCTTCATCACCCGGGTGGCGGGCTCGGGCGACTGGCCGCACCACGGTCTGATCGGGCTGGACGCGGCGGACCGGGACAAGGCCGACGCACCCGACCCCGCCGCCCACTTCCCCTTCAGCCCGGCCGGCCCGCTGACCCCCGCGGACGAGACGGCCTACCGGGGGGCCCTCGGGCGCGGCGAGCCCGACCGCGGCTGGATACCCCTGTGCACGGAGGGCTGCGGCATGGACACGATCCTGGTGGTCACCGCCGTCGACCCCGGGACGGCCGGAACCGTGTGGTACTTCGACGTGGCCCACGACTGCGGCGTCCTGCCCATGGTCCACCCCTCCACCGGCGAGCCCCTGCGCTTCCTGGAGTGGTTAGAGCTGTGCCTGGACGCGCGGGCCTCCGGCGAGGAGCCCTGCGGCAGCGACCTGGTGCCCTCCGAGTTCCTCCCGTGGTGACGCGCTCGGAGGGGGGCCGGCACCATTCCACCGTCTCCCGGCCCACCGCCCCTGACGAGGATGAACCGATTGCGCGGCGCGAAGACGGCGGTATATGCACCTCGCCCGGCCGGCGCGCCCCTGCCCGCGGCGGGCCGCGCCGCATGAGCCGCAGCGGGGCCCTCCCCGTGCGAGACCGAGGAGATGAGTGACGATGCTCGCTTACCGAAGCGCCTTCGGCGCCGACGGGCCCGTCGACCAGGTGGCGCCCGCCGTGCGCGACGTCATGGTCGACTGGGCGGAGAAGAAGCACCGCAAGAAACTCGGCCCCGACGGCCTGGGGGCGCTCGCCCCCGGCGTGCGGCTGCAGCCCCACCCCGGGCTCGAGCTCCTCATGACCGACACCCGCGAGGAGCTGGAGGACCGCGTCTTCGGCTTCGTCGTCGTCGAGCGCCACGGCGCGAACTCCTGGGCCAGCCAGGTCATGGTCGCCGGCGGCCCCCGCCTGGGGGACCGCAGCCTCATCGTCGTCGAGACCGACTCCCCGCCCTCCCCCAAGGACCCGCTGCGCCCCAAGACCGCCAGCGTGCCGAGGTTCGTGCGCACCATGCTGGAGCGCTTCGAGTGCGACGACGCCGGCATCCGCCTGAGCAACAGCCCGCAGGTCCTCGGCGCCGAGGACGTCCCCGGGCTCCTGGAGGAGCTGGGGGCGGACGACCACCACGGGCTCGTGCTGGTGGCGGGGACCCCCGAGGGCCGCCCCCTGCCGGCGTGGACGAAATTCATAGGCAATATCACCAAGGGGACGGTCGGCCAGGCGGCCACCTACATCCTCGACGAGGCGGCGACGTCGGCCTTCAACGGCGGCGTCTGCCCGCAGCACGCCGTGCCCGGCGGGGCCCTGCGCTCCTTCGCCCCGGGGGCCCTCTTCGAGGAGCCCGACGACGGCGCCCGCCACCGCCTCCTGGCCGCCCAGGCCCTCGCCGACGACAAGCTCCGCAAGAAGGCCGGGCAGGTCCTCGAACGGCGCATCCGGGCCTTCACCAACGACCGCGAGCTGGAACGGCGCACCCGGCGCTACCTGTGGATACTGGGCCAGCACTTCGACGAGATCGTCTTCCGCGCGCCCCGGCAGCGCGAGATCGGGCCGGCCGCCGCCGCGGACGGGGCCTCCCCGGAGACGGCGCCCGCCGAGCTGCACGCGCGGGTGGAGGAGCTGACCGCCCGCCTCGCCGACCGCAATGAGGACCTGGACGGCGCGAGGAAGGAGCTGGCCGAGGCCCGGGACAAGATCAGGCTCCTCGAGCAGCGCGACGCCAAGCGCGAGCAGGACGACGACGCCCTGCGCGAGGAGCTGCGGCTGCGCACCGACGAGCGCGACGAGCTCAACGTCGACTACGCCGTCGCCCTGGACGACAAGGACCGCGCCCTGGGCCGCGCGGAGAAGGCCGAACGGGAGGTGCAGCGCCTGCGCACCGTGCTCTCGCGCATCGGCCACGCCGAGGAGGCGTGGGACACCCCCGAGGAGGACGAGCCCGACCTCGCCCAGCCCTCGGACTGGCTGGAGCTGGCGACCTGGGCCGGCAACGGGGAGCTCGCCCGGGCCCTGCCCCGGGTCGACTTCACCTGCGACTGGGACCGGGCCCTGGACCTGGACGACCAGAACAACCTGACCTGGATCGCCACGACCTGGGACATCCTGCGGGCCCTCAACGACTACGGGCGCGCCCGGGCGGACGAGAGCGTGACGGTGCGCAACCTCCACGAGTACCTCAGCGCGCCGCCGGAGGGCTTCCGCACGGTGCCGCGCGGGCGCTACAAGCCCACCGAGTCGGAGACGGTCGAGAACCGGCAGCGATACCGCAAGGAGAGGACGTTCCCGGTGCCCGAGCAGGTCCCCGGCCGCGACGACAACGGGCGCCTGTACATGGACCGGCACTTCGTCATCGCCACCGCGGGCATAGTCTCGCCCCGCCTCTACTTCCACGACGCCACCGACGTCCCCGACTACGGCAAGGTGGTCGTGGGCTACATCGGCCGCCACCTCACCAACGGCCAGACCAACTGAAGCCGCCGCCCGGGGCCGCGCCCGCCCCGGACCCCGGGCGCCGGCACTCCGCCGCGCCCGCCCGGGGCCGCGCTCCCCATCACATCTCATGGGCGCCGGGTCCGCGGTCGTATAGCCTTCCCGTGGCACCGCCCGCCCGGGCGGGCCCGTCGAGGAGAAGAATGAGCACCAACTCTGAGCCGTCCTGGACCGCACCCGACGCCCCCGCGGCCTACCCGCCCGCGTCCGGGGCGTCCCCGGACGTCGCGCGCTCCAAGGGCCGCCGCTCCCGGGCCCACCGCGAGCCCGGCTACGGGCAGGCCCCCAAGGCGGCGTCGGGATCCTCCTACCCGGGCACCGGCCCCCTGCCCTCCTCCTCCGAGCTGCGCCGCGAGGCCCAGCGCACCGCCGAGATCGCCGCGCGCACCACCAGCCCCGAGGAGGACGTCGAGCGCGCCCGCGCCCTGCTCAAGCGCGTCACCTCCACCTTCTCCGAGCGCGTCGTCGGCCAGCAGCGGCTGCGGGTCGCCCTCGTCTCCTGCCTCATCGCCGGCGGGCACGTCCTGCTCGAATCGGTCCCCGGCCTGGCCAAGACCACCGCCGCCCAGACGCTGGCCGCCGCCGTCTCCGGCTCCTTCCGCCGCATCCAGTGCACGCCCGACCTCATGCCCAACGACATCGTGGGCACGCAGATCCTCAACTACGCCACCGGCGAGATGACCACCCAGCTGGGCCCCGTCCACGCCAATATCGTCCTGCTCGACGAGATCAACCGATCCTCGGCCAAGACCCAGTCGGCCATGCTCGAGGCCATGCAGGAGCGCCAGACCTCCATCGGCGGAGTCGTCTACCCGCTGCCGCATCCCTTCATGGTCCTGGCCACCCAGAACCCCATCGAGGAGGAGGGCACCTACGTCCTGCCCGAGGCCCAGATGGACCGCTTCCTCATGAAGGAGGTCCTCAGCTACCCCAAGCCGGCCGAGGAGGCCGACGTCCTGGACCGCATCTCCTCGGGCTCCTTCGACCGGCCCATCACCACCCGCCCCATCTCCACCGACGACGTCGAATGGCTCCAGGGCGCCGTCGAGCGCGTCTACGTCGACCCGGTCATCAAGCAGTACATCGTCGCCCTGATCAACACCTCCCGCGGCGGCGGCCCCCGCCCCGTGACGGGCATCGAGCGGCACGTGCGCGTGGGCGCCTCCCCGCGCGGCGGCATCGCCCTCATGAAGGTCGCCCAGGCCGTCGCCCTCCAGGCCGGCCGCACCTACGTCACGCCCGACGACGTGAGCATCCTGCGCCACTCCGTCCTGCGCCACCGCCTCGTGCTCACCTACGACGCCCTGGCCGACGGCGTCGCCCCCGAGACGATCATCGACGCCGTCTTCTCCGCCGTCCCCACCCCCTGAGCGCCATGGCCACGGACACGGACACCTCCGCCGACTCCCCCCCGGGGACCGCATGGGCCCCGGGGGCGACCGGGACCGCCCGGGGCGCCTCCCGGCTGGCCCGCGTGCGCGGCCGCCTGGAGCTGCCCACCCTGCGGCGGGCCACCGGCCTGCTCGACGGGCGCCACCGCTCCGTGTTCATCGGCCACGGCCAGGACTTCGACGACCTGTCCCCCTACCGCCCCGGCGACGACGTGACCGACATCGACTGGAAGTCCTCCGCCCGCGCCGGCCAGCCCGTCATCAAGCGCTACCAGCGCGAGTCCAACCTCCCCCTCATCCTGGCGGTGGACACCGGGCGCACCATGGCCGCCCAGGCGCCCGACGGCGACGACAAGCGCGCCCTGGCCCTGGCGGTCGCGGAGATCTTCGGCTACCTGGCGCGCATGCGCGGGGACCCGGTCGCCCTCGTCGCCGGCGACGCGGGCCGCGTCGTCGACCGCCCCGCCCGCTCGGGCGCCGAGCACGCCGAGATGCTCCTGGCCCTCCTGGCCCGCCGGCTGGACGCGCTGACCACCGGCGGGGAGAAGGACGAGAACGGGGAGCGGCTCGCCGCCGGGGCGCCGCCCTCCCGGCTGTCCGCGGTCCTGGAGCGGGTCTCCACCTGGCACCGGCGCCGCAGCCTCGTGGTCCTCATCACCGACACCTCCCACCCCGACGCGCGCACCGACCCCGCGGTCGTCGACTGGCTGCGGCGCCTGTCCGCCCAGCACGAGCTCATCGCCATCCAGGTGGCCGACGACGTCGCCCTCGCCCCCGGGCGCGGGCGGCGCCGCGACATCGAGCTGGCCGGGGAGGTGCCCGCCTTCCTGCGCGAGGACAAGGCCCTGGCCGCCAGGCTCGACGCCCAGGAGCGGGCCCGGCGCTCGCGGGTCGCCGCCCTGCTCGACTCCCGCCGCATCGAGCACGTCGCCGTCACCTCCGAGGCCGTCATGATGGAGCAGATCGCCGAGCTGCTGGCCCGCCAGCGCCTGGTCCTGAACCGGAGGCGGAGGTGAGTCCCGTGCGCGTGAACCCGTGCGCCGGCCGCGGCGCGTGCGCGGCGCCGGCGGCCCTCCTGCCCGCCGCGCTGCCCGCCGTCGCGGCGCCCGTGGCGCGCCCCGTCCTCATGCCCCTGTGGATGATCGTGGCGGCCGTCATCGCCCTGCTCATCGCCATCGCCTGGTTCGCGGGCACCCTCATGACCACCCGCCGCGACACCTCGCGGGCCGTGGCCGACATCCCCATGGCGCCGGCGGACCGGCGCGAGTGGATCGCGCGCGTCGAGGCCTGCTCCACCCGCTTCCGCGACGGCGAGATCGACCTGCGCGCCCTCCACCTCGAGCTCGCCGAGATCCTGCGGGGCTTCGCCGCCGCGCGCACCGGCGAGCCCGCCGAGTCGGCCACGGCCCAGGAGATCCTCCGGATGGCCGGGGTGCGCCTGCACCCCTTCGAGGAGCTGTGGCGGCGCCGTCGGCCCCGTCCGGAGCATGACCTGGAGGACAACCCGCTCGGCCACGTCGGCCGGCTCCTGGAGGAGTGGGAGCAGCCCTCCTTCGACCGCGACCCGCGGGCCGCGGCCCAGACCGCTCTCGATCAGGCGCGGAAGGTGGTGCGCCAATGGTGATGCCCTGGCTGCCGTGGCTGCTCGCGGGCGCGGCGCTCCTTGTGATCATTCTCGAGCTGGCGCTGGGATCGCGCACCCGTTCGCGCCCGGAGGGCCGGCGCCGCGGGCGCCCCGCCCCGGTGCGCCTGGCCAATTCCTCGCCCCTGCTGTCCAGCGCCCCGGTGCGCTCGCGCATCCGGCGCCGCCGCCTGCTGCTGGGCGCGGTGGCGCTCCTGGGCGTCGGCGTCCTGACCTGCTCCGCCCTCATCGCCGCTCGGCCCGTGAGAGTCGCTGAGCGCAACGACGCCCTGGCCAACCGCGACATCATCCTGTGCCTGGACGTGTCCACATCCATGGTCACCACCGACTCGCGGATCCTCGACACCTTCTCCGAGCTGCTGGACACCTTCGACGGCGAGCGGGTCGGGCTGGTCGCGTGGAACGCCACCGCCCAGACCATGGTCCCCCTGACCGACGACTACGATCTGCTGCGCGGCCAGTTCGAGGAGATCGCCGACGTCCTCGACTTCACCCCCACCCGCGGCAACCCGGCCCTCAACGACTACTACGAGACCTTCGCCGGGACCTTCGGGGACGTCCACGGCTCCTCCCTGGTCGGCGACGGCCTGGCCTCGTGCGCCCTCGCCTTCGACGCGCAGGGCCAGGACCGCTCCCGCTCCATCATCCTGGCCACCGACAACCAGGTCTACGACGACTACGGCGAGCAGATCTACTCCCTGAGCGAGGCGGCCGATCTCGTCCAGCAGGAGGGCATCCGGCTCTTCTCCCTCTACGGGGCCGACCCCGACATGATGGACCCCAGCACGAGCAGGGCGGACATGACCCGGGCGCGCAACGAGCTCAAACGGGTCACCCTCGACCACGGCGGCCGGTTCTACGAGGTCGACGACGCCGAGGCGGCCTCCGAGATGGTCAAGGAGCTGGAGAAGGACCAGATCAAGGAGGTCGGCGGGAACACCGAGGTGCGCGTGACCGACGTGCCCCAGACCGCCGCCGTCGGGCTCCTGGCCGCCGTGCTGGTGCTCCTGGGCCTGACCGCCTGGAGGCGAGTATGAGGTTCGACCCGCTCCTGCCCGGATCCTGGCCGCTGGTGATCGCCGTCGCGCTCGTCATGGCGGCCCTGCTGTGGTGGTCCGCCCGCTGGGCCTTCTCCGCGCTCGCCGACCCCGGCGCCCGGGCCTCCTGGTGGCGCCGGGCCTGCCTGGCCCTCGTCATGGTGCTGATCCTGGCGGGGCCCGCCGCCGCCGTCACCGAGTCCACGCAGGTGTCGAACGTGGAGATCTACCTCGTCGTCGACCGGACCGGGTCAATGGCGGCCGAGGACTGGGCGGGCGGCCCCGCCGCCGGGGGCGGGACGCGCCTGGACGGCGTCAAGTCGGACCTGACCGCCATCCGCGACGCGTGGCCGCAGGCCCGCTTCTGCATTCTGGCGCTGGACGGTGCCGCCGCCCGCGAGCTGCCGCTGACCAGCGACCTGGACGCCGTCACCTCCTGGATCGGCTCCCTCCAGCAGGAGATCACGCAGCGCTCGCAGGGCTCCTCCCTGGACGGGATGCTGCCGCTGCTCGTCCAGACCCTCACCAGGGCCAAGGAGAAGAACCCCGAGGACGCGCGGCTGGTCTACATCCTCTCCGACGGCGAGGCCACCGACGACGGCCGGGGCGCCGGCGCGGCCGGCACGGCCGGGGCGACGTGGGCCAAGGCGGGCGAGCTCACCGACGGCGGCGCCGTCCTGGGCTACGGGACGGCCTCCGGCGGCATGATGCGGTCCTTCGACGGCTCGTCCACCCCCGGCTCCGGCAAGTACATCCTCGACCCCGACACCGGCAAGCCCGCCGTCTCCGTGCCCGACACCCGGGCCCTCGCCTCCGTCGCCGAGGCCCTGGGCGTGCCCTACTTCCAGCGCACCGGCGGGTCCGACGACGTCCCCACCGGCGACTTCACGCGCCAGGACGTCAACGCGGTGCTCACCGACGGCCGCGAGAAGAAGAACCGCGTCCGCTACCTCACCTGGCCGCTGGGCATTGCGGCGTCGGCCCTGGCGATCTGGGAGCTCGTGGCGCTGATCCGGGCCGAGCGCGCGCTCCGCCGCCTGACCGCCCTCGGGGAGGGAGTCCGATGAGCAGCAGTACATCGAGCCCGCCGGACGCCCCGACCGGGGTCGGCGCCTCCGCCGCCGGGACCGGCCCCGCATCCTCCGCCGAGCGCTTCCGCCCCGGGGGCATGAGCGAGGAGGAGGCGCGCCGTTACGCAGGCGCCGTCGGAATGGACGAGGGCGAGGACGGCGACGGGGACGAGGACGAGGACCCGGGCCGCAGGAGCGACCGGCTGCGCCGTCGGCGCCGAATGCTGCTCGTGGGCGGACCCCCGGCGGTGATCGTCGTCCTCCTGGCCGCCTGGCTCGCCTTCCTCAGCCTCATGACAATGGCGGCGAACAACGCCGTCATCCACAAGGACTACAAGACCGCCGTCAGCCGCTACGCGATCGTGGCGAGAGTCGACCCGTGGCTGGAGAAGTGGCGGGTGCACTACAACCTCGGCACCGCCCAGCTCCTGGACGGCCGGCTCGACCAGGCGCAGGCCAGCCTGGAGACGGCGCTCAAGACGGCGCCGAAGGCGAACATGGTCAAGGTCACGCGCGAGGACGGCACCACCGACCAGATCCGCGACCCCGGCGCGCCGGAGTGCCTCGTGCGCACCAATCTCTACGCCGTCCACGTGGCCGCCTGGCACAACGCCGTCTCGACCGGGAACACGGCCGAGGCCCAGGCGCGCCGCGCCGCCATGACCGAGGCGGCGGGGGAGTGCGAGGTGGTTCCGCCGCCCGAGGAGCCCGACCCCACCCCCTCGCCGAGTCCGCCGCCCAGTCCGGAGCCGAGCCCGTCGCCCACGCCCACGGCCTCGTCGGACCCCTCGCCGACCCCGCCGCCCACGCCCACGCCCGGCCCCTCGTCGAGCCCCACGCCCGGCCCGTCGCCCACGCCCACGTCCGGCCCCTCGTCGAGCCCCACGCCCGGTTCGTCCTCGAGCCCCGTGCCCTCGCCATCGCCCTCGTCGAGCGATCCCAAGCGCGACAAGCTGCGGGAGCGCAACGAGGACGCCAACCCCACCAGGGGTCCGGGCGGCGGTGGCGGACGTCCCTGGTAGTTCGCCGGCCCGCTCGCCCGGCCCGTGGGAACGTCACATGATCCGCGAGATCGCCGGGCGCCTGGAAGCCGCGCGGGAGCCGCCTTCTACGGCGTCCGTCCCGGCGGCGCCGCGCCCGGCGGCCCCCGCGGGCGCCCGCGACCACCGGAGCGGTCCCGCGAAGGGGCGGGGGAGTCAGCCCGCGGCGGCGATGTTCTCGCGGTCGTGCCCCTGATCGCCGTGCGCGGGGTCGGAGGCCCGGGTGGGCGGGATCACCGGAACCTCGTGACGCGGATCCGGCGCCCCGACGGCGCGCAGCACGAAGGCGTCGAGCGCGGCCAGGTACTGGGCGCGGGCGCGGGGCTCCGACGGCGTCGGCCTGCCCCCCATGACGCAGGCGTGCACCAGCGGGATCATCTGCGAGGGGTCCTGGCGGGGGATCGCCCCGCAGCTCATGGCGTCGGTGAGGATCTGGGCGAGCATCTGGGTCATGTGGCCGGCGTGCGCGCGCAGCCGGCTCGCCGTGCCGCGGGAGACCGAGTCGGCCAGCGGGCCCGTGGAGGGGAAGTGGTAGTGGCGCTTGATGAGCGCCTGCTGGCGCACGTAGACGCGCAGGCGGTCGATCGGGTCCTCCATGCCCGCCAGGGCGCGCGAGAGCTCCTCGGCGTAGCGCGCGGTCTCGTGCTCCATGAAGGCCAGGAGCAGGTCCTCCTTGTTGGCGAAGTGGTTGTAGACCGCGGTGCGGCCGACCCCGGCGCGGGCGGCGACGTCGGACAGGGTGATCTTGTCGAAGGACCGGTGGCTCATGAGCGCGGACAGGGCCTCGAAAAGGGCGTTGCGCGTCCGCTCACGATGCTCGGCCAGTGAGTTCCCTATAATCTTCGGCATGAGGGTACCCTAACCTACAAGGTGACGAAGTAGCGATCGGCGTCATAAAAGTGGTGCGCGGCGCTCTTGCGACCCGGCTCACGTCCTCGTCGCCGCGAGGATCGAGGCGAGGACCGGCAGGTCGGCGTCCAGCCAGGGCAGAGCGCCGACCTCCCCCAGCCCCGCCCAGCGCAGCTGCTCGTGCGAGGTCCCCCGCCGCGGTCCGTGCGCCGGGTCGGCGGGCTCGGCCAGCCACACGCGCATGCGGTAGCCGTGCAGGGCGGGCCAGGCGGGCGCGTCGTCGCCCGGGAAGGGGGAATCGGCGGCGGAGACCGGCGCCGCCACCGCCAGCCCGGCGGGCGGGGCGATCTCGGCGCCCAGGCGGACGGACAGGCTGATCTCCTCGCGCAGCTCGCGCTCCAGGGCCCGCACGGGCCGCTCGCCCGGCTCGACCTTCCCGCCGGGAAGCTCGTACCGCCCGGCGTGCTCGGCCGGGTAGGAGCGGGCGGCGCACAGCATCTTCGTCGGCCGGGTCAGCGAGTCGAGGACGGCGGCGGCCACGACGAGCCTAGTCAG
>ERZ773022.2536-NODE-2536-length-10909-cov-15.598673_pt1 | contig 10909 bp, 9 predicted proteins | sample MGYA00580839_ERZ773022 | MGnify/ENA primary metagenome ERZ773022 (study PRJEB29015, sample SAMEA2738020) | human oral metagenome | biome: human oral; feature: human-associated habitat; material: dental | place: China | collected 2044 ... | reverse complement strand
CCTCACCAAAAACCACATACTCTTCGGAAAGCTTACGGCCGGCGGCGGCAGAGGCGATGGCAAGACAGACTGCAAGGTCGGCAGCAGAATCTTTGATCTTAATACCACCGACTACATTTAAGAAAATATCCTTATCGCTAAGGTTTAATTTGGTACGTTGCTCGATAACCGCGATAAGTAAGTTGAGGCGATTAAGATCAAAACCAGAAGCGGCGCGTTTAGGATAGCCAAAATTCGTGGTTGTACAAAGCGCCTGGATCTCGACAAGAAGAGGGCGAGTCCCTTCTAATGTGGCAAGAATAATCGAGCCATCGGTATTTTGACGTTCGGCAAGCAGGGCGGCGGAAGGATTCTGAACCTCACTTAGGCCCTTTTCATTCATTTCAAAAATCGCAGCCTCAGAGGTGGGCCCAAAACGATTCTTCACGGCACGAATGGTTTTGAAACCACCATAACGATCTCCCTCAAAATTAACGACCACATCAACGAGATGCTCGAGTACTTTTGGACCAGCAAGAGTACCCTCCTTGGTGACATGACCAACAATGATGACAGCGGTATCTGTAGACTTGGCGGCCTGAATAATGAGATTGCCGGCGTTAGTGATCTGGGAGACAGTACCAGGAGCGGAAGAGATTTCATTGATGGCGAGAGTCTGGATTGAGTCAACAATAACTAGATCGAACTGGCCCTCACGGATGGTCTTGGCTATATCATTACCAGAGGTAGAGCTGGCAAAAACCAATTTATCAGAATCTGCACCGAGACGAACAGCGCGCATTTTGACTTGACTGGCCGACTCTTCACCGGAGATATAGAGCACTTGATGCTTTTTTGCAACTTCGGCGCAGATTTGCATCAGGATAGTGGACTTACCAATTCCCGGCTGCCCGGCAAGAAGCGTGACGGAGCCACGTAAAATACCACCTCCCAGTACCTCATTGAGGCCGGGAAATTCAGTTTTAAGGCGTTCCTTGTCACTTATAACTGTGATCTCATTAATCTTGGTGAATTTAAGTAGCTGACCGCTGGTCTTGGCCTGCGAGATGGCATTTTTTCCACTAGTTTCACTAACTGCAAGATCCTCAATGATGGAATTCCAGGCATCACAGTTATTACAATGCCCTGCCCACTTTGAATATTTGGCTCCACAATTCTGACAGACAAACTGGCTAGTGTTTTTTCCCATACTAAAATTATAACAGGCTTTAGTGGTAAAATAAATTTATGATAAGAGAGTTAATTAATGAATATTTAGAGCTTTATCCGGAGGAAGTAGAAGGGCTGCTGGCAGCAAGGAAGCTATCCGAAAAGGCGAGGACGGATGAAGAAAAAATATTTGATAGAAAAAACTCGGATGGCCATTTTACGGCCTCGGCTTTTATTCTCTGTCCTGGTCTTGGCAAGATTTTACTCTTAAAACATAAGTCCTTAAATATTTTGTTGCAACCTGGTGGGCATATTGAAAAAGAGGATGCTACGCCATTTGCGGCAGCACTAAGGGAGCTTGAGGAAGAGACGGGATGTCTTGATTTAGAAAAAATAAATTATATCGAAATTCTACCAGATGACCCACTAATGCCGTTTCATATTGATACTCATAAGATTCCAGAGAATCCCAAAAAAGGCGAACCAGCACACTTACATCATGATTTTGGTTATTTATTTGAGATAAATGAGATTCAAGAAATAAAAATCGATCCAAATGAGTCTGATGGCTTTTTATGGGTTGACCTGGAAGAGTTCTATAGACAACCCCATTTCACATCAATCGCCCCGAAGGTGAAAAAGTTCTTAGCAGAAAATCGTGTATAATATGGGTATGGTTGAACAAAAAACAAAGAGGGGGTTTACGATTATTGAGTTGGTGGTGGTGATCTTTTTTGCCTCGTTACTACTCGTACTATTCTTTTTGCAGAAATTAAATTTGGATGCGATGCACCGCGACGAACAGCGCAAAGAAGCGATTAATGCAATGTATTATGCACTCGAGGAAGGCTTCCACGCAAAGAATGGATACTACCCTGAAAAAATTTCTGAAGAGAATTTAACGGTGATGGACCCAAGTCTCTTTACGGATCCAGGTGGAGTGAACTTGGGACGCGAAGGAAGTACGTATTCTTATGAACCAGCGAACTGTTCTAATGGAAAATGTAAGGAATATACTCTAAAGGCGCAGATGGAAAAAGAGGATACTTACATCAAGAAAAATAGAAGCTAGGAAACTAAAAAATATCCACCAAGTTGGTGGATATTTTTTACTACTTTTCGATGACTTGATCGATTGCTTTTAGTAATTCATCAATAAAAGCTTTATCGAAATCCTTCTTTTCCTTATCAGTCATTTCATCCCAAGTCTTTTTACGGTTTTCTGATTCGAACGCTGCTGCTAACGGATAGTCTGTGCCGTTGTATGGTAATTTCAATTTTTCTTTATTAAGAGTTCCGTGATTAACATTATAAACTAGTCTCATTTCTCCTGCTGGAGAAACAATAGCAACACATTGTTTGAAATAACACTTATAATTATTCAGATTTTTGGTTTTTTCTTGAAAATAACTCCAAAACTCAGCATTAGTGGTCTCTTCAGGCAATTCTCCTCCCCAACGCCTTAAAGCAACTCCAGGCTCTCCGTTTAACTCTTCAATAAAGAAACCTGTGTCGTCACCAATACTAACTAATCCAGTCTTATAGACGTAAGCTCGTGCTTTGGCTATTGCGTTGTCTTCAATTGAATTAATGCCTTCTGGTACATTTATTTCAATATTGAAGGTTTTTGGCGACTCTAAATTAAATTTATCACCTAAATATAGTTTAAAATCTTGAATCTTAGAACTGTTACCGGTTGCAATAAAAATTGTTTTTTTATCATCATCTTTATTATTAAACATATTAAAAACTCGTTCTTGTGGATATTTTTTACTACTTTTCGATGACTTGATCGATGATGCCGTATTCTTTGGCCTCTTCGGCAGACATCCAATTATCGCGATCCATATCTTTGATAACCTGAGCGACCGTTTTACCAGTGTTCTTTGCCATAATCTCGGCAAGGCGCTTCTTTAAGAAAATACCTTCCTTTAACATGATTTCCTGATCGGTGATTTTACCTTCAGTACCAGAGCTAGGCTGGTGAATCATAACACGGGCATTTGGTAGAGCAAAACGTTTACCCTTGGCGCCGCAGCTGAGTAGCATAGCCCCCATAGAGGCTTGCAGTCCAATACCAATGGTTTGAACATCTGGCTCAATATAATTCATGGTATCAATAATGGCAAGACCATCATAAACTGAACCGCCAGGAGAGTTAATGTAAAGCTTAATATCCTTCTTGGGATCATCGTGTGCGAGGAAGAGCAGCTGAGCGACCACTAAATTGGCTGTATGAGAATTAACATCCTCGCCCATAAAAATGATACGGTCGTTTAAGAGGCGCGAATAAATATCGTACGATCTTTCACCACGATTAGTGGTCTCAATAACGGTGGGGACGAGATAGTCGTTTGCTTTATTTAGTTGATTTTTCATATTACTCCTTTATTTATTAACTATTGGATAGGCCTTTATCGACTTTAGGGATGGAATTGGAATTAATCTGGTCAATAAGTTCATTGTTATGATAAATGCTTTGATTATATTTTGCGATTTCTGAATTAAGCTCCTCAATACCCTTCTTTAGCTGATCGTACTCTAGATTGAGTTTATCGATGCGAGAAACAATGGATTGACGTTTAGTATTAAAATCAGATTGACTACTGAAATCACCACGACCGGCGCGTGAATTGAAGTCGGAAATTACTGTATTTAGCTGCTGTTTTTGTTCTTGATACTGTTTGGTTTGAGCCTCAATAGCTTGTTTTTTGGTTTCAATAGAGGTCTTGAGACGATCAGTTTCACGCTTAAGCTCAGTAAAGACATTGTGGTATTGATCATTAAATTTAACAATTGCCTGTCGATCCATGAAATATCTTTGATAATAGCGCTCGAGTGGGGCCGGAAGATTTTTTACTTCAGTACCAAGACGAGAATGAAGCTCATCGTAAAATTCATCTGGTCGATAATTCTGCATCGAAACACGGAGGTCGGAATCGGCGGGAAGTTGATGATAGACTGACTGAAGTTGATCGTTGAGGTCATTTTTCTCCCAGAAAAGTAAGCGGTGATAGGCGGCATGCAACATTTCATGCGCAGTAGTCACTTCACGTACGCCGGGAATTTCGGAGGAGTCTACATTATAAATATAGAGGCGGTCCTGATCTTCACGATAGCAACCAAGTACATAGATTTCCTGACTATGGCTATTACAATTTTGGTTAAAATTTTCTTTTTCTTGTAGAGATGGGTGAGTAGCCCGAAGAATGAGTTGTGCACGACTGGTTAGGTTGAGAGAGGTGACAATAGATGAAAGATCACCGGTCAGAGCATAATCTCCTGCCTTAAATTCGTCTTGAAAAGCATAAGCGCAAAGAAGAGTGGCCACAATGAAAATGGTGAAGAGGAGGCTACCAAACCTTGCGCGATGCTTCATTGATTATCTTTCCTTCTTTTCAATTTCTAGTGTGAGCTTGTCATCTTTAAGATCAACAACAGCGATTTCACCTTTTTTGATTTTTTCGGAGATGATAGCCTCAGAGATGATGGACTCAAGATGATCTTCAATAGCGCGGCGAAGTGGACGAGCACCATTCTTTGGATCGAAACCTTTTTCGATAAGAAATTCAGAAGCTTTTTTGGTGAGTTTTAGACCAAATGATTTATTAGCAAGACGCTTCTTGAGATCCGAGATCATATTGTCGAAAATCTGCTCAACCTGTTTCTTGGTCAAAGCATGGAAGACCTCAATAGCATCAAGACGGTTGATTAATTCAGGGCGCATAGATTTTTTGAGAGCCTTCATAGCTGCATTCTTGCTGGCCTCATATTCTTCTGCGATGAATTTATCGCTCTTTTTGTCTTTAGCGCCAAAGCCGAACTCAGTATCATCATACATTTCGTCCGCACCAAGGTTTGAGGTGAGAATAATAATGGTGTTATTAAACTTAATGTGATTACCTTGACCATCGGTCAAGACACCGTCTTCAAGAATTTGAAGCAACATATTGAAGACTTCTGGGTGGGCTTTTTCAATCTCATCAAAGAGGACCACAGAATATGGATGACGACGCACAGCTTCAGTGAGTTTACCGCCATCATCATAACCGACATAACCAGCAGGGGCGCCAACTAGGCGAGAAACATTGTGTTTCTCACCGAACTCAGACATATCGATCTTAATCAGTGAGTTATCACCACCAAAGACTTCACGGGCAATGACGCGAGCAAGCTCGGTTTTACCAACACCAGTTGGACCCATAAAGAGGAAGGAGCCGATAGGGCGCTTGGGGTCGCCAATGCCGGAGCGACCGCGACGGATGGCTTTAGCAACAGCCTTAACCGCCTCTTCTTGGCCGATCACGGCTTTATCCAGGTGTTTCTCAAGATCAGTTAGCATTTTCAACTCGGAACCATGAACCTTAGAAACTGGAATGCCAGTTTTTAGGCTGATGGCAGTGGCAAGATTTTCTTCGGTGAGAGTTGGTGAGACCTGATCGTTGATGCCAGACTGCTCGAGTTTTTCAATTTCCTCGTCGATTTTGGCAACACGAGTCTTATAGAGAGCGGCTTTTTCAAAATCTTCAGCTGCGGCAGCTTCCTCAATCTTCTTTTCTAAATCTTTACGCTCAATTTTAAGCTTCTTATATTCTCCGCCACCTTTTTTATCAGCAGCGACCTTGGCGATAGCGCTAGCCTCATCAATAACGTCGATGACCTTATCTGGCATAAAGCGGTCATTAATGTAGCGCTTAGACATATTAATCGTGGTTTCCAAAATTTCATCTGGAATAATCACCCCATGATGTTTTTCATAATGCGATTTGATGCCTTTGAGAATACGAAGAGTAACCGTGTCGGTTGGTTCTTCGACAATAACAGTTTGGAAACGGCGAGAGAGAGCTTTGTCTTTTTCAATAGTCTTACGATATTCATCCATGGTGGAAGCACCAATGAGACGGATGTAACCACGAGCTAAGGCTGGTTTTAAGATATTGGCAGCATCAAGACTACCCTCTCCGGAGCCGGCACCGGAAAGGAGATGAATTTCATCAATAAAGAGAATGAGATCTTTATTACCAGAAGCTTCGTCAATAATACCCTTAATACGCTCCTCAAATTCGCCGCGGAATTTAGTACCGGCAACCACCGAGCTAAGATCGACTTGATATATGCGTTTGCCGATCAGACTGCCTGGCACTTCGTTTTTAGCAATCCGCGTGGCGAGACCCTCGACGATGGCAGTTTTACCAACACCAGCTTCGCCAATAAGTACAGGATTTGACTTAGTGCGACGGCATAAAATCGTAATTGTGCGTTCAATTTCCTGATCACGACCAATGACGGTATCAAGTTTTCCTTGCTTAGCCATTTCCGTGAGATCTTGACCATATTTGGTGAGCCATTTTAGCGGAGTCTTGCGCGTGAATCCGGCCTTTTTCTGATCAATCTTAGCATCTTCGGCTTGTTTTTCAGTGTATTCCTCGATGGTATTAGTAAGATTATTTAAATCCACTTTGAGACCTTGAAGAATAAGACTGGCACGAGAGTTTGGCTGTCGAAGAAGCGCGTATAAGATATGTTCTGTGCCAATAATTTTAATTCCCTGTTCTTTGGTAAAATTAGCAGCCATACGAAGAGTAAGAACAGCAGCCTCGGAAAGAGACATCATGGCCATCTGAGAACCAGGAACCTCCACAGCGGTGTGATTGATGGTTTTTTCAACGGACTCAAGATTAATGTCTTCATCTGCGAGGAAGCGGGCACCAGTGCTGGTATCCTGGGAAAGAATACCAAGGAGAAGATGTTCTGTACTCATGTAACCGTTATTATATCGTTTGGCATAATAATCAGATTTTTGAAGTGCAAAACGAGCATTCTCGGTTAAATTATTCATAATTTCTGTAAAATCATCTTGCATAGTTCTATTGTAAAGCAAAAACTAGCACTGTCAAGTCTAGAGTGCTAATTTATAGCATCAAGACCAGGCAGTGGAAGACCAAGGAGAAATTCGAGGCTGGCGCCACCACCAGTTGAGATTAAACTATATTCAAGAGGATTGGAGGTGTGGTCTTGTGAATTGCTGGACTGATTTTCAAGGAGTTTCTCAATATAACCAGAAGTATCGCCGCCGAGGATAACCGTCTGATTGTACTCGGGATTTTTTTGGCCAATAGCTTCGGCGATAGTTTTTGAGGATAAATCAAAACCGGGCTCCTCGGTCTTACCAGCAGTACCGTTCCAGATAATGGTGTGACTATGTTTGATGGTTGGTAAGATTTTAGAGAGGGAGAGGTTGCCAATGTCTAGTTTATTACCCTCTTTATCTTCGCAAAAGTCTTCGGCAACATAAACTTTTGGATTATTAGAAACGTAGCCATCGGCGGCAATTTTACCAACAACGATGATATGATCAGCAATCGTAAGGAAACGGTCAATTAGAGGCTGCTTATCAGAAATTTTGGCGCCACCAATAATAACGGTGACCGGAGAAGTTGGGGAGTTAAGAATTTTGCTAAGACTTTGAACCTCTTTCTCAACAAGGAAACCAGAGACAGTAGGGAGGAGAGTGGGAATTTGAGTGGTTGAAGCATGGGCGCGATGAATAACGGCGAAACCATCTTGAACATAGAGATCTGCAGAAGTATCGTGGACGATCTGCCTTGCGAACTCTAGATCGTTCTGCTCTTCTCCAGGATAAAAACGGAGATTCTCAAGAAGGATGACTGAGCCAGATGGCGTGGCATCGATTTGATCTTTAACGGACTGTCCAATTGTTTCGGGAATAAATTTCACTGGATGCGCAAGAAGTTTTGAGAGGGCTTTTGCAACTGGAGCGAGCGAACACGAGAGATCAACTTTTCCCTTGGGGCGACCTAGATGAGTAATCAAAATCACACGATTTACCTGCTTGGAAAGCAGATATTGAAGAGTGGGGAGGGCGGCCCGAAGACGAAAGTCACTGGTGACCTGGCCATTTTGGATTGGTACATTAAAATCGGCGCGGACTAGAACATTTTTTTGATCAAGCGAGAGATCGCGAATAGTAGTTTTATCAAACATGATATATCTAGTATATATCTTTATGCTTATTTTTTTCTTCAATCACCTAAAGATTTTGTATAAACATTTAAATGACTTAATTTTAAATACAAGTATAAAAATAATACCCCTAGAGGTATTATTTTTGGTATTTTCGCCTTGTTAGATGTTGCGAATTTGGATAGTGTCGGTACCGGAAACAGTATTTGGTTGACCAGAAACGATAACGGCTAGAACCTGGCTTGAGCCTTCCTTTGGAGTAACGTAGCCAGCAGATTTAAGCTCTTGTACGAGATCGATACCATAGTTATCAGAATATGGACGAACGAAGCTTGCGTTAGCATAGGTGAGAGCGAGCTGACCAGCAACACGTGCACTACTTGTGACGGAAATAATTGGGAGAGTTGGGCGCTCAGCGGCGATTGAGTCGGCGATAGCACCAGAGGCGGTCTCACAAACAATAATATCAGCGTTAATTTTCTCAGCTAATTTAACTGCGGCGCTAGCGACAGCGTTATAACTTTCATTTTCACCTTTTGGATCAGTATCAAGCGGATCAACACCAATGTGGTTTTGAGTGTAGAGAATAATTTTCTTCATTTGCTTGACGGCTTCAACAGGATATTTACCCTGTGCAGTCTCATCAGAAAGCATGACAACATCAGCACCCTGAACAACAGCGTTAGCAACGTCAGAAACTTCAGCACGAGATGGTTCTGGATTATCAACCATAGAACCAAGCATTTGAGTGGCGACGATACAAAGTTTACCGTGTTTACGGCAGAGATTGACTAGTTTACGCTGGACAATTGGTACAACTTCATTGCCGGCTTCAACAGCCATATCACCACGAGCAACCATAATAGCATCGGTGGCCTTAACGATGGCTTCAAGTTTCTCGTCAGTTTCGATGGCTTTTTTAGTCTCGATCTTAGCAACGATCTGTGCGGTTGAACCGTGAGAGAGAAGAATTTGACGAAGCTTCTCGACATCTTCAGCGCTTTGAATAAAACTCATAGCGACAAAGTCAAAGTCACGAGATGCACCAAATTCAATGTCGGCCATATCTTTCTCGGTAATAACATCACCGCCGAAGTCAGTATCAGGAAGGTTGAGACCTTTACGGCTCATAATGAAACCATCATTTTCGATACGAACACGAATTGCAGTGTCACTAACAATTTCGATAACCTGAGAACGAATCTTACCGTCGTACATAAATAGAGGCTCACCGACTTTCATGCGCTCAGCAAGATTATACTGAACTGGAAGGGTGGTTGAACCATCATGCTCTTTAACTGCATAGTCGAGAACTAGTTCATCACCAGCCTTAACATCAAGACGATCGTCTTTCAAAATGCCAAGACGGATTTTTGGACCCTGAAGGTCTTGTAAGATTGCGACAGAACGACCTTTTTTGGCGGCAGCATTACGAATCCAACGAATCTGCTCATCACGCTCTTCGTAGCTTCCGTGAGAGAAGTTAAGGCGGCAACCGTTAGCGCCAGCCATGATTAATTCTGTGATTTTTTCTTCTGAGAAGACAGAAGGGCCGATGGTGGCCAAGATTTTTGTGCGTTTAAATAATCTACTCATAACTTAAGTAATTATAACATATTTAATAGTGTTATTATTTTTGAGTTACAAAATATCTGGCCGAGTAATGGTCGAAATTGATAAATTCAGTTTCGTGGTAGTTTGATAATTGCTCCTTTAGACTCGAAGATGATTGATTCTGACTAGATAATAGCCAAAAACCTTGTTGATCTTTAAGCTGTTTTTTGATGGAACCAATACTAAAACCCCAATGAATTGAAAGCGGTTCTTTTTTTAGTTCCCTTGCCACCAGGATATTCTCTACAACAAGACTGGATGAATAATGTTGATCGACAATTATAGGAATATTTTGCTGATTTAACTGACTATTATTTTGCGCAGAATTCTCAACGATTTTTGACTGATAGATTGCGATAAAGGTTTTACGAAGAGTAATATCTTGTTTTAACCCAATTAGAAGCGTGCTGATGATAAGTGCAATTGCGACTAAGAACGAAAAGAGTGAGAAGATTGTTTGGGCGCGAGACCGAGAAGAGACACTAGGAAAAACTGCGCGCCAATTGATGAGAGGGCGGCGTTTCCTAAAACTAATCAGGTCTTTGAGCTTAATATTATAGAGTAAGTATAGCCCGACATAGAGAACAAAGAGCACAAGTAGTAAGACTATGTGTGAGTCAAAACTGGTGGCTAGATGAACGAAAAGAGGATTTAGGACAAAAATCGAGATGAGGGGGAGCGTACGTTTAGTGTCTAATTTACTTCGTAGGATAAAGAAAAGGATAAAGATGATAAAAGCACCACAGAAAACAGAAAAGGAACGAATCGAAGTAAGAGAAGAGCCAAAAAAATTGGTCCAAGGACTTAAGGTTGCAAAATAAAGATCCTGTGTAAAAAGTGAGTGGCGTGAAGAGTATATCGGTTCGCCAGTCGTCGAAAGTTGAAAGAAATTTAGATAATTGGAGGCCTCAGAGTTTGCGATGGGCCTAATGATGGACTGAGCGCAGAGCATTAAATAGATGAGAAGAAGCGCAAAAAGCGGCAATAGTCGGGCAGCTCTTGATGATGAATTATTCTTCATTCTGTCATTATTTTAGCATCTTGGGGTTTTATTATTTATAAAGTTTTATGAATAACCCAAAAAAAGCAATTAGGACGGAAAAATCATGATAAGATAAAAATATCTGGGCGTGGCGCAGTTGGTAGCGCGCGCGGTTCGGGA
>ERZ773022.2535-NODE-2535-length-10910-cov-8.616674_pt1 | contig 10910 bp, 11 predicted proteins | sample MGYA00580839_ERZ773022 | MGnify/ENA primary metagenome ERZ773022 (study PRJEB29015, sample SAMEA2738020) | human oral metagenome | biome: human oral; feature: human-associated habitat; material: dental | place: China | collected 2044 ... | reverse complement strand
TCGCGGGCTTTGCCGCAGGGCTGTTCTTCGGCGTCATCAGTTCCTTCGTCGCCTACAAGGCGGCGGCGGCGCTCAACCCGAGGCGGCTTTTTTTCGTATTCGTCATTCAGGCAGGCGCCATGTTCATCCAGCAGGGGATCTTCCTCGTGCAGGTGCTGATGGCGCGGCACATCCTCGACAGCGCGGCGCTGCTTTCCATCATGGCGCCGATCATCGACCACTCGTCGTGGCTCATCTTCATCATCTTCTTCGCGCTGCTCTTCGTGCCGCTGACGCTCTTCTCCCAGAAGAAGCCGGCGCGTCCTGCCGGCACGAATCCCGCCCAGTACCGCCGCATGATCATGCAGGCGATGCACAAGAGGCGCTGGGGTACGGCGACGGTACTGTTCCTCGCGGGCATGGTCTTCTTGTCGAGCTTCGGCGCGAGCTATGCGAACCGCAAGGAAGAACTCGTGCCTGCTGTCCCTGTGACGGCGGTTGACGGCTTCGTCGACGTGGATCTCTCGGTGGTCAACGACGGACATCTGCATCGCTTCGTCTATCAGACGGCGAGCGGACAGATGGTGCGCTACATCGTGATCTTAAAGGGCGGCAATTCCTACGGCGTCGGGCTTGACGCCTGCGAGATCTGCGGTCCGACGGGCTACTACGAAAAGGACGGGCAGGTCATCTGCCGCCTGTGCGACGTCATGATGAACAAGGCGACGATCGGCACGAAGGGCGGCTGCAACCCGATTCCCATCGAATACAGCGTGGCGGATGGCAAGCTGCGCGTGCCGCAGGACGCCTTGGACAAGGCGCGCGACGTGTTCCGCTGATGCGTGAAGGAGGGATACAATGTTTTGGCAGATGGTAAAGGGCGCGCTGATTCGCCAGAGGAAGCGCTTCTTCCTCATCGCGCTGACGGCGGCTCTTGGCGTATCGCTGGCTGCCGCCATGCTCAACGTCATGTTCGACATCGGCGAGAAGGTCAATCAGGAACTCAAGGCTTACGGCGCAAACATCACGGTCACGCCGAAGACGGCTTCCGTGCTGCAGGACGTCTACGGCCTTGAGGGCGGACGCAAAGAATATTTGAACGAGGCGGATGCGGCGAAGATCAAGACAATCTTCTGGACGAACAACATCGTCGCCTTCGCGCCCGAACTTTCGGGCGAAATCGCTCTCGCGGACGGCAGGAATGTGCCGATCATGGGCACGTGGTTCGACCATGAGCTTGAACTGCCGACAGGCGAGAAGATGCAGACGGGCGAGAAGGAAATGAAGTCGTGGTGGAAGATCGACGGCGCGTGGCCGACGGAAAGCCCCGACGAGGCGCTGGCGGGCGTGAAGCTCGCGGACGCTCTGGGGCTGAAGCCTGGTGATACGGTTTCCTATCGCACGAAGGACGGCGCGGAAAGGTCGCTGAAGATCACGGGCATCGTCACGGGCGGCGGCGCAGAGGATGACGCATTGACCGTGAACCTCGCTCTCGCGCAGGAGCTTCTGGGCGCTGCCGGAAAGATCGACAAGATCGAGGTTTCCGCCGTCACGACGCCCGAGAACGACCTTGCGCGAAAGGCGGCGGAGAACCCCGAGCGCCTTTCGCAGAAGGAGCGCGAGATCTGGTACTGCACGGCCTACGTCAGCTCCATCGCCTTCCAGATCGAGGAGGCGATTCCCGGTTCTTCGGCGCAGCCCGTGCGGCAGATCGCCGAGTCCGAAGGCAAGATTCTTGAAAAGACGCAGATGCTCATGCTGCTCATCACAGGGCTTTCGCTTCTGTCGGCGGCGCTCGGCGTGTCGAACCTCGTCAGCGCGAACATCATGGAGCGAAGCCGCGAGTTCGGCCTCATGAAAGCGCTTGGCGCGACCGACCTCTCCGTCGTCCTCATGGTGCTCGCCGAGATCTTCATCGCAGGCGCCTTGGGCGGCTTCTTCGGCTACTTCGGCGGCTTGGCGCTCGCACAGGCGATCGGGCAGACGGTCTTCGGATCGAGCATTGCGAACAACCTCGTCGTCATCCCCATCGTGGGCGGACTCATGGCTCTGATGCTCCTCATCGGCAGCCTGCCCGCCATCCGCATGCTTCTCTCCTTGCAGCCCGCAAGCGTCCTTCATGGCAGGTGATTTGATATGGCAGGAAGAATAAAGATACTGGAAATGTTTCTGCGCATGATCGTGCGGGCGCTCTTCCGCCAGAAGTCGCGCATGTTCGTTGCGCTCCTGGCGGTCGCGGTCGGCGCGGCGATCATCTCGGGCATGATCACGGTCTACCGCGAAGTGCCCGCGCAGCTCGGGCGCGAGTTCCGCGCCTACGGCGCGAACGTGCTGCTCTTGCCGGCGGGCGAGGCGAAGACCTTCGACTCCGCCGCCTTGCAGAAGGCGCGTGAGGCGCTGGCGGGACGCGACGTCGTCGGTCTCGCACCATTTCTCTACGAGCGCCTTGAGGTCAACAAGCAGCCTGTCCTGACGGGCGGCACGGACTTCGAGGAAATCAAGAAGGTCAGCCCCTATTGGATGGTCAAGGGCGAGTACCCGAAGGCGGGTGAGCGCGAGATCCTCTTGGGCGCAGAGATGGCCTCGAAAATCGCGCGTGATACGGACAAGCTCATCGGCCAGACCGTCTCGGTCAGCGCGGGCGAGGGCAAGGCCATGCTCTCCTTCACCGTCTCGGGTATCGTCTCGACGGGCGGCAAGGAAGAGCAGTTCGCCTTCCTGAACCTCGACGAGCTGCAAAAGATTGTCGAGAAGCCCGGCGCCGTCGGACTCGCACAGCTCAGCGTCGTCGCGGACGGCGACAGCCTCAAGTCCGTCGAGGACGCTATTCGCACCGCGAATATCGGCATCGAGCCGCAGGAGGTGCAGCAGATCGCGCACTCGGAGTTCAACGTCTTGAAGAAGCTCGAAGTTTTGATCCTTCTCGTGACGATCATTGTCCTCATTTTGACGCTCATCTGCGTGACGACGACGATGACGGCGGTCGTCACGGAGCGCCGCCGCGAAATCGGTCTCAAGAAGGCGCTCGGCGCTTCGAATGCGAACATCGTCATGGAGTTTCTCGGCGAGGGCTGCGTGCTCGGCCTTGTCGGCGGTCTTCTGGGCAGCGGCTTCGGCTACCTCTTCGCGCAGAGCGTCAGCATCAACGTCTTTTCGCGCGGCATCGCCTTTGCTCCGGGCATCGCCGTGCTCGCCGTCGTCTTGTCCGTCATCGTGACGGGCGTCGCGAGCCTCATTCCCGTGCGCATCGCGACGAGCGTTGACCCCGCCATCGTCTTGCGGGGAGAGTAGGAGGGTTTTATGAGTCTATTGGAATTGAAAGACGTGACGATGGCCTACGGCGGCAAGGTCAAGGCGCTCGACAACGTCAACCTCAAGGTGGAAAAGGGCGATTGGCTCGCCGTCATGGGGCCTTCCGGCTCGGGCAAGACGACGCTCATGAATATCATCGGCTGCATGGATCACGCGACGAGCGGCACGGTGCTTCTGGACGGCATCGACATCACGAAAGTCTCCGACCACGAGCTGACGCTCCTGCGCCGCGACAAGATCGGCATCGTCTTCCAGCAGTTTCACATGATCCCGTACTTGACGGCGATCGAGAACATCATGGCGGCGCAGTACTATCACAGCATCCCCGACAAGAAGGAAGCGCTCGAAGCGCTCGACCGCGTGGGGCTTGCCGACCGCGCCGACCATCTGCCGAGCCAGCTTTCGGGCGGCGAGCAGCAGCGCGTCTGCATTGCGCGCGCCCTGATCAACTACCCCGTGCTCATCCTCGCGGACGAGCCGACGGGCAACCTCGACGAGGTCAATCAGAACCTCGTCATGAAGATCTTCCGCGAACTGCACGCGGAAGGTCATACGATCCTCACGGTCACGCACTCCGCCGAGGTCGGCGCGGCAGCGGAGCGCTGCGTCATCATCGAGCATGGGCGCATGGTGGAAAAGAGCGCCGAGGAGCAGGCGGCGGCAAAGCTGAAGGAAGGGGCGAAACAATGAATTTGGGCAGGAATTCTCTGACGCTGGTCTTGGGCGTCGCCTTCGCGACGGCTCTCTTCGCGGGCTGCGGTGACGATGCGGCGAAGGACGAGCCGAAAGACGGCGGGGCGCAGGGCGTCGCCGTCAAGAAGATTGCCGACATCGACCTCTCGCAGGCGAAGGACGGCACGTACAACGGCGAGAGCAGCGAGAACTCTGAGTACGGTCACGGTAAGATCGCCATCACGATCAAGGATCATAAGATCGTGAGCGCGACGTACTTTGGCATCGACAAGGACGGCACGATGAAGGGCGAGGACTACGGCAAGAAGAACGGCCAGGTCAGCGACGCGCAGAACTACAAGAAGGCGCAGAACGCCGTCAAGGCGAATGCGGCCTACGGCGCACAGCTCGTCGAGCGTCAGCAGCCGGGCAAGGTCGATGCCATCTCGGGTGCGACGATCTCCTACGAGCAGTTCATCGAGGCCTCGACGAAGGCGCTCGATGAAGCGAAGAAGTAGCTATGATTCGCTTGCAGAATTTAGTAGCTCAAGGCGCAGGGCATCTTGCCCTGTGCCTTTTGCTCGTTTTTTTTGCCGCTTCTCTTTCGGCGGGATGCTTGCCCGCGCAGATGAAGAGCGCGGCTTCCGACGACGCTTCCCGCACCGCGGAGGAAGCGAGTGAGGAGTTCTTCGCGATGGATACGAAGATGACGGTCAAGGTCTATGGCGAAGGCGCACCCGAGGCGGCGCGGGAGGCGAAGGAGCGGCTTCAAGGGCTCGATGCGCTTTGGAGCGCGACGAGCGAGGGAAGCGACGTCGCGCGCTTGAACAGCAGCGCGGGCGAGGCCGTCGCGCTCGCGCCCGAGACGATGCGGCTTCTGCGCCTCTCCGAGGCGGTGCGCGAGGAGACGATGGGCGCACTCGACGTGGCGCTTCTGCCGCTCCTCAAGCTCTGGGGATTTTCGGGCGGCGTGCATCGCGTGCCGACGGCAGAGGAAATCGAGGCGGCGCGTGCCTTGACGGGAGCGGGAAAGCTCAAGCTCGACGAGGCGGCGGGTACGGCGCGTCTCGAAAAGGGCAGCAGCGTCGAACTCGGCGCGGTGGCGAAGGGCTATGCGGGCGAGCTTGTCGCGGCGGAGCTCAAGTCGCGCGGCGTGCGCTCGGCGCTCCTCGATCTCGGCGGCAACATCGAGGCGGTCGGCATGCGCGAGGATGGCACACCGTGGCGCGTGGGGCTTCGGAATCCCTTCGGCGGCGCTCTTCTCGGCACGGTGGCGGTCACGGACGCCGCCGTCGTGACCTCGGCGATTGACCAGCGCTTCTTCACGGATGAGGCGGGAAACCGCTATTGGCACATCCTCGATCCTGCGACGGGAAAACCTGCGGCGAGCGGCCTTGCATCCGCCACTGTCGTCGCGTCATCGGGCGGCCGGGCGGATGCGCTTTCGACGGCGCTCTTCGTCATGGGCGCGGATCGCGCCGCCGCTTTCTGGCGCGAGCGGCAGGATTTTGAGATGGTGCTCGTCGGCATGGATGGTCATGTGTGGATTACAGAGGGGCTTCTTGACCGCTTCTCGGCGGGCGAGGGGCTGACGGGAGAAGCGGAGGTCATTCGATGAACGGGGAAAAGAAGGCGCGTCTCTTCGCTCTTTTCGCCGCGCTCCTGCTCGGCGCGGCGGGCGCGTGGCTCGCCGCAGCCGCTTCTCGTGGCGATGAAGCGACACAGTCGGGCGCGGTCGAGGTCGTGCAGGACGGCGCGGTGATCTATCGCTTCACGCAGGAGGAACTGCAGGAAGAGCGCCATATTCGCGTGCCCTATGGCGAGCACGAGAACGTCATCGCGACGGGCGGCGGCACGATCCGCATCGAGAGCGCCGACTGTCCCGATCAGATCTGCGTGCATACAGGCGAATTGAAGGGGGACGGCGCACCGATCATCTGTCTGCCGCATCGCTTGGAGATTCGCTGGGCGAAATCGGGCAGCGCGGGCAAGGCAGCGGGCGAGGCCGATGTGCCCGACGCGGTGGCGAGGTGAGGGGCGCGCGGCGAGAGCGCGGCGTTCGGCAGGGTGCGTCCGAGGCGCGGGCGCGTATATGCGCAGAGGGAGCGCAGGAAGCGGGTCTGGCGCAGCAGGGGGCGGCGCGGCTGACGCTTCTTTCCATCTGCCTCGCACTCTCGTTGATGCTCTTCTTCGTCGAGCTTCGCCTGCCGCTTGTCGCAGCGGTGCCGGGCTTCAAGCTCGGCTTCGCGAACATCGTGACCGTCGCCGCGCTTCGACTCTTTCGCGCGAGGGAAGCGCTCTTGCTGCTTGTCCTGCGCATCGTGCTCGGATCGGTCTTCGCGGGCAGCCTGCCCGCGCTGTCGTTCAGCCTTGCGGGCGGCCTTCTGGCGCTTTCGGTCGGTGTCCTCTTGCTGCGCGCCGCCCCGCGCGTGCCGCTCGCGCTGCTCGGCGTCGCGGGCGCGCTCTCGCACAACGTGGGTCAGCTCCTCGCCGCCTCTTTCTGGCTCAGCACGCTCGACGTCTTTTACTATGCGCCCGTGCTCTTTGCTCTGGCCGTTTTCACGGGAGCTGCCACGGGTTTTCTCGCGCAGGAGATTTTGCGGCGGCTGCCTTTGGAAAATAAGAAAATTTCTCAAAAGTTGTAACAAATGTTCCCGAAAAAGTATTTATCTAGTATTATACTAGGAAACAGAAAGAGAGGAGATGACAGCCATGAAAGGTCAGGCAGGCAGGGTGCTTCGCCCCGCCGAGGAAATGGCGCCCGTCCCGGGCTGCACGGTGTCGGAAGCCATCAGCGCGGCGGGCGGCAACAACGTCGTCTGGTTCTCGCTCGCAGAAGCGACGGACATCAGCGCGGAGAGCTACGAGCGCCGCCGCCTCTGGTACGTCGCTTCGGGCGCGATGGAAGCGGTCGAGGAAAGCGGGAATACGCCGCTCGCCGCAGGAGATTTCTTCGTCGTGCCCGTCGGTACGCCCGTGGGCGTCAAGACCGAGCGCGGTGCCGTATATCTTGAGATCAGTTTGCAGGAGGGAAAGACCATGAACAAGGCAATCGAGGACAAGAAGGTATTTCAGCTGGCAGAGCTTCTGCCGTGCCAGGAGGGCAAGATCGTCAACATGGATCTCGTGCAGAGCCCGAACCTCAAGTTCGTGCTCATGAGCTTCGGCGCGGGCACGGGGCTTGACGAGCACGCGGCGCCGGGCGAGGCTCTCGTCTTCGCGCTCGAAGGCGAGGCCGTCATCGGCTACGAGGGCAAGGAGTACACGGTTCACGCGGGCGAGAACTTCAAGTTCGCGAAGAACGGCAGACATTATGTGCGTGCCGTGAAGAATTTCAAGATGGCGCTGATGCTGGAGCTTGCTTAACCCGATACGGATACAGGCATGTTTGTGCCTGTACGGCTTCGGCAAGTGGAAAAAGCGTGCGGGCAGGACGAAGCCCGTGCGCTTTTTTTTATGAAAGCGGCGACAAATGCGAATTGCTTTCAGCAAAAGGCTTGACATCCGCCGCTTTCGTGATAAGCTAAGAGTATAGTGTTTCATTAGATTTACAAGGAGTGGATACGATGAGGAACAGCAAGATCAAATGCATCCATGCACGCGAAATCGTTGACTCGCGCAGCAATCCGACGGTGGAAGTCGATGTCGTTCTGGAGGACGGCAGCTTCGGTCGTGCGGCATCGCCGTCGGGCGCATCGACGGGCCAGTTTGAAGCGCTTGAGCTGCGTGACGGCGACAAGGCTCGCTACCTCGGCAAGGGCGTCCTGAAGGCGGTCGAGAACGTCAACACGACGCTCGCCAAGGCGGTCGTCGGCGTCGACGCTGCGGATACGGCTCTCGTCGACCGCACGATGCTCGAAGCGGACGGCACGGAAGACAAGTCGAAGCTCGGCGCGAACGCCATCCTCGCCGTTTCCATGGCGGCGGCGAAGGCGGCCGCTGCGAGCGAGGAAACGCCGCTCTATCGCTTCTTGGGCGGCAGCCAGGGCGGCCTTTTGCCCGTGCCGATGATGAACATCCTGAACGGCGGCGCCCATGCGGCGAACAGCATCGACGTGCAGGAATTCATGATCATGCCGGTCGGCGCTCCCGATTTCCGCACGTGCATCCAGTGGTCGTCGGAAGTCTTCCATGCACTGCAGAGCCTCTTGAAGGCGGACGGCCATGCGACGGGCGTCGGCGACGAGGGCGGCTTCGCACCGAACCTCAAGTCGGACGACGAGGCGATCGACTACATCATGCGTGCCATTGAGAAGGCAGGCCACAAGCCCGGCAAGGATTTCGTGCTCGCGATGGACGCGGCCGCCAGCGAATGGAAGGGATCGAAGAAGGGCGAGTACAAGCAGCCCAAGTCCGGTCAGGTCTTCACGACGGCAGAGCTTGTCGAGCATTGGAAGAAGCTCGTCGACAAGTATCCGATCATCTCCCTCGAGGATCCGCTCGATGAAGAGGATTGGGAGGGCTGGCAGCTCATCACGAAGGAGCTCGGCGACCGCCTGCAGATCGTCGGCGACGATCTCTTCGTGACGAATACGAAGCGCCTCAAGAAGGGCATCGACATGAAGGCCGCGAACGCCATTCTCATCAAGGTCAATCAGATCGGCACGCTGAGCGAGACGCTCGCCGCCGTTGCCATGGCGCACAACGCGGGCTTCAAGGCCGTCGTATCGCATCGCTCGGGCGAGACGGAAGACACGACGATCGCCGACCTCGTCGTCGCGCTGAACGCCGGGCAGATCAAGACGGGCGCACCGAACCGCAGCGAGCGCGTCGCGAAGTACAACCAGCTTCTGCGCATCGAGGAAGAGCTGGGCAAGAACGCCGTCTTCGCGGGCAAGAATGCCTTCAACGTGCCTCTGCCGTGAATTTGAACGGAAAGTTTCAGTGATTCTCAAGATTTACAGCCTCCCCGACGGGGAGGCTGTTTTCGTCTCAAAGCATATTGCCAACACTAAGAATCACTATTGACAAGTCGATAAAGCGCGGGTAAAATAGAGCGATAGCATGGTATATAAGGGCAATGCCCTTTGGCAAGGAAAGAAGGAGAAATCATGGCAACGTATATTTTGGGAGCGGTTCTCTTGGCGGCGCTTTTCCTCGCTGTGCGCGGCATGGTGCGCCACTTCGGCGGCGGCGGTGCGTGCTGCGGCGGGGGCGGCAGCATCGAGGGCGGCCCGAAGAAGAAGCTCTATCACGACGTCATCGGCGAGAAGGTGCTGCATATCGAGGGCATGCACTGTGACAACTGCAAGAACGCCGTCGAACGTATGCTCAACGGCATCGACGGCGCGGCCGCCGAGGTCGACCTCGGAAAGAACATCGCTGTCCTCAAGATGGAGCGCATGATTTCCGATGAGGAGCTTCATGCAGTTCTCGACAAGACGGAATACAAGCTCGCCCGCGCAGAACTGCGCGAGGCATAAAGGCATACAAAAAGACCCTGCCGGACGGCAGGGTCTTTTTGTATGCCCCTATCAACTTAGATTTCATGCTTCCCCATGCGCGGATAGTCCTTCATCGCGCGAAGATCGTCGTCAAGGAAGACGGCGGGGTCGATGCCTGTAAGGCGGATGAAGTTCAAGAGTTCCACGTCGTCCATGACGTACTGTATGGCATCGCGGCGGCAGTGGGCGAGGTTGATGCCGAAGGGCTTCTTGAGGAGTCGTCCGCTGTTCTTGTCGGCAAAGACGATGACGACGGGGGCGAGCGTATGCCCGAAGATGACTTTCTTGACGATGGCGTAGCCGAGATTCGTCTTCATGACCGTGCCGACGGGATAGATGGCGACGTTGTCGAAGAAGAGGCGCAGGCGATCCATATCGAAGTGCCCGGGCGAGTTGTGCATCATCATCTGATAGACGACGTTCGGTTTGTACGCCTTTTTGTAGGGGCGCACGCTCGTCAGCGCGTCGTAGACGTCGGCGTCGGGCGAGGTGCTGGCGGCAGATGCACGGTAGCGCTCGGCGGAGGCGGCGTAGGAGATGCCGCGGCGACGAAAGAGTAGGGCGGTGCCGATGACGATAAGGACAACGGGCCAAAAGACACGCATGGCGTCGTATTGGATGATGTCGAGGCGGGGCAACATGAACACGGTGCCCAGGAAGAGCAGGATGAAACCGCTGACATAGGAGCGGTCGACCAGCTGCACTACACCAATGGCCACAAGGATCATGGGCCAGGAGAAGAGCAGTTCGTAGAAGTTGAGGTCGATGAAACCGAGGTTCTTCAGTAGGAAGATGATGCCGATGGCGATGAGCAGCAGAAGCGCCAGCGTGCCACCGACGGCACCCAGCATGACGTGGACGGGACCGGCAACCAGTGCCCCCAGCAGCCCTCCGGGGGCCAGCGGCAGATTGGCGCTCAGGTTGTAGAGACGCGAGCCTTCGAGGGCACTGCAACCGACCAACAGCAGGATGAAGCCGATCCAGCGTTCCCAGGCAAAGCGGGAAGGCGGCAGTGCCTCCGACGCATCGGCACTCTGGCTGACCGTGCGGCCGCGACTGGCCGGCTTGGCATCGGCCAGCGGCAGCGTGCGTGCCAGCTGGGCTTCCTGGTGCAGGCGCCGGTAGCTGGCCAGCACCCGCAGCATGAGAAAGAACGAGAACAGGTAGGCCGAGAGCCCGAACAGGTACAGGATGAGGTCGGCAAACCAGGCTCCGATGCGCCCACCCAGGTTGTGGACCTGGCGGGTGGTGAAGGCGTGCGACCAGCCCGGATCGACCGGGTTGTAGCTGAGCAGGATCAGAAAGAGAAAGATGGCAAGGAAGCACAGGACGATCCAGCGGGCTTCCCGCAACAGGCGGATGGCCCGCCCGGAAAGCCCGATGTGCCGACTGGCCCAGTGTTCATTGGCGGTTGCCTGAGCTGCGCTGCGCGCCATCGTTCCCTTGTCCTCCGGAAGTTGGGTGGAACCCTGATCATACCGCCTTGGCCGGGGGCGGGACGAA
>ERZ773022.2533-NODE-2533-length-10916-cov-3.097689_pt1 | contig 10916 bp, 12 predicted proteins | sample MGYA00580839_ERZ773022 | MGnify/ENA primary metagenome ERZ773022 (study PRJEB29015, sample SAMEA2738020) | human oral metagenome | biome: human oral; feature: human-associated habitat; material: dental | place: China | collected 2044 ... | reverse complement strand
ATTTCAATGCCGAGATGAGAGCGTCTTCGTGGGCGATTGGACTGGGGAACGGATAAGCCAAAAGGAAGGTTCATTTACAACTCTCTCTTTCTTAATTTTTTAACTAAGATTTGTTATAATTATAACATATATAAAAGGAGGTGAAACAGAAAAATGTCTTCTAAGAACAAAAAGAAGAACTATCTTGTACGCGAAGAAATCTACGCCCCAACGGAGGAGGAGTCACTGATCCTTGGTATAATGGGCTATGCAACATACAAGCTATGGAATGTCGCGAATTACGAGCGACGTAACTGGAAGAAACTCGGACTTGAGGAGTATCCTGATTGGTACGACCAGAAAAAGAGGCTCAAGACGAACTTTTTCTATAAGAACCTCCCGTCCCAATCGGCACAAAGGGCGCTCAAGAAGTTGGACGAATCATGGGAAAGTTACTATGCGCTTAAAAAGTCTGGCGGCATCGAGAATCCTCATCCGCCTCGTTTCAAGCAGGACAAAATGTACATTGTGTTCGTCCAGAACGCGATTCAAGTCCTTTCAAACGGAACATTTCGTTTCACGATCCCAAAACAGTTGAAATCGCACCTGCGCGAAAAATACGGTCTCGAAGTCAAATTCTTATTCCTGAAAATCGGCAGACTTTCAGGGCTTCGAGGCATCAAAGAAGTGCAGGTGTCATTTCGAACCGACGGAAAACTGAAACTGAGTGTCGTTTACGAAGCCCCGCGCCCCGCGGAGAAAACCGATAACGGACGGTATCTCGCGATCGATCTCGGCATCAAGAACAACTTTACATGCTACGATTCCGCGAACGTGACCTCGTTCATTCTTTCTGGCTGGCTTGCGAAAACACATTGGTTTGACAAGGAGATCGCGAGACGCCAGTCCATCTCAGCGGGGCAACAGGCGGCGCAGGGAGTGCAGTACCCGAAACCATCGAAGAAAGTTCTTCGGCTCTACGAACGGAGACGCGACGTGCAGAAAGACTTTCTTCATAAATCAGCGCGTTTTCTCGTTGATTACTGTGTCGAGAACAACTTGCACACGATCATCTTGGGCGACTGGACGAAGATCCGTGAGAATCCAGACGGTACGCCGAAAGATTGGGGTCGCAAGGGGAACGCGAAACTCCACGCCTTCCCGTTCAAAAAGTTCCTCAAAATTCTGACGTACAAGTGCGCCATTGTCGGGATTCGACTTGTTGTTCGGAGTGAGGCTTACACGAGTCAGTGTCCTCCCGATTCGCTTGGCTTTTCAAAAGAGTTTTCAGAGAAACAAAACCGAAAACACCGAGGCTTGTTTGTGTACAACGGGGATTCACTCAACGCAGATTCGGTCGGTGCGTTCAATATTCTAAGGAAGTTCCTCCTCGACGAGACGAAAGAATTGAAACTTCCAACGGAGGATGAACTCTTTGCGCTTCGTTCACCAAGGCGAAAGTGGGTTGCGTAATCAATAAAGTTTTACTCAAAACGTATACACAAAAGAGCCTCCTTGGGGAGACTCTGAGTGGCTAGTGCCCTCGTGGACAGGGCGGAGTGGTAGCAACGAAAATTTGATAAAATCGTTGATTTTTCAATGCAGCACTCAAATTAAATTCCGAATGTTTGATGTTGGAGAACTTGGTTCTCTTCCAGAAATCTAAGTTCGGATGCTCGGTATCTTAATGCCGAGTAGTTCACGCGGCAAATAAGTTTCTAAAAACGCTTTTTCTTCTTTCAGGCTACTTATAATTGGATCGAGGGCTTGTGTAAGTTTCATTATCGAAGACTGCCTCCAGTTTATATTTTGTACGATCATCACTAACTGTATATTTATATGCGTCCAGCTTTATTTGTTTTGGGAGAATACCAATTTCTTTCATGTCTTCAAGCTTTTTGGGATAGAGACGAACATGATTGTACTTGATGTTATGATCTGCATCAAATTTGATGGATGATTCATCTATGCCAATATGTGAAGCGGCATAAGCCTCAAGCCCACGGTCAATAACGTTTGCTTGCATCTTAAGATCGTTAAATTGCTGTGCTCGAATCGCTTTGCTTCCGTAAAAGATTCCGCCAACGAAAACGAGAAAAATAGCCATGTAAATAACAAGCTCAAGGATCATAAATCCTTTGCGCTTGTATTTCTTTTTTAAACTCAATTCTCCACCAACTCTCCTATTTTAGCCGTAATGTAAAGACCAAGCCAAATTAGATAAATAAGAAATACAACGATGTATACAGGCATAAAAAGTGTTTCATTCAACAAAAACATTCCTATTAGACCTGAAACACCAACAGCTCCAGACAATAACACGCCAGTGTATGTAAGAGCCGCAAAAAGACCAATAAGGCAAGCAAAACTATAGTGTCCAGAGAGCACACTATATGCGAGTCCTAAAACATAAATAAAAGCAAGAACTATATTTACTTGTTTTCCATACCGAACTGATAAATGCAAAACACATCACCCCACATTCGCCACACCACCAGCTCTTAAGCGTTGAGAGGAATCGACGAAGCAAAACGAACCTCTTAAAGAGATTTTAACAAATAAAGAAAATAAGTCAAAAAAGAAGTTTGAGAAACGTCTCCATCTGACCCGAAAAGTTCACTAGACGATTCGTCAATCCAATTAACAAAACTCACTATAACTTTTCCTTTCCAAGATAATCCAAAAAACCTCGTCTTTGGCTTATAAAAACACGAAACAGAGGAGAAAGTTCATTGACAGACACAGAAGCCTTGTGATTCAAAAGGTCTGTATATTTGCCAAAATAAACGTCCCTTAAGTTCTGTTTCTCTTCTTTGCGGTTACGCCAAACAGAAAGGCTTATTTTCCAATATTCCCAAGGAATCAAAAAGAAGTCTTTTAATCCGAAGGAAACTAGAACAAAAGCAATGCCGCCATTATCCACCCAATCATCCAAAAATTTTTCTTGATGTGGATGAACTTCATCATAAGACAAGCGTTTTTGTTTTGTGCTTTTTGCCTCAACAGCAATTGGAGCTCCATTGAAAACACCAATATAATCAACGCCGCTTTTATGAACAACCTTTGCGGAAACGATTTGTCCACCACTTCGGATCGGAATAAATTCCGTAGGAACCTTTGTAATCAAAGCGAAACCATTCTGTCGATAAAATTCGTTTGCTTGATTGATTAATCCTTCAAAATTCATTCCACGGTTTGCATGATTATCAATAGAAGGAACGTCCCAAGCACAACGAAGCAAGGGGCTGTTATCTCCAACAGCTCTATTTCCAAGAATTCGTTTTGCTTCCGATGGAGAAAGATTTATCCTCGCAGTCAACAAAAACACCCTTTGCTATTTTTTATTCCGAGGTCCCCCCTGCGGTTCTTTTGTCTTTTCTGCAACGGTGTATGCAAGAAGGCACAAGGCGAAAAGATAAAACCACAAACAAGAAAGCCATTCAAGACGCCAGCCCCCTCCAAAATGGAAAGTGCCTCTTTAAACGTCCAAAGCTCTCCTTCCACAACAGGACGGAAAGAATCATCACAAACACGAAGAGACGCTTCCTTCTCCGGAATAATATGACGAAGAAGATGTTCTGCCCGCTGTTTCTTATAAAGATCAACGTCTTTATTATCCTCAGCAATATTTTTTAACGCTTCGAGTATATCTCCATAATCCTGAGCCTCAGAGAAAGCTTTCGCGCGGAAAAAGCCGTTTGACGCCTCTTCTCCGATATAGATCTTGTGCATACGGAGCTCTTTTACACGTCCGATAATATCTTTTATATTTTCCATAAAAATCAACTTTCCTTTCTTAACGATCACTCCTTGTATAATAACATAAAAGAAAGGAAAAATCCTGTATAGCCGGAGCAAACATCAAAAAAGAGAGGCCTGAGAAGACTGCTTTATCGCCTCATATCGTTCCTTAAAATCACAAGAAGAAAGTTTTGGCTGAACAAGGTTGAAAACCTCATACCCTTCCTCTTGATATTTCCCGATCCACCAAGCCTCTGTATCATTGAGAAGCTGTTGTGCGTTTTCACATTTAGGAACCTCCGCGATAACGGAAAACTCTAACTGAGTAAGGGTTCCTTTTTTGAGGCTTTTAATATGCTCCTGCCAACGAGAGGTCGGATAGAACTGTGTCTGTCCGACATAATGTACGTTTTCTACGCGATTATAGATGTGGTAGATGTAGCCAAAGATGGTGCCACTCTGCTCGACCTCTTTCTTTTGAATAGAGGGGACTTCTGTTGGATTGAGTGCGTGAAAATAGTTTTGTTTGCACTCGTGAGAACAGAAAAAAGCTTCCGTAGTTTCTTCTGTATCATCTTCAAAAGAATCATCATCATAACCGTCTGTATACGATGAGCCAAAAGAAATGGATGTGGAGGGGAACGAAGCTTTACGCCCCTTAATGCGAGTTCCACAGCAAAAACAAAAATCGTCGATTTCTTCTTTCTCGTGATTGTAGATAGATTCATCAACAACAAGAATCTTGGCGTAAAAACCATTTTCAGCGGGCTTTTCTAGCAAGATTGTACGAGAAAACACGCCAGAATATTTATCAAAAATCTCTTGGCGAACCAGACCAATAGAGTTTGCTTTTGTAAACCAAGAGTCGATTAAAACGCCGTCCGTGTTTTTATCACGGAACGGCTGATAATCGAAAACGAGAACTTGATAATATTGTCTAGGCACTTTCGACAGCCCTTTCAGAACGGAAAAATAGATCTCGCTTGACCAACAGAAATGGACGTAGCCTTCTGTTGTTCTATTTGCAAAGCTTCGCATTCATCAACATTTTCTTGAGCTTCGTCACTTTTAACATTAAAACACATCTTAAGACTGTTATGCCAAAACGCATCCACAACCGAACAAGCATAATGCTCGGAAAGTTTTTCCTTTGGGATGTTATTTTCGGACAAATCTTGAAGGTCAACAACGCCGTTCGCAAAAACAAAATCTAAAACGCGAACAACATGTGGTTCTACAGACTGAACGGTTATCCGATAATGTTCCTTATCTCCATACCTAGGGTCATAACGAATCTCTATATGACAACCCGATGTTTTATTATTAAGACCAGAAGACTGTTCAAGATAAACATTGTAAGAACGCAGCCCAACACCATTCGCAATAATCTTACGAACAGCAGAAAGAACATCTCTTTTTGCAACATTGTTTAGAGACGCCTCAAGGAAAGCATCGTAATGTTCAAGCCTTACGAAAGAAAAGCGCTTGTCACAGATTAAATTAAGAATTAAATCATTCAAGTTAGGCATAAAATTATTTTCCTTTCTTAACAAAAATTTTCTTTTATATTTTTTAACGCCCAAAACTAAGAGAGTTGAAAGACGGAATCCAATTCTCCACACTAGGGCGCCGCATGTCCATTGGCACAGCATCAGAATAGTACGCAGAGTTTTCAGCAAGAGCCATATCAATCAACCAGAAATCATCGCCATTCTGCATAACATCAATCGACCACTGACCAGAAAGCCCCTTTACACTTCCGATAAACTCCTGCACACGATCTGAGACACAATTCTTGTTCTCTTCATAACGCGAGCAAATAGCATCTTCTGCGACCTCATATGTCACGCGATCATGTATCGCCTTTGGATTCCCCTTCTCCGCCTCTTTATCAAAATGAGACTTAATTACTTTAGGATCCCAGTAATTGTGAATCCCAAGAACGGTTTTGGAATCAAAATCAACAAAAACACGATATTCTGTGTGAAGTTTCATCCCATTGTAGATTTCAGGTGAATTATCCTTATCTTCAATAAACTCACGCACACACCACTCATTCGTTGTGCTCACACCATAGATGATTGGCTGCTTGTGTCCAGACAAGTCAAATCGTGCCATAGAGTTTGCTTGATATTGAACAAACAAGAGGTAATCGCCAAGCGTTCTAACCTCATCAACACCGCTCACCTTCGCGTTACGAAAATCGAACTTTGACGAGAATGTTCCAGTCTTAACGAAATAATCTTTTTCAAGGTCAAGATCAAACACCTTCTGCGCGTACTCACAGACGATCTTATGTGTTATGGCATTGATGTCCGCATATTCGCAACGAGTGAGCTGAAGAAGTGTCATGGGAACTTTAATAACCGTTGTGGTTGGAATCTTGAAGAACCCGAACTTATCCACAGCGGGCGCAATTTTCGGGAGCCAGTTTCCAATCGCGTTAGGGTTCATTCCGAGCATTTCATAAACCACACCATCAAGGTCCAGAATATCAAGTCCCTGACGGAAACGATTATAGAATCCACGCGCCTTTTTGGGATTAGACTCGTTCTTTGAACGAACATAAAGATCAATAAGCTCGACATAGCTCGGCGTTCCACTTATGTCGATATGCATAAGATGTCCTGTAAGCTGAGGTCTCATTTTCTCAGGAAGAAGATTGACTTCATCACGACTTACAACGGGCTTTCCACAAGGGCAAGGAAGAAGGTTCTTCGACTGCCCGCCGCGCTCATAGTGATACACGGGTGTCTGGGCGATGAGCTCCTCTACGATTCGATTGACCAGAGGATCAAGCATTTGTATGTCGAAAGTCTCCCACTTCTCCCGCTCGTCTTCGGAAGCATTCTTTGCACTGATTTCGAAAACATTATTCGTTGTTTTGTTGTTGGATATAACATAATCCTTATATGCGGAGTCAAATGCTTTAAGAGCCTCGGGAGAAGTCTTAAGAATTTTTGCAAGTTCTGCAACGGAAACGCGTTCTTTTTTAAAAATCCTTTCGAGCCCAAACATATTTTTCTTCCTTTCTGTTCCTATCTTTCTTTATTATATAACAAAAACCTGAAACCAACAGGAGAAAAAGAAAGTCCGCCTCACAAAAGAAGCGAATTTTTTTAAAACATATTATTTGGCGGCATCGTTTGGCTCATAAGATCGTTATTTATTTGATTTTGCATTCGCAGGGAATCATCCATGTTTTGTTGCATACATTGATTCGTAAATTCTATCGACTGCTGATTTATTAGCTGTTGTTGCTGAATTTCGTTCAACAGCCGTTGTTCCTCAAATATTTGTTGGTTTATTTCTTGTTGCTCAAAACAATTGTCAGAGCTTCCCGCCAAAGACATACTTTCAGAAAATCTTTCTTGTTCAAAAATAGTTCTAAGCGCATTTGAGTTAAGATTTTCTTCCACCTCTTGATGAATTTGCATTTCATCCTGCGGCGGGCGAACAGGCTTCGTAGAAGAATAAGCATTCGTAATACGCTGAATTAAATCATAAACATTCAAAACGATCACCTCTTTTCGCCACATGTTACCAAATTTTTCATAAGAGCTCAACCATCAAGGAGAAATATTATAAAAAGCCATTGCCTCTCTTCGATAGTCTTCCGGCATATCCAACGGATTTTCAGCATAAACCAAAGTGAATTTTGATGGGTTATGACGGATGTAAGAAATCATTGGATCTGATAAATAAAGAACGACAGAATCAAATTTATATTTATGAATTAAATCTTCTGGATCGTAATATGATAAGCTCATATTTCGATTGGCGATCATAAAAGGCTCGCCAGTAAAAGCATCTGCTCGTCCATCCACAAAGGGTTTTACACCAATCACAGTAAATTCATTTCCGGAAATTCGATTCCAAAGACGTTTGGGAGACTCTTCCTTTACAGATGAAAAAATAGATGCATGTTTTTCGAGTTGATCATCATATGGCATTAATCCACCGACAGAAGCTTTATAAAAACCAGCCAAGACTAAATATACACATATAATGATTAACAACCGAACATTATGATGGTACCGCTCTTTTTCAGAACTCCAAAAAGGTGCCGGCGCACCATTAAAGTATTTCCACATGCAAAATGTAGAGTACAAAGAGAAATACATAATAAAACGTCCGGATTTAAATGTCATTATTGTGAAAACAGACAAGAATAAAAAGTCAACCAAGTCAATCTTAGACTTTGTTTGAAACAGAGAAAACCAAACAAAAATAAGAACCGGGAATACAAGGAATTGATGTTCTCTCATTGTGATATTAAGCGGAACCCACTCAAGAATATAAGTAAGCATATTTGTGTCAAGCATATTTACATACGGATATAAAACCATCTCATATCCATAAGGGTTTATCATTAACCCCAATATAGCTAGTACACCGCTCAAAAGAAGATATAAACTCTTTTTTGACGGAATTTTATCCATGTAAAATTTGTGGGAAAGAGAAAGTTTATCCAAGGGGATAAAGTTAAAAACAAAAAGCAAAAAAGGAAGGACATAAACAAGAGCACTTGATCCGCCATGAAGATTTGCCCACAAAACAGAAAGAACAGGAATAAACATCAAATATTTAACGCTAAAAGTTTTTCTGAATTTTGTAAGGCAGTAAATTTCCGCAAAGAAAAGAAAAAAAGAAAAGATATGTGGACGGAAAACGAAAAAACCATAAAAACTTAACGTGATAATCGCCAAGTAAAAATAAGAAGAAAAGTAATGCTTTTCCATTTCTTCTTTATTGATCCGAATGATAAGAAACAAAAAAGAAACGCAAAGAAGAAAACAAAAAGCACGAATCAAATCTCGATTTTCACCCAAAAAAGAATATATAAAATAAAAAATAATTTGAGCAAGCCACTCGTGAGCAACCCAAGGAAGGTTTGTCTCTTCTCCATACCAGCTTCCGACAGCAATATGAGGAACCTCGCCATGAGCGACAATCCATCGTCCCAGCTCGATATGAAGGTTATAGTCATCCATACTAAATTCATTAAATAAATAAAGAGACGCTAAAAAGGTAAAAACAGTTAGGTAAAAAAAATACAATTTATTTTGAAAAAGAACACGCATAAGAAGCCTTTCAAAGAAAAGACCAAAGGAAGAACCTTTGGTCCATAAATCAATTTTTCGGCGGAGTTACATTTTTTTCTACACGAACATCTTCTGCATAAAGAGAGTTTTTTGTTGCAGAAATAAGAGCGTTCTTAAGGTTCTCTTCAATTCTAAGAAGTTCTCCCTCCGCCTTTTGTCTCTGAGCCCTTCCCTCTTGCTGAATTTTAAGAACCTCATGTACGGTTTCAATCAAACGATTATTTACTTCTTCAATTGTTGCCACATCAACAATTCCTCGTTCGTTTTCTTTTGCAGTATCCAATGTGTTCTGCTTTAACATCTCTGCGTTCTTGCGAAGAAGATTGTTTGTTGCATCTGCAACCTGCTTTTGCATTTGCAAAGCTTTTTGCTGATTGACTAAGCCAAGAGCAATAACCATTTGGTTTTTCCACAAAGGAATTGTATTCAAAATAGTGGAGTTTACACGCTCAACAAGGGTCTTATCATTATTTTGAATCAAGCGAATTTGTGGTGCTGTCTGCAAAGCAATTGTTCGGCTGAGCTCAAGATCATGTACCTTTTTTTCAAAACGGGCAACGGTTTCTTCAAAATCACTTACAACTTGCATTGCAAGGGGATTCGAGCTTTGAGAAGCCTCAGAACGGAGCTTTGGAAGGGTAACTTCGTTAGTCTCTTTAATCTTTTGCTTTCCAGCCTCAATATAAATACAAAGGGTTTTAAAATACTCTACGTTTTTATGATACATATTATCCAAAAGGACAATATCTTTCATCATCTCTGTACGAGAAGCATCAAGTTTAGAAGAGATTTTACTCACTTGCACGGAAAGCTTGTCATAACGATTTACAACGTCATCGACCTTTCCGACAAGACGACCGACAAGAGGGATGCTTCGAACAAGCTTCTTCGATGTGGGTTCATTAAACTCTTCAACTTTTGAAGTTAAACTGGACAACAATTCTCCGACATGTCCGCTATCCTTTGCCCGCACATTTTCAAGGATCTGATCAGAAAACCGTGAAATATTCCCCTGAGCTTCACTTCCGTATTGCAAAACATCGGTGTTGCGCATAAAATCAATCTCATCTTTGATTTTTGCAATTTGAAGATTATCCTGTTCGGAAAAAGACTGTTTGCTTAAATCCGGAATATTATCCGAAACAGGAATCAACTCATTGTTTTTTTCGTTATCTGTATTAACATCTTTTGATGCAAGCAGAGCATCCAAAGAAACTTCACTCATGATAAAACCGCCTTTCAGTTTAAAATCTTATAAATAATGATACCAAAAACCAAAACAAGAAGAACAATAGAAAAAGCAACCCCGCCAACAATAATACCTTTTAACATTTCAATGATGTTGATAATAGCGCCTTCAACACCATTAACAGGTTTTTGCTTCTTATTTTCCAAATCAATATGTTCGCTGGAAATATTCGTCTTTAAAGTGGGTGTTTCCCCAAAAGCATTATTCAAAGCATTATCATATTCAGCGAGGTTTTGCTCCATAACGCGAAGTTCGGCCGTTAAATCGCTCATATCCATTTCGGAGACGCGTTTATATTCGATATAACAAACGCCTTTTAAGTTGTTGATGATTTTTTCAATCGTCTCTATTGTCGAAGTGTCTGGATTTTGAACATGATATGTAAGTTTAACATATTGTTCAACAAAGCGAGCGATTCGTTCCTGATAATATTCGATGAAGCGGCGATGATTTAAAATTTTATGCGGATTCTCCGCAAAAACAAGGAGGATATTAAGGGTTACGAGCTGTATTTCCTCTAAAACGCTTATAAAGTCACTGTTTGATATGAAGCTCAAATTATAACGCACAGAACCATAACTTTTAAGTGATTTTTGGTATAGTTCCTTTATCGTTTTAACATATTCTTTGTCCTCATTAACAATCGAAACTTCTGCCGGCAGATAAATCGGATGATCAAATCGAGTCGGAGCCTTTGCTTTAAAAACGACTTCTTTTTTATCATCAGGAAAAGCAATGGGTATTGAAATAGTTGTTGATGTAAAATCTACTGGCTCTTTAAGTTTTGTTTTTATTCTGTCCTGATTTCCCATAAAAATCTCCCAAAACATATTAGAATGGGC
>ERZ773022.2531-NODE-2531-length-10916-cov-16.274008_pt1 | contig 10916 bp, 7 predicted proteins | sample MGYA00580839_ERZ773022 | MGnify/ENA primary metagenome ERZ773022 (study PRJEB29015, sample SAMEA2738020) | human oral metagenome | biome: human oral; feature: human-associated habitat; material: dental | place: China | collected 2044 ... | reverse complement strand
CTTTCTCCCATCCTTCTGAGGTCTACCCCCAGAAGGATGGGAGAAAGGTACGTTCACGTGACGAAGCTCCGTTGACGTCGGGCCCCGCCCGCCCGACCCCGGAACCAATCATCTAGGTAGCCGGCTCAGAGGGTGGCGATGCCGCCGGCAAGGCGCCCGACGGGCTCTTCGAACCGATCTCGACGAGCGAGGGGGAGCCGCGCGGGGACGGAGGCTGCGGAACGGGTCGGACGTCCGACCCCTCCAAGGGCGAGCCGGACGTCCGACCCCCAGCCCCGGGCGCCGTACGCAGTGCCCGGCATAAACTGCGGGCATGAGACCTCATGCTCGATCGACCCGCACCGCTCTTGCCATGATCGCACTATGCGCACTCACCCTGCTCGGCATCGCACCCACCTCCGCGGCCGACATGCTCAATCCGAAGCTGAAGGTGGACTACGAGTTCACAATTCATGAAGATGAAACTGTCGACCTCACCCTGACAATGACCGCGGACGGACTACCGGACGAAGCATTCTCTCAGCTCTGCAAGAAGGAGAACTTCCCCACCATCGAGGGCCCGAACCCGGCCACCGTCGAGCAGATCGAGCAGGACGGAAAGCCCGCGTGCAGGATATCAACCACTAATATCCCGTCCGAGGGCACGTCCAGCATCGTCTGGTCGATATCCTCCGAGAACGGCAACTTCGTCTTCTCGGCGACGACGAAAGCCGATCTCGACGACGCCACCATGACCGTGAACTTCCCCGGCAAGGCCGTGGAGGCCAGCGGGGGAGGCAAGACCGATGGGAACAGCGCGACCTGGACCGGGCTCAGCACCGACACATCGGTGACGGCCACGGGCAAGGGCTCCCCGGGCCGGCCCTGGGTATGGACCGCCGTCGGCGCCATCGCCGTTCTCGTCGTCGGCAGCGGCATTGTGCTCGTCGTCGTACTGAGCGTCCGTAAGAAGAAGCGGTCCGGTTCAGGCCGGCCGACCGGGCGGCCGGCCCCGCTCAACCAGCAGCCGGGCCCCTCCGGCAACTAGCGCCGAGACGCGGGCCCAGCACGGCGCCACCGGCTATCGGCTCGGCAGTAGCCCCGCGCGACGAGGACGACGGCGACCAGGGACAGGGACCCGCCGATGACCTCCTGGGCCCGGGAGGTCAGGGCCTGAGGCCCCCGGGTGAGGACCGCACCCGTGGCGAGGGGCAGAAGGGCAGCGGGCCCCGCCCCGAGCTGCGGGGACCGCCGTCGGGCCCGGGGCTCGCCGTCGGCCCCGGGGACCGCCGTCGGGCCCGGGGGCGGGTCAGCCGAGCAGCGCGTGACGCGTAATGGTGGCCTCGCGCCCCGGCCCGACGCCAATGGCGGCCACCCGCGTGCGGGCGAGCTCCTCGATGCGCGTCACATAGTCCTGAGCGGCCTGCGGCAGGTCGGCGAAGGCGCGCACGCCGGTGATGTCCTCGCTCCAGCCGGGCATCTCCTCGTAGACCGGCACCGCGTGGTGGAAGTCGGTCTGGGTCAGCGGCATCTCGTCGGTGCGCTCGCCGTCGACGTCGTAGGCCACGCACACCGGAATGGTCTCGTGGCCGGTCAGGACGTCCAGCTTGGTCATCACCAGGTCGGTGAGCCCGTTGACGCGCGCCGCGTAGCGGGTGACGACGGCGTCGTGCCAGCCGCAGCGGCGCGGCCGCCCGGTGGTCACCCCGTACTCCCCGCCCTCGGCGCGCAGGCGCTCCCCCTCCGCGCCGGGCAGCTCGGTGGGGAAGGGCCCCTCCCCCACGCGGGTGGTGTAGGCCTTGACGACGCCGACGACGGAGTCGATGCGGGTGGGGCCCACCCCCGTGCCGGTGCAGGCCCCGCCGGCGGTCGGGTTGGAGGAGGTGACGAAGGGGTAGGTGCCGTGGTCGATGTCGAGCATGGTGGCCTGCCCGGCCTCGAACAGGACGGTCTTGCCGGCGTCGAGGGCCTCGTTGAGGACCAGCGAGCAGTCGATGACCATGGGGCGCACGCGCTCGGCGTAGGACAGCAGATCGTCGGCGACGGCGTCGGGGTCGATGGCGGGGCGGTTGAAGATCTTGAGGAACAGGCCGTTCTTCTGGTCCAGGGCGGAGTGGACCTTCTGGCGCAGGATCGACTCGTCGAAGAGGTCCTGGACCCTGATGCCCACGCGGTTCATCTTGTCCGCGTAGGTGGGGCCGATGCCCCGGCCGGTGGTGCCCAGCCGGCGCTCGCCCAGGAAGCGCTCGGTGGTGCGGTCCAGCACCCGGTTGTAGGAGGGGATGAGGTGGGCGGAGGCGGAGATCCTCAGGGCGGAGGCGTCCCTGCCGCGGGAGGCGATCTCGGCGATCTCGGAGAAGAGGACCTCCAGGTCCACCACCACGCCGTTGCCGATGACGGGGGTGACGCCGGGGGTGAGCACGCCGGCCGGCAGGAGGTGGAGGGCGAAGGCCTCGCCGTCGATGACGACGGTGTGCCCGGCGTTGTTGCCGCCGTTGAACTTGACGACGTAGTCGACGTCCTGACCGAGCTGGTCGGTCGCCTTTCCCTTGCCCTCGTCGCCCCACTGGGCTCCGACGACCACGACGGCTGGCATAAGCTGCTCCCTGATTCGCTGATGGCGCGGCGATGGGCGCGCCGCCGGTCAGCCTACCGGAGACGCGGGCGGCGGGCCCCGGCGTCCGCCGCCGGGACCCGCCGGGCCCGGCTGCTCGCGGGGCGCCCCGGACGGACCGCGACCGCCCGAGGGGCCGGAGCCGTTGACGCCGCCGCCCCGTTTTGATAACACTGTTACCAACACAGTGAGGGACGGAGCCCCATGAACTACAACTCCGACCGGACCAGGGCGCGCATCCTGGACGCGGCCCTGGCCGAGTTCCGCGAGCACGGGTACGAGCGGGCGGGCCTGCGCCGCATCGCCGCGGCCGCGCGGGTCACCACCGGCGCCGTCTACAACCACTTCGGCAGCAAGGAGGGCCTGTTCGACGCGCTCGTGGGCGAGAGCGCCGCCGAGCTCGTGAACGCGTGGACGGCCGGGCGGGACGACGGCGCCCCCGCGTCCCGGACGACCGGGGCAGTCGCCGCAACGGCGGTCCCCGCGGATCCCGGACGGCGGGCGGCCGCCGGGGACGGCCCGTCGGGGCCCGGGGCGGCTCCCGCAGCTCCCGGACGGCGGACGGGCGCGACCCGCACCGCCCACTGCGCCGCCCGCACCGGCCGCGTCCTCGCCCTCGTCTACGCGCGCCCCGAGATCTTCGAGGTCCTCCTGTGCCGGGCCCGGGGCACCGACTACGAGCACCTGCCCGAACGGCTGGCGCGGATCGAGGCGGAGGCCTACCGCCGTCTGCCCGGGATCACCGACTCCCCGGCCGACCGCCTCCTCGTGCGCACGCTGGCCGCCGGCGGCGTCGAGGCCCTGCGCGCCGCCCTGGAGCACCGCCTCACCCGCTCCGAGGCCCAGCGGTACATGGAGAGGATCGCCCGCTTCCGCCTGGCGGGCTGGGCCGGGCTCCTCGGCCCGACTATCGCCCCGGAGCGCGCCCCGGAGACAGGGGAGCGCTCATGATCATCGACACCGCACTGGGACGCCTCATCGCCCAGAGGGTCGCACGCGCGACCGACGGCGCAAACGTCCTGCAGATCCTCGGCATCCCCTACGCCCGGGCGGAGCGCTTCCGCCCTCCCGTCCCCGTCGGGGCTCCCGACGGCGGCGCGCCCGCCGGTGCGCCCGTCAACACCGGCTACGGCACCTGCTTCCCCCAGCGCCTCGCGCCCCGAGCGGTCAATCTCGCCCTGCGGCACTTCCAGCTGCGGCCGGAGTGGCAGCCGCGCGGCGACGTCGCCGGCGAGGACTCCCTGCGCGTCAACGTCTGGACCCCGATGGGCGGCGCCCCCAGGCCCGTCCTCGTCTTCATCCACGGCGGGGACTGCGGCTCGGGGACGCTGCCGGTCTACAACGGCGCGCACCTGGCCGGGCGGGGCGTCGTCGTCGTCACCGTCACCTACCGCATCGGGGCGTTCGGGCACCTGCACGTCGTCGACGGCGGGACGGTGAGCTGCGACCGGGCCCTGCTCGACCAGCAGGCCGCCCTGCGATGGGTGCGCGAGCACATCGGGGCGCTCGGCGGCGACGCCGGGAACATCACCCTCATGGGTCACTGCGGCGGCGCCCAGTACGCCCTCTACCAGGCCCTCAACCCGGACAACGCCGGCCTGTTCCACCGGCTCATCCTCGCCAGCGGGCAGCGGGCCGTCCCCGCGCCCCTGGACCCCGACGCCGAGCGCCGGGCCTTCACCGCCCTCCTCGCCGACAATCGCCTGACCCGCGAGGAGCTGGGGGCGCTGCCCGCCGAGCGCCTGGTGCGGCTGCGCATGCCCCGCGCGCGGCTGGTCACCGTCATGGATCGGCCCTTCTTCCGCGTCGACCCGCGCGCCGTGCTGCGCGACGGCGGCTTCCCGCGCGTGCCCGTGCTCGTCGGGACGACGGCGGACGAGTTCTCCATGATCGAGATGCCCCTGTGGTACCGGCGCATGGGCCTGGCGACGCGGGGACGGGACCTGGGCCGCAGGGTCCGGGAGGTCTACGGCGAGCACGGCCGCCGCATCGCCGTCGCGCTGCGCCACGAGGCCGACGGCCTGGTGGACCTGCAGACCCGCATGATGGAGCTCGTCGTCTTCCACGGCGCCGCACTGGACCTCATGAAGGGCTTCTCGCGCTTCACCACGGTCCACGGCTACCGCTTCGAGGGCGTGCCCAGGGTCTACGGCGGGCGGCCCGGCTCCTACCACGGGGCCGAGATCGCCTTCTTCTTCGGCAACCTCGACCGGATGCGCATCCCCGTCACCGGGGAGGACCGGGCCGTCGCCGCCGCCGTCCAGCGCGACTGGCTCGCCTTCATCCGCGACGGGGCGGTCCCCGGCCGTCCGACCTTCGACCGCGAGGATCCGAGCCTGACCCGCTATCGGGCCGACGGCGCCGTCGAGACCATCGCCTTCCCGCACGCCGATCTCCTCGGGGACCTGGAGGGGACGGACCTGGCCGCCCGCGTGGTGGACTCCTACATGCGGCGGCGCTGAGGGGCGCAGCCGGCGGTCGGGCCACTGGGCGCCCGGGCTCAGTCGGACGGCGGGCTTCCAGCGCCCGGGCCCGTGCCGGCGCGCCGCTCATGGATCTCGCGCTCGCGCTGGCCGTCCGCCCACCGCAAAGGGACGTAGGCCCCGCCGTCGTGGGCGACGCCGTTGGCCACGCCCCAGCGCCAGATCTCCTCGCACTGCGCGGTGGCCCTCATCTCGCGGCGCACGAAGCCGCCCCGCGCGCCGCCGGTGCCCGGCAGCGGGATCGCGTACCCGTCGGGGTGGACCAGAACGGCCCGGTCGCCGGCCACGTACAGGCCGGAGCGCGAGCCCGGCCAGGGGTGGGTCGCCCGGCCCACGTGGATCCCCTCGCGGTCCACGACCGTCCTGCGCACGAACGGGGCCAGTTTGACGGCGCAGTACCCCAGCGCCGCCAGGGCCAGCACCAGGAGGAGCACCGAGTAGAAGGAGTCCTTGTCCGTGTGGCCGGGGTCGAGCAGGACGAGCGTCGCGAAGAGTGCGAAGGCCGCGCCGAGGCACAGGAGGAACAGCCCGGCGTCGCACAGGTACTCCCACATCCGGCCCCAGGCGGGCGCGCGGTAGACCAGCGGCCGTCCCGCCCCGGCCGCGCCGTCGGGCCGGCTCATGCCGAGTCTCCCCATCATCCCGGTCGGCCGGCCCGCCGCGCCCGCTCCCCCGGCCCCGGCCGCGCGGGCCCGCGCCTCCACCAGCCGCGGATCCTCCGAGTAGGCCGCCGGGTCGGAGACGATCCATCCGCGCCGCGCCGCGAAGGACCACACGGCCCGCAGGGCCATATTCGCCTTGTCCCTCGCCCTCTCGCTGTGCCACAGGAAAGTCCCGTCGAAGACGCATCCCGGCAGCCTGATGAGGTCGCCGGGCATGCCGTCGACCAGGGCCAGGCGGTAGCGCTCGACCTCATTGCCGTGCTGGCCGCTGATAATGCGCGCCGAGACGGCCAGGCCCGAGCGCGCGGCCGGCCACGGCCTCCTGGCGGTGCGCACCAGGCGGCGCATCTCGATACCGCGCTCGCTGAGCACCGTGCGGCGCCGGAACATGTTGATCACCCACAGCACAATCGGGGTCCCGGGGACGGCGAACAGGGCGAAGAGGACCCTGGCTTCGCGGTCGGAGGGGTCGACGAGCACCCCGAGGCCCGTCAGGCTCAGCAGGACGGCGACGGGGACGAGGACCACCAGGGCCGCGACCCTGGAGACGACGGAGCGGTGCAGCACCAGCCGGAGCCCGCGGGGCCCGCCCTCCACCGGGGTCGTCCAGCCCCTCAGGGCGGCGCTCAGGCTCGCGGCGGGGTCCTCCCGATCATCCCACCACGCGATCCCGGGGCGGTCCACGCCGCCCGGCGGCCGATCCTGCGCCCGATGCCGTCCCACGCCCCGCCTCCGTCCTGCGCCTGTCCGCCGTCTGTTCCGCGCCGTCGTCCCCGGAGCCGCCCAGAGGGCCTCTGAACGCACCGGGTCCCCGATCGCACTGGGTAGCATTCACCTTAAGCCCGTCGGGTCGGATCGCGGCCCGGCGCGGGGAGCACAACCCATCGAAAGCCGCACCGGGTGCGCCGCGTGGGGGGAGGATTGCGTCCATGGGCGTTGCACAGACCGAGGACCGGCGACTCAGGGTGCTCGAGCTCTGGCGCCTTCTGGAGCTCCTGAGCACGCAGCAGGTCCCCCGCAAGGGGCGCACGGAGACCAGCCAGGTGGTCGACTGGACATCGGACAAGCCCCTGCCCTGGGACACCGTCCACGCCGTGTGGCGCGACGGCGCACGGCTGACGTGGCGCCACATCGTCTACCTGGGCGTCTACGCGATCGACGACACCCACGAGATCCTGCGCCGCACCTTCGGCGAGGACGCCCAGTCCCCCGACGAGCGCCCGCTGGGGCGCGGCGCCTGCGCCGGCATCGTCGTCGGCCCCGACGGGCGCCCGATCCCCGGATCCGCCACCCTGTCCTCGGCGCTGTGGACGGTGTGGCGGCTGCAGGAGCGCCGGGACGCGAACGAGCCCGCCTTCGACGACTTCGAGGAGGCCAACGCGGCCTTCCAGGAGCAGGCCGAGGCCATCACCGGGATCGCCGCCGGGGAGGGCGGCCCGGACGACCCGGACGACCCGGGCGGCGGGACGGCCAGGCTCGACGGCGAGACCCTCCGCAGGCTCCTGACCGCGGCGCACAAGGCCGCGGGGGTCAGGGGGCGGCCCGCCCTGTGCACGCCCCAGGTGTGCATCCGCTCCGTGGCCGTCTCCGCCCGGCGGGCCTCCGGCCCCGTGGGCACGGAGTTCCTCAACAGCTTCTTCCTCGACGACCTGCACCGGATCCGCGGGCGGGCGCGCGCCGGGGACATGGGCGAGGCGCTCGGCCGCTACCTCATGCCCGACGACGAGCTGGACCCCGACATCCGCATCGACGTGGCGCGCAGGCGCTTGGCCGTCGAGGAGGGCGTGCGGGTCGAGCGCCTGCCGCTGGGGCGCTGGCCGGCCGAGGCGGAGCGCCCCGCCACGCTCAGCCGGCAGTTCGCCGTCAACCACGCGCTGGCCGACCTGGCCCCCGACGGCGGCCTCATGGGCGTCCTCCACCCCCCGGGCACCGGGAAGAAGGAGCTCCTGCGCGACGTGCTGGCGGGCAATGTCGTGGCCCGGGCGAGGCGGCTGGCCGAGCTGGAGCGGGCGCGGGACGCCTTCGTCGGCGAGCCCCTGCAGTGGCGCACGGACTCCTTCTCGCGCGAGCTGCCCCGCCTGCGCCCCGAGCTGACCGGCTTCGAGATGGTGGTGGCCGCGGCGGGCGAGGGCGCGACGGCCGGGGGGGAGGGCATCGCCGCCGGGCTGCCCGAGCGCACGGCGCTCGCCCCGACGTGGCGGGAGCAGGCCGACTACTTCGCCCGCCTGGCCTCGACGGTCCTGACCGAGACGCAGGAGGCCGGGGCCGAGTCGCCCGTGGACGCCTGGGGCCTGGTGTCGGCGCGCCTGGGGCGCCTGTCGCGCCGCTCGGCCTTCCGCGCCTCCCTGTGGTTCGGCGACGGGGACGACGACGCCGCCGACGACGACCCCTCGGTGAGGATGTTCGCCCAGCTCAAGGCGTGGCGCAGCGGAGCGGCCCCCTACCGCCCCTGGCACGAGGCGCGCGGCCGCTTCCTCGACGCCGTGCGCCGCGTCGAGGCGCTCATCGATCAGCGCCGGGAGGCGCAGGCCCAGCTCATCCGCCTGGCGGCCCTCGAACGGGCCAAGCCGGCCTCCGAGCGCGCGGTCCCCGAGGCCCGAGAGAAGGTCGAGCGGGCGAGCCGGGCCGTGGACGAGCAGCTGGCCGTCCAGGCCGAGGCCGAGGTCCGGCGCAACCGGGCCGCCCTGGCCGAGGCCGAGCACATCGCCGCCAAACCGGGCATCTTCGCGGTGATCCGCTCCCGGGGGCGCGTCTCGCGCAAGTGGCGCCTCGACCACCTGCCCCTGTCGCGCAACCTGCGGGCCGCCGAGGCCGAGTTCCGCCAGGCCTCGGTGACCACGGAGAGACTGCGCACCACCCTGGCGCGCCGGAAGTCGGACCTGGCCGACGTCGAGCAGATGCTCGCCCGCACCGAGGCCGAGATCGACAGGCTCACGGCCGCCCGCGACGCCGAGGCCGAGCGGCTCGGCGAGGCCCACCCCGCGCGCCTGGCCCCGGAGCGGCGCGAGACGCGGGCGCCCTGGCTGGATCCGGAGCTGGAGGAGGCCCGCTCCGAGCTGTTCCTCGCCGCCATGGACCTGCACCACGACTTCATCGCCAACAACACCGGCATTATGCTCACGGCCCTCAACGCGGCCCTGGAGGTGGTCGGCGGCAACGCCCCGGAGGACCTGGATCCCGAGGCGGTCAGGGCGGCCTGGCAGCTGTTCTTCCTGCTCGTCCCGCTCGTGTCCACCACCCTCGCCTCGGCCTCGCGCATGCTCCGCGGCGTCGGCCGGGAGGGCATCGGCTGGCTGGTCGTCGACGAGGCCGGGCAGGCCGCGCCCCAGTGCGCGGTGGGCGCCATGTGGCACGCCAGGCGGGTCATCGCCGTCGGGGACCCTCTCCAGCTCCAGCCGGTGGTGACGCTCCCGGACAGGGCCAGGGAGGCCCTCGCCGAGGCCTACGGGGTGGACCGGGGCTGGCTCGCGCCCGCGGCCTCGGTGCAGACGCTGGTCGACCGGGCCTCCGACGTGGGCACGGCGCTGGCCCACGACGACGGCCGGATGTGGGTGGGCGCCCCGCTGCGCGTGCACCGGCGCTGCGACGACCCCATGTTCTCCCTGTGCAACGACCTGGCCTACAACGGCCTCATGGTCGCCGAGATCTCGCGCGACCCGTCCGGCGCCGAGGACCCGTTCGGCCCCGACGCCTCCGGCCGGCCGCGGATCCGCCCCAGCGCCTGGGCGGACGAGAAGGCCACCGAGGCGGGCACGCACCTTCAGAGCAACCAGATCGCCCGCCTGGACAAGGCGCTGGCGTACCTGACCAGGCGCGGCGTCGCGCCCGGGCAGATCATCGCCGTCTCCCCCTTCCGGCAGGTCGCCCAGCACCTGGAGCTCATGAGCCATCGCACGAGGTACCACGGCATGCGGGCGGGGGACGTGCGCGCGGTGCAGGATGACCAGGCCGATGTGGTCCTGCTGGTGCTCGGCGGGGATCCGCGCCTGGAGGAGGCGACGGCGCGGGCGGCCTCCTCGCTCAACCTGGTCAATGTGGCGGCGAGCCGGGCGCGGCGGCGCCTGTACGTCATCGGGGACCGGGACGCGTGGTCCCGCTACCCGTACTTCCGCAGGCTGGCGGAGGCCCTGCCGGTGATGTAGCCGTTCCCGGGGAGGCCTCCCGCAGCCGGTCGATGACGCCGCGCTGGATGAGCGCCATGAGGTAGCCCTGGAAGGCCGGTCCCAGCAGCGCCATGAACCACGCCGTCGCCGCCCGGGCCTGCGGCGCCCACCAGGCCAGGGCCGCGGGCGCCGCCACCACGGCCAGGCACGCGACGGTGCGCCCCAGGCAGCCGACGGCGAGGCGGACCGCGTTGAGCGCGTGCCCGGGGACCGTGTTCTCGAAGCGCGCCACCAGCGGGACGAGCCAGACGAGCGCGCCGACGAGGATGACTCCGCCCGCCAGCAGCAGGCCGGAGGCCGCGCCGAGCCCGGCGGCGCCCACCGCGCCGTCGTCCCGGGACAGACCGACGAATGCGCGGCTCTCCCACGCGGCGAGCGCGATCGCCCCGAGCACCGGCGGCCACCACGCGAACGACTGGCGCAGCTCGCCGCGGAAGACGCGCCACCAGGTGCGGACGATGTAGCAGTCCTCGTTGCGCGCCATATCCATGGTCACGCGGGCGCAGGCGGTCAGGGCGGCGCCGGCCGTGAGCACCGGCAGGCAGCCCGCGAGGGTGAGGGCGTTGACGATGACGATGTCGGCGGCGCTGGTCCAGGCCCGGTAGAGGGGCGAGTCCAGCCGGAGTAACCCGGGCACGTGCGGCTCCTTGTCGGCTATCGGTCGGCCGATGATGATCGGCTGCCGGATCGGCCGGTGGTCCGGTCGGCCGATCCGGCAGCCGTCCGGCGGGAGGCCCGCCGGGCCCCGGCGAAGAGGACCCGGCGGGCGAGCCCGCTCAGCCCTTGACGGCGCCGGCGGCGACGCCCTCGATAATGTGCTTCTGCCCGAAGAGGTAGAAGGCGACGATCGGGATGATGGCCAGCACGAGCATGGCCATCTGGGCGCCCATGTCGCGGTTGCCGTTGGAGCCGATGAGGGACTGGATGACGATGGGGATCGTCCTGTAACGCTCGTCCTGGCCGATGACGAGGTTGGGCAGGAGGAAGTCGTTCCACACCCACATGGCGTTGAGGA
>ERZ773022.2527-NODE-2527-length-10921-cov-8.350543_pt1 | contig 10921 bp, 6 predicted proteins | sample MGYA00580839_ERZ773022 | MGnify/ENA primary metagenome ERZ773022 (study PRJEB29015, sample SAMEA2738020) | human oral metagenome | biome: human oral; feature: human-associated habitat; material: dental | place: China | collected 2044 ... | reverse complement strand
AAAATGCCGAAAGTGGTCAGATTTTCAGATTTAATCGCATAAATGAAGAGGAATACGAGCTGATTGCCGGAAATAAGCTTCTATATATAAAAGAGGTGAAAAGTGAGGATGGTGAGGTACTGGATTATGAGCTTAATTGTACTGAGGATGAATATCTGACTGTATGGAAGCATTTTTTTGACTTAGATACGGATTATAACAATTTTATAAAGAATATTCCGCCGGAGGATATATTTTTAAATGAAGCTGTAAAATATTCTGAGGGAATACATATATTACATCAGGATAAATGGGAGATGTTAATATCATTTATAATTTCGCAGAGGAAAAGTATACCTGCCATTAAAACCAGTGTAGAAAAATTATGCAGAGCCTTCGGCAAAGAAATTGCTTATGAGAAATATGCCTTCCCAACTCCGAAACAGCTTGCCGGGGCACAGCTGTCGGAGCTTGAGAGCTGCTCACTCGGCTATAGAGCTGCATATATTTATGAATCTGCGAGGCTTGTTGCTTCGGGCAAATTTGATTTAGATAAGCTTGATAAATTGAAGGATGATGAATTATTAAAAGAGCTTATGAAGCTTAAGGGAGTAGGCGTTAAAGTGGCAAACTGCGTGGCACTTTTTGCATATCACAGAATAGGAGCCTTTCCGATTGATGTTTGGATTGACAGAATAATACAAGCTTATTATAAGGGCAAATTCCCCCTTGAGCGCTATAGGGGGTATGCCGGAGTAATACAGCAGTACATGTTTTTTTACGGAAGGGATAAAAGCCGCAGGCTCTTTGACTAAACAATAATATATTTAAGACATATTTTAGCTCAGAATAACGATTTGCCCAAAAAAATGATATAATAATAATGACTCTAAAAATACAATCAAGTATAAAATTATAGTTTTGAAAGGAGGATATGGTTAAATCCCTTGCTTCTCTGCAAAGTCTTTACCTTTAAAGCAGAAAAACTGCCTGCATCGGCTCAAGGCGGCGGATTTATGCCATTATAAAATGTTATGAACTACGGTTTTATCAAGGCTTCAGCTCTAACTCCTAAAATCAGAGTGGCAGACCCTTGCTTTAACGCAGCAAGTATAATAAATTCTATTAAAGAAGAATACAAAAATAAAGTTCAGCTTATTGTGCTGCCTGAGCTTATTTTAAGTGCCTCTACCTGCGGAGATTTATTTTTACAAGCCGCTCTGCTTAATAATGTGAAAACTCAGCTAAAAAAAATAGTGGATGTAAGTGCAGGAAACAAAGCACTTATAATAGTAGGTCTTCCCTGGGAAGAAGCCGGCATCATATATAATGCGGCAGCTGTAATTACTGACGGAAGAGTGCTTGCAATAGTTACAAAGCCTTATTTATCAGAAAATGAGCTGCGTTTTTTTACGAAATTCAAACCGGAGGGAGATTTGCCTTTTAAAAAAATAAAATTTTTTAAAATCTTTTGGCAAATATATTATAAATTTTATTATCTGCTGAAGCCTCTGTCCTGTTCTCTTCTTAATTTTCCAATTTTTTCCTCTTTTTCACAGTTCTTGTAGTCTTCTACTAAACCAAAAAATATTTCATCATTTTCAGGTATTTTCTTTTCAATCTGTTTGTTTGCAGAAAAATTTTTTACTTTTGTTTTAAAAAAATCCACAAGTTCATAGAATCCCTGATAGAATAAAACGCTTAAATTTGAAATGAAATCTTTTATTTTATTGGATATTTTATTTTGTTTTGCAGAATTTATCTTGTTTCTTTCTTCAATTTGAGCGGTTATGTCATCATAACTTTCTATTTGTGCCTTAAGCTCAAAAATGTTAAAAAAGTAATTGCTTATTTCTTCATCCTGACTAAGAAATATTTTATTCTCCGTTCTTCCTACTTTCTGCTCCCTGATTGCTAGTTGCTTTTCTCTTTCAAGAGATTTTTCTGTAATAGCTTTCATTCGATCTATTTGTTTGTCAATTTCCTGCTCCTTTTTCTGCAATCTGTCATCTTTTCTGCTTAATTCTTGAGATAGCTTGTTTAATGCGTTTTCTCTTGGTTCAATGTTTATTTCTCTTTGGTGCAGTTTTTCTTCTCTTGTGTTTAGTCCGTTTTCTCTTTGAGTAATTTTCTCTTTTCTGGCATTTAAGTCAAGCGACTCTTTTTCAAGAGTTTTTTCTTTTTCAGAAATTTTTTCCTGAGATTTTTTCAAGCTGTCTTCTTTGATTTTAAATTCAGTTTCAATTTCGTTTCTGATATTTTTTTTAAAATTTGGCTCTAGATCCTTTAACTCCTGCTGTTTTGCCTTATAATTTAACTTGTAATCTTTTATGGCATCTATAGTTTCTTGATTCTGTTCCAGAAATTCTTTTGCATCTTGTCCATCAGCTATATACTTTCTAGCTTCCCTTACAACTTCTCTGTATTCAGTATCAATTTTTTTATCAAAATTTTGTCTTAGCTGAACTTTTTCTTTTTCCCATTCTTCCTTGCCTTTTTTTATAATTGGCTCAATAATTAAATTATTGTCTTTTATTTTTTCTTCTTGAGATTTTATAAACTTGTCATTTTTTTCAAGTTCTTTCTGCCTTTCATCTATTTCTTCATCTATTTTTCCAATCTTTTGAAGCTTTTGAGAAATAACGTTATCAAACCCTTCTTCCAATTTTTTTGACTTGCTGTCGATAAAATGGTACACTTCTCCCTTTTCTTTTATGTTTTCAAGCTTTTTTTTAGTCATTGTAAGCTCATAGTCGCTTCTTGCCTTTTCTCCGCTTTGGCTGTATATAAAGCCGCTAATTATATTGTTTTTTGAACTGTTGTATTCTTTTGTTAAGTTATTTACATTTTCGTTATGTTTCAAAAAATATTCATCCAGATTTTTTAAATAGTTATCAAAATCTTGTTTTAGTACATATTCTTTTTTTGCTCCCCAAAAGGGTTTTTCTTGATGAATTTTAGGATATTCAAGTGAAACTTTTGCTTCAGGAATTTGTATGTCCTCAATTTTGAGTTCTTCGGTCATTTCATCGGCAACTTTTTGTGCTTCAGCTTTAAAGACCTCAATATTTTTAATATATCTTCTTCCTTCGTGTTTTCTTCGCAAAATTTCAATATTTTTGTCCTTGAACAATTCTTTTTGATATTCAAACCATTTATTTTGAAGTTCATAAAGCGAACTTTTCCCATCAAAATATTTTTTTGCCGAAAGCGTAGTTGCTGTATACTTATGCTCATTCTGAAATTTTTTTATAAACTCTTTATCACTTTTTTTATCACTTAAATTTAATTTTGTAAGCTCTTTTAAAACTTCTCTTTGAGTAAGTTTTTTTTCCTTAACTGCTAAAGGAATTGCACAGACATGCATATGCGGTTTTTTCTCATCGTAATGAATTACGGCAGAAATAAAATTCATTTTTGGGTATTCTTTTTCTAGCCAGCTTAAATTTTTTTTGAACACTTCTGTCATCTCTTCCTGACCCATATTTTCAAAAATTTTTTCATCAAGGTTGCAAAGAAAATTGACTAGAACAACGCTATCTTTTTTGGTTTTAATTTTATTTTTTTTAAAGTATTCTGATAATTCAAAATTACCATTTTTATATCCAAATTTGTCTAGAATTATTGTATTTAATTCAGTTTTTTCAGAATTAATATTTTGATTTTTATACTGCCTATGTTTTCTGAAAATGTGGTCAATAATTGAAGTATAATTTGACATTTTTGACTTTTTTATATTAATAAGGTTATGTGCTTTTTCCATAAAAAAATTTCTCCTTTGATACTTGATTTATTTATATTTTTATTATATTATATTTAATATGGATTAGTCAAATTTAGAATAATTTTTCTACAACTTATAAAGTAAGTTGTAGCTCGTTACACCAAAAATGACATTACCGAAAAATCGGCAATATCATTTGTTGGTTCACTCGCTCTTGCAGAGAGCTAAAAAATATTATTTTTTACAAAATTAAATAAGAAATTTTATAAATAAATATAGAAAAAGGAGTAATAACTATGGAAGAAAAAAGTAATCTAAAATCTAAGAAATTTAATCAGAAATCTTATCTTTATGGAATGTATAAAAATAAGTTTTATCCAGTAATTAACTTTGAAGAATTGTTAAATTTTGAAGAAGAGCTGACTTTAAAAAAACAATATTTTGAATTTGAGAAGCAATTTAAATTAGAAGAAAAAAATATAAAGAAATTAAGTTCAGGAAAAGAAAATCCTGTTACTAAAATTATGGAATCTGCAACTAGACTTTCCAGTATTCAGAAAGAAGTAAAAGACTATTTTTTAAGTAAAGAATTTAATGAAAAAGTTAAAAATTTAATTTCAAAATTTTTGGAAAAATAAATAAAAAAGGGAGTGTCCATATATAATTTTGGAATTTATGAAAAAAATTTATACTCTCAAAAATTATATATTTTTTTGGATACTCTTATCAATATTGTTTTATTTTTTTTACTTATAAAATTTGTTGAGTAAAAAGTTGTTTTAAATATTTAAATTTATACAATGCAATATAGGAAAAAATAACTGCCGTTTTTTACAATAACGATTAATTCAAAATAGAAAATGCAGTATTATATTTTAGAATTTACGTTAAGAAAACTAGTTTTCTATTTTATTGTCCAAAGTTTTGGGGATACTTCATTTGACAACTATTTACAATTTCACTTTTTTAAATAAAAGAAGTAGAAGATTTTTAGTCTCCTACTTTTTCAATCAAAAAACTAAATTAATAAATTTACCTAAAAGTTAAAATCTATATCAATATTTACGTCTCCCATCTTTAAACCTCCTTTCATATACGTTTTTAATACGTATTATTTGATTTTAAGAAAATTTTTTATTAGGCTTTAACCTAATAAAATCTTACTTCTTATAACTCATCTAATTTTTCTACTAAATCTACTACAGCTCCTGCCAATACTAATCCACCTAACACTAATTTTAACATATTAATACCTCCATAATTTTATTTTTTCTAACTTACAAAACAAGTATATCATATTTTTCACACGTAGTCAATACCTTTAAAGAAAATTTTTAAAAATTTTATATATGTTTTTTTAATCATCTACATCACTTGTGATCTAAATGATATTAGGTCACAGGAGTTTTAATTCCATTCATATTACATTTTATGACATAAATTGAAGTTCTAGCCCCCCTTCGTTTTTGGGGTTATCTATATCTATATATCTACGAAACTCAAAACAATTCTGGAGTTTTAGTCCCCTTCGTTTTTGGGGTTATCTATATCACAATAAAAGTAACTTCACCAAAATACAAAGAGTTTTAGTCCCCTTCGTTTTTGGGGTTATCTATATCCCATCCAAAATATTAAATGAGATATTTATATTATTTTTTATCTTAGTTTTTTTCGATATAGATAACCTCTTATTTATATTTTATCATAAATTTTTTAATAATCAATACTCTAAAATCCGATTTTCTTTTTTTAATATATTTTCTCCAAAAGTCAATTTACCTGATAAAACTTTCATTTTATTAAATTGAATATCTGTTAATGTTAAGGATCTAACAGATGAATTTTTTGGAACTAACATTGATAATTGTTTTTCAATAATCCTTAATTTCTCTTTTGTACTTGTTGTTATAATATAAATTGATTTTTGTATTTGATAGTATCCTCTTTTTACTATTTCTTTTCTAAAAATCGTGTACTCTTTTCTCTCCTCTCCAGTTTTCATAGGAAAGTCATACATTAGGATTCCAACATAATTAATATTCATATGCATCAATCCTTAATTCAGGTATTTCAATTTCTACATTTTTATCAATAAAATAATTTCTGATATTATCTAAAAAATAATCAATTACCTGTGATAATTCATATTTTTTATTTTTCCAATAAACTTTTTGAGTTAATGCTAACAATAATTTTTGTCTTAGTTCTTTACTTAATTCAGTTTCTTCTTTTTGATTAAAGTAAACAACATAATCTACCATTGGTCTAAAGATTTCAATAATATCATCTGAAAAATTATAATTATTAAATTGAGATTTATGATGAAATCCTAAACTTGGATGAAATCCTTTTGCAACAATTTTTGAAGAGATCAAGCTTCTTAAAAGTGCATAACCATAATTTAATGCTGAATTTATTCCATCATCATCAAATCTTTTAAATTTTTTTCCAAATAATTCTTGAAAATATATTCTTGCTGCAATGGCTTCTTGATGTTCTGCTTCTTTCCCTTCTATCAAAATATTTTTTTCATACATTTCTAATTTTGATACTACATCTTTTGATTTATCCAAAAATTGTAATAAAGTTCTTTGATTTTTTATTTTTTTTGCTGCTATTTCAGACCAAAGTTTATTTTTTTTCTTATCTAGCCAATTTACTTGTTCATTTATTCTCATCGTTACTTGAAAATGATTATACAAACCTAACGAATGAAGTACCGGTTGATGCTTTTCATTGCATATTATTAATGGAATATTTTTTTCGCTTAATCTTAGCTGTAATATTCCTGTAATTTTACATCTACAATTCTCAATAATTATTGCTAAAATATCTTTTAATGAAATCTTATTAACTTGTTTGACATCTTCTATTCCAATATTTGACATCACAAGTTGATTATTTGAAATTGATAGTTCATTTGCATTTGTAATATGAACAACACTAGACATAATTGGTCTCCTTTTTTATAATAGATTTAAATTAAATAAAAACTATTCGATTCCTAATTCTTCTTTCAATGCTTTCTGTAATAATTGCGAAAAATTAATTCTTTTTTCTTGAGCTACTATATCTAACCAAGCTGGTATATTTAATGTTTTCTTTTTTAAAACATTTGTTACTTTTGCTATTTCATAAAATGGATCTATTGAAATTATATAAATAAATTGATTTTCTTTTAATTTTACATCTTCTAATCTTGATGGTTCAGGAAAATTTTTCCCCATATTCCATAAATCTGCTAAATGCAAAACTAAAGCTTCTCTAATTGCAGTACCTACTCTTTCTAAATTTTCAGAATATGTAGCATAATAATCTATATTCCCATTTTCCAATTTATCAAAATCCACAAGTCCAACATAATACGTCTTATCTTTTTTTGTTATTACTGCTGGATACATTATATCTCTTTTTGACATTTTATCTCATTCCTTATTCAAAAACTATTATTTAATCTTAAAAAAATTAGTTTACTTCTAATACTTTGTACTAAAAATATAGAAGTATAGCAAGGGATTAAAATTTTAATCCCTGCTTATCTTTCAAAGTTTTTATTCAACTAAAAGTTAAAATCTATATCAATATTTACGTCTCCCATCTTGAGACCTCCTTTCGTATACGTTTTTGATACGTATTTTTTGGTTTTAAGAAAATTTTTTATTAGGTCTTAACCTAATAAAATTTCTATTTCTATAACTAATCTAATCTATCAATACATCACTTAATACTAGGTCACCTAATAATAACATAGTAATACCTCCAAATTTTATTAATTTTACTTCTTTCAAATTACAAAACAAGTATAGCACGTATTTAATCAGTAGTCAATGTTTTTTTTAACTTTTTTAAAAATTTTTTCTATCTATATTCTATTTTTTAAATAAAAAACTTATTTTTGGGGTTATCTATATCGTGTATATGGAAAGGAATGATCAAAATGGATAGTTTTAGTCCCCTTCGTTTTTGGGGTTATCTATATCATATTACAGCAGTGAAAGTGTTGTATTTGAAGTTTTAGTCCCCTTCGTTTTTGGGGTTATCTATATCCCATCTAAAATATTAAATGAGATATTATTATTACTAACTTTTTATCTTAATTTTTTGATATAGATAACCTCTTATTTATATTTTATCATAAATTTATCATAAATCAATATCTTAAAGCTTTATTTTCTCTCTTTAATTTTTTAAAAAAATAGATTCGCCTGATAAAATTTACTTTATTTAAAACCCTAGAAAAACTATATTGAAAGAAAAAACCAAAACTAAAAACAACTGAATTTATACCAAGCATAATGTAATTTTTTATTTTTGCAATTCCTTATATTCTAACATCACTTTTACAAGTTCACATAAATCTTCAGAGTTTCTTGTTGTTACTAATCCATTATTTTTTAAATGTTTTATTTCTTCTGATTTTACATCACATACTTTTATTTTTTTACTATTACTTTCGTGAGATATTTCAAATTCTACAATAAATCCATATTCCCTAAAAATATCTTTTATAGATTTCATTACTGCATTTTTTAGTTTCCTATCATATTTTAGTAATTCTCTCAATTCTTCCAGCATTTCTAAAATGGATTTTTCTGCAGTTGGAATATAATTAAAGTGAGCTATATAATTTCTTATTTCTAATCCACCTTTTTCAATTATTTCCTTTTTTCTTTTGTTTCTCTTGTTTTTCTTAAATGCTTCTCCTAATTTTTCCTCTTCTTTTTCAATCAAAAAATCAGCATATTTAAAAACTATAGAACCATCTTTATATTTTTTATTTTTATTATTATCAAAACTAAATATTTCATCGATGTATTTATCTTTAGGATATTCTCCTTTTAATTTAAATTGTAAATTTCTTTCCCATAATGAAGTATATCCTGCAAGTCTATGTAATATTCTAAATATTAAGCTCTGCAATAAATTCAAATCGTTAAATTCAATTTTATTTTTTAATTGAGTATAATTTTGTATATTTTCAATAGCTTTTTTATAATCATTAAAATCTTTTTCATTGTTTTTAATTAAAAATGGTTTTTGATTGTAACTTCTATGAATACGTTCTTGAATTTTATAAAAATCATTTCTTTTTAATTCATTTTGCAAATTTTCATATTTTTTTATTTCTTCTTTTGTAATTTTTAAATCAGCTTTAGCCACAATTTTTTCAAGTAAATCTAAAATACCATATTTTTTAATATTGTAAAAAGACCTATGTTTTATAACATTTTCTCCATCAGCAAATATTTTACTAAAATTATTTAATTGAGCAATATTTTTTATTGTGATACTACTTTTTAAAAATTTTCCTATATCTTCAGCTTCGAGACTAAAATTAGTTCGCACTTTATTATTATCTAAATTTACTAAATTAATTATAGTTAATTCTTCTGAATAAATTTCATTTTTATTCATACTCTCATATTTTTCTAGATTTCCTCTTAAGTTAGTTAATTCTCTATAATCAATAAGTTTTAGAAGCAAATAAAAAATACTCATTCTATCACTATAGTTTATTTTATTTATTTTAATTTTTTTTATATAATCATATATTTCTTTTGGCATTTTAGATAAATTACTTCCACTATTTTCCCATAATTTTAATTTTTCATCATAAAAACTTTTTTTATCAGTTATTACTTCATCTTTTTTTAAATTCAATAAATTCAATGATTTCAAAGAATCTAATTTTTTCAAGTAATTAACAAATCCTTTCAAAAATATCTTTTGCACAAAATCAACGTATACATCTTTATCTTCCTCTATTTTTTCTTTATCGTAACTAATTTCATGTAAACTTTGTAATTTTTCAAGATATTCTGTTGGTGTATTTGCTTTTAGTGTTTCAAATTTTTCTAATTTATAAAATCTCGTTTTTTTATTTGTTCCTGCATCTCTATTTATTCCTATGATTTCTTTAACTATTTTTTCAAAATTTTTGTTATCTTTAACAAATTTTTCAACAAATTTTCCATAATAAATATTTTTTAATAAATAAATTTGTGAATCTTTTGCTTCTTTTCTTTTTGGAATATTAATATATCCTAATTTTAGAGCATTGTTTCCTTTTAAATTATCTATTCTATTGTATAGTTTTGTAAATGATGGAACAAAAGGAACGTTTTTATTCACAAATTCAAATTTTATATTTTCTAAATATTTCTTTATTTTCCAACTTTCCCAATAATCAAAAATACCAGCACTATTTAATTGTCTGAATATTTTAAGTTTCAATTTCCTCTTATCTATTTCCTTTTCAAAAATATTTTTCAATAATTTTGAGACTTCAATATCAGAAAAATCAAATATATTTTCAGAATTTGTATTTATGTTATAATGTACTATTCTATGTCTAATACTTGTTATTGCTTCTAACATATTTACAAAAAATTTTTTCAATTCATCCTTGTCTGCATTATCAAAGCTATCTCCATAAAACATTTTTAAATTTTCTTTTATTTGATAAATTCCTTTTTTTTCAAAACTTTTATCTACAACTTTTTTAAAAATATCATTTTTACTTGTAATATCTTTTTTAGCTTCTTTCAAAATAGAATTCTCATTTTTTCTTTCATTCTCAGTCAGTTCTTCTTCCATTTCATAAAAATCATTATCATTAACTCCTAGAATATTTCTTAATGAAAAATACCCAAATGATGAAACTCCCAAAATGCTTCTTAAAAATGCTTCTGTTTGTCTATTTTTCATATTAGTATCACTTGTTGCTACACATCCATTTTCCATATGATAATTATACTTCCCACAGTTCCTAATATAATTATTTAATTTATTTTCAAGTTTATATACCACCAAATTTTTTAGTTTATCATAATTGAAAATATTTTTTACTCTGTATTTATTACCTTCATTAAATTTCTTTGTTTTATAAACATTTTCTTTTAGTAATTTATTAACCTCTATTTCTACAAAATAACTAAATACATATTTTATATTTTCATCATTTAATTCTTCATTTTCCAAAAAATATTTATAAAAAATTTGAGATCTTGTTAAATCTTTTATTTTTACTTTTTGCAAAAACTCAACAAATTTTTCTTTTTTCTCAACTGAATTTATTATTTGTTTATATAAAATTGATATTCCTTCTTCATCTTTTTCAGAAAATTCACTTTCTCCAATTATTTCATTTTGATAAAATTCTCGTACAATTGATTTTAAATGTGTTTTTTTAAAAACTTCTTCTATCTTTGAATATAA
>ERZ773022.2524-NODE-2524-length-10922-cov-15.150824_pt1 | contig 10922 bp, 7 predicted proteins | sample MGYA00580839_ERZ773022 | MGnify/ENA primary metagenome ERZ773022 (study PRJEB29015, sample SAMEA2738020) | human oral metagenome | biome: human oral; feature: human-associated habitat; material: dental | place: China | collected 2044 ... | reverse complement strand
ACGACCCTCTGTTCCGAAGACAGATGCTCTAATCCACTGAGCTACGGGTGCAACTGGTTCAAGTTTACCACATCTTGCCCTAGTTTTCCAAAAAAAACAAGATGAAACAGAGCCATGAGTAACCTTTTCGAATTACTCTAGTTTTACAAAAATACGATAAAATAGAATTATGGATGACTTTTTTCGATTAACACAAGCAATCATCTTCATCATCATGGCGATCGTCATCATATTTGGCATCACTGTCTTCTTTGGCGCACCATATGTACCAAGCCTATCGAGCGAATTGACAAAAATGTTTAAAAAACTCTATCCACTATCCAAGAAAGACCTACTGATCGACATGGGCTCCGGTGATGGAATTGTCTTAAAAGTGGCCGCCAGATTTGGCGCGCAAGCCATCGGCATCGAACTGCACCCAGTGCTCTCATTCTTGTCACGTATCAGATTGCGTAAATTAGAATCAAAAACCAAGGTGGTGTGTCACAACTATCTAGACTTCCCCTTCCCGCCAGAAACAACCGTAGTCTACACTTTTAGCGACTCAAAAGACATTAATAAAATCTATCAGAAAATCGAATCAGAAGCAAAAAGATTAAACAAAGATCTCTATTTCATTTCAAACGGATTCGAAGTACCCGGTAAAAAATATGAGAAAATATATTCTTCGTTCTACCTCTACAAAATATCTGCTGGAAAAAATAAATAATACTCGAGATTATAGGTCTTACTTTGTGCCTTTTAGTGCCTCGCTGAAGAAAATAAATAATACTTGAGGTTATAGGATCAAACTCGGGATTATAGAGCCGCAAATTAACTACTTAAAACAAAAAGTCCCCCGACCGGGAACTTATTTGTTGTGTTTGCGTTTCTCGCTGTGCTTATGGTTATTGTTACGATTAAGCTTGGAAATCACAATCTTCTTTTTCTTAACTGCCATATTAGCCTTTCTTTAATCTGTTATATTTTAACATAAAGTAGTCATGCTGACTAGTCTATACAAAACCCCGGTCTAGGACCGGGGCAAGCTTCAATTAAATTCCGTGAGTCATGTTATGATAGGCCCAACTGATAGCATTATAGGCACCATTATACATTTCCTGACATTCAGGAATCTCCCACTGGCCATAATCCACACATTTAAGTTTGAGAATCTTGAGATACAGCCCGATAATCTGGTCGATGGTAAATAGGGTTGACCAAGCTTTTTTCTTGGCGATGGCATCAAATTGACGTTTTAGATCATCGATCTCGACCTGCCATTCAGATAGTTTCAGATAGAGCTGAGCTCGAATGCGAAAACACTCACTACAACTCGTAACCTTCTTAATCTCCTTGAGGCTAAGAGTGACTTCCCTGCCATTATTTAAAGTAATGACAAAGAAATGATCGTTGTCACAACGATTGATTCGAGAAATCACTCCATCGGTATACGGCCTTGGTATGCTACATAGCGAGTCCTCCTTCTTCTTGTGATACGGCCTAATCGAAATTCGGTCGCCGACACAATAAAACTTCTCGCCGGCTGTGGTGTAAATAGCAATCGGGTGCGGTCTGCCATCTACCACATACTTAACTCCCTCAATGTTAGTTTTTTCTAACTTCATAGATTCCCCTTTCTGGGTTAAATTAGAGCCCGTGGCTTGCGATGAGGTTTCCCCATACTCTAATTACTAGCCAAGAAAATTCTTGGACAGTAGTTAACTAATTAATCTGGTTTCTTAATAACCTAACTACTATCCAAGAGTGAAAATAGGGAGCGGCGAGAGCCTTCGCTTATAAAATATTTGAATTTCCTTAGAATTTAATCAAAAATAAAGGTACGTAGTAACACTATATTTATATATTATATAATTATTTTTACTGTTGTCAATAATCGTGGATTTTATACTAAACTTCCTCTGCAATCCTGTAATATGTTAAAATTAGGTATTAATACCAACTTGTAAAGCATGGTTATGAAAGGAAAAAATGTTAAAAATTGAAGAGAATGTGATGATTAAAAACCTAGTAACGATGCGCATTGGCGGTCCAGCAAAGTTTGTAATTACGGTGACTAAAAAAGAAGATATTCCAGAAGCTTATAAATTTGCTAAGGAAAGGAATTTGCCAGTCTGGATATTAGGGGGCGGAGCAAACACCTTTTCCAAAGATGCAGGGTTTGAGGGGGTAATTATTCTTGATCGCATTATGGGAATTTCCCAAATAGAAACACCAGCCGGCGAAGAAGAAAAAGAAGGGGTGGCATATTTTAAGGCTTATGGCGGCGAACAGTGGGATGATCTTGTAACCTTCGTGTCTGAACGAGGCTACTCGGGAATTGAGGCAATGGCTGGCATTCCTGGAACCGCTGGTGCGGCACCAGTACAGAATATTGGAGCTTATGGCCAAGAAGTGACTCAGGTGATTGTCTCCGTGGAGGCTTACGATACTAAGCTTGAAAAATTTGTGGTTATACCAGCTAGCGAGATGAAGATGAGTTACCGCAAATCAATTTTTAACTCAGGTGAAAATGTGGGGCGCTTCTTTATCTATTCAACAACGGTGCGTGTTAAAAAAGGTCAGCTGAATCCTCCATTCTATCGTTCCCTTCAGGCCTATGTTGATGAGCACGGAGAGACTGACTTTTCACCACTAAATATTGCAAGAATGGTTAAGGAAGTACGCAATAGCAAATTACCAGACCCAGAAAAAATTGCGAGTGCAGGAAGTTTCTTTAAAAATGTGTATTTGACTGACGAAGAAGCTGACGAAGCTGAGGCGCGTGGAATACAAGTTTGGCGAAATGCTAAAGAAGTGGGGCCAGATTCTCCTGAAAAGCGGACAAATCTTGTAAACTCCGGTTGGCTGATTGAGGAAGCCGGACTAAAGGGTAAGGTTTTCCACGGTATGAAGGTGAGCGAGAAGGCAGCATTGATCTTAATTAATGAGTCTGCCAAGTCATACGCAGATCTTGCGGCAGCACGTGAAGAAATTGCAAAAATTGTGTTTGATAAATTTGGTTTTAAAATCGAACAAGAACCAGATGAGATTGAGGCTTAGGAACAGCGCATGGTGAAAGAATTAAACGGCCGAGAATTGGTGGGGTTCGTTAAAGAGCGGCAGGCGCACCTCGTGCAAGCCTTGAGAAGTAACAAGAAACGTGCGAAGCTAGTGATTGTGCGCGATTCGGATAATCCGGTGATTACTAAATATGTGGGACTGAAATGTCGATACGGGGAGGATATTGGAGTTGAGGTGGTTGACCTTAAGGTTGAACCGACAGCCGAAGCATTAAAACAAGCGATTCGCGGAGCCAATGAGGATGAGACTGTCTCCGGGATTATTGTCCAGCTACCACTAATGAATTCTGAAATAACCGAAGAAGTACTAAGCGAGATTGCACCGGAGAAGGATGTGGACGGGCTCTCTGGACAAGGAGATTTTGATAGTGCGACAGCAACGGCAATTAACTGGCTTTTGACCGGTTATAATATTGACCTAAAGCAGAAAAAGATTGCCATTGTCGGTAGGGGGAGACTGGTTGGCAGGCCACTAGCTTCAATGTGGAGGAATTCAGGATTGAATGTCGAAGTTTTTCACCGTGGCTCAGATTTTTCTAAGTTACGAGATTATGATGTAATTGTAACAGCAACTGGTGCGCCAGATTTAATTACAGACGAAATGATCCGAAGCGGAGCGGTGATTGTGGATGCCGGGACGGCAAGTGAGGGCGGAAGACTGGTCGGAGACATCTCAGATGAAATTCGCGAGAGAACAGATATTTCTGCAATCACGCCAAAGATTGGGGGCGTGGGACCATTGACGGTTGGGGTATTGTTTGAGAACGTACTGATGGCGGCTGAAAGAACCCAGCATCAAAATTGATTTAACTACCTTTAATTTTATTGTTTATATTAAAGGAATCAGATAAAAAATATGAGCGTAAGCTCATATTTTTAAACTTTGGTGAGTAATGCTACGGGGTTGGACCTCCACCACCGTTGCCGTTACCACCGTTACCACCGTTACCGCCGCCGTTGTTACCACCATTATTACCGCCGTTACCGCCGTTGCCGCCGTTGTTGCCACCATTACCATTACCACCGTTGTTGCCGTTGCCGCCGTTGTTACCGTTGCCGCCGCCGTTGCCGTTACCACCGCCGTTGTTACCGTTGCCGCCGTTGTTGCCACCATTGTTACCAACTCCATTTTTACTCCAACTTATAGTCTGAGTAACCTGGCCATTATTATCACGGATCTCCATTACACGATTGCCAAGGTTATTTACATTAGTACCAGAAACATTTGTAATAAGATCACGCGCGTTATCATTAAGCTCGCCGACTTGAGTTGGATCATTTTCAAGACTCCTAACAGCACTCTGCACAATAGTATCTAAGTTTTGATTAGCTGGCGCTGAAATTAAACCGCTTGCCCTAGCTTTGCTTATCTCAGCAGCATCATTCTTGCTAATTCCTTTAATATCTTTAGAATCCATAGTTTCAATAAACTTATTTGTTGCTTTATTGCGAGAACCTTTCAGGGCTATTGGTCCAGTAGTCGAGGTACTCAATTCAGTAATAGCACCCGATCCTTGCATACTCTGCATTTGTTGATAAGTAATTCCATATTTATCTTTAAGATCAGAATTATTAGACATATAGTCCCTCGCAAGAACAGCGCGCGAGCGTTCGCTAGAATTAACAGATATAGCTTGACCATTACTATCCTCATACGTTCCAGTCTGGAGGTACTTTTCATAAGCTTTTTGTCCATCTTTTGTTTTGAGAATATAGCGTTGAAGAGCACGCATTTGAAGATCACGTTGATGATTTTCTTCCTCATTTTCACCATAACCTTCATTCTGCATTCTTGCAAGATTTTCTAGAGCATCGCTATAAGACATATTTTGGCGAGCATAGTCAGACAAATAAGCTGTAGCCTGCTCCTCGTCTACTTTATCCATAGCTGTATTAGCAGTTCTTGCCATACCCGCATCACTGGTATCGTGTTTATACTGCGACATTACTGCGCCAATTGTAGCGACTTGATGAGCATCTTTTCCTAGAACGCCGACAGCATTCATGAGGCGCCTACGTTCGCCAGGCTTCATCCGTGCTAGTTGCTCCTGAGTGTAACCAGCATACTTTTTAGCAAATTTTGCTTGTTTACCAAGCTCATAATTTTCAGCAGAAGCCTTAACGGCACCCGAATTCATAATCTTCTTATTTGCAAGTTGCATACCACCGTTTGCACGACTCTGGAGCTGGGCAACACCATTTGCCACAGCGTCGAAGCCCTTCAAAGCATTTCTAGTCATTGTTGGAACTGCAAAGTACGGAGCAATACTGATAAAACCGGCAACTAGCTGAATAAAGACACCCGTTGAACTCATAACGATTAATCTAGCAGCCATAAAACCACCACCAACCATAAGACAATAGACTGGATAAAGGAAGAGTAGTCCACGGAAGAGAGAGATCCATTTCTTGAAAAGAGCATTTGTGTTTGGTAATGCATATAGGACGAAAGCGATTGGCGAGGTCACGATCATGACGATGATCATGGCTTGACGAGCACCAAGCATCAAGAGGGCGAAGAAGCCAGCCAAAAAGGCAGAGGCGGCAAGACCTAGAACGGGAAGGATGAGCGCGAGGAAGCCCCCACTCTGTGCGGCACCAACAAGAGTTGCACCGGCACCAACAAGAGCAACAATGCCAGCGACAGCTGCTGCAACGCCCAATGTTGCGCCACCAGCACCTACGCCATCACTACCAACTCCAGCACTAGCGGTGAGCCCACTTGCGGCGTTCTCAAAAATGTTTTTCACACTGTTACCGATTATGTTTGAAAGATCGACGACGATACCACAAATGATATATGAAAAGTTAACGATAATAGCAGTAACAATTAATTTTGGCAGGAGACGTTTAATACCATAGTTATCAATACCAAAACCAGTGACCTGAGAGAAGATCACAAAGAGAAGAGCGATGACAAAAGCGATATTGGCCATATTGCGGAACAGAGACCAGGCCTTATACATAGCGGAAGAATCATTATTTTGTGCGAGATTAGTGACAATTGACTTGTCGACACGAATGAGAGGCTCAACGAATTCGTTGAAGATACCCTGAACGGCATCACGAAGAGTATACATTAGAGGACAAATCATCCAACCAAGAGCGCCAGCATTTGCAAAACAAGTAGCAGATTCGCCATTGGCACCATCTTCCTTCTCGGAGGCATTATCGCCAGCTAGTTCCTTACAACCTTCTTTTGACGGGTCAGTTTTACAATCGATTGGAGTAGCCTTACAGAGTGCAAAACTTGAATCGGCGGCACAGACGGAAGCAAGGTTGATCGAGTTTAGATATTCAACGGCCTTTCTAGCGGTCAACTGTTCAATGCCAAATCCATCTTTGGCCACTCCGTTAATTACGCCAGCAGGATTTTTATCGCCCATTTTCTTTACGTTGTTTTGGCTATCCAAAATAACTTCGTCTAACAGACAATACACAACCTCTTTCTTACTTGAATCAGACTCGTTATCTTTATAATAAGAAAGATAAGGACGATTCTGAGGCTTAACCGTACTACAGCCAGCTGCAGAATCAACTACCGAAAGTACTTTAAACTTGTCATTTAATATACTATACCAATTGTACCCCTTTAGTATTTGATTATTAATATCTGATGATGCACTAGCCTCTGGATCTGCGGAAGCTGATTCTGTGCTATTTGGCATGAAATATTTCCATAATTTAGGTAGACTTGGTTTTTTTGTGTTCTTATAAGTACGGACTTGGTCAATTGTAGTATTTTTGTTTCCAGTATTTAAACTATCTGTCTTTGCCATAGAAGCCTCTACATCAACCAATACTTTTATGCGATCAGTGCTAGTGTTATTCTCTTGAGCAAGTACCTCTGCTATGCTATGTCCAAAGCACGGGTTATAGGTATCTCCAGCATTTGGAGCATCATTAATATGGCTAGCAGATAATTCAAATAATTCCTTGAAGTATGCTCGCCTTTGTTCACTCGTTTTGCCACCCTGCTCTCCTAGGTTCTTACTAGCCAAGGAGACCGGCTTACTAATCTCGCAGGTAAAAGCAGCATTCCGTTCCCTAGATGCAGTTGTTTTAATCTGTAGATTAATTGTTTTTTGAGTATTAATATTGTCACCTTTAATACCAAATGAAACCAAATCGTTGGAAACGTCTTTCTGGTTGTATGTCTCAGAATATGCCCCATTGTCTTTAATACATATTGGTGTTGTTTCTTTTTGAGTAGAAACACCATTAATAGACACCTTGTAAACCATTACGGCACAGTACTCGTTATTATTACTGGATTGAGCCTCAGTATACCCAAGTGCCTCTAAGAATTCATTGCGCTTTTTTATATCTGCATCCTTTTCCGTAGGGCCAAATCTACCGCCAATTTCTGAAAATGTGGTAAATCTATTTTTTTCACCGTCTCCAGTATATCCAAATAGAAGCTGTTGGCAAGATACTGCACCATCAATAATGGTATTACCAGTGCCATATTGATGCAATAACTTTACAGCATCCGTATGCGTATATTCTCTACTTGATACATTAAATGGCATTCCACTTGTATATGTACTCGTACTAATAGTTGAAGTATTAAGTGGTTTTAGCACTCCATTGTTTACACAATTTGCAATGGCAAGATTTAATGTCTTAACAAGAAGTTGATCTGCCGGCGATAGACCTTCAGCATGCGTAGTGTGCGAGGAGAAGATCGAAGATATAGAGATTAAGGAAGTAAAAATAATAGAAATAATAGATGTCATTAATAAGACCAGGATTTTATTTTTAGGAGTTAAAATTCTATTTCTCATTTTTATTACCCTTATTTATGATTTTCTCTCTATATAAATCCATTATTATTTTATCCATATCAGTAACAGTATCTGAGATTGCTTGGTCAAAATTCGAATCGAAAGCAGAGATTTCATTGGCAAACTTAAAATATTCTGAATTTTCACTTGATGATATAGAAAGCTGGTCTAGGCATAGAGTGCTAATTGATTTATTGGAAATACAACCCAAGACATTTGCTTGGATAAAGAAGTTCAAATTGGACATATAATAATCAGAGACGCTTTGTAGTTTATTTTTGATATTTTCTGTCTTAACATCCTTAAAATCTCTAGTATATTTAGAAATGAGATCTCTAGCCGAATTTTCTCCACCTTCTAGATAGTTTTGCTTAACAAAAGGTAGTTGATCTGAAAGACTTAATAGTGTCTTATAATAGAAAAGAATATCAATTAGCTCCATATTGTCATCATATTTTAAATATGATGAATATAATTTATCGGCATACTGTTTTTTCTGGTCAGAAGATATTGTTCCAAGTGCTACCCGATATGCATACGTGTAATTCGGCGCAATACTGACATTTATGTTTTTCTTTTCAGTTACCTCACCATACTGATACAACTTCATAAAGGACATCAGGTCCTCTATATTTCTTGTTGCGGTTTTTTTTGAAATTAGTAGCGTGGCAACTATAATTAAGATAAAAAAAACTGCTAAAATTGTAAAAAGTAACGGTTTTTTTATTCGACTTTTTGTCTGATTTTTAGCATTATGTAGAGGTGAGATATTTAACCTGTCGTTAAATTGACTAGATACTTGATAACTATCATTATTTATTATTGGGCCCATCTTATTTATATTATAGCATAAGCATTCTTTATATGTGGATTTTACATGAAAAAGACCCTCCTAGGAGGGTCGATTTTAGTTTATTGTTTCGGTGGAGCCACCTATGTCATTAGAGTCTTTAAGAGGATCCTCTCTATATGACACATCTTTAAGTCCAATATATGGAAGTACTCCATCTTTATAAGCCTGGTCAAAATAATCTGGTACTGATACCATACTATTGGTACCAGACATATTTAGCATATAAAAAACATCGTCAGTCTTTACCATGAAGTCACGCGGACGAAATGAAGACCAATCATAGTCTGGTTTCATCATTGAATCAGTCCCACTGTAAACTCTGTACCAGGCTGACCTTGTACCTTGGCCAGTATAATCACCACGGAATACATAATCACTACTTGCTGCGTATATCAATACATATTTTAAGTAGCCGTAAGTATTGTACTGATCTACAACAAATTGTAGTTCCACAGTAATCTCGTTTTGATATCTAACCAAGACTGCCATTATATTCTCTTCAGGTATTTCATACCTTTTTATACTTTGTGCACCAGTATCGATTAGATACTGGTGCAGATCAAAGTCTGCCACAAATTGCTCCGCATCTTCGTCCACATTTGTTAGATAGGATGAGATGTTTTTGATCTTCTTGTTTCCGTTGTCATTCTTTCTTGTTTTGACGGAAACATTAATATTATGGTTACCACCTTCTGTAGTAGCCTGGTTGCCTGCACATGCGGAAGTAAATACTACTACCGCGAGTATCATCAATATAACAGTTAAAATTTTCTTCATAGTTTTTTACCCCCTTATGAAAGAAATAAGGACCAGAGCTTCTTAAAGTGCTCTAGTCCTTTGGTTGATTAGTTGTCGTGATTATACTATATAATTTTATTTTTTGCAAGCATAAGAACAATGTTTTTGCGATTTTGCAAGTGAAAGAAATTACTGTCGTTCTTTTAAACAACCGCTTGATCATTTTCTTAATATTAATACAAAGATCAATAAATTAACAGAGGAAAAATAGAAAAACCCTCCGCAGAGGGTCGCAAGTTTTTTCTTGGCCTTATCAAAAGATTCTTAACGTAAAACCTGACATTGATTACCTAGCTAAAATAACCGTGTCTATCTATAACTCAGAATCCTTGTCCGTGTTGGAAAAATATTGACCTGACTTCTTCTTGGACTCACTATCCTTCTTATTCTTTCTACCTAGATGGCTATAGGCGATAAATAAGAATAATACGATGCAGATTAGTGGCAATATGATTGTTCTCTTCATTAGTATTCCTCCCCAAAGAAAAAATAGACTCGCGTAATAATGTACTCTAGTCTATGATTGAATAGTTGAAATTATTATAATATATGTTTCACATTTTACAAGCTTAACTAACATATGTTGGGGCGGTTAACAGTAATCGATAGCAGCCAGAAAATAGTATGGGAGTAGAATTTTATAGCAACAAAAAAGAACCAGATTACTCTGGTTCTTTTTCATTCTGAGGCTGAGCCTAGAATTTTTGGACTTCGTTTGACGTCCGAGAGTTTTTATACTTCGGAGCGGTCAATTATCGAAGTTGTTTGCGGCTAGCAATGTAGTATCCAGCAGTGGTGACTACAGAACCAAGTCCGATGATGCCAGTGGCAACAGTTTCAGGACCGGTCTTTGGTAACTCTTTTGGAGTTGGGGTAGGGGTAGGGGTAGGAGTTGGAGTAGGGGTAGGAGTTGGAGTAGGTTCACATTCCTTTTTCACATAGACATCAGCGCTGTCTTGAACGGCAAAACCGTTAGCGCTAGCTTTAGCCCAGTTAATAAGACGGTTGTTACCACAAGTTAGGTTCTTATCAACCACCTTAGCGAGGAAACGGATATAACCGTCACCACGAAGGTTATAATTACCAATATTAACACCGTTAGTCATTAGACTATCTTCGTTATTAACAGCACCATCACGGATATCTGAACGGTAAAGTTTAGTAGTACCCTTGACATATTCCATATTGGTTGGAAGAGAGTCTTTGATCATGACGTTTTCAACTTTAGAAGCGTTGAGGTTCTTGTAGTGAATCTGATATTCAACAGTATCACCAACCTTAGCATCGACAGATTCTTTCCAGTCCTTTTCACCCTGTTTACGAACCTGCTTCATGATTGAAGTGTTTTCGAAAACTGGTTTAACTTTAAGAGTGACGTAACCAGCATATTCATAACAACCTGGCATGTTACCGTCAAGCTTG
>ERZ773022.2519-NODE-2519-length-10938-cov-14.939814_pt1 | contig 10938 bp, 8 predicted proteins | sample MGYA00580839_ERZ773022 | MGnify/ENA primary metagenome ERZ773022 (study PRJEB29015, sample SAMEA2738020) | human oral metagenome | biome: human oral; feature: human-associated habitat; material: dental | place: China | collected 2044 ... | reverse complement strand
TGCTGCAGGCGACCGAAGAAAACCGGCGCGCCGTTCATGTCGAAGCCTGCCTCGCGCATCACCTGCAGGCCGATGCGGTCGGCCTCGCGCTCGGCGTCGCGCGAGAACGAGAGCATGGAGCGCGTGGCCATGCTCTCGCCCAGCGTGATGGCCCCCATGCCGGCATCCGGATTGTTGCGGATGGCCAGTGCCCCCAGCACCATGCCGGCCATGGCCAGCATGCTGGCCTGCTTCTGGTTCTTCAGCATGCGGGCAATGTGGTGCTGGGTGACGTGCCCCATCTCGTGCCCCAGCACGCTGGCCAGCTCGGATTCGCTGCCGGCCACGGCCAGCAGGCCCGTATGCACGCCAATGAAACCGCCCGGCAGGGCAAAGGCGTTGATGCTGTCGTCGCGCACGACAAAGAACAGGAACGGCTGGCCGCGTGCCGGCTCGGTACCGGTAAGCCGGCTGCCGAAGCGGTTGATGAAGTCGTTCATCTCGGCATCGTCGTAGACGGTGCCGTCGGAACGCAGCTGACGCATCACCGATTCGCCCAGGCGGCGTTCGGCCGGGTTGGACAACTCGTCGCTGTCGGCCGAGCCCAGGTCGGGCAGGCGCTCGATCTGGGCATGAAGCGATGCCGGCATGGCCATGATCAGCGCCAGACCCAGCAGCCCTGCCCGGCCCAGACGGCGGAATGCGCATGCCACGGGCGCCGCAGGCCTGACGGGCTGTGCCGCGTGTGCCCGGCCTTCTGCTGCGCCGTTGTCGGCCCCCAGGCGCCCGGTCTGTTCCGGCTCGTGATGCCTCATCGACAGATTCTCTCGTGTTCGGATTGCCTGGACGGAGCCCCAAACGGCTCAGCACCATGGCGTGCTACGGTCTTCCAACGTCCGGCCCCACCCCTGCGACGACAAGGGCGGCCCTTCCTCCTGCTATGATGGCACGATGAACGATCTGACGCATTTCAACGCCCAGGGGCAGGCTCACATGGTGGATGTGGGCGGCAAGGCCGAAACCCGCCGCACGGCCGTGGCCGAGGGCTGGATCCGCATGCAGCCGGCCACACTGACGCGCATCCGTGAGGGGAGTGCCGCCAAGGGTGACGTACTGGGCGTGGCCCGACTGGCGGCCATCATGGCCGCCAAGCGCACCGCCGACCTCATCCCGCTGTGCCATCCCATCGCGCTGTCGCGCGTGGCAGCCGAGTTCACCCTGGACGAGGCAGCCAGCCGCGTGCGCTGCGAGGTGACGGCCGAATGCACGGGCCGCACCGGGGTGGAGATGGAGGCGCTGACCTCCGTGCAAGTGGGTCTGCTGACCATCTACGACATGTGCAAGGCCGTGGACCGCGGCATGGTGATGGAAGGCGTTCGGCTGCTGGAAAAGCGCGGCGGGTGGTGTAGGTGCGGATCGGATTTCGCCGCTCCTCCGGCAGCACCCGCCATCGCTCGTACCAGTCCTCGCCGTCGGGCAGATGCTCGTAGCCGCCCGACGGGGCGGGCAGGACGAGCTTGATGCGCTGGTCCCGGCCCGGGTCGGCGAAGTCGTCCAGGCCGGGACCGACGAAGGTGAAGCGCCGCATCGAGGGGGTCAGGTCCGCGATGGCGGCGACGTCGACGTGGAAGAAGCCGAAGCGCCCGGCTCCCGCCGCCCGGTTCGCCGCCCGGCTTCCCCGGCCCTCCCGGGGCGTTCCCCGGCTCACCGCCCAGCCTCCCCGGGGCGCTCCCCGCCCTCGGTGCGCTCCCCGACCGGCCGCCGCCCGGCCTCCCCGGCATGGTGGCGGCCCACGGGCACCACCAGCGGCGTGCCGGAGACGGGATCGGTGATGACATCGGCGTCCAGGCCGAAGACCTCCTTCACGAGGGCGGCGTCGACCACCTCGCCGGGGGCGCCGACGGCGGCGACGCGCCCGTCCTTCATGGCGATCATGTGGTCGGCGTAGCGGGCCGCCAGGTTGATGTCGTGGAGCACCATGACGATCGTCGCGCCCCGGCCCCGGTTGAGGTCGGTGAGCAGGTCGAGGACCTCCACCTGGTGGGCCAGATCGAGGAAGGTCGTCGGCTCGTCCAGCAGGAGGACGTCGGTGCGCTGGGCCAGGGCCATGGCGATCCACACGCGCTGGCGCTGACCGCCGGACAGCTCGTCGACACTGCGATCGGCCAGGGCGGCGGTGCGCGTGGCCACCAGCGCCTCCTCGACGATCTCGCGGTCGCGCGCCGTCCACGAGCGGAAGGCCCGCTGATGGGGATGGCGCCCGCGCCCCACCAGGTCGGCGACCGTGATGCCCTCCGGGGCGATGGGCTGCTGGGGGAGCAGGCCGAGCCGCCGGGCCAGCCGCCGGGTCGGGATGGAGCCCAGGGACTCGCCGTCGAGCAGAACCGATCCGCCGACCGGCATCAGGATCCGCGACATCGTCTTGAGCAGCGTCGACTTCCCGCAGGCGTTGGCGCCCACGATGACGGTGATCCGGGCGCTGGGGATCAGCAGGTCGACGCCGTCGACGACGACGCGCCCGCCGTAGCCCGAGCGCAGCGCCTCGGTGCTCAGGGTGCGGGGGACGGCGGGTGCGGGTGAGCTCATGCGGAGGCCCCCTGACGGTTGAGGCGGATCAGTTGGAGGACGAGGTAGGGCGCGCCGACGATCCCCGTGACGACCCCCACGGGCAGCGTCGTGGGGAACAGGTGCTGGCCCGCCAGGTCGCCGCCCAGGACGATGGCGGCGCCGGTCAGGGCGGCCGGCACCAGCAGCGTGCGGTCGGTCCGCCCGATCAGCCGTGCCGCGATCGGCCCGGCCAGAAAGGCCACGAAGGCGATCGGGCCGGTGACCGCGGTCGCGAAGGAGGCCAGCGCCACCATGGTGAGCAGGAGGGCCAGGCGAGTGCGCTGCACGGGCACGCCGAGTCCGACGGCGGCCTCCTCGCCCAGCGGCAGGACCCGCAGGTCCCTCCCCAGGCCCAGGAGGATGGCGCTCAGGACGAGCACGCTCCCGCCCAGCAGGGGCACCTGGTCCCAGCTCGCGCCCGACAGGGAGCCGCTGAGCCAGCGCATGGCGTCGACGACGTCATAGACGGAGGCCTTGAGCTGGAGGTAGGCGATGACGGAGGACAGCATGGAGGACACGCCGATGCCGATGAGGATGAGGCGCCCGCCCTGCGCGCTCCCGGAGCCGGACAGCAGGTGGATGACGGCCGCCGTGGCCAGGCCGAACCCGAGGGCGATGAGATTGACGCGCATCCCCGACCAGTCCAGGACGAGGATCGCGAAGACGGCCGCGGCCGAGGCGCCGGAGGTGATGCCGATGACGTCGGGGCTGGCGAGCTGGTTGCGGAGCATGGTCTGCGAGGTCGTGCCGGCCATGCCGAAGGCGAGGCCCGCCAGCAGCCCCAGGATCGCGCGCGGCAGCGTGAGCTCGCCGATGACGAAGGAGGCCCCCGGCACCCGCCGCCCCAGCATGACCGCGACGGCCTGGTCGGGGGTGTACCAGTGCTCGCCGGTCAGAACGGTGGCCCACCACAGGGCGGCCACCAGGAGCGCCAGGCAGGCGGTGACCATCAGGTAGCGGCGGGCGCGGCGCCGCCTGCCCGCGGTGGTGAAGCCCGGATCGGGGGAGACGGCGGCGGCGGGCGCGGGACCCGGGCCCGGCACGGCGGGGCCGGGGTCGGGGGCGGACGCGGGGATCGTGCTCACAGTTCGCGCACCTTCGCTCCCCGGACGATCGCGATGAGGACGGGCGCCCCCACGAAGGCGGTGACGATGCCGGCGCTCAGACCGCTCGGACGGGCGACGACCCGTCCGACGACGTCGGCCAGCGTCAGCAGCGCCGCCCCGCCGAGGGCGGACAGCACCAGCAGCCGCCGGTTGTCGGGGCCGATGAGCATGCGCACCGCGTGGGGGACCATGAGCCCGACGAAGCCGATCGGGCCGACCAGCGCCGTCGTCGTCGCGCAGGCGATGACGCCGGCCGCGGAGGCCAGCAGGCGCGTGCGCATGACGTTGACGCCCAGCCCGGTCGCCATCTCGTCGCCCAGCGCCAGGGAGTTGAGCGGCCGCGCGACGACGACGGCGAGCACGCCGGCCGCGACGAGGAAGGGCGCCCCCGCCGCCAGCGACTCCCACGTGCCGCGGCCCACGGAGCCGACCTGCCAGACGCGGAAGTCGTTCAGGCCCTGGGCGCGCGGCAGCATGATCGCGCTGATGAGCGAGCTCATGGCGGCGCTGGTCGCCACTCCGGCCAGGGCGAGCTTGACGGGCGTGGCCCCGCCCGGCCCGGTCGAGCCGACGGCGTAGACGAAGACGGCGGTCACCCCCGCCCCGAGCATGGAGATCCACAGGTACTCGAAGGTGGAGGAGATGTGGAGGAAGGCGATGGACGCCACGATCGCCAGGGAGGAGCCGGTGTTGATGCCCAGGATCCCCGGGTCGGCGATCGGGTTGCGGGTCACGGCCTGCATGAGCGCGCCGGAGACCGCCAGCGCGGCCCCCGCGGCGAGGGCGGCGGCGGTGCGGGGCAACCGCTCGGCGACCGCCGCGGCGCCCAGGTCGCCGCCCGACCCGGTCAGCCCGTGCAGGATCTCCTCCAGGCCCACGACCCTGGCGCCGAAGGCGATCGAGCACAGCGCGGCGACGACGACCAGTCCCGTCAGCAGGACCAGGACCGGGCCCGTTCTTCGGGCGGTGCTCGGGGCGCGTCGTCGGTCCCGGCCCGACGGCTGCCGGGCGGTGCTCGGGACGCTCACTGGACCTTGCCGGCGGCGGCCGCGATGAGGTCCACGTAGTCCTTGATGCCCCACGGGATCGACAGCGGCCCGGGGTTGGTCGCGGCGGACAGCGGGGTGCCGTTGCCCACGAAGGCGACGGCGCCGTTCTTGATCGCCGGGATGGTGCCCAGCAGTGGGTGCGCCTGGATGCCGGCCAGCTCGGAGGCCTCGCCGTACATGACCATGAGCTCGACGTCGGAGACCTGGTCGGCGTTCTCGGAGGCGAACTCGAGGTAGAAGTTGTCCGGGTCGGCCTGGGAGGCCTTGGCCACGGAGTCGGGGATCGTCATCCCCAGGTCCTCCATGAAGGCGGTGCGCGGGTCGAGGGTCGTGTAGTAGCCGAAGGTGGACATGTCCGAGGGGACGGCGTAGAAGAAGGCGGCTTTCTTCCCGGCGATCTCGGGATGGGGGGCGACGGCGTCGGCCACCTGCTTCTCCAGGTCGGCGATAAGGGCGGCGGCCTCGTCGGCCTTGCCGATGGCGGTGGCGTCCATGGTGATCATGTCGCGCCAGGGGGTGCCCCACGCGACGGTCGGGTAGGCGATCGTGGGGGCGATCTTGCTCAGGGTGTCGTAGTCCTTCTGGGTCAGGCCGGAGCAGGCCGCGAGGATCACTTCGGGGGCGGTGTCGGATACGGCCGCGAAGTCGATGCTGTCGGTCTCGTCGAACAGGGCGGGCTGCGCGCCGCCGGCCGCGACGAGCTCGTCGACCTTCTTCTTGGTCCAGGCGAGCATGCCCGAGCCGTCGTCGACGCCCCAGGTCTGCTTGGCGAACCCGACGGGCAGGATGTCCATGGCGAGGGGGACGTCCTGGTTGGCCCAGGAGACGCTTGCGATGCGCGTGACACCGACAGGGACCTCGGTGGAGCCGAAGGCATGCTTGACGGTGATCGTCTCGCCGCCGCTCGGGCCGGAGGAGCCCGAGTCGGCTCTGCCGCAGGCGGCTGCGCTCAGGCCGAGGGCGGCCAGGGCGGGGGCGAGGAGAAAGGTCTTGCGGGAGACGGTCCGGTGGACGGTCACGATGCGCTCTCTATCGTCGGCGGCAGGACCCTGTCGACCATAGCGAAGGATTGCCTTGCCTAAAGATCGGATGGTCGTGTCCTCGAGCACCTTTGCGGGTGATGCGGTGTTGTGAACGGTGGCAGTGGCCCGCGAGACCGGCGGAAAGTGCGCACCCTGTGGATGACTCGGGGCAGTCGACCGGCCCCGGCCCGCCGGGCTCGACCGGCGCAGCCCCGAAGGCGTCGAGGAGCGCCTCGTGGTCGTGGGCGTCGACGTCGACGACGTGGGCGCCGAAGGCCCGGACTTTGCCGTCCAGGGGGACAGGTCGTTGGCGTCCTCGGTGGTGGCGCCCTGCTGGAGGTGGTTGCGGTCGGCGACCACGATGAGGTTGTCGAGCTCGAACTGGGCGGCGGCCATGAGGGCCTCCCAGTTCGAGCCCTCCTGGAGCTCGCCGTCGCCGGTCAGGACGAGGACCCGCCGCGGGGAGCCGTCGATCTTGGCGGCCAGGGCGTCGCCGACGGCGATGGGCAGGCCGTGCCCGAGCGGGCCGGTGCCAGCCTCCACCCCGGGCACCTTGGTGCGGACAGGGTGGCCGTTGAGGCGGGAGTCGGGCTGGACGAAGGTGTCCAACTCGGCCGCCCCCAGCAGGCCAGCCGCGGCGAAGGCGGTGTACAGGGCGTTGGCGGCGTGCCCCTTGGAACAGGATGACCCGGTCGGGGTGGGTGTCAGCCGTGGGAGGATTGGGTGAAGTGATTGCGCCGGCGCTCTTCCGCGGCTCGACCGCGACTGGTAGTGTGACGTGCGTCCGGTCCCTGCGGGAGGAATGTCCTGTGTTGCGGTTCCCCGCTCTGCCGTCGTCGTCTGGATTATCGTGGCGCGGCGTGCGGCGGCGTGTCCGCTCCGGGGTCGGCGTGTCGGCGGTGCCGGCGCTGGTCCGCGAGGTCCGGCGGTCTGCTCGAGTAGCGGGTCGTCGCCCTCACCGGTGAGCGCGCCGCTGTATGCGCCCGGCGCGGAGGCGGCGACCTCGACGGCGGGCGCGGTGGCTGATGCCTCCGCGCCCGCTGCCGAAGTCGCCGGGTGCGTGAGCACGGGACCGGCGGCGCCCCGGGCGTCCTGACCACCGCGGAGCTCGCCCGCGGCCGAGCTCCGGGCCGTCAGCCGACCCGGTCGAGCCCCGGGCGTCAACCGACCCGGCCGCGAATGGTGGATTCGAGGGCGCCGGCGGGGCACAATGGGAGCGCGTGCGGGGCTCGGCTCCGGTTGCGGTTCTCTTCGTCCAAGGTCCATCCGCTCCGGACACGGACCCCGCACGCGCCGTCGTCGGGGTCCCGGACGGCGCCGACGGGCGGGTCTCCGCCGGGGGCGGGGCGGGTTCGGACCCGATCGTCCGCGGTCGTGCCGGTCGCGCCGTCCCCCGCGCGCCCCTCCTCGGGGGAGCCGGGTGCGGCCCGGGACCCGGCGCGCCGTCCGCGAGTCCCCCCACCCCCGGGGGAGTCGTTTTGGTGATGTCACCTGGGCTCGCATTGCGCCAGGTGGGCTCGCAAGAATCGAGCTCAGGCGGATTGTGTCGCACTGGGCTCGCACGGCGCGAGGTGAGGCGGACCGCGTCGCGCTGAGCTCGCATTACGCAAGCCGGGCCCGGCCCGCGCCGGGTTCGGCCCCGCGCCGCCGGGTACGCGCCGGTACGGAGTCGGCCGCACCTCCGCTACATCCTCGCTCTGCGTGGGTCTCACGGGGTCTGCGCGGGGGTCGGGGTGCTCTCGGGCAGGGCGGGGGCGAGGGGGACGTCCCGGCCGGGGATGGGCCGGCCGTTGCAGGCCCAGGGGGTCATGGACACCGCCAGATTGATGATGCCGGCCTTCACGTCGCCGTTCAGGGGCGTCCGATTGGAGAACGCGAGCAGTACGAAGGAGTCCCCGCAGGTGATCAGGGCGCTGGGGCCTCCTTCTTCGTCCGGGATGCGGAATTCTCCGGTGGCGCCCTCGACCCCCGGCACGTCGAAGGCCTCGGAGCGTCTGCCGTGAGGCAGCCGTGAGAGCTGCCAGGGGTGGTAGCCATGGAGTTCCCGGCCGAATTGGGAGTAGAACACCAATGTGCTCCAGGCGTTGTCGGTGTACATCTCCCCTCTGCACTCCAGATGTCTGATGGAGCCGTCCTGCGGGTCGGTGCTCGTGTCCGGGAACAGGATCACGTAGCCGATTATCGCCTGCACCGAGGCCTCGGGCACGCCCGGGCAGGTGAAGGTGGCGGTGGTGGGATCCACGGAGGCGGGGGCGGCGGCGATGGGCACGAGCCGAGGGCCCTCGGCCGGGATCGCGCAACCCGTCAGCGCCACCGCCGCAGCCATTGTGGCAGCGCCCGCCGCCGTCCGCCAACGAACTCCGCCGTGTCGGGGGGTGAGGTCAGTCTTTCTCTTGGCCGGACCTCGGATCGTAAACACTGCCATATCCTTCCTCGTAACCTTTTCTTGCGTTTTCGCCGAAGCCCTGCAGTCCACTGCACCCGTCGTCGGACGGCAGGACGCCCGCCAGATAAATAAAACCCTTCTGCCGACCGGAGATCAACGGGGGTTCCCGTGAACGATCCGCTCACCCGACCCATCGGGGTACTCGGTTCTCGTCATGAATTCGCCCCTCGCTATCACGGGAAGAACTTCCTTCCGAGTCCAAAGCACCCCGCTCACTCCAGTCCGGTACGTCGATGTTGGAGTGCTTCGGTGTGCGGAGTCTGGTCTTCAGGAGGCTGGTGCGGAGGGTTCATCTGTTGTCGTGGGGTAGATGGGTGGCACGACGTCGGCCAGGTGGTCCAGCAGGGCTATGGTGGTCCGTTTGATCTCGTCGGTGCTCACGGTCGGGTCATCTCTGAACACCGCGACCCACAGGGTCCTTCCGGATTCGGAGTACCACACCCCGTAGGCGGTGTCGCCCGCATTCCGATCCGGGTCGACCGTCACGTAGCTGCGGCCGCCCAGGCCCAGGTCGATCTCCTCGACCGACCATCCGTAGGACGTGAAGTCCGTTTTGAGCCTATCCTCCCTGACGGATGTGTCTGCCAGGCTCCAGAACCACGGGGCGTTGATGTAGCCGATTCTCACAAAGGCGAACCCGTCGAACGCCAGGGTGCAGGACAGGTCCGGGTTGTATCTGAACGAGGAGGTGCGGCCCAGGTTCTCCGACTCCACCCGCCGCCCCGCGACCTGCTCGATCTCGGCGGTCGACAGGCCGTTGCACACCGTCGCGAGTACCTCCGGTTCCTCCGGCCCGCGGCGCGATAACCACCATGCGGCCCCGGACACCACGACCGCCGCGACCACGATCATTGAGATAAGAATGCGACGGCGCCGGAAAACCGTCGAGCGAGAGTGTACGGGTTCGCAATCCGTCACCGACATTGGATTCCTCCGGAGATGGGACGAGCACCACGGAGTGAATTATGCATAATAGGAATTATACATGCCATAATGGTGTTCTCTCATTCACAGGTTTATGGTGGTGCGGTGCGGGCTCTGCCAGAGTGTGTGGTTGGGGTCCAGGTGGTGCGGGAGGCAATCTGGGCGTTGCCGGGTGATCATCCGTGCCGGTGGTGTTCCGTTCGGGTGTTGTGCCGGGTGTTCAGGGCGTGGGCGTGGGTGTGGGTGTGGCGGGTGGGGTTGTGGGGCGGGGCGGGTAGACGGTCAGGATCTGGGTCGGGCCGGAGGCCGCGGTGTGGACGGTGGTCGTGATGCGTTGCAGCAGGGGGATCAGGATCGTGTCGGTGGGGTCCCGGGGCTGGACGGAATAGGTTTTGTCCATGCGGAATCTGATCGTGTACCCGTCGGGGTAGCGCCATAGGAGCCCGTAGTTGGATGAGAACTCGTAGGCGGCCCCCTCGCCCTCCAGGCCGTGGGCCGTCACGGGGCGCGCGTTGCTCACGCCGTCGAAGGCGTTGACCTCCTCCATGAGTTCCCGCTCCCTCGACCGGGTGTCGTACATGATTTCGAGGGTGTTGGTGGGGAAGGACTCGTAGGGCGTTCCAGCGGTGAGTCTGAGGTGGCAGCTGAGTGCGACTCTGCCCTCGTCGTAGGTGTGGCGGCTGAAGGTGATGGCTCTGAGCTGTTGGCCCAGGATGGCCTCCGTGTCTCCGGCGCTCATGAGGTCGCAGACGTCGACGTCGTCGGGGACGATGTTCTTCAGTCTTTCGTACAAGGCGGCGTCGGCGGCCGATGCCGAGGCGGCGGCCGCGGCCGAGGCCCGCGCCTCGCGCCACTGGCGCACGCGCGAACACCCGCACGCCGGCCACAGCGCCAGCACCACCACCAGCGCCGCCGCCGCCCGACGGCCGGCGGCTCCCCCCGCCATCACGACTCAGCCCCCCGTACCGTGATCGACCGTACTCGACGACCCCTGGACGTAGCCCCTCGCGGCGGCGTCATTGATGGCGTTCTTGAGCCTGCCAAGACGAGGATCCGGAGGAATCTGATCCACCCGACCATCGTCGATGACCTGGCTCACCCAGGTGTTGACCTCAGCCAAATCCTCTTTGGAAGTTCCGGACAAGTCAATGGTATGACCTCCGTTTTTGTTATCGACCACCCATGAATATTTTTCTGTTGCGGCCTGGACATTTGGCTTATCGTCGGTTGGGCCGACCTGGTAGGAGTCCTGGTTGATCAGTCCCGCCTGTGCGGCGTCCTGGGCGGCCGCGGCCATCATGCCGTCAATCAGTTGCAGGGATACCGGTGAACTGGCCGTTTGCGGGTCGCTAACCAATGCGTCGGCCGCCACCGGAGCCAGCAGCGTACTGACGGTCGACACCGTCGTGGAAAGGGCGACCCCAGCCGACGGCAGCGCTGAAAACCCGCCAGCCAACACCGTGCTGAAAGCCGTGATTGCCGTCGACGCACTTCCGTTCAGTTCCGTTGCCTCGGAGATCTCCTCGGCCGTCTTATCCTTGGCCCTGGCGTCGGCGATCCCCACCAGATGAGCCTCCGCCGTCGCGCCGCTACCGTAGGCGGTCGCTATCGCGCCGATCTGCTGGTCGGGGTCGTCCCTATGAGCGGCGACGCCAGTCTTGGAGCGCCTGGCAGCGTAAGAGGTCCAGGTGATGTCGTAGGTGGCCGACACGGTCAGGGGAACGTGGGCGGCCGAGCGGGTGAACACGACGACGCAGTCGCTGTCGCCCTCCCGGCTGGTCCCCTCCCGCCAGGGCTCGCCCCAC
>ERZ773022.2518-NODE-2518-length-10944-cov-11.559096_pt1 | contig 10944 bp, 9 predicted proteins | sample MGYA00580839_ERZ773022 | MGnify/ENA primary metagenome ERZ773022 (study PRJEB29015, sample SAMEA2738020) | human oral metagenome | biome: human oral; feature: human-associated habitat; material: dental | place: China | collected 2044 ... | reverse complement strand
TGAGTCAAAAAGATAAAGTTGTAATTTCTGAAGGATTGACTTTTGATGATGTGCTTCTTATTCCGCAAGCGTCGGAAGTAGCGCCTAATCAAGTTATATTAAAGACAAAGTTGACTAAAAATTTGGAATTGAATGTGCCAATTTTAAGTGCAGCTATGGATACTGTAACAGAATCAAAACTTGCGATTGCTATTGCAAGAGAAGGTGGAATTGGGTTTATTCATAAAAATATGACCATTGAAAGACAAGCTGAAGAAGTGGCAAGAGTTAAAAGATATGAGAGCGGAATGATTACAAATCCTGTTACATTGCGGCAAGATGCCATTTTAGAAGATGCTAATAAACTTATGAGAGAATATAAAATTTCAGGACTTCCAGTAGTTGATGGCGAAGGAAATTTAAAAGGGATTATTACAAATAGAGATTTAAAATATAGAGAAGATTTGTCATCTAAAGTGACAGAAGTTATGACAAAAGAAAATTTAATAACAGCGCCAGTCGGAACTACATTGGATGAAGCAAAAACAATATTACTTCAACATAGAATTGAAAAATTGCCAATTGTAGAAGGAACAAAACTAAAAGGATTAATCACGATAAAAGATATTGACAATGTAATAAATTATCCAAATGCCGCAAAAGACAGTCAAGGACGACTTCGTGTGGGAGCTGGAGTTGGTGTTGGACCTGATTCTGTGAGAAGAGTTCAAGCTTTAGTTGAAGCTGGAGTTGATATAATTGCGGTGGATTCGGCTCATGGGCACTCAAAAGCGGTTATTAATAAAATTAAAGAAATTAGAGAAGCTTTTCCAAAATTGGACATTATCGGTGGAAATATTGTTACGAAGGAAGCCGCACTTGATTTGATTGAAGCTGGAGTAAATGCAGTAAAAGTTGGTGTTGGACCTGGCTCAATCTGTACGACGAGGGTTGTGTCAGGAGTAGGAGTTCCACAGATTTCAGCAGTTATGGACGTTGCTGAAGTTTGTAGTGAAAAAGGAATTGGAGTAATAGCAGATGGGGGAATTAAATTGTCTGGGGACGTGGTAAAAGCAATTGCCGCTGGAGCAGATTGTGTAATGCTTGGTGGAATGCTTGCTGGAACTGATGAAGCACCAGGAGAAGAAATTTTATATAACGGAAGAAAATTCAAAACTTATGCTGGAATGGGTTCGCTTGCAGCTATGAAAAGAGGAAGTAAGGACAGATATTTCCAATTGGAATCAGCCACAGAAAAATTAGTTCCAGAAGGAATAGAGTCAATGGTTCCATATAAAGGTGCATTAAAAGACACGGTTTATCAAATTTGTGGAGGACTTCGCTCAGGAATGGGGTATTGCGGAACTCCGACAATTGAAGATTTGAAATTGAATGGAAAATTTGTGAAAATTACAGGAGCAGGACTTAAAGAAAGTCATCCGCACGATGTAATTATTACAAAAGAAGCTCCAAATTACAATAATTCAAATAAATAAAAAAATAAAAGGCTGTCTTAAAAATTATTTTTAAGGCAGTCTGAAGTTTAAGATTAAATGGACTTTGAAAGGAAAAAAATGAAAAAAATAAAAAATTTGATTATTTATTCAGTGATGGTTTTTGGAATGAGCAGTTTTGTTTATTCTTATGAAGATTATTATGAAAAAGTTTACATTGTAAAAGTATCCAAAGGCGATATTTTTAAGAAGTTGAATGTGACAAAAAAACAACAGAAAAAATTAGAAAAAATATTTGATAAATATCAAAATAAAGCAAAAGATATTGAAAAAGAATTAATAACATTTGAAGAAAAAAAAGAAAAAATTGGAAAAATTGAAATACAAAGATACGAAGAAATTGCAAAAATTCTGACAAATGAGCAGTTAGAAGAATATAATTCTTATATAAATTCAAAAAAACAGTCTTTTAACGAAAAAATTGACAGAATAAAAAAACTTGAAGACAATGTGAATTTGTCTAATGAACAAAAAGCAAAGGTACTAAAATTTGAGCGTGATTTTAAAAGAAACGTAGAAAAATTAAAAAATGATAGATTGAGTGTAGAAATGTTTACACAAAAATATGAAGAATTAAAACAAAAAAGAAATGAACAAATTCGTTCAGTTTTGACAGATGAACAAAGTAAGTATTTTAGTGAAAATTAAAAGATAACAGAGTAGATTTTAAAAATTTACTCTATTTTTTGTTTAATTAATATTTTCACAAATTCTACTGTCATTTAATTGAGAATTCGGTTTTAAAAAAAATAAAAATAATCTTGATTTTTTTTAGTGTATTTGATAAAATCAAAGTATAAAAAAAAGTATTGGAGGAATTTTTATGGTTGGAAATGTAAAAAACGAAATTGGAGTATTATTTTCAAAAGATAATTTTATGTTGATTAAGAAAAAACTAAAAAAAGATGAGAAAATTGAAAAACATAATCACGAAAACGAAGAGATTATTTTTACGGTTCTAAAAGGAAAAGTGGAAGTGTTTTTAAATGAAAAAGAAAATCATATTTTAGTGCCAGGAGAAATTCTACAATTTGATGGAATAAACTTTATAAGTGCAGTTGCAATAGAAGATTCTGAATTTAGCGTCACGCTTATAAAAAAATAGATGAATTTATTTTGTCTAAAGATAATTGGCATAATAACAATGTTTATTGACCATTATCACTATATAATAGGTGGAAATCAAATATTTAACATAATTGGAAGAATTGCTTTTCCGATATTTGCGTTTTCCCTTAATGAAGGTTATTTTCACACAAGCAATTTGAAAAAATATTTAATTAGATTATTTACTTTTGCAGTAATTATACAAATTCCTGCAATTTTATTTAAACTTAATTATCCAGTAAATATATTTTTTACGCTATTTTTTGGATTACTTGCAATTTATATTTTAAATTTAAAAAATAATTTTACATCCGAAAGATTATCCTCTTATTTAAAATATAAAACTACGGCAGGATTTCGTTTGCATAGTTATTTCTCTGTTAATTTTGATAAAAAAACATCTAAATTCTCGCTTGAAAAAAAGGAGAATTATGTGTTAAGAGTTCGTTTATCTTTAGAAAAATTCAAAAAAATGACAAATTCATTTAATAAATATTCTCTTTATTCGAGTTTTAAAGAAAGAGTTTTGAAGCCTGGAATAAGGGAGATTAATAGGTATGGGTTTTATTCTGTAAGTTATGAAGAGATAAAAGAAGGAAAGCGTATTGTTGGATTTTATTTTTTTGTTCGTCTTGGGAAGAAAAATGAAAGAATAGAAAAAATTGCTCGTGATAAACTTATAAATGATAGGGAGGGTTTGTTTAATGTTTTTAAAAAATATTTTTCTTTCTCAAATGAAGAAGTAAACGAAATAAAATTAATCAGTACAGATGAATTAATGAAATTTATTGGTGAAGGAAAAAAGGATATTAAAAGAGGAGCATCTATAAAAGATATAAAAGAAAATATTCTTTTAACTATTAAAAGAAGGAATAAAATATTAACAGCGGAAACTGAAAAAATTTGGAATATGTTTTAAATAGAAAGGATTTGATGGGTTTGAACGATAATTTTCTTATTTCTAACGACTTGCTCTTGGCCAGAAACAATTTAACATTGAACGAAATGAAGATTGTTTTTATGTTAATAAGCGAAGTGGGGATTTTCGATACAAAGATTAAGACTTGCAAGATAAAAGCAAGCGATTTTGCTGAGATTTGCAATATGAATAAAGATAATATTTCTAAAAACCTAAAAAAAATTCAAAACGAAATCACGAAAAAAAGATTTTTTATTCCTGATGAGAATGGCAATGAAAAAGAATATGCGTGCGTAGAGAAAATGTTTTATGAAGATGGGTTTTGGTTTATTAAATTGAGTGATGATTTGAAACCATATCTTTGCAGTTCCGCTTTCTCTTCTTAAAAAAAACATGAGTCATCCAGTTCTTAGGAATACATGTAGTTCTCGTGAGATGTTGCAACATTTTTCTTTTTGTTTTCTTTTTGATAAACTTCATATCGTTGTTGGCGAGGAACTTAAAAATTTATATTCCTTGCCTTTCTTTTTTGAAATTCGGAAGGAAGGTTTTAATGATTAGAAAATTAATTTTATTATTTATGCTTACCCTTTTTGGAATTTCCTTTATCCCCTCAGAAACGTCAGCTTCTCCTAATCCATGGAAATCTCATTTAGGGAATCCTTACAATTTGCACCACTTATCAACAGGTGGAGAGGTTTACTGGATGGAATCTACGGCTTATAGCGCGTATGATTATGGCTGTGGAAACTATACAGCTACAGGAGATTTAGTGCGTTATGGAATTGCTGCGGTAGATCCAGACGTAATTCCTTTAGGAACGAATCTTATTATTGATGGTTATGGAGAAGCAATCGCCGCTGACACAGGCGGTGCAATAACTGGATATAAAATTGACTTGGCGTTTGACTCCTATCAAGAAGCAATTAATTGGGGGCGACGGTTTGTAAATGTTTATATTCAATAATTAATGTTATGATAAATAGAGCAGAATTTATCTTCTGCTCTATTTTCTTTCTGGTAGGTGATAACATTGTTGGAAACTGAAATTTTAGAAGAAGTAAAATCAAATCCATGCTCCTTACAGACAGTAATTCAAAAATATTCAGAAAAAAACAAATTTTTAGATGTAATTGGCACAGTAAGAAAACTTTTCATAGAAGATAAAATAAAGAAAACAAGAAAAAATGGAACTGTTTTGCTTTCTTATAGAAATGCAGATGAAGAAGTTTTGTATAATGATATAGATGAAAATATTGCCAGTTCTTCAAAGAGTATTTCTCGGTTAGCAAGAAAGTTCCGAAGTTGCCGATATTCTGTAGAAAGAGATATTGAAACAAAAAATAAACTTTTTTATTCTCTTAAAGTTTCTAAGGATAAATCAGATTATTATATTCTTTTTGTTTCTGATACGGATTATTTTAAGAAAAAAGACGTTTTTGCAAAGATGTTGAAAAATGATGATACAATTCGTATTGTTACCGAAAATGAAGAGATAAAGGTTGTGATTGTTAAGAAATTCGATAACTTTATTATGAATACTTATGGTAAGAATGGCTATGATGATTTTTACAAGAAACATGGTTTTTCGATTTTGACAATAGATGAATTTTTTAAGAAAACAACATGGAAAACACTTGTTTCGTGAATAAAAAGAAAGAAGGAAATTTTAAATGCAAAAACATGAAATGGAATATGATGCAAGTGAAATCCAAGTTTTAGAAGGCTTGGAAGCAGTTCGTAAGCGTCCTGGGATGTATATCGGCAGCACTTCTTCTCAAGGACTTCATCATTTGGTTTACGAGGTGATGGATAACTCTATTGATGAAGCTGTTGCTGGTTTTGGTAAGGAAATAGATGTCATTATTCATGAAGATAATTCTGTTACCGTTCGCGACCATGGGCGTGGTATTCCAGTGGACAAACATGAAAAGACAGGAAAACCTGCCCTTGAAGTTGTTTTAACCGTTCTTCATGCAGGGGGCAAATTCGGAGCAGGAGCATATAAGGTTTCTGGTGGTCTGCATGGTGTAGGTGTTTCTGTTGTAAATGCCCTTTCTTCTCGTATGGAAGCAAAAGTTCGCAGGAATGGGAATATTTATCACATGGTCTTTGAACGTGGAATTGTAAAACAAGAAATGAAAATTATTGGGAAAGCCAATGGAGAATCTGATACAGGAACAGAAATCACGTTTTGGCCAGATTCAGAAGTTTTTGAAACAACGGTTTATGATTTTAAAATTCTTCGACATCGTTTCAAGGAATTAGCTTTTTTGAATAAAAATATTGTGATTAATTTTACAGATGAACGAGAGAAAAATGATGTTGGTGAATCAAAAAAGGAAACCTATCATTTCGAGGGCGGTATTATTACTTTTGTCGAAGAAGTAGGGACAAGGAAAGATTCCTTTGTTAATGACGAAGTAGTTTATGTCAACGAAGAATACGACAAAAGAAAAATTACTTTAGTTGATGAAGATGGAAAGGCTAATGAAATTATCGCTCATGACATTGTTGAAGTTGCTTTCCAGTATAACAATTCCTACAGCAATAGCATTTACTCCTTTGTGAATAATATCAATACCGTTGGTGGAGGAACACACGTCCAAGGTTTTATGGCAGGTTTAACCCAAGTTATTAATACGTTTGCTCGGGAAATGGGATTCTTGAAAGAAAAAGACGATAACCTTTCACAAGATGACGTAAAAGAAGGTTTAGTTGCTGTTATTTCAATTAAATTCCAAGAACCTCAATTTGAAGGGCAAACCAAAGGAATACTCGGGTCAAGTGATGCTCGTGGATTAGTTAAAGATGCTGTTGTAGAATATGTGACTCGATACTTTGAACAACACATAGAAGAAACGAAGAAAATTTTAAAGAAGAACTGTCTCGCGGCAGAAGCAAGACAGGCTGCAAGAAAAGCAAAAGAACTGGCTCGTTCCAAAAAGGCTGCTGGAAAATCTCCCCTCCCTGGAAAATTAGCAAGTTGTTCTTCAAAAAAACCAGAAGAACGTGAAATTTTCCTTGTCGAAGGGGATTCGGCGGGCGGTTCTGCAAAACAAGGAAGGGACAGATTCTTCCAAGCAATCCTTCCTTTGCGCGGAAAAATCCTAAACGTAGAAAAGGCTTCCATGCAAAGCATTTTGAAAAACGAAGAAATCAAAGCCATGGTAAGTACCTTTGGTTGTGGCACTGGGGATGAGTATGATGACGCTAAGTTAAATTATCATAAAATTGTAATCATGACAGACGCGGATGTTGATGGTGCTCATATTCGAACCCTCTTGCTAACCTTGATTTACCGCTACATGAAACCAATCCTAGAAGCTGGCTATGTCTACATTGCCCAACCACCAATCTACGGGGTTAAAGTTGGAAGTGAGATCAAAGAATACATCCAGCCTGGTGCAGATCAAGAAATTAAACTCCAAGAAGCTTTAGCACGTCATAGTGAAGGGCGTTCAAAACCAACCATCCAACGTTATAAAGGTTTGGGAGAAATGGATGACCACCAATTGTGGGAAACAACCATGGATCCTGAACATCGCTTGATGGCGCGTGTTTCGGTAGATGATGCAGCCGAAGCAGATAAGATCTTTGATATGTTGATGGGGGACCGAGTTGAACCTCGCCGTGAATTTATCGAAGAAAATGCCGTTTACAGTACCCTTGACGTCTAAAAAATGTGGGAAATAGTTCCCATGACCTAAAAAATATGATATAATCAATACGATTGTTTCTAGTATAAAAGGAGTTTGATATGTCTAATGGACAACTAATTTATCTAATGGTTGCGATTGCAGTCATTTTGATTCTAGCTTATGTAGCGGCAATCTTCCTACGTAAGCGTAATGTAAGTAGATTGACGGCCCTCGAGGAAAGAAAAGAAGAACTCTACAACCTTCCTGTAAATGATGAGGTTGAAGCGGTTAAAAACATGCATTTGATTGGTCAAAGTCAGGTGACCTTCCGTGAATGGAATCAAAAATGGGTTGATTTATCCCTTAACTCATTTGCTGATATTGAAAATAACCTGTTTGAGGCTGAAGGCTATAATAATTCTTTTCGCTTTTTCAAAGCGACTCACCAAATCGATCAAATCGAAAGTCAAATTGATTTAATTGAAGAAGACATTGCGGCGATTCGCAATGCGCTTTCAGAGCTTGAAAAACAAGAGTCTAAGAATAGCGGACGTGTTCTGCATGCTTTGGACTTATTTGAAAATCTGCAACATACCGTAGCAGAAAATTCGGAACAGTATGGTAAAGCCCTTCCTGAAATTGAGAAACAATTGGAAAATATCCAGTCAGAGTTTTCTCAATTTGTAACCTTGAACTCTTCAGGTGACCCAGTTGAAGCTGCAGCAATTCTTGATTCAACTGAAAATCATATTCTCGCTTTGACACATATCGTTGATCGTGTTCCATCTCTCGTGAAGACTTTGTCAACAGAACTTCCAGAACAATTGGAAGATTTGGAGGAAGGCTACCGTAAACTCTTGGATGCTAATTATCACTTCACTGAAACGGACATCGAGTCACGCTTCCAACTTTTACATGAATCCTTGAAAAATAATCAAGAAAACATCCGCCAGTTGGAATTGGATAATGCAGAGTATGAAAATACACAAATCCAAGAAGAGATTAATGCGCTCTACGATATCTTCACGCGTGAAATAGCTGCCCAAAAAGTCGTTGAAAATCTCCTTTCAACGCTTCCAACCTACCTCAATCACTTGAAAGAAAATAATCAGGTTTTAGTTCAAGACCTTGAACGCTTAAATAAAACCTATCTTCTCCCAGAAAGTGATGGGAACCATGTCCGCCGTCTTCAAGCTGAATTGTCAGGGCTTGATACAGCGATCACAGAGGCAACTGAAGATCAGACAGAACCTACTCAAGCCTACTCTGTTTTAGAGGAGCAGTTTAGTTCACTTCAAAGTAATCTAAAAGACATTGAAGACGAACAAGTTTCTGTTAGTGAACGCCTAGCTCAAATCGAAAAAGACGACATCAATGCTCGTCAAAAAGCAAATGTCTATGTGAACCGTTTGCATACTATCAAACGTTACATGGAGAAGAGAAACTTGCCGGGTATTCCTCAAAGTTTCTTGAAACTTTTCTTCACTGCAAGCCATAACACAGAAGATCTGATGGCAGAGTTAGAACAAGCACAAGTTAATATTGAATCAGTTAAACGAATTCTTGAAATTGCGACCCATGACATGGAGGCTCTTGAAACAGAAACCTACAATATTGTTCAATACGCGACCTTGACGGAGCAACTCTTGCAGTATTCAAACCGTTACCGTTCATTTGATGAGCGTATCCAGCAAGCCTTCAATGAAGCACTTGAAATTTTTGAAAAAGAATTTGACTACAAGGCATCATTTGAGAAGATTTCTCAGGCCTTGGAAGTTGCAGAACCAGGAGTCACAAATCGCTTTGTTTCTTCTTATGAAAAAACACGTGAAGCGATTCGCTTCTAATACCTGAAAAGCTTAGATCATCTAGGCTTTTTATTATTTATTTCAAAAATAGAAGAATATTGATTTATCATTGAAATTATAGTTCTGATTTGATATGATGTAGGTATGAAGAAAAATAGAGAGAAGCGTGTTTCCCACGATAAAAAGAGAAGTAGATTGCTTTCCCTTGTTGGAATCTTAGGTCTTGCTATGATCTGCCTAGGTGGTGCTATTGGTTACAAGATTCTACAGAAGCAATCTTACGAACAAAAAATTGAAGCGCTAAAAAGTGAAAAAGATCAACAATTCAACGTAGGCAGTCAGAGAGACCATTTCCGAAAAGGTCAAGCTGAAGTGATTGTCTACTACCCTCTTCAAGGGGAGGAGGTCATTGCGCCTGTTAGAGAAAAAATCAACCAAGATATTAAAGAAAAGCTGGAAGATAAAGAAGATTTGGTCTTTTATTATACCGAGCAATTGGATCCTGTTTTAAAGGGAGTTGTTGCTCGTAATATTAGTAAGCAAGTTTACGATTTGTCTGCAACAAAGGTTGAAGAAAAAGAAAAGACGTCTTTGGGGAAAGTTTACTTGACAGAAGATGGTAAACTTTTTACTCTTAGTCAACTTTTCAAAGATGCCAGCAAGGCTAAGGAACTCCTGCTGAGTCAAATCAAATCAACTCTAGAAGATAAGAAGCTCGACCAGACAAAAATTGATCAGGTTCTAAAAAACTTTACAGACCAAGATCTGGCATCATGGAGCTTTGATTATAAAGATAGTCAAATCATCCTTTATCCTGCGAATCCAGGGGAGACTCTGGAGGAAATTGCTCTACCGGTATCCAGTTTCTTTGATGTCATTGAGTCCTCTTATCTATTAGAAAAGGATGCTGAGCTCTACCAAGCTTACTTTGTACAAAAAAATAAAAAAGTTGTAGCTTTGACCTTTGATGATGGCCCAAATCCATCCACAACTACACAAGCTTTGGATACATTAGCTAAGTACAATGTAAAGGCGACCTTCTTTGTACTTGGTAAAAACATTGCTGGCAATGAAGATCTTCTGAAACGAATGAAATCAGAAGGACATGTTGTGGGAAACCATAGCTGGGATCATCCAGTGCTTTCAAAATTGACTCTTGAAGATGCTAAAAAGCAAATCACGGATACAGAAGATGCCTTGACCAAGGTTTTAGGTTCGAGTTCTAAACTCATGCGTCCGCCTTATGGTGCCATTACTGATGATATCCGTAACAGTCTGGACTTGAGCTTTATCATGTGGAATGTGGATAGTTTGGACTGGAAGAGTAAGAATGAAACAGCCATTTTGACAGAGATTCAGCATCAGGTTCGTAATGGATCGATTGTTCTTATGCATGATATTCATGGCGCTACAGTTAATGCTCTTCCAAAGATTATAGAATATCTGAAAGACCAAGGTTATACATTTGTGACGATTCCGGAATTGCTTAATTCTCGCTTGAAAGCTCACGAAATGTATTATGACCGTGATCAATAATCGACAAAATCTAAAGAGACATGCCTTTGTTAATCTGGCTTTGTTTCTTTAGATTTTCTTCACATAGAAAGGAAAAACGATGAAATCTTATACCCTTAATAACGGAGTTTCAATCCCTGTTCTAGGATTTGGGACATGGAAAGCTGAAAATGGAGAAGTAGCCTACCAAGCTGTTTTGGAAGCTTTGAAGGCTGGTTACCGTCATATCGATACTGCAGCTATCTACAAAAATGAGGAGAGTGTTGGTCGCGCTATTCGAGATAGCGGTATTCCACGTCAAGAAATCTTTGTAACAACCAAACTCTGGAACACCAATCACAGCTATGAAGAAGCTCGCCAAGCTTTTGAGCAATCAATGGAAAAACTGGGATTGGACTATCTAGATTTGTACCTTATCCATTGGCCAAATCCAAAACCACTAAGAGAAAATGACGAATGGA
>ERZ773022.2516-NODE-2516-length-10945-cov-69.719100_pt1 | contig 10945 bp, 9 predicted proteins | sample MGYA00580839_ERZ773022 | MGnify/ENA primary metagenome ERZ773022 (study PRJEB29015, sample SAMEA2738020) | human oral metagenome | biome: human oral; feature: human-associated habitat; material: dental | place: China | collected 2044 ... | reverse complement strand
CCGAGGCCGGCATCATGGTCGAGGACGCCCTGTTCGCCACCCTCGACCCCACCGTGCGGCGCGCCGAGACCTCCGAAGGGCGCACCTACACTCTCACCGACACCGTCGGCTTCGTGCGCAACCTGCCCCACGAGCTCATCGAGGCATTCCGCTCCACCCTGGAGGAGGTGGCCGGAGCCGACCTTGTGCTCCACGTCGTCGACGCCGCCCACCCCGACCCCCTCAGCCAGGTGGCGGCGGTGCGCACCGTCCTGTCCGAGATCCCCGGAGCCCTGGACGTACCCGAGCTCATCGTCCTCAACAAGGTCGACCTCGCCGACGCCGTCACCCTGGCGGCGCTGCGTACCCGCCTGCCCTCAGCGGTGGCGGTCTCGGCCCGCACGGGGGAGGGGATCGAGGAGCTGCGCGCTCGCATCGAGCAGATGCTGCCCCACCCGCAGGTGAGTATCGACGTCGTCGTGCCCTACTCGCGCGGCGACCTCGTCTCCCGGGTCCACGCCGAGGGCGAGATCGACACCGTCGACTACGTTGAGACCGGGACCCGCGTCGTGGCCCGCGTCGGTGCCGCCCTGGCGGCCGAGATCGAGGGCGCCGCCACCAGCGCCTCCGTCGGCTAGAGACCGTGACCCGAACCGAGCCGGACCAGTCGGACCGGCCTGACCCCGACGGCCCTGGTGACAGGATGGTCCTGAACATCCTGGACGCCGCGGTGCGCGCCATGGGCGGCAGCCCCCGCCAGGGGCAGATCACCATGGTGCGTGAGGTCGCCCGATCAGTGGCCGACGGCACCCACCTCCTGGTTCAGGCCGGCACCGGAACCGGAAAGTCCCTGGGCTACCTGGTGCCCGCCATGGTTCACGCCGTGCAGACCGGAGGCCGTGTCGTGGTCTCCACCGCAACCCTGGCCCTCCAGAGGCAGGTCCTTACCAAGGACGCGCCCCTGGCTGCCGAGGCCGTCGAGCAGGTCACCGGTACCCGCCCCGAAGTGGCTCTGCTCAAGGGCTGGCAGAACTACCTGTGCCGCCACCGCCTGGCCGGCGGCTACCCGCAGGACGAGGACGAGGCCGCGCTCTTCGGCGTCGGCGATGCCATTGCTCAACCGACAGCGGGCCACGGGGCCGACGCGAGTCTGGGGGAGCAGGTGGTTCGCCTACGTGAGTGGGCGGCCAGGACCGATACCGGTGATCGCGACGACCTCGTCCCCGGCGTCTCCCAGCGCGCCTGGGCCCAGGTCTCCGTCTCCCGGGCCGAGTGCCTGGGGCAGTCCTGCCCCCTGAAGTCCGAGTGCTTCCCCGAGCTGGCCCGCGCCGCCGCGTCCCGGGCCGACCTCGTGGTCACCAACCACGCCATGCTCGGCGTGGTCGTGGCCGGCAACCCCGGCGTCCTTCCCGACCACCAGGTCCTCATCGTCGACGAGGCCCACGAGCTGGCCGACCGTGTCCGCTCCCAGGGCACCATCGCCCTGTCAGCGGCCGCCGTGGCGCGCACGGCTGCCACCGCTCGTAAGCACGCCTCCGTGCTGGTCAGCGAGCTGGAGGCCGCTGGGCAGAGCTTCCAGCTCGTTCTGGCCGAGCTGCCCGACGGCAGGCTGGAGGCGCCGCTGCCGGCAGCCCTGCATGACGCGCTCGTGGTCCTGGCCGGGGCGGCCCGACAGGTGGCCTCAGACGTACGAGACCAGGTCCGCGCCCTGGGCCATGACCGCTCCGGCGAGGCGGCCGGGGCGCTGGCGGTCGCCCGCACCGCCGTCGGTGACCTGGTCGATGCCCTGGACCGCATGACCTCCGACTCGGTGGCCCAGGGCCGGGACGTCGCCTGGATCGAGCGGCCCCGCATGGGGGCCGAGCCCCCGCGGCTCCTCCTGGCCCCCATCGAGGTCGCCGGCTCGGTGGCGAGCCATCTGCTGGGCGGTCGTGCCAGCGTCATGACGTCGGCGACCCTCGCCCTGGGGGACAGCTTCGACCCCATGGCCCGCGCCCTGGGGCTGTCCCTGGCCGAGCAGCCCTGGAAGGGCGTCGACGTGGGATCCCCCTTCGACTACCCCCGCCAGGGCATCCTCTACGTGGCCGCCCACCTGCCCCGCCCCGGTGCCGGCATCTCCGAGGCCGCCCTGGATGAGATGCTCGCGCTGGTCGAGGCCTCCGGAGGTGGCATGCTGGGCCTGTTCTCCTCCAAGCGGGCAGCCCAGGAGGCCGCCGAGGTGCTGCGCGGAGCCACCGACCTGCCCGTCTACGCTCAGGGGGACGATCAGCTACCCACCCTGGTGCAGGCCTTCGCCGACGACGAGGCAGCCTGCCTGGTGGGCACCCTGTCACTGTGGCAGGGCGTGGATGTACCCGGACGCACCTGCCGGCTCGTCGTCATCGACCGCATCCCCTTCCCCCGCCCCGATGACCCGGTCGCCCAGGCCCGCACCGACGCCGTCGCTGCCGCCGGAGGCAACGGGTTCATGAGCGTGTCCGCCACCCACGCAGCCCTGCTGCTCGCACAGGGCTCTGGCCGCCTCATCCGTCGCAGCCAGGACCGCGGCGTGGTGGCCGTCCTCGACTCGCGCCTGCGCACCGCCCGCTACGGAGGATTCCTCGCCCGCTCCATGCCCGCTCTATGGCCGACGACGAAGCCCGACGTGGTCCGGGCCGCTCTGAGACGTCTGTCCGCCCACTCCGGTGCTCCGGGAGGGGAGTGAACCTGCCGGCTGGGCCCTTAGGTATGTGCCCCTCAGTAGGATCGGCACGTAGGCTTGGAGTGAGCGGGTGCTTGTGCCCCTGCGGTCCTGCCCAGCAGATCCCATTGAGGAGAAGAACGTGTCAGACCACATCACCACTACCGCTGAAGGCTCCTACCCCACCAACCGTTCCGGTCGTCCCTCCAAGGTCGCCGTCATCGGCGCCGGGGCCGTCGGCTCCACCCTCGCGTACGCCTGTGTGACCAAGGGCGTTGCCCGCGAGGTCGTTCTGCAGGACATCGTCAAGGAGAAGGTCGAGGCCGAGGCCCTCGACATCGCCCAGGGAATCCAGTTCACCTCCGCCGGCTCCGTCTCAGGCTCCGACGATCCCGAGATCTGCCGCGACGCGGACGTCATCGCCATCACCGCCGGTGCTAAGCAGAAGCCCGGCCAGTCCCGTCTCGAGCTCGCCGGCGCCACCGTGGGCATCATGGAGAAGATCCTTCCCAAGCTGGTGGAGGTCGCCCCTAACGCCATCTTCGTCCTCGTGGCCAACCCGGTGGACGTGGTGACCTACTGTGCCAAGAAGATCACCGGTCTGCCCGAGAACCAGGTATTCGGCTCCGGAACAGTACTGGACACGGCCCGCATGCGGTACCTCATCTCGCTGGAGACCGGTACGGCCGTCCAGAACATCCACGGCTACATCGCCGGTGAGCACGGCGACTCCGAGGTGCCCCTGTGGTCCTCCACCGAGATCGGTGGCGTACCGATCACCCAGTGGGGCGCCACCCTCGACGGCGGCGTGTTCGACGAGGCCAAGCGTGAGCGCATCGCCCATGACGTGGTCCGCTCCGCCTACCGCATCATCGAGGGCAAGGGTGCGACCAACTACGCCGTTGGACTGGCTGTCCAGCGCATCATCGGTGCCGTCCTCAATGACGAGCAGCGGGTGCTCACCGTCTCACCGCTGCTGGAGGGCTGGCATGGCATCTCTGATGTGTGCATGGCCGTCCCCACGATCGTGGGTCGTGAGGGGGCTGGGCGTCGCCTCGAGCTGCCCCTGACCGCCGATGAGAAGGAGCGCCTGACCGCCTCCGCCGACCACCTGCGCGAGGTTGCGCGCGGTCTGGGCTACTGAGTTCTATCCGAGTCCTACTCCCAGTCAGTCGCTGAGGGCCCGCCCCGGTCACCGGGCGGGCCCTCAACCGTGTATCGAACCGGGTTTGGCCACGAGCGGGGCGGACAATGAGTTCTACAACGGGCTCTACAACGACCGCAGTACCGTGACCACCTTGCCCATGATCGTGGCATGGTCGCCGTCGATCGGCGCGTAGTTGGAGTTGCGGGGGAGCAGCCACTGGTGGCCGTCGCGACGCGAGAGCACCTTGACCGTCGCCGAGGCGCCATCGACGTCCTCGACCATGGCCGCCACGATCTCGCCGTTGGCCGCGTCGGGCTGTGAGCGCACCACCACCCAGTCGCCGTCGCAGATGGCGGCCTCGATCATCGAGTCGCCGTGCACCTCCAGCATGAAGAGCTCTCCGTCGCCAGTCAGGCGACGGGGCAGGGCCATGACGTCGGTGACGTCCTGCTCCGCCAGGATGGGGGTCCCGGCCGCGATGCGACCCACCAGCGGCACGGCGACCGCGTCCCCGTCCTCAACGCCCGGGATCCTGGGAGCCTCGAGCGAGGTCGCTCGGCTGGAACCGGCAGACGCGTCCGCATGGGTGCCGGTGTCACCGGTGACGACCTCCATCGCCCGAGGACGATTGGGGTCTCGGCGCACCAGCCCCAGGCGCTCGAGCTTGTCCAGCTGGTGCTTGACGGAGGATGGGCTGGTCAGGCCCACCTGCTCGCCGATCTCCCGCAGCGAGGGCGGGTAGCCGTGGGCGGCGACGGCCTCGCGGACCGCCTTGTAGACCGCGCGAGCGCGCTTGTCGAGGCCGCCGATGGCCTCGGCGACCGTTTCGGAGACGTCTGCGCCGGTGCGTGGGGCCGACGCCGGTGAGGCGCCCCGGTCTGCTGTGGTGCTCATGGTCCTGGCCCTTCCTGCCGGACAGCCCTTGGGCCCGTAGGCGTTAAGGGCGCGGAATAGATGTCGGTGCTCCGTGATCGTCTTGGATGCAACAAGCCTAATGGCGAGACGACCACGATTCAAACACATGTTCGAAGAAGTGCTGGACGTGTCGCCCGTCGGGCGCTAGTGTGTCGAACAAACGTTCGTCGAACATGTGTTCAGGAGGTAACTATGAGTGCCATCGCCGTCCCGCCCTCGCCTCGCTCGACGTCTCGGTCTCAGAGCCGCAGGCGCGCCGCCGGGCAGGCCTCCTGCCGTCCTCGGCTGCGGCTGGTCACGGAGGACTTCGTCCCCGAGGTCCGGTCGCGTCTCGAGGGCGACGAGACCGGGCTGCGCTCGACGCCGCCTGCCTCCCTGTCGGCGACGTCGCCGATGCGTCGTCCCTCCACACCTGCGGCTCTGCGTGATCGCCGCTCGGAGCTGGAACGGATGGCTCCGCAGCACCCGGCAGTGCGGGCCGCCCGGCTGCGCGAGGGTGCTCGGCGAGGTGTGGCTGCGCTGAGTGCTCAGCAGGACGTCCCTTCCCCGTCGCAGCGGGATGGGAGGGTGGGGCGAGCGGCTCATCCTCGGGTGATCCTGCGCATCCTGCGAGGCGGCTCCCTCGGCGTCGTGGCAGCGATCGCGCTCGTCTGCTGCGGACTCCTGGTCGGTGTCCTGATGGGATTGGCCTCCCCGAGCTCCGCTGCGCCGGCCGCTCAGGAGTCGGCCGGCACGACCACCACGGTGGTTCGTCCAGGGGAGTCGCTGTGGGAAATCGCCGCTGCGAGTGGTACCGCGGACGTCTCGGGGATGGTGACTCGGATCGTCGAGCTCAACGACCTCCGGGGCACCACTGTTCATGCTGGGCAGACCCTCGAGATTCCCGCAGCATGATGAGGGTCGGTGCGGGCCGCACTGCGAGGCAGGCTTGCGGGGCGGCCCGCCGGGCGTTTACTCTCCGATGAACTGACAGGTAGTCCAGTGAGATCGGAGGTCGGAGGCGTGCACTGCCCCTTCTGCCGTCATGACGGCTCCCGGGTCGTCGACTCCCGGACCGCGGAGGATGGAACCTCGATCCGTCGTCGCCGTGAGTGTCAGCAGTGCGGACGCCGTTTCACCACCTTGGAGACCGCCAGCCTGTCGGTCCGTAAGCGCTCCGGTGTCGTCGAGCCCTTCAGTCGGGACAAGGTGATGGTCGGGGTCAGACGTGCCTGCCAGGGACGCCCCGTCTCCGATGACCAGCTCGCGTTTCTGGCGCACAAGGTTGAGGAGGCGATCCGAGCGGGCGGTCAGGCCCTGGTCGACTCCCACGACGTCGGACTGGCGATCCTCGGCCCGCTGCGAGAGCTGGACCAGATCGCCTACCTGCGCTTCGCCTCGGTCTACTCCTCCTTCGACTCCCTGGAGGACTTCGAGCGCGCCATCGCCGAGCTGCGTCGCGTCGAGGTCGTCTCCTCCTAACCCCAGGAGTGCGCCTGCTGCGGCAGGCGCTGGCTGTAGGCAGGCATGGCAGACTTGGGGTCATGCGCGTTCTCATCGTCTCCGACTGCTACGCGCCCAGGCTGGGCGGCATCGAGACCCAGGTGCGGGATCTCGCCCGCAACCTGAGGCTGGCCGGTCACGAGCCCGCCGTCGTCACTGCGACACCGGTCGGCGACAATCGCGGTCGCAGCGTCGAACGGGTCGACGGCTTCCCGGTCTTCCGCACCTCCGTGCGTCTGCCCAGTGAGTTGCCCGTGCACCCACGAGCCGGACGTGAGCTCGATGATCTTATGTCCCGCCTGCGTCCCGACGTCGTTCACGCCCATGTCGGCATCGTCTCCCCCTTCGCCTGGTCCGGCATCGCCGCGGCCCGCCGAGCGGGGCTCCCTCTGGCCGTCACCTTTCACTGCGTGCTGGGGCCGTGGGCCCCAGTCGCCGGGGCGCTGGGGCCGGTCAGCCCCGTGCGAGGATGGCAGCGCAGCGGCGCCGACCTGACGGCTGTCTCGTCCATGCTCGCCGCCGAGGTCCGACGCGCCGGCGCTCACGATCCGGTGACTGTGCTGCCCAATGGCATCACCATCGATGACTGGCGCCTGGAGCGCCCCGGCCCTGAGGAGCGCCGACCTCATCGGCCGGTGACGGTGGTCGCCTCCCTGCGGTGGATCGAGCGCAAACGCCCTCTGCAGGTCGTGCGCGCCTTCGCGCAGGCGGTCAGGAGCACCCCGGGCTGCGACGCCGTCCTGGCGATGTACGGGGACGGTCCGCTGCGCGACAGGCTCGCCCGGGAGGTCGCCGACTCCGGCCTGTCCGAGCGCATCAGCCTTGTGGGGCGCGTTGAACGCAGTGAGCTCGCCCGGGCCTTCACCCACGCCGACATCTACCTGCAGACCTCTCCCGCTGACTCCTTCGGCATCTCCACCCTCGAGGCCCGTAGCGCGGGGCTGGCGGTGGTCGCCCTGCGCTCCAGCGGGGTCAGTGACTTCGTGACCGACGGCGTCGACGGTCTCCTCGCCGACGACGACGCCGGCCTGGCTCAGGAGCTCGCTGCGCTCCTGGGGGATGACGAGCTGCTCGAGCGCATCAAGGCGCACAACTACGAGATCGCCCCGCTGCCCGAGTGGGGCTCCGTGGTGCAGATGAACGTCGAGGCCTACCGTCGCGCCATCGACCTGAAAGGCGCTCGCTGACCGCAGGCGAGTCCCGGGGAGATTCGAAGGCTCGGGGGTGTCAGGCCGCGCTGGTGTCGCTGAGGACCTCGGAGAGGCGGCGTGCCGCCGCCATCACCACATGACCGTGTGCACGGCCGGGCTGACGCCCCATCCGCTCGATGGGGCCGGAGATCGACATCGCGGCGACGACCCTGCCTCCCGGCCCGCGTACCGGTGCCGACACCGAGGCGACGCCCGGTTCGCGCTCTCCGACGGACTGAGCCCATCCCCGGCGTCGGACCGCCGAGAGCATGGTGGCGGTGAAACGGGCTCCCACCAGGCCGCGGTGCAGCCGGTCGGGCTCCTCCCAGGCGAGGAGCACCTGGGCCGCGGAGCCGCCCTGCATGGACATGGTGGCGCCCACGGGGATGGAGTCGCGCAGCCCGATGGGGCGCTCGGCATTGGCCACGCAGATGCGTACATCCCCCTGACGGCGGTAGAGCTGTGCCGACTCGTGGGTCTTGTCCCGCAGTGCCGTCAGCACCGGTCCGGCGGCGGACAGGAGGTGGTCCTCGCCCGCGGCGCTGGCCAGCTCGGTGAGCCTGGGGCCCAGGATGAAACGCCCCTGGGAGTCACGGGCGACCAGGCGGTGGAACTCCAGGGCGACCGCGATGCGGTGTGCCGTGGGACGGGCCAGGTGGGTGGTGGACACGAGCTGGGCAAGGGTTGCCGGGCCTGATTCCAGCGCGCTCATCACCAGAGCCGCCTTGTCGATGACGCCGACGCCGCTGCTGCTGTCGTTCTCTAAGGAGCCGTCCATAATCTGATACTGACATTTCAAGGTATGAGATTTCAAGTTAGGGTCATGTATGGAAGCGGCACAGTGTCAGCATCCTGAGGTCAAGGCTCCGGTCGGTGATCTCAGGCGCGGCGCGGCCGCCTCTCGCGGTTGCTGCGAGGCCCTGGATGCTCCTGGCTCGATGCGATCGCGAACACCTGTTTCTGAGAGGATGAAGTCGATGGGAATGACTCTCGCCGAGAAGGTCTGGCGTGATCATGTGGTGTCCAAGGGTACCGACGGTGCTCCTGACCTGCTGTACATCGACCTTCATCTGGTCCACGAGGTCACCAGTCCCCAGGCCTTCGAGGGGCTGCGTCTGGCCGGACGCACGGTCCGTCGTACCGACCTGACGATCGCCACCGAGGACCACAACACCCCCACCGTGGACATCGACCTGCCGATCGCCGACGTCACCAGTCGCGCTCAGATCGAGACCCTGCGCGCCAACTGCGCCGAGTTCGGGGTGCGTCTGCACTCCCTGGGGGACGCCGATCAGGGGATCGTCCACGCCGTCGGCCCGCAGCTGGGGCTGACTCAGCCCGGCATGACCGTTGTCTGCGGCGACTCCCACACCTCCACCCACGGCGCCTTCGGGGCACTCGCCTTCGGTATCGGAACCTCCCAGGTCGAGCACGTCCTGGCCACCCAGACCCTGCCCATCGCCCCCTTCAAGACGATGAGCGTCACCATCGACGGTGAGCTGCCCTCGGGCAGCGGGGCCAAGGACATCATCCTGGCCATCATCGCCAAGATCGGTACCAACGGGGCCCAGGGGCACGTCATCGAGTACCGCGGCCGCGCCATCGAGCAGCTCTCGATGGAGGCCCGTATGACGATCTGCAACATGAGTATCGAGGGCGGGGCGCGGGCGGGCATGATCGCCCCCGACCAGACCACCTTCGACTACCTCAAGGACCGGCCTCACGCCCCAGTCGGTGAGGACTGGGACGCGGCCGTGGAGTACTGGTCCAGCCTGCGCACGGACCCCGACGCCGTCTTCGACACCGAGGTCGTCCTCGAGGCCAAGGACATCGAGCCCTTCGTCACCTGGGGCACCAATCCGGGGCAGGGGCTGCCGCTTTCCGCCACGGTTCCCGACCCCGAGGACATCGCCGACGCCACCGAGCGGCTCGCCGCCGAGCGGGCCCTGGAGTACATGGACCTCGTACCGGGAACACCTCTGCGCGACATCAAGATCGACACCGTCTTCATCGGCTCGTGCACCAACGGTCGTATCGAGGACCTGCGGGCCGCCGCCGAGGTGGTGCGCGGACGCAAGAAGGCCGAAGGGCTGCGCATGCTCGTGGTACCGGCCTCTGCGCGAGTGCGTCTGCAGGCCGAGGCTGAGGGGCTGGACCAGGTCTTCAAGCGATTCGGGGCCGAGTGGCGCAACGCCGGCTGCTCCATGTGCCTGGCCATGAACCCGGACAAGCTCTCCTCCGGTGAGCGCGCCGCCTCCACCTCCAACCGCAACTTCGAGGGGCGTCAGGGCAAGGGCGGGCGCACCCATCTCGTCTCGCCCGTCGTCGCCGCGGCCACCGCTGTGCGCGGGGCCCTGTCCGCCCCGGGGGACCTGCCTCCGCGGCCCGCCGGCTGGGAGGAGGCCGACGCCGTCGGCGACTCGGCTCCGAAAGCCCCCGGCATCCCGGTGGTCACGGCGGTTCCGCCGGCCTCCGGTGTGCTCCCGATGACCGTGCTGTAGCGGTCCGGTACCGTGAATGAGACGAAAAGACGTAAGGCAAGGAGCTGACAAGGGCTGTGGACAAGTTCATCCGGCACACGGGAATCGGTGCCCCGCTGCGGCGCAGTGCCGTCGACACCGACCAGATCATTCCAGCGGTCTACCTCAAGCGCATCACGCGTACGGGCTTCGACGACGCCCTGTTCGCCTCCTGGCGTGCCGGTGAGCCCGACTTCATCCTCAACCAGGAGGCCTACAAGCGGGCCTCGGTGCTCGTGGCGGGTCCTGACTTCGGCACGGGTTCCTCGCGTGAGCACGCCGTGTGGGCGCTCAAGGACTACGGGTTCAAGGTCGTCCTGGCTCCACGTTTCGCCGACATCTTCCGTGGCAACGCCGGCAAGCAGGGACTGGTGGCCGGGATCGTGACCCAGGAGGACTGCGAGCAGCTGTGGAAGATCCTTGAGACCGAGCCGGGCACCGAGGTGACGGTGGACCTGGAGAACCGCACGGTCGAGGCCGGCTCCTTCCGCTGCGCCTTCGCCATCGACGACTACGTGCGGTGGATTCTCATGGAGGGGCTCGACGACATCTCCCTGACCCTCACTCAGGAGGACGCCATCCGCAGCTATGAGGAGGCGCGTCCGACCTTCAAGCCGCGCACCCTTCCGGCCAAGCACCTACCCGCCCAGGAGGTCGTCTCGGCCAGGGCTGCGGAGATGCCCCAGCCCTGAGAATCACTGGCGCCTGCCGGAGCCGTTGCGATCTGTCCAGGTCGCGGCGGCTTCGTTGGATTTCATCGGAGTTTCCACGGGTCTGCTATATATTGATCGGGATCTTCTGTGAGTCGAAGGCCACCTGAAGCAGACCTGAAAACGGTCCTGCCGAGCCCGCCGGTGCGCTTATGCTGGGACGGCCTCGCGCGCCCGCGCGAGGGTGGGTACCCGGCTCACGCGCACGGCATGCCCAGATGATGTCATGGAGGTGCGCATGGTCGACGGTCTGCTCCAGGTCGAGGGTGGTCGCCCGCTGACTGGTGAGATCACCGTCCGCGGAGCCAAGAACCTGGTTCCCA
>ERZ773022.2510-NODE-2510-length-10964-cov-7.433862_pt1 | contig 10964 bp, 8 predicted proteins | sample MGYA00580839_ERZ773022 | MGnify/ENA primary metagenome ERZ773022 (study PRJEB29015, sample SAMEA2738020) | human oral metagenome | biome: human oral; feature: human-associated habitat; material: dental | place: China | collected 2044 ... | reverse complement strand
AAGCATCATCAACTTCTGTCTGATCAATATTGGCAAAGTCAAAACCAATCTCTAAGAGACTTCCTTTTGTCTCAATAGACATTTTAGGTTTTTCTACCTGATAAAGTGATTCTAAAACAGCGCTTATCTTCACATTTCCCAAAGCACGAAAACGATCCAAAGTATGAGTAAAAAAGGCATAGATTTCTTGAGGCAATAAAGCAGAACGATGGCTTTCAAAATCTGCTTCAAAGCCCGCTTGTAACAGTGTTTGAAAAACTTGTTGTTCACGCTTGAAATTGCTAGCAAAAGGTAAAGAATCGAGCTCTACTCTACTGCTTACTTGTAGAAAATCATAGGCAAATACAAGCTTCACTTCTAATTCGCCCGTTTTTAATAAATCAAAGGAAAAAGCAGGCTGAAAATCATGAATCACGAACTCTTTGGGAGCTGATAGCCGTCCCATTTTTTTGAACTCGATTAAACTGGTAGCAAGCTTTCCCTGGTCCGCACCATCAAACTGCAAACGTTTTTTTCTATCAGAGTCTACTGGTAATTCTCGTAAGGCTAAAAGAATGCGCTGTTGCTGATAATTCAGTTGAAAAAAAGTATCACCGTAAAATAAAAATTCACCATTATAAAGGAGTTTATAGTGCTGTTCTACAATTTCTAATTCTAGATAGCCCTCGTGTTCTTTTATTTCAAAAGAAAATAAAAACACTACCTATTCTAGTAAGTAGTGTTTTGTACCTTTCATCTTGAACAGACTATATAATTAATTATAACATATCCAACTAGAAAATAAAAACACCACTTGTTCCAGCAAGTAGTGTTTTAGTTCCTATTTATTCAATATTCCAAGCAATTATATTTGTAATAATCCTATTTTTATAAAAATAGCACCTATTGGAGTAAGTGCTATTTTAGTTCCGTTTTGCATTAATAATCGTTTTCAATATAATTATAAACTTTTATTTTTTAAATGTCAATGTTATAATTAATCGTTCCATTTTTCTTCTTTTCTCTCCTCGAGAGGAGGTGTAAAGTGAAAAAAGCATTTATAATCGGTTTCACAATAGCATTTTTATTGCTATTGTTCTTTTCAAAAAATGTCTATATAACTATTAATCTTTAAAAGTTATTAGTTACAATTTTTTGAGGGTATATAAGCCATTGGAGTGTCTTATATACTCTTTTTTTATTTTAAGCCATTAGAAGCATTTTAAATTATCAAGGTATATAATTATACCACCTTAGTTATTAAAACTTCAAATTCGGCTATGCTATCAATTATTTTAACCAACCATCAAAAGTATTTTTATTATTCTTTTCATCTAGCTTCATTTCTTTTATTTTTTCATCAACCAATTTTTTTAAATTCTTTTTTAAAATAGAAGTACCTTTATTTTTTATTTCAAAAAATATAAGATTTTTAATTTCATTTTCTCTTACAATAGCAATAACATTTTCAAAGCCCTTAGGCACTCCAAAAGTATCAATATATAATTTTAGCAGTTCATCTCTATTTATAGTCTTATCTTCCACAAGTCCAACAATAATACCATAGAAAATGTAATTATATACAGTTTTTTTCTTTAATTCATTTCTGTAAAGTAATAAATTCAATTCCATTTTTTTACCCCTTTTTTTATTTATTATAACATTTTAGATCTTCAGTGTGGAGCTGGAAGTCTTTTTTTTTATTTCCACTTTCTCACTTCCACCAGTTCCATTAGAGTAGTCCGTGGAGAAAGAAAAAGATAGGAAGCCTTGGCTTCTTACGGACTTTCTATTTAATTTCTCTATTAAACTACCTTTCTATTTTTAAACATTTATCTTTTATTTTTTAAATTTATGTTTTAATTTAAAATATTTTTTTTCTAAAAAAATACACTCCATATTTTTAACTTTTAAAATCAATACTTTTAAAAATTTATGGAGTGTTCATTTTTTTTACTCCATATTCTTTACTCCATATATTTTATTATTAATATCAATATAAAAATATAAATATGGAGTGTATGGAGTGAAAAACTACCTTAAATTTCTTATATATATTTTTAAAAATTTTTTTCTTTTATTTTCAATACTTTTATTTTTTAAATTTTTTTCTTATACGAAAAACTTAATTTTATACTCCATATACTCCATAAATTAAAAAATATATTGATATTAAAGTAAAAAAGTATGGAGTAAGGTATGGAGTGTTCAATTTTAAAAATTATAGAATTATAGCTTTTAAAATTAGAAAAATAGATATTTTAAGATATGGAGTACAATATGGAGTAGAATATGGAGTGTAGGAAAATTAAAAAAAATAAATTATTATAAAACAAAAAATTTTTTTAAAATTAAAAATAAAAAGTCCGTCAAAAGTTATTTGAATAAACTCATCTTTCTCCACGGGCTGTTTGTAAAGGAAACCAAAAAGGTATAAATTAAAATAAGTTGCAATAATTCCAGTTATGGCTATATTGTAAAATTAAATGGATTGCTTTTTGTTTTTTTATATGTTAAAATTATTAAAAGAATGAAAGGGGGTAAAAAATGCTAGAAGTTAAAAACTTTGTTAATATTGGTGCAGGTAGAAAAAGCAACTATGAATTTGCAAAAGATGTTTTATTAAAAAAATATATCAATGAAGAAAAAGTTGAAGTTTCTAAACTAGCAAAAGAATTACGAGTAACTTACTCCAGTGCTAGAAATTACCTTTTGAGATTTCTTGAGGAAGAATTGGGAGTAACAACCAATTTGAAATATTATAATTATAAAAAATAGGACATTAAAAAATATATATGAATAAAAGAAAAAATCACTACTGGCAATAGTGATTTTGATGATAAAAAGAAATTGTTAATAACTAACTTCTTCCCAACTAATTTTTAAAAATTTCTTTTTCTATTTTGATTTGCTATATTATACCATAAAGCTAAATATATGTCAAAATCAAAAAGCAATCAATTCCTTTATAAATAACATTTTACTTTACACTTTCTTTAATTTTGTAAAAGTTATTTCAATTAATATTTTATCTCATTTTTCTTTAAAAAAAATATATTTTTTTATTTCCTTATCAACTTAAAGGAGAATAAGAAAATGAAAGAATTAAAACCTTATGAAGAAGTAGAAATTGGAGATTATCCATTTTTTACAACAGATGCAGAAACTGGAAAAATAACTTTTAAGAAGTTACCAGTAGCTATTTTAACTAAATATTTACTAAACCAAAAATTAAAAGGTAAATACATTTATAAAGATTATGCAGAAAAAACAGAAGATGCCTTTGATAATACAAAAGGAATGTTAAGAATTTACAATGAAACATTGGGAATATTTGAACTTGCAGATAATTTTTTAAATAAGATTATAAAACAATTTTTCTTTGAAGATTTAGATACATTAAATTTCTTAAAATGTTGTAGTTTTGCAAGTAATAAAAATAATAGAGAATTAGTAAGTAAAATAATGCTTCCAAGTTGCATTGAAGAAATAAATAGACAATTAGAAAGGTTAGGTAACCACTGGAATACAAGTTTTTTTAAAGGTTATTTAGCAATTAGTTTTAAAAATGGTACTCTAATTTTAAATACTATAAGTAAAAAAGTAGAATTTAAAGAAGAACATAGTCCAAACTATTTAGCTTCTATACATCTTCCAATAAAGTATACGGAAGATATTTTACAAAGAAAAAATAACAGACTTTTGAGTTATATAGACTTTAAAATGGAATTAGAAAGTATAGAAAGAAAAGATTTTTTTAAGGCAATGTTGTTTGATTATATTTACACAGAAAATAAAAGTCATCACATTATTTGCTTTAACGGGGAACACGGAAGTGGGAAAAGCACATTTAAAGAACATTTGATGGGATTTAATAAGAGAAATGCTTGGTGCAGTGAATTAAATTTAAAATCGCTAGTAGGTAGCAAGTTTGGAGTTCCACAATGGTTTTATAGTAATTGTATTTTTTGCAACGAAACCTCTGAAAAATATTTTGAAGATAATGCAACTTTTAAACAACTAATAGCGAAAGAAATGATAGCTGTTGAACAAAAAGGATTAGATGTTGTATATTTAAAAACATTTAGTAAAGTTTGGTGTATTGGAGAAGAGCCTATTCGTGTAAAAATGGATGGGGGAGCAGATGATAGAATGTTAAATTTTAATTGGAAGAAAGAACATTATAATTTTATAGATGAAGAAAGATATAGTTATAAAGAATATTATAAGCAAATAAATGAAATGGATGAAACTGGAAATGATGCATTGCTTCAGTATCTTGCTTTTCAGAAATATGAAGATTTTACACAAGCCATTGTACAAGGCTTTGAAGTGTTTTGTAGAGATAATTATTCAGATAATAGAAGAAGTTTTAGAAGATCCTATGAAAAATTGTTTGATGAAGAAATGGAAAAATTTGCAAGGCAACAAATGTCATATTTAACTAGGTATGAAAACTTTTTTGAAGATAATAAATATTGTTTTATTGCAACTACTACTTTAAGAGAGCTTGTAAACAATTTGAATATTGAAGAAGTGGGAAAAAGTGAAACTTTAAAACAACATTTAAAGATGTTAAGTACAAAATTAAAAGATTATAAGAATATTAAATACTTAACCAGAGAAACAAGCGACAAGAAAATAAAACTAAAAAATGGTAAGGAATTTAAACTAATAAGAAGAACTGACTATACATTCGGACTTAATTTTAGAGAATTACAGGCAGTGAAAGAACTTATTGCAAATAATAAACGACTAATAGGAGATAATACACAAAATAAATTTAATAACATAAATAGTTATTTTAATATTATTACTGAAGAAGATTATAATATACTGTTCGGAACGGAAGAAACCCCCAAAATCATTCCCCACGGACAAGCAAAAGAAAAAACAACAGATGAAATAATAGAAGAATTAAATCAATTTTTCAAGGCAGAGTGATTAAAATGTCTAATATAAAATCATTAGCCTTTAAAGATAAATTAGAAAAAATACATCAACTGGAAGATAAAATTTTTAATTATTATAGTGTGGATATAAACAATTTTTATTGTCCCCAATGTAACGATAAGAGGTTAAAACCTTTTAAATCTAAAATAGATAGTCATATTAAATTCAAATGTTATGGGTGCAGTAGCACCCTTGACATTATAGACCTTGTAAAAATAATAGATAGTAATTTAAAAAATCTTACACCGGGTAAATTGGTAGACCACTTATTAAGTTTAGATTATACTAATACAGAAAGTGCTTTACAAGTGGAACAAATAAAAAAAACAAAATTAGATCCGTTGTTAGTAAATTTTGATGAGTTTATAGCAGATAGTTTAAATAAATTTAATCGTGCAGTAGATACTAAGAATGCAGATGAATTAGAGTACCTTTATAGCAGGGGATATAGTTATGAAGATTTAATTTATTTAAAAAATTACTTAGGATTAGATGAACAAAATAATATTGTTTTTGCTTGTAGCATAGAAAGTTACATATTAAGGCTTTTGAAACCTTGGCACGATAAAAAGGGTAAAGAAATTAGATATAAAAACTCCGTTAGATTAGAAAAAACAAGACATTATTGTTACTTGTTAGATACTGTAAATATAGATAATATTATAAAAAATAACTATAATATCTTTCTATTTGAGGGAGCATTTGACACTACAACATTTAGAATTTTATGTAAAAATAAATGCCTAGCATTTGCAACTGGGGGAGCAGATAGTAACCATAATTTAATAGCAAATAAGATAAATGATATAGCAAGTAGATTAAATTATAAAGTGAATGTATTTATAATCTTTGATAATGATGAAGCAGGAGAACATAATACATCTTTACTTGCAGAACTATTTAATAAAAACTATATAAATGTATATAAGAATATGTCAAAATTCTTATTCAAAAATAGTAAAGATATTTCAGAAGAATTTAAAAATAATAGAGTTGAATTAGAAACAAGGATAAAATATTTATTAAATAAAATAAATTAAAAAAAAGGGGTATATAATAATACCTCTTTTATTTTTTAAGTACCTTAAAAACGATTTTAGAGCCTCGTTTTTTTTAAACATTTTTATTATTTTCATTTTCATTGTGATTTTCTATATCTTCAACTTTTTTTTCTTTTTGTGCAGTAGAAGTAGATTTTCTAGCTTTTCTTTTTGGTAGATTATCATTTAAAATTTTAGTTACATTATCTAAGATTTCATTTACTTTACTTGAAGATATTTTTTTATTATTTACCATTTTTTCAAATTTATCTAACAATCCTATAATCTTTTCATTTTTCTTTTTAATTTCTTCCAATTCGCTAACTTTTTCTAAATCTTTTAGATTGATTTTGTTTTCATCTAACAATTTTTTTATATCTTCTAATTTTACTAATGCCATTATTTTTCGCCTACCTTTCATTTGATTACTGATATTCTATCATTAATCAAACGAAATGTAAAGGCTTCAAAATAAATGAAATTTATGTATTTTAAAATCGCAACAATAAACTTGCTTCACAAGTTTTTTTTTGCTAAAATATAAGTATAAAATTTGTCAATTTTATATTATATTTTTTTTAAAATTAATAAATTTGCCAGTGCCTTGTATTGTATGTCGCTATGGCGATATACAATACAGCACTGTCAAAGGGGAAACCCCTTTTGATACCCCTTTTAACTTGTCAAAAACTCACTTTAAAAATACATCTAGCGAGTGTATTTTTAAGAGTTCATTTTTTTACAAGTTATTGAGAGTGTATCGCCACTCTCAAACTCTTACTCTTTAAAATTTTATTTATGAGGTGTTAATATGTACGATAAAAAATTAATTTTTAGACTTAACGAAGAACTTGAAGCAAGGTTAAAAATGAGAAGTGCAGAACTAGGAATAAGCTATGCAGAATATATAAGAGAATTAATAAGTAAGGAACTTTTAACAAATAATTTAGATACTATATATAGTTTTATGTTGAAGCTAGATAAAGTCTATAATGAGTTAAATAGAATAGGAATAAACTTAAATCAATCTGTTAGAAAAATTAATACTAAAAGTACAAAGGATATAGTATTAAAATCTGAAGATGAAGTTATAAATTATTGTGAAGAAATAGCAGAAGTCTTAGAAGATTTAGGGGGAATTAATAATGCAATTAGTTATGAAGATAGCAGAAGAAAAGAGAATGAATAGTAAGGGTATGAAAGCATTATTTAATTATATAGCCAGAGAAAGTGGAGTATATAAAACAATAGGAATAGGAATGAGTGATGATAAAGACAAGGCATTTAGACAAACACAAGCTAACAAAAAGAGGTTTAATAAAGCCATAGATGATAAGATGAGATTTTGTTTCCACGAAATAATTTCTTTGGAGTATGGAACAGATAAAGAATTAGCATTAAAAATTGCTATTGAATATTGTCAAAAGGAATATGAAGAAAAAGGTTATAATTGTTTTATAGGAGTTCATACAGATACAAAAAATACACATATACACATATTGATTGATACTGTAAATTTTAGGACTGGTAAAATGCTTCAGTCGTTGACAGAGAAGCAGTTAGAAAAAGTACCAGAGAGAGAAAATTTAGAAGAAGTACACATCTACGAAAGACAAAGAAAACTTGTTGAGGATATAACAATAGCAAATGGTTATGAGATAGAAAATAACAAGAGATATGAATATATGCACGAAGCAAAAAAGAATGATAAAAATGCTAGAAAATGGCTAACTAAAAATCAATATCAAGCCTTTAAAAGAGAAGAAAAAGGAGAATTAAAAGAGGAGAAATCTTGGAGGAATGAAATTGCAGATAAAGTTAAAGAAATGTATAAAAGACTTGATATTACAGAGGATAACATTAAAGAGATAGCAAAAGAGTATAATTTAGAAGTTACAAGGCATAACAAGGCAAACAAAACAATAACATTTGCAATTTTAGACGAAGATGGGAAAGCAACAAAACAGAGATTAAAATTAGTTCAAGCATTAAGTGAAAAGGCAGGTAAAAATAAACTTAAAGAAGAAGATAAGGACAAGGTTAAACTGGGTGTTAAATTAGAGAGATTACACGACCAAGAAAAAGGAAATTTTACTTCAGAAACTAATCCATTTGACTATAATAATTTTTTTAGAGATAGAACGAAAGAAATTGAAAATAATAGAGAATTTGAAGAATTTGTAAAAGAAATTGAAGCAGAAGAACTGGAAAAGGAGCTTGAAAAAATTATGAAAGAGAAAGAAAAAACAATCAAAGAAGTTGCAGAAAATTTAATTAAAAATAAAGAAAATATCTATATAAAAGAGCAAGAAAAAGCAGTAGAAATTAATAAAATGATTGAAATAAATCAAAAAGATTACAAGCAAGATGAAAAGAAAATTACTAATTTAGAAAAAGAATTAATTGAGAGAAAAGAGGAAATACCTACACTAGAAGAAAATATAAAAACTTATACTAATAATAAAACTATATTAGAAGAAAAATTACCTAGCAAAGAGATTGAAGCAGAAAAGAAAATTGACATTGCAGATGAAAAAGCTAAGGAAGTTGAGAGATTAAAGGCATTGTTACAAAAAGCAGAAAATGAGTTTTATTTTGCTAATAAAGAGAAAGAGGAAGCTATTAGCGATAGAGATAATACAAAAGAAAGAATTGAAAATATAGATAGTTTAATCAAGAATAACGAAAGTAAAATTGTTGAAAATAAAGAAAAAATTACAATTATTCCAAGAGAAGTTGAAACATTAAAAGAGGGATTAGAAGAAAAGAAAAATGTTATAGCTTTTAGACAAGAACAATTAGAAAAAGTATTTAATAATGTAAAAGAAAAGGAACAAGATTATAAAAATACAAAGGAAAATGCACTTGAAAAAGTGCTTGAATATGAAAGCTACATAAAATCTTTATATGAAAAGAAAATTGAAGCAGAAGAAGAAAAGAAGTTAGAAGTTGCAGAAAGATATAGAAAAGAAATAGAAGAATATCAACAAAATTTAATTAAACAAAATATAGAGTGGGATAGAATTAATAAACTAAATAGAGAAATCGCAGAGCAAGTAAGATTAGAGAGGGAACAAAAAGCACTTGCAAAGAAGAAGCTAGAAGCAGAAGCTAGAGCAAAAATAGAACTTGAAGAAAAAATAAAAACGGATCTTCAGAATTTTATAAACTTAATTGATAAAGGAAAAATTACTAATGAAGATTTAATTGAAATGGTTGATGATTTAGATGAATGTGAAAATTGGAAAGATAGTCATAAATTGCAATATGGAAAAAATATTAAATTTTATTTATCAGATTTAGAAAACACTATTAAAGTAAAGAGTTTTTTTAGAGAAGCAAATGAAGTAAATAAGATTATATATACAAATGAAAAACTTTTTGAAAGAATTAGTAAATATATGGATAACATAGATAAAGAAAAGGCTATTCCAAATGCAAAAGGAGTAGATAAGACTGTTAAAGAAGTTGAGAAAGTAAAAAAGGAGGAAAAAGAGTTTGAGTAATTTAGATTTTAAAGGTATGATTGAGGCAAATTATAATGTACTTAGCAATTTAGAAGCCAATATACAAGCATTTTTCAAGACTTTTGAAAATGTAGATACCAAGATAGTTGAGAAAGAAACGGCTTTTGCCAATGCTAAACAAGAATTAAAACAATTTATGCAGGAATACAAAAATATATTAGAAGCTACCAGAGAAGAATTTAAAACAGAACTTACTAAGGAACAGAAACAATTTATAGAGATAGCAAATGCTAACACCAAGGAAGTTTTAAATGCTAGAAAAGAAGAATTAACAGAGATTATGGAGCAGGAAGAACAAAAGGTACTCCTAAAAACAGAAAAAGTTATAACTATTTTAGAGAGCTTCCAAGATAACATAAATTCCAAGATGAAAGATATTTTAAAATCTTTCCCTGGTAATTTAGAAAATGCTACACAAGATTATATTAATAATGCCATTTTAGATATAAAGAAGATAGGAAGTACCTTAAAAAGTGATATAGAAGAATATAAATCAATTTTAATCCAAGAGCTAAAAAAATATAAAGTAGATACAATTCAAGAAATGGAAAATAGCAATATAGAACTAAAAAAGAGTACCACAGAAATTAAAGCAGTTGCAGAGGATATAAAAAAAGAAAATATTAGTTTAAATAAGAATAGAAGTAATTTAGAAGCAGATTATAGAAAAGTTAATAATAGTTTAGAAATTGCAAATAGGAACACATCTAATCTTATAAATAGTATTAGGAATATAAATTATACATTTGTAATCAATAGGATATATATTCTGTTATTTTCTCTTTTAAATTCAATATTTATTCTTAGAATAATAGTACCTCAACAATGGAAGTTTAACTTTTTTGGAAAAAAAACATTATGGACTTTAATTATAGTAGCTTCTTTATTAATAATTGTAGCAATATGCGATTTTATATACCGTACAATATTACCTATTTTATCAAACCTTTTCACTTCTGAAGAAGAAGCAGAAGAAGATTAATTTTTATTAAATAGACACATTTTACCACTTGTGTCTATTTTTTATTTAAAAACATAACGGGGGTAGACCCCCGAATATACGGAAATTGTCCCCAGTCCCCCCGTCAAGCAGGGAAACTTTCGGGGACTACTCGGCGTTGTTAGTTCTTATAAACCACCACTTCATAGCCACCTTTGTTACTTCCTAACTTCCTATATAGTCCGTGGAGAAAAATGAGTATAGTTGCTTGTAATCAGTCTGTAAGTTTTCAAGCATTTTATAAAACTTTAAAATTTTAATATCTTTATAATAAAATATTTATTTTATATTAATACTACAATATTAATACATAATTATTAATTTTTAATATCTATTTTATTTTAATTTAATTAAATAATATATTGATATTAAATAATACATTATATTACATATTTAATATAATATATAACTTTATAAGTATTAAAATAGTATAAAATGTATTTAAAATTTTATTTTGTATTTTTT
>ERZ773022.2509-NODE-2509-length-10968-cov-4.933657_pt1 | contig 10968 bp, 11 predicted proteins | sample MGYA00580839_ERZ773022 | MGnify/ENA primary metagenome ERZ773022 (study PRJEB29015, sample SAMEA2738020) | human oral metagenome | biome: human oral; feature: human-associated habitat; material: dental | place: China | collected 2044 ... | reverse complement strand
AAAAGTAAAGGGATGCCTCGGCATCCCTTTTATGTGATTAGAATTCTGCGTATATCATCGCAACGATATCATATCCAGGACCATAAGCGCCGAATAGGATGAGTGCGAATATACAAGTATAGATAATTGACCAACGTATCCAAGTTGGTTTTTGTGCGATTGCGATACGGATTGAGCCATGGAATTCTTTATAGAGGTCCACAAGGAACATACTTATTGTCCCTACAATCACAATGATCCAGTCAATCATATCCAGACGTAAGAATGGTAATGTCTCCGTAAATGTGGATAGATTGAAGTTTCTAAAGATACTGCTAAACATCGTCCATCCAACTGATAAAGTTTGAACTCTGAAGAATAGATCGCCAATGATGACAATAATAAATAACTTTATAAATCGAAAGATACGTAAGCCAATCTGTTTCTCATCAATCTGATGTTTCTTAAAGAAATTCTCGACAGGTTTCTTTAATAGAATCTCTAGAATCATAAAACAGAAGTAATAAAGGCCATAGAAGATGTAGGACCAATATGGACCATGCCATAAACCATTTAAGAACCATACTGCAAATAGTGCGATAAATGGTCCGATGAACTTGCCTGCAGCTTTGCCGAAATGTTTTGTGAAAAACTTTGATAAACGATGAATTGGTTTGGCAAGTGAAATTGGATAGAAGACATAGTCACGTAGGAAAGTACCTAGTGTGATATGCCAACGACGCCAGAAGTCAGATGCGTTCTCGGCAAAGAATGGTTGTCTAAAGTTTTCTGGTAATTTGATACCAAAGATTTCTTCACTACCCAAGCAGATATCCACGATACCGGAAAAATCCATGTATAACTGGATTGTACATAATACAGCACCGATTAGACTAAATAGTCCATCTTCTGTGTAAGATGTAAAGATTTTACTAACTGCAGGATCCAATCTATCTGCGATAATCATCTTCTTCATTAAACCAAATAGAATTCGTTGACTACCGAACTTTAGATTTTGATATGTGATTGGATTACATGCATGAATACTGTCTTTGACTTCATTAAAACGTGTAATCGGGCCTTGAATCAAAGTTGGAAAGAAACTTGCATATACCGCAAAATCCACAATACTATGGTCTGTATGAATCTTTCCGCTTGATGTGTCCATCAAATACGAAATCATCTGTAAGGTATAATAGCTAATTCCAATTGGTGCGATTAAGCGTACAGCTGTAAATGCTTGATGAAAGATAGCGAAGATATTTTCCCCAAAGAAGTTTGTATACTTTAATACAACCAAAACACCAAGATTAATTACAATTGCGATGATAAGCGATATCTTTTTATTTTTTTATTCGTTGTACGGTCAATGATTTTCGCAGATTGATACGTTATGAACATGGTGATCACTTGATAGACCAAGAAGAACTTTGACCATATAAAGAAGAACGCGTAGTTTGCAAGTATAAGTACAAACTTTCTAAACTTCTGTGGACAAATTTGATACAACAGGATTACTGTTGGTAAAAAGACAGCGAAATACATTGGTGCAGAATACATGAAGTTTTTCATTGTGCACCTCCAAATAGGGATTTGTAGTCTTCATTCCATTTTGTATATGCTGGGTCATTACGATGCTCTGTCAGTTCATAATTTTCTTGGAGGTATTTACCAAGCACATTCATGAATTTTACAGAACCGCTATAATTCAAATGATCACCACCATCACGAGAATCCGTTAACCAATTGATATTCAATTCTTCTGGTTTAAGATTGTAGTCGATGTAGGTTATGTTATTTTGATCACACCATTCCTGTAACGTATTATGCTTACTAGTTGACCAGTTAAGCGGATTGGGTGCACTTACCATTAATAGCTTTGTGCCATGTTGGTCTAATATTTCTTTGACTTGACGCATGTAATCTAAAGTCCACGCATCAACAGGGTAGTAGGAGTTATCTGTAGTCATATAATCCAAGCTGCCTGTATATGGAGTAACCTGATTGGTAGCACTAAATCCTTTCCATTTATCCGCAGACTGTGGATATAATAAATACTCTTTATATAGTTCGTGATAGTTGAAGATAGGTAGATACTTCGCTAGAAGAATACGTCTTTTTCTGAGTGTCGTTAGAAAGAAATTTGTTTCCATAACAACTAACTTTGGGGATTGATACTGATACATTTTCTTTGTTAGTGCCAGTGTATCAAGTGACCATTGAAAGTTCGTACATAGATTATAGGAACTAATACCTTGATTGTGGAAAAGAGTTACTGGATCAAAGGAAGCCTTTCCTTCACTGTCACCCAAAAATATAACATCGATAGAGTTATCTTTCTCCATGGAGAGATACTTTAGCTTTGTCATGACATGTTTATATTGATAACCATATTCCTGTCCCTTATAAAAAGGAATTTGAATAATCATAAATATAAAAGATAATATAAGTGTAAATAAAATAAAATGTTTGAAATGTTGACGGACGCTATTCACTGAATCATTCACCTCTTCTAAAATAATTCATTATTCATTGTATGTTTTATTAATTATTTTTTCGAGTCATTTTATCAAAAATCAATAAAAAGATAAAAAATACCCAAGTATTCTTAGAATACTTGGGCATACATTGGATATAGCGAAACTAACGTAGTGAATTTTCAATATGGTTTCTAAACAAGGAAATACAAACCGCAAGGAATAAAGAAATTCCTAAACTAAACGCATCACGTGAAATATGACTGTAGTCCGCTGTGTTTGGTGTGTGTTCTAGTGTATTTGGTGAAGTAGGTGTTGTTGGATTAGGAACTCTAGTATACACATGGGTTCGATCAACAGGATTCTCTACGCGACTATCATCGCGTGTACCTACAACAAGATTTACAAAGAGATGTTGTACAGAATCCATACGATATAAATCGTGGATGAATGGTGATAGTGAGTAAGTAACCCGGTATTCACCAACCGCTAAGGAATCATCTGTAGCTGTTGTATATAAGACATCTTGGAAGGCATTGTCAAAATAGACAGGGTTTCCATCATGGTCGATAACACGTAGGTTGCCGTTTTCGTCATACGAAATATTATAAGAAAGTCCACCAGGTTCTAAGACAAAAATACTTGAAACATTATTTGCGTCTTTCTCAATGACAATATCACCAACTTGTGTTGCGTTAGCACGGGAGAATATTTGGGTTACATCTTGCGCTTTCAGTTGGCTTAATAAGCGCTGTGTTACTTTATCTACATCTAAAGTAGGGACGGCTGTCGCTTCATCTGTATGGTTATATGGTTATATGTATAGGATGAAATTGTGGCTGGCGCTGGTTGAAGACCGTCATCCATTGGCTTAAGGGTTGTGCCATCATCACTAACATACGCCGTATGTGCTAACTTGTAGTAATAGTACGTACGTGTGATATGTATTGCAGGACGTACAAGATTACCATCGCCCTCTTTTCCTTCTGGGATGAGATAGTTGAAAACTTTCTTGTGGTCAAGGATATCGTTCCCCAATACCGCAGGTGCTGTGTAGAGCCCATTCATTTCTGTTTCATTTCCGCTACTATCCACAAAGGTAGTGATTTGGCGGTCCACATCAGCGATACCTACATGTAATTGATAGATGTAATAGAAGCCGTGTACAGTATCATATGTCAATGTCTTGTCGAGTGAGTATTGTCCTAGGGGGTTGACTTGGGTCAATGACTGCTTGATTATCACGACCAACTGCACCTGCTAGAATTAGACCGTTAGCAAGGTCTGTATCAAAATGATTTTGGAAGGTAGTCAAATCATTATCTGTATCAAATTCGAAGACTGGTAGTAAGATACGATGATCTGTGACGTTAGATAGTTCTGGATGTGCGTTGATATAGTTGGTTACTGCGTCTTCATCAGTTGTATATTTCAAAGTATAATCAGAGAATAAAGAACTATCATATTCATGAGGGTCTAAAACTGTAAAATCTGAAACTTTCTGGAAGAGTGCAGTGTTAGGATTTTCCACAAAGGATTCATATGGCTTGATTTGGTTTGGGTTTGTAAGAGATGAACTATCTCCCTGTACAGTTGTATAGTCATCTGCCATTGGTGTATAGGTAAATGTTTTGGTGGCCATCTTCCAATAGTCGCTAAACGCATCTTCTGGTAAACCATTAGGAGTATCACTTGTGTATGCAGTAATTGTTTCTGCTTGTACAGATAATGGATGACTAAAAGATGTACCAACAAATACAGTACATAACAATCCATAGAATATTGATTTACGCAAAAGTTTACATGCATTCATCAGATAACTATAGCCACCTTTCTAACGCCCTATTATATAATCTCGAATTGATAATAACAAATTAATAATTTCTTTAGATTTAAAATAGATTACATTACACAAGATATGTTGGAAAACACAACTATCATAACGCATGTTAAGTGCATCAAGAAAAATAGATTACAAAGTGTATCTATCTTATACATGGCAAAAGAAAAGAATGAGAGTCTTAATATCCTCGCCTGAGTCATGGATTGTGGTTACTTCTGGTAGCTATTTGATGGGATTTAGGCGGTACGAATGTATATTTTTGTATAAAACTAACATATCTACATGATTAATAAGTCATGTTATAATAAACGGTATTGATGGAGGACGATATGTCGGAAAAAACTTATGAGAAAAAAGTAGGAATTCGTGATATTGTATCTTTCTTCCAGTTAGAACAACTAACAGGAGATGATTCTTCTTTAGATAGATGGACAGTTATTCAGGACTTAAATCGTCCTGGTTTTGAACTTGCCGGTGTGTTTAAGGATACGGAACCTCGTCGTATCGTTATCATTGGTAATAAAGAATCAGAGTTTATTCGTACGATGAGTGAGGATGACCAAAGAGCTAGATTCCAGTTCTTAATGGATGGTCTTACCCCATGTATTATTATTACGAGTGGAAATGAGATTCCAAATATACTTAGGGAAGTCGCAATATATAACAACTTCCCTGTGTTGCGCACATATCTAGAGACTTACCGTTTAACTGCGGATTTAATCACATTCTTGGATGAAAAGTTAGCACCTATCGATACAATGTCTGGTGTTTTGATGTCTGTATATGGTTTGGGTGTCATGATTCTTGGTGAGAGTGGTATGGGTAAATCTGAGACTGCTTTAGATCTCATTCGTGATGGGCAGGTGCTTATCTCAGATGACCGTGTGGATGTACAGCATATCCAAAATAGTATTTATGGACACGCACCAGCAATCACAAAGGGTTTACTAGAAATCCGTGGTATTGGTGTCATCAACGTTGAAAAGATGTTTGGTGCTTCTGCAGTCGCTGATCGTGCTGAAGTAAAACTTGTTATTCGCATGGTACCATTTGAAAGAGATGCGGAATATAACCGCATCGGTGATGAAACAAAACGCTATACAAAGATTCTAGGTGTCCCTGTACCAACAATTGTGATTCCAGTTAGTGCAGGTCGTAATACCTTTGTCTTGGTTGAATCAGCAGTTAGAAACTTTAGATTGCAAGAGGCAGGTTATAGTGGAGCTGCCGAAATCAACGAACGATTTTCTCGTTTTGTAGGAAAGGATGAATAAAATGACATTTTTCCCCGATGATAGAACTTTACTGATGATAGGGAATTTCCGCATTCCAACATATCTCATAGCAGCGATATTCGCTGTAATCGTAGTATTTATATTTTTATTAAAAGAAAACAAGAAACATGGTTATAAACGCATTGTGGCAGTTGAATTATTCTTATTCTGTGCTGCAGGTGGATTTATCTTTAGCCGTTTATTCTGGGTATTGGGTAATCTATCTGAATACATGAAATATACACCATACATCTTCTTGATTACTGATGGTGGCTATGATGCGACTGGTGGTTTGATTGGTGTAGCCCTAGGTACATGGGTATATACACATGAACACTATATGAGTTGGCGTCGTGCACTAGATATGACTGCACCACTTGCGATGTTAATGATTACGATTACTAGAATTGGTCGAGCAATGGCTGCTCGTACATTATTGTTTGTAATTGCACTAGACTTTATCGGTTTCTTAATTATCTGGTTTGAAATCCACCGTTACCGTGAGGGCAGAAGACGTGGTGAAACAGCAGCCACAACATTTATGTGGTTTGGATTAATCTCATTTTTAGCTACTGTATTCAAGTGGGATGTACGTGGTACACATGATGTCATCATGGCAGGTCTTAGTGTAGTCGTTGCCTTACTTGGTTACATTTATCTCCATACACATCCATTAGATAAGCCAGTTATCTTATTTGACTTAGATGGAACATTGATGGATAGTCGTCGTATGGTATTGTTGTGCTTTGGATATTTTTTCAAGAAGTATAGTAACATCAAGAACTTTACAATTGATAAACAAAGAAAGGTATTCATTCAGCCTCTTCGTACTTCCTTCAAGGAATTCTTCCCTGAGCAGGATGATGCCAAGTTGGCAGAAGAATATCGTACATACCAAGGATCATTCTCATGGTCCAATGACGTAACACTATTTCCACATACAGAAGAAGTTTTACATGACTTATGGGAAGACGGGTATAAGTTAGGTATTGTGTCTTCACGTTTAACAGAATCTTGTGATTCATGGTTAAGACAGTTCAAGTTATCTTATTTTGATGTAGTAGTTGGTCGTGACCAATACGATAAGGCAAAACCATCTCCAGCAGGTATCTTATATGCATGCAAGAGATTAAAAGAAGGTCATGACAACTGTATCTATATCGGTGATAGTAAGTCAGATATCTTGGCAGCGAAGGCAGCTGGATGTTATGCGATTGGTTTTTATCCAAAGCGTAACGATCCAACAGCAGATGAACGTGACAAGTTAAAGCTTGGAGAATTAGAATCTGCAAAACCAAACGCAATCATCGGAGATTTATCTGAACTAAAAGACATCTTAAAAGAGACACACGGTTGGACATACGAAAAGTTATAAAAATATGCCAAGCTGGATGGATATTCTGGCTTGGTTTTCTTTTTGGAATATCAAAATATAATCTATAATAAGGGTTAGGTTAATCGTTGTTGGAGGAACTATGAGCGAACTTGAGAAATATAGAATATTAAGTGCAGGGAAAGCATTTGGTGACCGTGCGAAAATTGCGTTGGCACTACTTGATAGCCAAACAGCCTATGAAGAATTAAAAGAAGAAGCAGCGCAAAATATGGTTGCTGGAAGCTATAGCTGTGCTGGTGGTGATCCAAGTGTGATACTTGAAAAAATCACAATCGAAATGATATGCCGCGATACTCGTAATACCTGGTATTTACCTGATGTTGTTAAGTTCTGGGATAGACGTTTTGGTAGCCTACTAGAAGCGAAGTTTTTCTGTTATGACGATGATGAAGAAACTTGGAGTAAAATCCTATACAAATTCTTCATTAAATTACAATGGATGCCAAAAAGAGAAGACTATAGTTCCACAAGAAGTTATAACAATGTTTGGGGATTCTTTGCGGAAATTTTAGCAGTAGTAAAACAGAACAATCATCCAGAATTTGATAAGTATTATGAAATTGCAGTTCAAAATGGAATGGATTCGAGTGTATTAGAGAAAAAATTAAAAGAACTAACTGAAGTAAAACAGTCTTTCATTGAGATTGAAATGAATTGAGTTACATGCAGAAAACTGAATAGGAGAATGAGCGATATATCGCATTGCATAGAAAGGAAGCGATGGAAATGTTTCAGTACAAAAAATATTTTGATGAATATTGTGAAGAAAACAAACTTTCACTATCACTATCTTATACAATGCCATGTGGATATGAAACAGCATATGGTACATTTGATTTGAACTTGCAAACTATCTTTATAAATAAGAATCTATTAAAAGATAAAGAGGAGTTTGAACAAGCATTCTATCTATTTCATGAATTACGACATGCAGTACAGTATATCAATCCCCAATCATTTAACGATATTATTAATGAAAGCTTATCTTATATCATTATGTACGATGGTACATGCTATAAACAGGTTGGAGATAAATACTATAAATATAAGATCAATGGTGATGAGGAATTCCTAAAGAATTTGTATGTAAGTCAACCATACGAGATGGATGCGAATGAATATGCATATAAGAAAGTAAGCGAATTGATGGGATTTTCAAAAGAATTAGAACAGCTTTATCATAGCTGGATACCAAAGCGTCGAATTTCAAATGAAACATATAGATTAATATATAAAGAAATTGACAAGGGTATAAATGAATAATACTGCCAAGTCGGATGGATATTCCGGCTTGGTTTTTCAATATAAAACTTAAAAATTACAATTAACGCTAAAGGGCATAAAGGAGATAATATCCAGAGTTTGTTTTCTTATAGTAAAAAGTTCAAAGTTAAACTACTCACATAGTTTATATCGAATATACTATTTTTTGACTGATATAAAGTAGAGTTCATGTGAGTGAAACCTATGACATGCTAGCATAGATTTGATTACGGGGTTGTACTGGAAGAATTCTGAATGAGAAATTGAATTATTTAGTGTAGGAGAAGTATTGTAATAAAAGTTAATATTTCAACTATGAGCATAATAATTCCGATAGATATTTTCTCGTGGCTTATATCAGCAAATCCTGAAAGAAAAACTGTAAATAATCCAACTAATCCTATAATCAGTAGATGAATTATAATATTTGATAAACTCCAAAAGGAAAAATGAAATATGATTAAAAATATTAATGAAAGAAATGTGTATACTGAAAAATACAAAATATGAACTACAAAATTCGGAATTCTGCTCATATGCACTATTTCATCTATTCTCAGTCTACGATCAAGGATATACTGGCGTAATAATATATCTGTCGCAATTCTGACAAATAGTGTAATCAATAACAAATTAGCAATAAATGGGAATGTTAATGATAATTGGAGTTCTTTCATAAAGAGTCCAAATCCAATAGCCATTAAAAGTAAATATCCAACTTTTTTTAAATGTAGTGTATGGATTGTGCAATTTTGAAGCAAGATTAAAACCCAATTATTAGATAGAAATCTTGATGGTTTTTGAACTTGATTATAAATGTGTTGACCTGAAAATAATACAATTGTGTAAAGAAAGAGTGTTGTAATAGTGCATAGGTAAATTAGCACGGCTAGAAACATGCCAAATGTATATCCCAAGAGATATATTAAAAGAACAATCAATCCGGTTATAAACGCTGAAAGGGTATAAGCTTCTCTTGTGATGATTTGATTAAATTTTAAATATATTATAAGTGTAAAAATATTTGTTAATACAACAGTTAATATCCCAAAGGCTATATACCAGAAATTGTAGGGTATATAGTAGGCGCCTTGATTGAAAATAGAAAACAGGATATTATTCAAAAAAATACTCGAAAAAAATAATAGCACACCAATAAATACAGGTATTATCATTTTAGAGAAAAGGAATACAGTAGGCGAAATTTTACTGGTCCAAATAATTTCAATCGTTTTCTGTCTATATTCATTATTCATCATCTCAAATATGAATTCAGTAGAATATGCACCAATTAATAAATAGCTATATGGTAAGAAAATTGATGGAGAGATACCTGTTATAAAAGAATGCGGGATATATAGGTTTAATAAGGGGAGAAATAATATCAGAATTGGCACAAGCGAGAAAATGCGTTTGTGTTTTATTATTTCTTTTAATTCTTTTTCCAAGAAGAAATGCAATGTTTTCATTCCATCAACCTTCCTTCTTGCATTTTTAAAAGAACTGAGGGTACTTCAGATAATAATTCTTCATCATGCGTAACAATTAGAATGCATTTCTGTATCAAATCAATCTCTTTAAATAAAGAAATTATTTCGATTTTTGCATCGTGATCAATACCACCTGTCGGTTCATCAAAAATGTATACATTTGCATGAACAAGAGTTGTAGCGATAATTGCGGCTTTCTTTTTCATACCTAATGATAAAGAAGAGATAGGTTCATCCCTTTTATCATAGAGATGATATTTATTTAATAGAGAATAATATTCATTTTGAACAGTACTAAAACTTTGCTTATATAAAGCAAGTCGAAATCTAATATTATCCGTAATAGATAAATCTTCGTATAATCCATTATGATCTGGCAAATATGAAATGATTGCTTTTTCCTCAAATTGAATGCTTCCTCTTTCGGGTTTTAAAAGACCTAGAATTAAGCGCAGTAACGTTGTTTTTCCGGACCCATTTTCACCAATAATTGTATAAATGTTGCTGGATAAGAAAGAGAATGATAGCTTAGTAATAACGGGAGTTCCGTTATATGAATATGTTACATCCTTAATTTTAATCATTTGAAATTCTCCTTCGGAGCAAATAAAAGTTACTTAAATTATAATTATTAATAGATAAATAAGAGAAGATTTTTTCGACTTACAAGCTTTTATTAGAATAAATGTTTACTTTTACCATATTGATATAATAACGAATAGCAAATGATGAATTAAAAAGTATCTTTATAACAATTTGTTACGAATATTTTCGTAGATTGTATCTTCTGTGGTTTGTAGTAATTCTTGTGTGGAAGAATCAATTCCTGCAAAGCGAATAGAATCGAAATCCTGCGTTAACTGATTGAGTTGCTTTGTGATAGATTCTGCTTTTTGGCTCAGAGAGTAGTAGGTTTCAAAATCACTCGACTTGTCTCTTGTGACATATTCATTAAATACAAGTTTCTCCAATAAAGGCACTAACAAGAATTGGTTAATATCTGTAAATAGGGACATATCTTTTGTGATATTTGAATGTGGGAAACAATATAGGTAATGAATAACAATGAGTTCATTGAGACTTAAGCCTGTTTCTGTTGAGATACGTTGTAATAGACGCTCTAAGAGTTTTGTGGTGTAGTAGTTATGTAGTATCGCATCTTGTTTATGGTCACTTAGTTTTGCGACTGGAATGATTTCTTCTCCAAGTTTCTTTGTAGAGAAGGAGATGGCAGAGTCATCTGTCG
>ERZ773022.2508-NODE-2508-length-10977-cov-4.753708_pt1 | contig 10977 bp, 20 predicted proteins | sample MGYA00580839_ERZ773022 | MGnify/ENA primary metagenome ERZ773022 (study PRJEB29015, sample SAMEA2738020) | human oral metagenome | biome: human oral; feature: human-associated habitat; material: dental | place: China | collected 2044 ... | reverse complement strand
TCACCAACATCGCCATCCGTTGTCTGATTGGCTTTACAAATAAAGATAAATAAAGACTCGTCCTGCACCAACTGCTTGAGTACCTTTTGACAGTATTTCAGCCTATTAGCAAGGAATCCTGTTGGAATATCTCCAGCCGTAGAAATAACAAAAAGCATACTGTTTCGGTATGCTGACATTGTTTTCTTCATGAGACCATACTTTTTGGAGTTTCGCATGGTATGAGCTTCATCGATAACCGTGACATTGCCATTGAGAGAGTCCAAACGACTCTCATCGTTGGCCAAAGCCTGAATGTAAAATGACCCATCATCACCAAAGTTGGCAGTAATGGAGTGTTCCTGGTTATTATCCTTGATACGGATAGACTTGTCATTCCATCGTTCCACGTTGAACTTGATGAAATTGAAGGCTTCCAGTGCTTGCTTGACAGAGTTGGCCACGATGTAGCACTTAGACCCACTATCCGAATCCAAAATCTGATAAAGAAGGGCGATTGCAGCTGTAAAACTGGTCTTTCCATTTTTACGAGCCAGCATTATCAAAGCTTCTTTAAACCTACGCTCATTCGTCCCAGCATGATAGAAACCAAAAAGATTGACAACCGTGAAATGTTGCCACGGTTGCAAAATCAAAGGCTTGTTGCGGATGGACATGGCAAACATATCATCCCCTTGCTGATGGACTATTGAATTTTCGATGAAGTGAATTGCAAAATCAACTATATCTTCATCCAGTTCATAGGTTGGATTTTCCAAATCCCTGAGAAAGCGTTCAGCGGCCAAGATACGTTCTTCATTGTGCTCTTCTTGAAAGTTAAGCACATAGTCAACGTAGGCCTTTGCTTTACCAAGGTTTGTCAGAGCGTGACGGAAGGCTGAGAATCTAATTTCAAATTCTTTATCCATCTTTCACCCTCTTCTTTTTCAGCTCATTTTTGAACTTCATAACTTCTGTAAGCGGTGAGCCTTTATCTTGTTCAACGAACTCACCAAGTGATTTTGGATTGAGCATAAGCTGGTTAGAATAGCTCAGAATATCTTTCCTGAGTATTTCCATTGCGGTCAATATAGGAACTTTCCTCTCATTCTCAGCGCCAGCCTTATTGACATAGACATCTGTAACAGGATAGCCCATATCAGCATATTCTTGAGCTAGTTTCTGGTACTGAAATAACATTCCAGCAAAGATATCAATGATCATTTCAAATTCTTTTCGATAAGTACCCAAGTCTTTCATCTGCTTGACCACTTTTGACTTGATTGACTTCACTGTAATTGGTTTAGCCAAAAACTAACCCCCTTTCTCAAAAATCGCTGAGTTTTTACCCCCTTTTTCTCTGAGCACCTCCGACTTGGAAAAAGTTCCCTTCACCGGTTCCCACAGGCTTCAAAAAAATTTTTTTCGAGTGGGGGGATAACGAAAATTTTCAAAAATTGAAAATTGATTTTTTTACAAAATTCATTTTTTTAAATTTTTATAAAAATCCAAAAATTGCTTTCTGCGTTTCTTTTGCCAATACAATCCTTGACCGACTACTTTATCATTCTTTCGGTCGTGGAATGTATTATGTTTCTTGTTTGTCAATGGCAAACAATTCCATGATACAAATTCCAGCTCAGGATATTCTGACACTGGATAGATGTGATGGACCATTTCTGCTTGTGTAGAAATTCCATAACGCAAATTCTCTTGACAAAGATAATCATGCTCTCTCATAATCTTGTCTCTGAACTTCGACCACTTTTGGGTTTTTAATGTCGGTCTAACAATCTTATCGTAAGCCATGATTCCCCTTTCTACACAAGCAAAAGAGGACAAGTCAACGACCTATCCTCACTCACAAAAGAAACTATGCTATCATAATAAACTCTTTTTCGTGAGAAAACAAGTACCCTTTTTTCTCATTTTAAATCATTGTGATTATCTGTAATCTGTCTCATTCATAACCTTTGCTAAGTCAACAAGTTTTATCACTGCGAACCCCTCCTCAAAACTATACCAATTTTCCTGTTGAGTTTGTCATACTGTATATTCTGTTAAACTCAGCGAAAATCTTTGAGCATTGATATAATCGCTTTTAATTCAAGCCACTATTCTAAGTTTGACAACTTTTCAATATGACAAGCTTAATAGCTAAAAAAAATAAAAAGAGTCAGATTTTAAACTTGGTCATATTCTTCTTGAATGTGACTTGCTTATCCCCGATATAGATAAGTGTCGTCCGTTCTGACGAATGGTTGAAGATGGTCATTAAGTCGTTGACCCCGTCAAACTTCTGATAGTAGAAAAAGCCGAATGTTTTTCTAATTGAGTGTGCAGCTATATTATCGATGTCCAGTTCTGCCACAACTTGTTTGAGTATCTGGTCGAATCGCTGTCTGCTAATTGATTTATTCTTTCCTTGTCTGCTCTTGAATACAAAGTGATTCAGAGGTTTACCTTTTACAAAAGCACGCATAGTTCTTTTAAGTTCTGGTGTCATTCTGACTTCACGTAGTTTTTGGGTCTTGCCTTCTCTTAGTTTGATGTCCCAACCCTGCACATCCCTTACTCTAATATTCAGGATGTCTGTGATTCTATATCCAGTATATAAAGCTGTCTCAAATAGTAAGTAGTACATCTCATTCCATTCTCTCAAGTAGTCTTCTATTTCATGGATGACATCTCTGTCAGTGATTGGATCCATTCTGTTCATATTGTCTGCCTCCTCTCAATAAAAGTAAAAAGTCAGCAACTAGACTGACTTTTTGATGTTTTGTTTTAGAAGTTCATGCTACAATAATAAATCGTTTTTTGTGAGAATACAAGATACTTTTTTTCTCATGTTCTGCTACAGTTCGCCTTTCAAAATTGCATATTGCTCTAAAATAATTCTGCGACGTCGATAAATGGTAGCGCGGCTCATAAATTTCTGGTCTGCGATTTCTTCCCAACGTAGCTGTGGATACTGCCAACGTAGATTAAATATTTCCTTGTCTTCGTCGATTAGGTTAGCAAGTAGCTTGTCCACAATCTCCTTAAAGCCTTCAAGAAACTTCAACGTTGGATCATCTGCGAGCTTGATAGCGACGGTTTCTGTGGGCTTGCTGATTCCGATTGACGGACCTGCTTGGCTGTCTGGATTTCTTGTAGTTAGCTCCAATCTGCGTAAATCTATGGTTCGCTGGATGCCTCGAAATTTGAAAAGTTCTTCGTCCAACGTTTTGAGTTCTTTGTCGTTCAGTTTCTTCAATTGTCACCTCTAAGTTCTTAAAAAACACTATCAATCCATCGAAAATGTAAGCAATGGCTCTTCCAATTTCCTGAAATGCTTTATTGATTGTCCTTATAGCGTCTGCAACTTGTTCAGGATTCAACTGGGCCAACTCTTGAGCCAGTTGTTCTTGGTCACGCTGTAAAGCCTGCTTAGCTCTCTTCTTTTTGATTCTTTTGTTCATTTTTGAAAATTACCCTCCATCCGCTGACTACAATAGCCAATAATAGAACCATCAAGCTCGCTATGATAATCATAGCTCCTAAAATTTTGATAATTTCAAGTAACATCATTGCCCACCTCTACTAGTTTATATTTTAGATACATCCTCTTGACCTCCATCTCCTCGTGTTTGCTCTCTTGGCCATAGCAGAGCGAGCCATTTCGTCCCAGACATAATCTGCATTTTCTAGCATAAGATTGACACATTTTTCTTTCAATCTGTCAATCTCTGCTTCTTGCCTTTCGATATCTTTGTAAGCACGATTGTAAAGCTCATCTTCTAAAAATCGAATTCGCTCAACCATTGCTTCTTGAATGATTATATAGGTTTGTTTCTTGTAATTTGTCATCAAGCACCTCCTAACATTCGTAACGATATCCAAAATATCGGTCGTTTCCAATTGGATAGTAGTACATGCCCTCAAAATCATCTCCAGTGTATCCTCCAGTTTGATCACAAAATTCCCCATCATATTGAATGATTCCATACGCTTCACGAGAGATAAAGAAACCACTGCGAAAAATTTCTTGATCCTCCAAATCGTTTAGAAAGAAATGGATTCGCCTGTACTTTCTGATAAAATTTATCATCATTTTTTTAGGCACATGATGTTCTTTCTGAGGGCTAAAAGCAGACCAATATAGCATTGAATCGTCTAAATGTGTCCATTTTTTAGTTAAACGAAGAATATATTTGGGAATTTTGGAGTTCCGTTTGGCGATTTTCTTTTTTATTCGTTTATTCATATTCTCCCTCCTTAAAACGGCAAATCATCATCTGAGATATCCATAGGCCGGCTATTTCCAAAATTTGGCGGCATCTGACTATCCATGCTTGACTGATTAGCGGAATTATCCCGTTTTTCCAACACTTGAAAACTGTCTGCCACAACTTCCGTGACGTAGACACGTTGACCTTGCTGATTTTCATAACTTCTGGTTTGGATTCGTCCAGTAACCCCAATCAACATACCTTTTCGTGTCCAATTTGCTAGATTCTCAGCCGATTTCTGCCACATCACACAGTTGATAAAATCAGCTTCTCGCTCGCCATCTTGATTTTTAAAATTACGATTGACAGCCAAGTTGAAAGTCGCGACAGCTACATTTGAGGGCGTATATCGTAGCTCAACATCACGGGTCAAGCGACCAATTAAAACAACGTTATTGATCATCTGACACCTCCATAAGTTCAGGATTCTCGTATATGTTTCCGATGACTTCAAATGTACTCATGACAGCGTTCGGATACCCACCACCAAGGTACAAATTGAAACCTTTGTAAATTCTTACACTTCCAAAATCCTCTTCAACTTCCTGCGTTCCAAATGTAATCACTTGTCGTCTCCAGCCGTTCGTTACTACCACATCCCCCTCGAAAATCTCTGTGCCGTTCTTGTCAAAGAGACCTGTTGATTGCATGAGAGTGACTTCGTCTTGATTGACGTTCATTTCCGTCACACGTTCTGTATCGCCCATTTTATAAACATCAAGACTTTTTACGTCAAAAAGAATTGCTGACACATTGCACATCCATTTCAACGTTGGCAACCACGCTCTAAATTTCGGTATCATTATTTCCTCCAATCCCTAATCAGCTGATTTCACTTCAATCGGAATAACCATGTCGGGATTGAAATAAATCCGATATTTCGTATCAATCCCTTTCATACCAGTAATATCTTCGACGATATACGACACATTATCAGAAATACCAATAATGTGCTTCTTGTACTTTCCTTTGTCATCTTCAGCGATGACAGACAGCTGCTTCGTTTCATTATTGTAGCTGATAGACATATTCCCTGTCATTTGAAATAGCACATCACCTTTGATTCCGTTGATAACTGTCTCCTTTCGTGTGATGTTCATATCATCTGCTTCTCGTGATATGTTATGCGAAATTCTGTCAGCCTTGCGACAGCCTGCGAGCAACACAAGCGTCAATGTAAAAACTACTAGTATTTTAAATTTAAATTTCATTGTTAAACTCCTCTTCTTTTGGCAATGCTGATTCAATCAGCCAATCAAGGTTCTTTCTAGCTTTCTTCAAATCTTCCAACCCATTTTTCTTCTGATGACGGATCAGATATTTCAAGATATTTCAAGCTATTTCCGAGATAAAATCCTTTTAGCTGTTCATCTGTCATAAAATTTCTTAGAATTTCAATAGATTCCATACCATAGCGACCTTGATAATGGGTAGGCTTGTTGATGACATCCTGCTCAATTGTTTTGTGAAATGCTTGATCAGGAAGTGTCCTGCAAGCCTCAAGCCCACTTTTTTTAAAAGCTAAATCAGCAATTTGTTCACTATAACATTTCATTTTAGTTTCCACGTCCTTTCAAATAATTTGGAATCTCATCACCAACTGAAATGTCATTGTATTGCTCTTCAGTCACCAAAAATTTTCCATAAGCGCCAGCGGTCACAGTATAGTGACCTTGTATGACTTTCTTTTCTGTAATCTTACCAATCATTGCAGCGCCAACATTATCTACCCAATAGATGATGACCTGATTTTCTTTCAATCGTTTATTTTCAATTCTTAAATTACGATTCCAAAAAGCGAATGTGCCACCTATGATAAGATATATCAAAGTTGTAATGCACCAGCTAACCATGTACTGTTTTTTACTAATCATCACAAATCCGCCTCCTTCACAAATACACCATCAATCATCTTCCCCTTGCGATCTTTGATTTCATCATAAGCAAGAGCTAAGCAGTCATCAGCTGTCGTCAGATTGTGGATTGCGACAGCATGGATAGATGAATGCAATGATAGTAATTCAGGTCGAATAAGCGGCAACTGTGTTTCGCTATGAAAGATATGCTTGTGAAGCTTCTGAGCAAGATTTCCAAGACTGGAAACCAAGAGCAAAAGCTCCATTTCCTGCGGACTAGCCTGAATCTCAGCACCATTCTTAATCTGTTGCTCAAGTCCAATCAGCACTACCTGCACATCACCCAGTGCATCTTTGATAAGCGCAGGCTTGTCTTTTGCAATGCCTTCAAATAGCTCACCAGTTTCTTCCATCAGTTTTTCAAATTGCTTGACTGGATTTGCCTCATGTAGGTTTCGGTCGATAAACCATTTTTCAACTTTTTCTTCAAGCGTTTTTGTCATTTTGTTTTTCCTCCATTTTCTTTTTAACTTTAGAAGACCTCACTCTTAACTCAATCCGCGTTAGCGGGAAAAGAAGTATTAAAGCTGTTAATGCCAGCAGAAATAATAACCCCTCGCAGATGATTTTGATTAAACCGAGTGTTTTTTCAATCGGTTTAAATACATATGAGTGATAACCACACCAGTCGAAGTACTTCAACCATCCTTCTTTCCCTTGCGGAAATATCTGTCGTAATAATTTAATCATCTACTTCTCCATTCTCTTTAATAGCTCTTGCTTCTGTCTCTCAAGCTCCGCTTGTTTTTCAGGACTAGTTTCATTTTTATAATCAGGATTGCTCCATTCAGGATTATTGCCGCCCGTTTTTTGATTGGCGTTCATAGCTTTATTATTCTTTTGGGCTTGAAAATCCCGCTGAGCCTGAAAAGCTTGTTCAGGAGTTTTGATTCCCTGGTTGATCCAGTTATCTAAAATCCTAGCTATGTAATTAAATTTGCGAACATTGTTCGCAACCGCAATTTTAACAGCTTCTAGAAATAGTTCAGTAGAGACATTTTGATTGAGCAGATAATCGTTGATCATGTCGAATTCGAATTTGACAAGACCACGACCAAGATTCGCTTCGACTTCTTGTACAAAGTTTTGCTTATCTTTCTTTATGTCTTTATCTATATCTTTCTTTATATCTTTATCTTTCTCTGTATCTATCTCTATATCTCCGTTACACTTTGTTTCACCATTGTTACATTGTAACGCTTTTTGTTGTTCCCGATGCTTACGAACCCTACGAGCGCCTGCGGTTTCACTGCCAACCATTTCAGGAACTTGCTCCAAAAAATACTCTCTGTCAGAGTTTCTGGTCAGTAGCCCCTTACTTTCCAAAAAAATCAAAGTGATTTTGATATCTTCAACTGCCTCATCAATGACCAGAGCTATTTCCTCAGCCAGATTATCAGCAACACCATCAAAGAAAATCCGACCGCCATCCTCAAGACTCATCAACATCATTTTTAGATAAATGATTGTGTGAGTATCGCCACCAGCAATCTTACGAAGCAACTTCATCTCTTTCGATTTGAAGAAATCTTGCGCAAGCTGAATCCAATAATACCGCTTGTTTACATTTGCCAATATTTCTACCTCCTATGCTACTTTTGCTTGTTTAGTTACTCGTAGCCACTTTTTAGCTACATCCCAAACTTCGTTTGGTACATCACGGTTATATTTCGCCCTAAATTGGACGATTTCGCCTGATTTTACCTCTAAAGTGTAAAGAGGTATATTTGGACTGCTAGAAAGTCTTACAAAGACAATCATGGTCTGCCCTTTTAGATGACGTTCAGTGTAAGAGCTGACGCAGTGATGCAATTTCTTGCCCTCGTAGATTAGCTCTGCCACACGGTTAGGAACGTGGAAACTGTACCCTTCAACCACTCTATCAAGCTCAACTCTGCGCTTGAATTCAGCCTCAAGTTTCTTCTCATGTTCTTTCTTGGCTCTCGTTTCTTCTTCCCTGGCAAGCCTGCGCTGTTCTGCTAGAAATTGATTGTATAGCTCGCAGGTGTGTTGGTGCATGCCAAAGAAATCTTTCGGAACAAGCATAGCATCACCTTCTGGCTCAATCCCCATTTGCTCAAGCATATTCAGATAGTCTGTGTATTCCTGAAAATCAACCTTGTTCTTGATAACCCAATTCTGGAATTTATTGATCCCAATGTTGGTTGGGATTTTTTTAATATCCTGAAAATCCAAAAACTGCTCAATCCCCGAAACTAACTTACCGTTTCGTTGCTGAATTCTGCGTCCTAGCTCAAAATCTCTGAAACTCCTATCGGAGTTTTTGAAAAATTGCTTGTTTTTTTGAAGCCACTTACGATTGAGGGTGCGCATATCTACAGCACTCTTCCATCGATTTCTGATCCAGTTACCAGGATGCATGATTTCGTCAGCTAATCTATGTGCATTGATTTTCTGAGCAAACTCAATCTCAAACTTATATTTATACATCCGTTCAATTTCCCAATAATTTAGATAATCAAATTGGATATATTTAAGCTCCGAGACCTCTTTTAATCGACTATTCCAATTATTAGGGTAGAATTTGTTACCTGTATACGGTCCCCCTCCTACAAAATTATGAATTAAAAACGGAAGATACCGATTAGTATAGTCTCGGCCTATTTTGATATGCCTGTCATTTTCAAAGCGTTCGAGATTAGCTAGTGCATGCTTTACTGTCTGGTGACCGTTATCTACTCTTGAAGTAAACTCATAGGACTGGATTTCAATTCGCTTGGCCGTGCAAAGCACGATAGAGAAAAAGTAGGTCTTGTCGTAAAAAGTCAATCTTGATGACTTTGTCAGCTTTTTTTCGACACAAAAACCAAGAGATTGGTCAGATGCGACAATTGTTTGACTTTTGTTGGACCACTTGTAGGTCCTGATTTGCGAGTAGCACCAATCCCAGAATGCTTTAGGAGGTTTCAGACGACGCTCAGCTTCTCGCTTACATTGTTCATGTTTCATTCATCCAGAAAGTCGAAAATACTCATTTGAGTTTCGACTACTCCTTTCTCTTTTTTAACTTTCTTCTTAGCCGGTTCAGGATCTGCAGCTTTGACTACATTCAGTTTGTCATTGACTTTTTTCACACTTTCGACTGGCACTTGTTTGATATTCTCCAGCTTACTGTTGGATAAGAAATACTCACGAACCCATCCAAATACCGTCTCATCATCAATGCAGGCTACCCCATTTTTTGCGAATTCCCGAGCCTTTCCTTTCGCATAGTCAAGCGAACATTTGATAGTGTAGCCATCTTTTAGAATTCCCTGAAATAACTCATCGTCATCTTGTTCACAAATCCAATTATGGATGCAATCTTCAGACGGGCTGTGTTCCTGATTCATTTCTTTTAGCATTTTGTCTAATGCTTGTTGTTTTATATCACTACTCATGATCAGTCTTTTCCTCCTTTTTCAAATACTCATAAGCTCTGCTGTAAGCGTCTAAGTATAGACGGAAAACTGCATTGACATGTTGTCCAGCGGTACTTAATTTTTGGTAAATCTCATGTTCATCGATTTCTTCAAATCTTTTGAGAAATTCATCAGTAATGATGCGAAAACCAACTTCTTCGTAGAAGTACTCAAAAAGATTTTCTAAAATAAGTTGGTCATCGAAATCTAATTCATCTTCAGCATCGGTCTCAAAGTAGGTATTGAGAATCATTTTCTTAGCTTCTTCCGTGTTATAAAAATGAACAGGTCTACTCGAAGAAGTGATTTTTTCCAAGAAATACCCTAAATCTCCTGTAAAATGACTGTAGAAAGTCTCCCAGTCTCCCATGTTATAAAAATTTCGAGCCGTTACTTCTCCAAAATCTCCAGTAATTGCGAGAGTAGAATTTTTCTTGTCAAAAATAAAGCGTAAATTATATTCATAACCTTTTTCAGGATCATAGTAATCAATGATTGTAACTGTATCCAATTCAATCTTCTTCGCAATGTGGTTGCTATAATAGTGATCAAATTCTGACATTATTACTCCCTTTCTACCTCAATCAACAAAGACTTCTTTACGCGTCTTTGGGTTTATATCCACTCTACGTCCTGTCTTATAGTCGATAAATCCAGCCTGAGCCGCAGGATGCGTAATCACTGTCTCAGCTGATTTTTTAGCTCTGAGAGCTTTCTTTAACTTGAAATTCATGATGAGTGATTCGATTAAAATCACTGAAAATGCTGTTCCGACTGCAATAATTTGTAAATTGTTCATGTTATAATTCCTTTTGTTCTTTTTTAAATAGCTGTTCTTTGCCAATTCTCGTGGTACCATTCAATAACCGCATCACGAGGAAATTTGTCACGCTTCCCTTTAATTCGTGGGAAGTCTTTATGTCGGTAGAAACGTTCATCAAAAGTTCCCGTATCTTTTGTGCCTAAAAGCATTTCAGCACATTGAGACTTGTTGAGTTCCATTGGATAGCGTCGTTTTTCGTCTGTCACAACGTGCATAACCTTTAATGCTCTATCCATCAGACCAGCTTCAAACTGATCCAATAGTTGATTCATTAGATCATTCATGATATAATCCTCTTATAAAGTTTATTTGTGAGCCTGATTGCCGTCAGGCTTTTTTTCTTGTGCCCAGTAATTTTCTAAATTTACGGACATCACAGCAGCAAGGTTTTTCTGCTCTGTCAATATTTGTCTTTGGTAAGGTGCCAATCCTGCTTTGCGCTCTTCCTCGTTTTTAGGAAGATAATAGCCATTTGGTTTAGTTTTCTTGGCAACTATCGGATGGTGAAAATTCACTCGCAAGCTCTCAATCACTTCTTCTAGCTTTCGCTTTGAAAGACCTGTGCT
>ERZ773022.2506-NODE-2506-length-10979-cov-10.451117_pt1 | contig 10979 bp, 7 predicted proteins | sample MGYA00580839_ERZ773022 | MGnify/ENA primary metagenome ERZ773022 (study PRJEB29015, sample SAMEA2738020) | human oral metagenome | biome: human oral; feature: human-associated habitat; material: dental | place: China | collected 2044 ... | reverse complement strand
TTGGTGAGGAAGGAGGCGATGCGGGCCTCGTCCTCGACGATCAGCACGGTGCTCACGAGACTCCTTCCGACTCGTTGGCGGCGCTCCGGGCCGGCGTCAGCGGCAGGCGCAGCGTGAAAATTGATCCTCGCCCGGGCGCGGACTCCACGTCAAGGGCCCCGCCGTGGGCGGCCACGATGTTCTCCACGACGCTCAGGCCCAGGCCCGTCCCCGGCGCCATGGCCGCCGCCTGCGGGGCGCGCGCCAGGCGGCGGCGTATGGTCGGCAGGTCCTCCGGGGCGATGCCGATGCCCCGGTCCTCCACCCGCAGGAGCAGCTCGTCGCCCGCCACCAGCGACACCAGGCGGATCGGCGAGCCCGGAGCGGAGTACTTGACCGCGTTGGTCGCCAGCTCCAGCCAGGCCTCGGTGATGCGCGTCGCATCGAGCGCAGCCGTCACCTCGGCGCTGGAGTCCAGGATCCAGTCCCGGGGCCCCAGCGCGCGGGCCTTGTCGAGGACCTGCGCCGTCAGCGCGGCGACGTCGGTGGGCGCGGGGGACACGAAGTCGACGCTCGAGCTGCGGGCGACCTCCAGCAGGCCCGCGACCAGCGTCCCCATGCGGTCGAGCTCGTCGAGGGCCAGCTCCCTGGTCTGCCGCACGTCGTCGGGGTCGGCGGCGTCGATGAGCTCCAGGTGCCCGCGCACCACCGTGATCGGGGTGCGCAGCTCGTGCCCGACGTCGTCGAGGAGCTCGCGCTGGGTCTCGACGGAGCGCTGGACGCGGTCCAGCATCCTGTTGACGGCGCCGGCCAGGGCGGACAGGTCGTCCCGGCCGCGCACCGCCACGCGGGTGGTCAGGTCGCGCTCGTCGATGGAGTCGGTGGCCCGGCGCAGCTCCTCGATGGGGCGCAGCAGCCGCTCCACGCCGAACCACGACAGCGCGCCGGCCAGGGCGACCGTGACGACGGCGGACGCCGCGTACAGGCCCATGGTGCCCCGCAGCTCGGCCTCCGCGGCGCCCAGGTCGACCGCGCGCGCCAGGGCGGCCCGCTGGACGCCGTCGTTCAGCGGCACGACCAGCACCCGGTGGCGCCCGGAGGCCGTCTCGACGGTCTCGATGACCGACTCGCCCGTCTGCGACAGCGCCAGCAGCCGGTCCATGAGCGCCGTGTCGGACCGGAGGGACGCCCCGTCGCCCTGGGCGGAGACCCACCGCGCCCGCCCGTCGACAATGCCGAGCTCGCTGTCGAAGGGCGGCAGGTTCGAGCGCTCCAGGTGCGCCAGGACGACCTGCGCGGGGTCGGTCAGGGCGCGGCCCGTCACCGGGTCGGCCCCCCTGCCCGCCATCTGGCGCAGCTCGGCGCGGGTCAGGGCCAGGCGCGTGTCGACGTCGTCGTGGAGGCTGCGCAGGCCCAGCACCCACACCGCCGCCCCGGAGGTGAGCAGGGCGATCAGGGAGACCGCGATGATCGTCCACGTCAGCCGGGTGCGGATCGTGGCCCGGCGGAGCGCGGCGGCGGGGTTCATCCGGCCGCGGCGTCCGCGCGATCGGGTGCGGGCGCGCTCCGCCGCGGACCGGCGTGGCGGCCGATGCCGCGGTAGTCCCACCCGGCCGCCGTCCACCGGGAGGGGACCAGGGCGTTGCGCGCGTCGATGACCACGGGCCGGACCGCCCGCGCCGCCGCCGCCGCAGGATCCAGGTCCGTCAGCTCCTTCCACTCCGTGCCCAGGATGACCAGCTCGGCGCCCTCCAGCGCCCGCAGGGCGTCGGGCTGGGCGCGCAGGTCGGGGTGGCGGCGGGACAGGCCCGCCAGGCCCCTGGGGTCGTGGACGGTGACGACGGCGCCGGCGTCCCTCAGGCGCAGCGCCACCTCCAGCACGGGGGAGTCGCGCAGGTCGTCGCTGTCCGGCTTGAAGGTGACGCCCAGGATCGTCACCGCCCGGCCCGCGGGGTCGGGGCCCAGGGCGTCCAGGGCCATCCGCGTCACGCGGTCGCGCTGCCCGCGGTTGATGGCGTCGACCCGGTCCAGGAACGAGGCGAGGCCGTCGGCGCCCAGCTCGGCGGCGCGCTGCTCCAGCCCGCGCAGGTCCTTGGGCAGGCAGCCCCCGCCGAAGCCGATGCCGGCGCGCAGGAATCGGTGGCCGATGCGCGCGTCGCGCCCGATGGCGTCGGCCAGCACGGCGACGTCGGCCCCCGCGGCGTCGCACAGGGCGGACATGGCGTTGATGAAGCTGATCTTCGTGGCGAGGAAGGCGTTGGCCGCCGTCTTGACCAGTTCGGCGGTTTGGTAGTCCATGGTCAGCCGGGGCACGTCCGCCTCGAGGATGGGGGCGTAGACCTCGTCCAGGACCTCGCGGGCCCGCTCGGCCCCCACGGGGTCGGCCGGCAGGCCGTAGACGATGCGGTCGGGGCGCAGGGTGTCGGACACGGCCAGGCCCTCGCGCAGGAACTCGGGGTTCCACACGACCAGGGCGCGCCCGGCCAGGCGGTCGGCGACCCGCTGGGCGGTGCCCACCGGCACGGTCGACTTGCCGACCACCAGCGGCAGCTCGGCCAGGTGCCGGCGCCGCGGCAGCGCCGCGACCAGGGCGTCGACCGCCTCCCACAGGTAGCCGAGCTCCGTCCCGTGTCCGGACGAGGACTGGGGCGTGCCGACGGCCAGGAAGTGGACCGCGGCGCCGGCGAGCTCCGCGGGGGAAGGACCGTCGGCGTACCGCAGCCTTCCCTCCTGAGCGCCCCGGCGCAGCAGCTCGTCCAGGCCGGGCTCGTAGAAGGGGGACTCGCCTTGGGCGAGCGGCTCCAGCCGCGCGGGGTCGGTCTCGATGCCGAGGACGTGGTGGCCGAGCTCGGCCATCGCCGCGGCGTGGACGGCCCCAAGATATCCACAGCCGATCACTGTCAGTCTCATGAGGGTCTCCGTTCGGTGGTGGTGTGCAGGACGTGGTGCGTCCAGGCGGCCAGCCACGGGCCGGCGCCGGGACGGAAGACGTGGATGAGGGCCAGGCGCAGGAGGGACGCGGTGCGGTAGGCGCGCAGCCGCTGCGAGTCGGTGGGCAGCCGTGCCGCCACGTCATCCAGAAGGCCGAGGACGCGGTTGTGAGCCTCGGGGCCCAACCGGCCCTGGATGCGCATGAGGTCGACGTGCGCGGCGAGATTGCCCAGGTCCAGGGCCGCCTCCGCGGTGGCGGCCGTGTCCAGGTCGAGAAGGGACAGCTCGCGCCCGTCCCACAGGAGCTGGCCGTCGTGCAGGTCGCGGTGCGAGACGACGAGGGGACCACCGGCCTCGCCCAGGGCGGCGCACGCGCTCTCCACACCTCGTTCGATCCGGCCGCGGCCTGCGAGGGCGTCGAGGACGTCGAGGGCCCCCGTCGCGCGTGTCCGGTCGAACCAGGCCCGCAGCACGGCCGTCTCGTGCGCGGCGGTGTGCCGGGGCAGGGCGGCCGTGGCCCGGACGACGGCCGGCCACACCCGGGCCAGCCGCTCCCAGCCCGCCATCCCCCCGTCCCCCAGATCGTGCAGGGAGCGTCCGGGCAGGAGCTCGAGGCTGATGTGGGGGGACCCGCGCTCGATCACCTCGGCGGTGCGCAGGCCCGATCGCCGGAACGGGCGCAGCGCCTCGGGGGGCGCCAGGCGGCGGGCGCGCCCGGGGCGCACGAGCTTGCGCACTCGGGACGCGCCGATCACGACCGCGCGGCGCCCGAGCCGGTGGACGACCAGGTCGCCGTCGGCCTCGGGGGACAGGTCGGGCAGGGCGGGGTCCGTGGCGTAGGGCGCGAGGCTCCACCGGCCGGCGGACCCGATGCGCCCGGCCCGCAGCGATCCGTCGGCCTCGTCGATGGCCTCGAAGGTGATGCTGCCGTCCTCCTGCGGCCAGGCCCGGTGCAGGCCGGGGACCCGTGGGAGGAGCGACGCCGGGCTCTGCCGTCCGGCCGGCGCGGTCAGTGCCATCGGTGTCGTCAGTGCGCTGCGCATGTCTCCTCCAGCTCTCCGAGCGCCTGGTCGATACGGGTGCGCCACAGCGGGTCGGCGTGTCGCAGGGGCTCGACCAGGCGGGCCATCCGGGCGTGGGCGATGCCCGCTCGCAGGCCGGCGCCGTCCGGCAAGTCGCCGCCGGCGTCGGCGTAGCCCCGCAGGAGGGCGGCCCCGGTCTCGGGGTCGACGACGGCGAGGTAGGAGCCCAGGTCGAGCTCGGCGGGCGCGATCCGGGACCGGTCGAAGTCGGTGAGCCATACGGCGCCGTCGTCGAGCCGGACGAGGACCTGGTCGGGAGTGAAGTCGCCGTGCGCGAGGACCTGCCGGCCCCGGGGCAGGGCGGGGAGCCTTCGGCCGAGAGCCTCCACCCGTGCGGCCAGCGGCGGCGCCAGCGCCCGGAGGATCGAGGCGTGAGCGGCCTCCGGGCGCCCGGCGGTTCTGCTGCCGGGCAGTCGCCGGGCCGCCTCGGCGGGCAGACGACCGGTCAGGTTGTGCAGCGCCGCCAGCCCTGCTCCGGCCGCGGCGGCCGCGTCGGGGCGGGCCGCCTCCCTCAGGTCGCAGTCGCCCACGAGCCTCTGGGCGCTGATGTGCACGGGCGGGCCCGTCTCGACGCCCGGGAGCCTCACGCGCTCGGGAACCGGGACGCGGCCCTCGATGACGCTCCGAAGCAGCAGCTCGTCGTCCTGGGGCGCAGAGGTGATGCGCACCACCTCTGCGGCGGTTCGTATGACCAGGCGCCGCAGCGGGTTGTAGCGCAGCACCTGTGCGTCGTCGGGCTCCGGCGCGACCGCGCGCCGCCTGGCGGCGTCCATGTGCTCCGCCAGCGCCGGATCTGCTGCGAGGCGGCCGACCTGCAGGATCATCCCGTCGCCGAGCTCGTACTGCTCGGTGCTCCGGCCGTGGCGGCGGGCGCGCCTGGCGGCGTTGTCGGCCTTGACGCGGCTGACGGGCCACAGCAGGCGCGCCCAGCCCACGGGCCGGGAGTCGCTCGCGTCCTCCAGGCCGACCGTCAGCGACACGTCCGGCTTGATGCGCAGCCGTGCCGCGCGGACCGGCCGACCGATGAGGGCGGAGAGCCGGCCCTCATCGAGCGCGGACTCGACGGCCGCGAGCGTGGTAGGGGCGCTCATCGGACCTCCTGGTGGGCGGGCCCGCGCCGGGCCGTGTTCGCGCTCGCCCAGGCGCGGAAGACCTCGGATCGCTCGAGGAGGCGCCGGGGAGAGCCGTCGAGCCCGATCCGGCCGTCCTCGATCCACACGACCCGGTCCGCCCTCAGAGCGACGTGGGCGTCGTGGGTGACGACGAGCGTGGTCCGTCCGCGCGCCAGGCGGTCGACGGCGTCGAGCACGAGGGCGCAGGCGGCGGGATCCAGCCCCGTGGTGGCCTCGTCGAGGATGACGACCGGGGTGTCGCGCAGCAGCGCCCGGGCGATGGCGATGCGTTGGCGCTGCCCTCCGGACAGGGTGTCGCCCCGCTCCCCGACGGATGTGTCGTAGCCCCGGGGCAGGGCGAGGATGAAGTCGTGCGCGCCCGCCCGGCGCGCGGCGGCCTCGGTCTCGGCGTCGCTCGCGCCGGGGCGCCCCATGCGGATGTTGTCGCGGACCGTGCCGGTCAGCAGGACCGCGTCCTGGTGGAGCACGGCGACATTGGCGCGCAGCTCGCCCAGATCCAGCTCGGGCAGGGGGATCCCGTCGAGACGGACCGCGCCCGCCACCGGGTCGAGGGCGCGCACCACCAGGGAGACCAGCGTCGACTTGCCCGATCCCGAGGGACCCACGAGGGCGACGTGCTCGCCTGGGGCGACCCTGAGGCTCACCCCGTGCAGCACCTCGGTGCCGTCGTACTGGACGACGACGTCCTGGAGGTCGAGCCCGCCCCGCGCGCGTCCGAGGGGCACTGGGGCCGCGGGCGAGACGATGTCGGAGCGCACCGCCATGAGGTCGGCGACGCGCTCGCCCGAGGCGGTGGCCCGGGAGATGCGCCCGGTGTACTTGGCCATGTCCCGCAGGGGCTTCATGGTCGTGCGCAGGTAGGTGGTGAACAGGACGAGGTCCCCGGGGGTCATCGCCCCCTGGAGCACCCGCAGCCCGCCGCCGACCATGACCAGGGCGGTGGCTAGGCCGACCAGAACATCGGTGGAGCGCTCCAGGCGCGCCGCCAGCCGCAGGGAGCGCACCCCGGTGCGCAGGGAGGTGCGGTTGGCGCCCACGAAGCGCTCCAGGATCAGCTCCTCCAGGCCGTAGGCCTGCACCACCTTGATGGTGGCCAGCGCCTCCTGGGCGGTGTTGGCCAGCTGCCCCTCGCTTTTGCGGGTGCGCCGCGACGCCGTCGTGATCCGCCTGGAGCTGCCCGAGGAGGTGACCAGGAAGACGATCACGGCCGCGACGACGACGAGCGCCAGCAGCGGGTCGAGGACGAACATGACCACGACCATGACCAGGAGCGTGAGCACGTTGGCGGCCAGCGGCAGGCCGGCGGTCACGGCCACGTCCTGCATGCGGGCGATGTCGGAGACCAGGCGCTGGACGGTGTCGGCGCTGCGGTTGCGGGCGTGGAACTGCTGGGACAGGCCCGCTACGTGCCGGAAGGCGCGCGCCCGCAGCGCGATCGCCGTGCGCGAGCCGGCCAGCGCGAAGGACACGGTGGCCAGGTAGTTGCACAGCGCCCGCATGAACACGATCCCCATGAGCCCCGCCCCGCAGGCCACCAGGCCCAGGACGCTGGCGGGCGCGTAGCCGGTGCTCGTGCCCAGCGAGGACAGGACGGAGTCGACGACGATCTTCATGGGCCAGGGCTCGAGCACCCGGAAGACGACCTCGCACATCAGGGCCAGGGTCCCGCCCGTCACCATCAGCAGGTGGGGGCGCAGGTCGGGGCCCACCAGGCGCAGGGTACGGGTGAGCGCCGAGCGGCGCACGCGGGCGCTCATGACGCGCCCCCCTCCGGCCCCAGCCGGCAGAGCACGTCGGCCACCACCCGGTCCCAGCCGTGGCGCTCCTCGGCCGCCCGGCGCCCCGCGGCGCCCAGGCGGGCCCGCTCGTCCGCGTCCAGCGCCAGGGCGTCGATCGCCCCGGCCAGGCGCGCCGGGTCGGAGGGCGGCACGAGCACCCCGGCGCCGCGCAGCATCCCGGGCAGCTGACCGACGGCGGAGCCGACCACCGGCAGGCCCGCGGCCAGGTACTCCAGGACCTTGAGGGGGGAGAAGTACTGCTCGTCCGCCCCGCCCAGGTCCGGGTAGGGGGCGACGGCGATGGCCGCCCCGGCCAGGTGCGCGGGGATCCGGTTGGGGGCCACCTCCCCCCGGAAGTCGACGTCGAGCCCGAGGTCGCCGGCCAGGGCGCGCAGCGCGGGCATCTGCGGACCGTCGCCGATGATGCGCAGGCTCCACGGGGCGCGGGCCATCGCCGCGGCCCGGAGCAGGTCGTCCACGCCGTGCCAGGGCTTGAGGGTCCCCACGAAGACGACGACACCGCCGGGATCCTCCCGGGAGGGCCGGATGCGCTCCAGGGACACGCCGTTGGGCACGGTCGCGGCGCGGCAGCCCGGCACCAGGCGCTCCACCCACCGGCGCACCGGGTCGGACACGCACGCGGTCAGGCGCGCCCGCCCGGCCTGGGCGCGCAGGGCGGCCAGTGCGCCGGCCCCGTTCACCAGGACCCGGTGCCTGCGCTGCTCGTCGATGAGGGGGGCGTTGACCTCCAGCACGCCGGGCGCGCCCGCGGCGCGCGCGACGTCGGCCAGCGCGGTGGAGAACAGGGAGTAGCGCTCGTAGACGAGGTCGGCGCCGCGCTCCAGGACGTCCTGGCACACGGCGCGCAGACCCCTCCGGGAGCGCCGCAGCAGGTGGCGGGCCAGGGCGCTGTCGGCGAAGCAGGGGGCGAGCTCGGGGGCCGCGGCCAGGGCCGCCGTCTCAAGGTCGATCAGCGTCCGGTCGGGGGTCGCCCAGGGGCGGCCGTCGTCCGGGGAGGGCCAGTAGCGGCGCATCCAGGTTCCCACCGCCAGGCGGTGGAGGGCCCGGGCGGTGGCGGTGGGGCGCCGGCGCCAGTCGGACCGGAGCGTCTGGAGGGTCCCGACGGCGGAGTCCCCGGCGAGCGCCCGCTCCACGGCCGAGGCGACGGACGGGCCGTAGACGGCCTCCACCCAGGCGGGGACGGCGCCGGTCACGATCGTGGCCCCGATATAGGTCGGGGCGGCGGGAGCCATGCCCAGGTCGCAGAAGACGGAGCCCCCGTCCACCGGCAGCGACGGGCACCCGAGGCTCTCGACCGGCTCGCGCCCGTCCGGGCAGATGAGCACGCCGTACTCGTCCCGCCGCACGATCACCGTGTCCGGCCCGTCGTTCGCAGCATCTGACGGCGGTGGCGGGGGCGCGCTCGACGGCGGAGGCGGGACCGGTCCCGCTGGCGGCGGGACCGCTGGCGGCGGGGCCGTCCCCGAGGGCGGCGGGGGCGGTGGCGCGCCCGGCGGCGCAGCCGAGGAGGGCGTCTCGCCAGGAGGCGGCGGGGGCGGCACCGGCCGGCTCACGAGTACTCACCCCCGTGCACGACGGCGGCCGCGTCAGCGTCCTTGCGGCCCTCCTCGATCCACCTGTTGACGTCTCTGAGCATCAGGGAGAACCTGCTGACCATTGTGCTCCACGTCCAGGTCCGGTCGCGCTTGATGAACTCCCAGTAGTGGAGCCGGCTCCACAGGATGCGCGCGAAGCGCAGGGGAATCCGCTGCGCCAGGTCCTGGGCCCGGACCGAGCTCAGGCTGAGGGTGCCTGCGGACCAGGGGTCGTCGAGACCCTCATCCTCCTCGTCGTCGTAGATGACGGAGCTCGAGGCCTCCAGCGCGTATCTCATTGTCGGCAGCGCCTCCCAGCAGTAGAAGGAGAGAGCACCAACCAGCCCGCCGCACGGGGCGGGCGAGTAGTCGTTCAGGCGGCGCGCGGCGACATCGTTGCGCCTCTCGATGTCGCCCGGCACGAGGGCGGACGAGATCATGCCCTCAAGGAGAACGGCCCGATCGGTCCGGTCCCCCAGCCCGGACCAGTGGCCGCACCGCGACGCCTCGTCGGCCAGAGTCCCCCTCAGGGCCCTGCGGCTAACGGCCCCGCGCATGCAGCGCCGGACGCGCCCCATGAAGTCGAGCTCGAGGGCGGCGACGCCCGCGCCCTCGTCAGTATCGTCAGCACAATCGGCAGCACTGGCACGGTCGGCGTGATCGGCATGATCGGCCCCGCGTCGGGCCTGCGCGTGGCCGATCCGCCCGAACGGCACGCGCCGGCTCAAGGACGAGGCCTCAGCACTATCGACCAGCATCCGCTCCGCCTGGATCTCGAGGCCCGCCTCCATCTGCGCCACGCGGGCGCGCACGCCGTCGTCGTCGGCCTCAATGAGCCGCCGGGCCTCCTCCCACGCCCTCTCCGGCTCTCCGTCGGCGTTCCGGTTCTGGCAGGCCACGGCCCAGAACGCGTCCATTACTGCCGAGCGACCGGGCGCCGCACTCGCGCTCCCGCCCGCCGCCTGCCGGCTCGGGGACGCGGTCCAGCGGGACAGGACGCCGTCGAGCTCGTCGTGGAGCTCCCGGTCGCCCACGAGCTCGGCTACGTCGCCGACCGTCGCCTTGTCAGCCACCAGAACGAGCATGCCGATCAGGCACTCGCGCACCACGGATCGGTCGATGCCCCTGTTCCACGGTTCGAGGCTCTCATCGGCCACGGCCCGCCAGACCTCGGGAAGCAGGCGCCTGCGCAGCTCCTGCCTGGGGAGCCGGCGGTCGGTCTCCAGGGCCTCACGGAAGTCGGCGGCGCCCTCGTCCTCATAGTAGAGACTGACGAATGCGGTCGCCCATCCCAGACAGCTGAGGATGCTGTCCCGCCGGGAGTCGATGGCGTCACGAATGCGCGTCGCCTCCGCGGCGGCGACCGAATGGCGCTCGGCCTCCCGCGCCCTGGTCGCCAGCCCGTAGGAGTCGAGGATGTCGCCGAGGAACGCCGACCACACGTCCTGGTTGGGGAGCCCGGCCCTTGACTCCGTCTTGGGCGACCGGCCCCGCCGCTGCAGGCCGACGGTCCACATCCTGACGTCGTCCTCGGCCTGCTCGAGCAGCGACGCCCACGCCGAGCGCAGTACGCCGTCGAGCCTGCTCACCTCCGCGGAGCACCGCTGATGCCCTTGGTCGGACATGAACTCCGGACTCATCTCCACCCCCGGGCACTCGCAGGATCCCGGTGCCATGCTATGGCATCTCATTGACTGCTGGTACCTCCTTCCGGGACGTGGCCGGCCCGCCGCGCCGGGGCCGGGCTGATCGTGCGGACCGCAGTGGCCCGTCACGCCGGACGAACCCACTGCCGCGCCGGGCGAGAACACTGTGTCGGGGCCGGGCTCCCGTGCTCCTCTGACGGACACGGCCGGCTGCTCGAGATCGGTCGAGTTCCGCACCGAGATCGGTCCTATTCCGCATCGAGATCGGTTCATGGGGTCCGGCGGACCCGGTGCGGCCGAGGCGCACGCAGGATGTGACCGGCGTCGGACCTCGTGCGCCGCCGGGCTGTGCCGAGCCGGAGCGCGAAGAGGGCCAGCTGCTCCCGCCCGTGGTAATCAGACCCCTCCGCCCCCGGACAGAGCTCGCCATCCGTGACCACGACCGCCTACGGGGACAGGAGCGCGACTGAGCCTCGAGGTGGACTGGTTCCGGGGCTCCCGGACCAGGTGTCCGAGGCTGGGGCGTGCCGTCGGCGGGAAAAGTGATCATCCCACGCACCTTTACGACGGTCGATGACCTAGGACACTGCGAAGACTGGCGTGATTACGCGGCTTGGCGGCGCGAGCCGGACGGTGCAGGAGACTAAAAGTGCGTGGGATGATCACTTTCCGAGGCGCAGCAGCGCCCGGCGGGCGTCAGGCCGGCACCCCGAACCGATCTCGGCGCGGAATACGACCGATCTCGACGCGGAAGTGAACCGATCTCGACGACGGCGAGCGGCGGAGCCGCCGAGAGACTGCGGGCGGGCGCGAACAGGCGCGGACGGGCGCCGGG
>ERZ773022.2503-NODE-2503-length-10985-cov-16.286825_pt1 | contig 10985 bp, 9 predicted proteins | sample MGYA00580839_ERZ773022 | MGnify/ENA primary metagenome ERZ773022 (study PRJEB29015, sample SAMEA2738020) | human oral metagenome | biome: human oral; feature: human-associated habitat; material: dental | place: China | collected 2044 ... | reverse complement strand
GGGCCCGTTCCCCTCCTCAGCCGCCCTCAATCGGCGCCAGTCCCTCCATCAGGGCTCACACAAACCATTGAACACGCCCCAGAAAGATGGATATCGAGGACATCGAGGTCTTCGTCGGCATCGACGTCGGCAAGACTCACCACTGGGCCACGGCCCTGACCAAGGGCGGCAAGAAGGTCTTCGACAAGGCCCTGCCCAACGACGAGGCGCGTCTGCGCGCCCTGTACGAGAAGCCGGCCGCCCACGGTCACCTTCTGGTGGTGGTGGACCAGCCCGCCACCATCGTGGCCCTGGCCGTGGCGGTGGCCCGGGACATGGGCGCCGCCGTGGGCCGCCCGCCCGGGCTGACCGGTGCGCCGCATCGCCGACCTGACACCGGGCAGCGCCAAGACCGACGCGAAGGACGCGGCCGTGATCGCCGGCGCCGCCCGCACCATGCCCCACACCCTGAGAGCCATCGGCACCTCGGACGAGGACGCCGCGGCGCTGAGCATGCTGACCGGTTTCGACCTGGACCTGGCCAGACAGGTCAACCAGACCGCCAACCGGATCCGGGGCCTGTACACCCAGATCCACCCCGCCCTGGAGGCCATCCTGGGACCTCGGCCGGGGCACGACGCCGTCCTGGAAGGCCCGTCGCCGCATGGCCCACCCCCACCGCGTTGAGGAAGGCCGGCAGGGCCCGCATCGACGCCAAGCTCAAGAAGCACGGCGCCCGGCGCCACGCCGCCTGGGCCGGCAGGATCGTATCGGCCCTGGGCCGGCAGACCGTCACCGTCACCGGCACCGAGGCCGCCGGCACGGTGCTGCCCCACCTGGCCCGCCAGCTCATCGCCCCGCGCTCCCAGCGGGCCGACGTCGCCGCCCGGGTCGAGACCCTGGTGCGGGCCCACCCTCTTCACAGGGAGAACGTCACAACCAGGCCCTGCTCGCCCTGGCCCACCGCCGCGTCACCCTGCACGCCATGATCCGCGATGCGGCCCTTACGACCCGCAGCCAGCAGTACAACGCCGCTTGACACACCGCACAGGAGCACCCCCCCCGCAGTCTCCGCCGCGGCCCCAGCCGCTCGGGGACGCCCCCCGCCCGGCCTCCGCGGTTCAGACCCAGGACGGCAGCAGCATGTGCCAGTGCCAGAAATCGTAGGAGACCGCCTGGCCGGTCCAGATAGGCCACCACAGCACGGCGAAAATCGTGGCGGCAACGACGACGACGGCGAGAACCCACAGGCCCTCGGCGCGCATGCGCCACGCCGGCACCCCCGTCCACTCGGCCGGCAGACCGCGACGCGTCGGCCGTCCGCCGAATCCCAGCAGCCGCGCCACGAATCCGCGTGGATACGGTCGGCCCTCGCCAATCCTCCCGGAGGCCAGGGCGACATCCTCCGCCACCGCCAGACGGGAACCGGGCACGGGCTCAAGGAGTCCGGAGATCGCACCGAGCCACAGGGTGAGTGCGAGCACCACGAAAGGCGCGAAGGCCACCGTGTAGAAGTTGAAGATGGTGCGGTTGCTGTAGATGAACCACGGCAGGTACAGGCCGACGTACCCGATGAGGGCCGCCCAGACCCGCCAGTCCCTGTTGCGGAGGGCCAGCACCAGCACGCAGAAGACGAGCCCGATAATGGCCGACCACCACACGGGGATGTTCCCGATCGACGTAATGGCCTGGACGCATTTGCCGGTCCCGCAGCGGGCGCCGGCGAGCTCGCGCTCGTCGGCCCAGTAGAAGGAGGTCGGCCGCCACTGCACCAGCCACTGAATGGGCTTGGACATGTAGGGGTGAAACTCCTCGAGGTGGGTGTGGAAGTTGTACATCGACAGGTGGTACTCGAGCAGACTGTTGAGGCTGTCGGGCAGCCAGCCGCGCACGAGATCGCCGTTGAGGCGCTGAGTGGCTGCCCAGTTGCGGTCGAATGAGCGGGCGTGGGTGAACCACGACCACCACCCGAGCACGTAGACCACCAGGGCGACGGGGACGAGGTGGAGGAAGTCGAGGATACCGCGGTGCAGGATCCCGTCGAGGAACCAGCTGCGCGCCCGGATGCGATGCAGCGCCGTCAGGTCCCACACGACGGTGAGGATTCCGACGGCGGCCAGGAGGTATACGCCCGACCACTTGATCGAGCAGGTCAGGCCCAGGCACACGCCGGTCGCCAGGAGCCAGGGCCGCACAAGCGGCAGGGGCGCCCAGGAACCGACGTGCGCGCCGTCCAGTCCGCCCGCCAGGCGAGTGCGGAACCACTCGCGGTCGCGCATCAGGCAGTAAACGGACAGGAGCGCGAAGAAGCCGATGAAGATGTCGAGCAGACCGATGCGCGACTCCGTGATCCCGGTGCCGTCGATGGCCAGGAGGAATCCCGCCAGGCCCGCCAGGAGCGGTGAGTGCGTCAGCCGCATGGTCAGTCGCGCCAGCAGGAATACGGTGAGGATGCCGGCGACCGCCGGGATGAAGCGCCAGCCGAAGGGCGTTCCCGGGCCGAAGATCTCCATTCCCAGGCCGATGAGCCACTTGCCCAACTGCGGGTGGACGACGTAAGCGGGCTCGCGGGTCAGCGCTGAGAAGTTGCCCTCGGAGAAGAGTTCGTCGGCGTTGTGGGACCAGACCGACTCGTATCCGTTGTGCCACAGGGCGTAGGCGTCCTTGACGTAGTAGATCTCGTCGAACATGAGCCGGTCGGGATGCCCCAGGCCGATCAGTCGGGTCAGGGCCGCGATGAGCGTCACGATTCCGGTGGCGATCCAGCCGTTAATGCGCACGGACCGCTCCAGGACCCAGTCCTTCGGTTTCAACCCGAGCCGACGGCGCAGCCGGTCCTGCATCCGCGACGAGATCGGGGAGAGGGAGGCCCCGGCTCCGGACGGGCGGGCGAGGAACTGCATCGTCGCAGATTCCGTCGTGACGCCGACCGCATTGCCCCACTCGGACGGCGGTGCGACGGGGTCGGGCATAAGGCCGTAGTCCACCCCCATGGGAATGGGGGCCGGTGCCGCATCGTCCGTGGTCCCGGCGGTCCCGGCGGTCTCGTCCGGCGCGCTTCCGGTTTCGACCTCCTCGATCCCGGCGTCCTCGGCGGAGGGTTCGGTTTCGGCGACCCCGTTGGAATCCGTCGTCGTGACCGAGGGCGATGCCCCGTCCGGATTGACGGGCGGCTCCGTCTCGGTCGGCGGGGCCGACACGTTGTCGGAGGGGCTGGGCAGGGCGTCACGGGAGTGGCTCACGGCGGTGAGTCTAAATCCGTGACCATACTGAGCCCATGAGTGACGCCACGTCCTGCCCGCAGTCCGACGACGGCGCCGGCCCTCCTGCCCTGCGTCCCGGCGCTATTACGCTGGCCGCCACGCCGATCGGCAATATGGGAGACGTCACAGATCGCCTGCGTCATGCCCTGGCCGCCGCCGACATCATCGCCGCCGAGGACACCCGCCGTCTGCGCGCCCTCGCCCAGCGCGCGGGCGTCCGCGTCGTCGCCCGCCTCGTGTCCTTCCACGAGCACAATGAGCGCGACCGGGCCGCCCAGCTCGTCTCGGCGGCCCGGGACGGCGCCCGCGTCCTCGTTGTCTCCGACGCCGGTATGCCCTCGGTCTCCGACCCGGGCTACCGCCTCGTCGTCGCCGCCGACGGGGCGGGCGTGCCCGTCACGGTCGTGCCCGGCCCCTCCGCGGTCCTGACGGCCCTGGCGCTGTCCGGACTGGCCACCGACCGCTTCTGCTTCGAGGGCTTCCCGCCCCGCCGCCCCGGGGAGCGCGGGCGCGTCCTGCGCTCCCTGGCGCGGGAGCCGCGCACCCTGATCTTTTTCGAGTCCCCGCGCCGCGTCCACGACACCCTGACCGATATGGTCGGGGCCTTCGGCGCCGGGCGCCGCGCCGCGCTGTGCCGGGAGCTGACCAAGACCCACGAGGACGTTCGCCGCGCCACCCTGGGCGAGCTCGCCGCGCTGACCGACGGCGGAGCGCTCGGGGAGATCGTCCTCGTCGTGGCGGGGGCCGATCGCGCCGACGCCGATCCCGCCGGCGCCGCCCGCGAGGCCCTCGCCCTGGCGGGGGAGGGGATGAGGCTCAAGACGGCGGCGGGCGTCGCCGCCCGGGCCGCCGGCCTTCGTCCCAACGAGGTCTACCGGGCGGCCCTGGAGCTGCGCGATCAGTAGCGCGGGGCCGCGCCCGCGGGTCGGATCAGTACTGCTGCCACTGCTGGTCTCCCGGGTAGCCGCCGCCCATGGCGACCTGCGCCTCGTGGGCCTTCCTGTCGTACGAGAGACGCACGACCAGCCAGATAATGGCGCCGATGAGCAGGGGAAGACCCACGATGCTCAGGAGGACGATGCCGACGAGCCCCAGGGCCCCGCCGACGACGCCCTCGCCGTGCACGGCCTGCCCGAGGTAGACCTTCTCGGATCCCGGGGTGGTGCAGCTGATGGTGTGCTTCCCGTCCTGGCCGGAGGAGAAGGTGGCGACCATCTTGTGACCGTCGAGTCTCACCGTCGAGTCGTCCAGCTTGGCGATTGACACGTCGGAGCCGTTCGGGGCGGTGACGGTGCAGGAGGGATCGCCCTCGCTGTACAGGGCGTAGTCGCTGGTGCTTTTCAGGTCCGCCGCCACCTCGCCGTTGGGCTTGATGAGCGTCAGCGTGCGGGAGATGTCTATGACCACCACCACTGAGGCGATGAAGATGGCCAGCGCCCCGAGAACCATCACCAGCGCGATGCTCAGGAGGATGACCGGCCCCTTCTTGCCCTTGGGGGCCGGGACCGGCACGCCAGCGCCCGCGTAGGAGAGGGACTCGTCGTACGGGTTATTGCCGCCGTAGGCGGGTGTCATCGCGTTCTGCTGGCCGAAGTAGGGGTCCGGCCCGCCCTGGGCGTAGGGCGCCGACGGCGCGCCGGGGCCGGCGTAGAGCGGGCCCTGGCCGTACGGCTGGGAGCCGTAGGGCGAATCGTTGGACGGGGGTACCTGGGACATTGCGTGATCCTCTTATCCGTTATCCGTTATGCACAGGGGTTCAGTACTGCTGCCGGCCTCCCGGGTAGCCGCCGCCCATGGCCGCCTGCGCCTGGCGGGCCTTCCTGTTGTACGAGAGGCGCACGACCAGCCAGATAATGGCGCCGATGAGCATGGGGACGCCCACAGCGGCCAGGATGATGGCGACGCCCATGCCCAGCACGCCGTTGACGATGCCATCGCTGTCCAGGGCCTGCCCGATGCTGACGTCCTCGGATCCCGGGGTGGTGCAGTTGATGGTGTGCTTCCCGTCCTGCTCGGGGGAGAAGGTGGCGACCATCGTGTGGCCGTCGACCTTCGTGTTGGAGGCGCTCACATCCAGGACCGCCACGTCGGAGCCGTTCGGGGCGGTGACGGTGCAGGAGGGGTCCCCATCGCTGTACAGGGCGTAGATGCTGGAGCCCTTGAGATCCGCCGTCACCTCGCCATTGGGTTTGACGGGCGTCAGCGTGCCGGAGATATTCGCCACCATCACCACTGAGCCGATGAAGACGGCCACGGCCCCGAGAACCATCACCAGCGCGATGCTCAGGAGGATGACCGGCCCCTTCTTGCCCTTGGGGGCCGGGACCGGTGAACCCGTGTAGGAGAAGGACTCGTTGTACGGGTTATCGCCCCCGTAGGCGGGTGCCGCCGCGCTCTGAGGGCCGGCGTAGGACCCCGGCCCGCCCTGGGCATAGGGATCCGGCCCGCCCTGGGCATAGGGCGCCGACGGCGCACTGGAGCCGGAGTAAGGCGAGCCCTGGCCGTACGGCTGGGAGCCGTAGGGCGAGTCATTGGACGGGGGTACCTGGGACATGCGTGATCCTCTGTGCATAGGGGCGGTCCGGAAGTCCGGAGGACGACCTGGCCGATGCGGGACGCGGGCGTCGTCGTACCGGTCGATCCAGGATACGGCAGGACGCCGTCGTGGCCGCGTCCGCGGGAGCGGATAGGCTTAGCGCCATGAGCCACATCCTCTCCGCGGTCGCCTGGCCCTACGCCAACGGCCCCCGCCACATCGGCCACGTCGCCGGCTTCGGCGTGCCCTCCGACGTCTTCTCCCGCTACATGCGCATGGCGGGCCACGACGTCCTCATGGTCTCGGGCACGGACGAGCACGGCACCCCGATCCTCGTCGCCGCCGATGAGGAGGGCGTGAGCGCCCGCGAGCTGGCCGACCGCAATAACCGGCTCATCGTCGAGGATCTGGTGGCCCTGGGCCTGTCCTACGACCTGTTCACCCGCACCACCGCCGGCAACCACTACCGCGTGGTGCAGGAGATGTTCCGCACGGTGCGGGACAACGGCTACATGATCGAGCGGGTCACCCGCTCCGCCATCAGCCCCTCGACCGGCCGCACCCTGCCCGACCGCTACATCGAGGGAACCTGTCCCCTGTGCGGCGCGCCCGGCGCCCGCGGCGACCAGTGCGACACCTGCGGCAACCAGCTCGACCCCACCGATCTCATCGCCCCCCGTTCGCGCATCAACGGCGAGACCCCCGAGTTCGTCGAGTCGGTCCACTACTTCCTCGACCTGCCGGCCCTCGCCGACGCCCTGGGGGCCTGGCTCGACGAGCGCGAGGCCTCGGGCACGTGGCGCCCCAATGTCATCCGCTTCTCCAAGAACATCCTCCAGGAGATCCGCCCGCGCGCCATGACGCGCGACATCGACTGGGGCATCCCCGTGCCCGGCTGGGAGGACCAGCCCACCAAGCGCCTGTACGTGTGGTTCGACGCCGTCATCGGCTACCTGTCGGCCTCCATCGAGTGGGCCCGGCGCTCCGGCGACCCGCAGGCCTGGCGGGCCTGGTGGAACGACCCGCAGGCCCTGTCCTACTACTTCATGGGCAAGGACAATATCGTCTTCCACTCCCAGATCTGGCCCGCTGAGCTCCTGGGCTACAACGGCCAGGGGTCCCGAGCGGGCCTGCCCGGCGTCGGCCCCGGCGAGCTCGGCGTCCTCGACCTGCCCACCGAGGTCGTCTCCAGCGAGTTCCTCACCATGGAGGGCCGGAAGTTCTCCTCCTCCCACGGCATCGTCATCTACGTGCGCGATTTCCTGTCCCGCTACCAGGCCGACGCCCTGCGCTACTTCATCTGCGCCGCCGGCCCGGAGAGCGCCGACGCCGACTTCACGTGGGCCGAGTTCGTGCGCCGCACCAACGGCGAACTCGTGGCCGGCTGGGGCAATCTGGTCAACCGCACTGCGGCCATGATCCACAAGCGCTTCGGCGCCGTCCCCGAGCCCGGCGAGCTCCAGGAGGTGGACCGGGCCCTGCTGGACTCCATCGGGGAGGGGTTCGACGTCGTCGGCGGCCTTCTGCGCCGCCACCGCCAGAAGGCCGCCCTGGCCGAGGTCATGCGCCTGGTCGGGGAGGCCAATAAGTACGTGGCGGACACCGAGCCCTTCAAGCTCAAGGGCGAGGAGCAGCGCCCCCGCCTGGCCGCGGTCCTGCACACCCTCGCCCAGGCCGTGGCGGACCTCAACCTCATGCTCTCGCCCTTCCTCCCCCACGCCGCCAACGACGTCGATCGCGTCATGGGCGGGGACGGGCGGATCGCGCCCATGCCCCGGATCGAGGAGGTCGCCGAGCTCGACCCGCAGGTCCTGCCCGAGGCCTTCGCCGGCCGCACCGGCTACCCGATCATCACCGGCGACTACACCACCGCCCCCGCCTGGCGGCGCCACGAGGTCGTCGTCGGCACCCCCATCGCCAAGCCCGCCCCCGTCTTCGTCAAGCTCGACGAGTCCATTGTCGAGGCCGAGCTGGCCCGCTACGCCGACGCCGTCCCCGACGACGTCACCGGCGCCTGACACCGCCGCGGCGCCGCCTTCGGGCGGTGCGGATGAGCTTCGAGGAGCGCCATGAGCCGCAAGCACCGCGACAGGTCCTGGCCGCCGGCCGACGCCGTCGCCCCCCTGGCCGGGCCCGTGACCGACAACCACACCCACCTGCCGGTGGACGGCCCATCCGGCGCCGCCCCCGATGACGCCGCCGCCCCCGCTCCGAACGGCGATGCCCCCGGCGCCGCTCCGGCCGGCGCCGCCCCCGACGCCGCCGAGCTGGTGCGGCGCGCCGCCGCCGTCGGCGTCACCCGCATGATCACCTCGGCCTGCGAGACCGCCACCTGGGAGGGCTCCCTCGATCTGGCCCGCGACCTCGCGGGCGTGCGGGTCGCCGCGGCGATCCACCCCAATGAGGCGGTGGCGCACGCCGGGGTGCGCGAGGTGGGCCCCGACGGCCTGGAGCCGCTGTCGGAGCCCCATCACGCCGAGCCGCTGGACGGGGCCATGGCCCGCCTGGAGGGCCTGGTGCGCGCCCACCGGGGGCTCGTGGTCGCCGTCGGGGAGACCGGCCTGGACTACTTCCGCGCCGGCGAGCGCGGCCGGGCCGTCCAGAGGGAGGCCTTCCGGGCGCACATCGCGCTGGCCAAGGAGCTGGGGCTGCCGCTGCAGATCCACGACCGGGACGCCCACGAGGACTGCGTGGCCGTCCTGGAGGCCGACGGCGCCCCGGAGCGGACCGTCTTCCACTGCTTCTCCGGCGGGGCCGGGCTGGCGGCCGCGTGCGCCGAGCACGGCTGGTACGCCTCGGTGGCGGGACCGGTGACCTACCCCGCGAACGAGGAGCTGCGCCGGGCGGTGGCGTCCCTGCCCGCCGAGCTGCTGCTGGTGGAGACCGACGCCCCCTACCTCCCGCCCAGGCCCTGGCGGGGGCGCCCCAACGCCTCCTACCTCATGGGGGTCACCGTGCGCTTCCTGGCGCGGCTGCGCGGCGTCGACGAGGAGCGGATGTGTTCGCTCTTAGCTGTGAGCAATAACACAGTCTATGGGATGTGGTAAGGTCTTCCGTCGTGCCGGAGCGGTATTCGGCGGCTTTTCCGTGCTTGTGTGACTGCACGTATTGCACAGACGCCGATGGTCCGCTAGCGTCAGTGAACACTACTACCGTGAGGACAGGATCAGTGGGTCGACACTCTCAAAGCAGTTCCCTGCGCACGACGGCGGTCGGGCTCGGGGCGCTCGTTCAGAAGGGCTTGACTTCCTCCGCCAGCCCTGCACGTGGGCGCCGGCGGGCGGAGAAGGCGCCGCGCAGCGTCATCTCGCCGACGATGTACCGCGCGGGCGGTGTCGCGGCCGCCCTGGCGCTGGCCGTATCCGGCGGCGCCTACGCGGCGGTCCAGGCCACGGGCCCGGACGCCCGGCCGATGACCGAGAGCCAGGCGCGTCTTCAGGACCTCGCCGACAACTCCGCTCCGGACGTCGACGACTCCGCCCCGGCGGCCGACGAATCGCCGGAGCTGCCGGTCGAGGGCGATCAGTCCTCGATGACCACGGTCACCGAGGACGTGACCGATGCGCACACCTCCACCCAGGAGGAGACCGACTCGCTGCCCCAGGGGCAGACCCAGGTCAAGACCGCCGGCGTCGACGGGGTCTCCCGCGTCACCTATCAGGTGACCATGCGCGACGGCCAGGAGGTCTCCCGCGAGGCCGTCTCCAGCGTGGTGGTCACCCAGCGGGTCGATGAGGTCGTGCTCGTGGGCACCGGTGACGCGACGGCGTCGGCCGCGCCCGCCGCCGCCGCGTCGTCGGCCCCCGCGGCGGAGACCGCCGCCGCCGGAACCGACGCCGCCTCCGCCCAGGCCGTCGCCAGGTCCATGATGAGCTCCTACGGCTGGGGGGACGACCAGTTCTCCTGCCTGGTCAGCCTGTGGAACCGCGAGTCCAGCTGGAACTATCAGGCCGAGAACGCCTCCTCCGGCGCCTACGGCATCCCCCAGTCCCTGCCCGGGTCGAAGATGGGCTCGGTCGGTGCGGACTGGCGCACCAACCCCACCACCCAGATCGTCTGGGGCCTCGGCTACATCTCCGGCCGCTACGGCTCGCCCTGCTCCGCCTGGGCGCACTCGGAGGCGACCGGCTGGTACTGATCGGCGAGCGCGGCCGGCTGATCGGCCGGTCCGGGTCGCAAGGCGAGCGCCGCGGCCCGTCCGCCACCGCCATGATCCGCCCGTTGCGGCGGCCCCGCTCCGACGGGGCGGCCCACCGCCGGAGTACGCGGCGGTCCTTGCCGCGCCGGTCCGTCCGGGCTGGCCGACGGCGGGGGCCGCGTCTTCTCATGCCCGATACGGTTCGAGCCGGTGAGGCCGCACGTCCTTGAAATCAGACCAGCGATCATGCTCCTCGCCACCGACGCCCCTCGATGCGGGCGGGACTGCCCGTGGCATGCGCCCTGCCCGCTACGCTGTTGTTATGCCTGAGACCTCCGCCGTCCACGGCGGGCGGCGCGACACCCCCGCCCGCGGCCTGCTCGGCCCGGCGGACGTGCGCGGACTCGTCCGGGCCCTGGGCATCCGCCCCGCCAAGGCCCGGGGGCAGAACTTCGTCCACGACGCCGGCACGGTGCGCCGCATCGTCCGCCGCGCCGGGGTGCGGCCGGGCGAGGAGGTCCTCGAGATCGGCCCGGGCCTGGGCTCGCTCACCCTGGCGCTCCTGGAGGCCGGGGCCCGCGTCACCGCCGTGGAGATCGACCCTCGGCTCGCGCGCGCCCTGCCCGTCACCGCCGCCGCCCGCCTGCCGGACGCCGCCGCCCGCCTGCGCGTCGTGACTGCCGACGCCCTGACCATCGACGGTCCGCACGCCCTGGGCGCCGGCCCCCGCCCGACCCGCCTCGTGGCGAACCTGCCCTACAACGTGGCCGTCCCGGTCCTGCTCACCGTGCTCGCCGCCCTGCCCTCCCTGCGCTCGGCCACCGTCATGGTGCAGGCCGAGGTCGCCGACCGCCTCGCCGCGGCCCCCGGGACCAGGGCCTACGGCGTCCCCAGCGTCAAGGCCGCCTGGTACGCCTCGGCCAGGCGCACGATCACCGTCGGGCGGACCGTCTTCTGGCCCGCGCCCAACGTCGACTCGGCCCTCGTCGAGCTCGTCCGGCGCGACCCGCCCGCCACCGCGGCCACCCGCGAGGAGGTCTTCGCCGTCGTCGACGCGGCCTTCGCCCAG
>ERZ773022.2502-NODE-2502-length-10991-cov-8.976683_pt1 | contig 10991 bp, 4 predicted proteins | sample MGYA00580839_ERZ773022 | MGnify/ENA primary metagenome ERZ773022 (study PRJEB29015, sample SAMEA2738020) | human oral metagenome | biome: human oral; feature: human-associated habitat; material: dental | place: China | collected 2044 ... | reverse complement strand
TCTCGTGCAGCCAGATGGAGCGGATGCCGGGGCTGTGCTCGGCGCAGATGTAGAATGCGATCTGCGCTGTGTCGCCGTCGTAGAAGTAGCCGCAGACGGGCGGTGCGTTGTTGCTGCACTTGGGCTTTGGCAGGTATCCGTACGCCTTCTCAAGATCCTCCGCAGTGCTGTCCAGATGGATGCCGCGCGGTGTCTCAAGGCTCTGCGACTCCTCCGACGGCTTTGAAAGGTACTCGTTCACGTCGTCCACGCCAAGATGCACGCTGATGACGTGCCAGCCCCTCTCAGTGCTGCGGTACGTCACATGGAGCGACGCGCCGTAGTCAATGGCGTGTATGCCGACATCCTCGCCGTTCCACACCTCCACACCGTCTGCGTAGCGATTGCCATTGCCGTAGAGTTCCTCTACCTCGGCACGCGTATCGCCGATGTGGATGCCGCCGAGTGCCATATCCTCATCCGTGAGCTGCGCCGAAGCGAGAGATGCGGGGAGGATGAACGCGAGGATCGCGGCAAGGAGAAATGATTTTAGTTTCATAGAACACACCTCCGCTGTTCATAATCGTTTGACTATAGGAAACGCTGATAAAATGAAGCCTGTCAGATTGGTGCAGAATTTTTGTCCTGCCAAGGAAACAAACCGGACGCATAGCCGTTGCGCTATGTGGAGGATTTGTTGACACAGGCAGGGCGAAAAGAATACGCCAAGATGGCGGTGCTGAATTTATCAGTGCTTCCTTAAACTCCTGCCCGTCCGCAAATGCGTGAATATCAAGCCGCAGGTCATGCCCGTGCAGATTCTTCAGCGTGTCCTGCGTGACGACGCGCGTCGCCCTGAGATTCGGCTTCTCCAAGATGATCTGCAAGACCAAATCGACGCACGGGAGACTGTCCTGAAACACCGCCGTCATAAATATATCGTCCATCAGCGTAAGGCTCTGAATGATTTCCCGGTAGCGCGCACGCCGCACATCTTCTGTATCAAGCATCGAATCCCTCCTATCATCATTCTATCGTATTCTCCATGGGATTGCCAACAAAATTCTCCAAAAAAAATTTTTCACCCCCAAAATCCCTTCTCCCCTTGAAAATACTGGACTTTCCGGAAAATCGGGACGTTTGACTCCTGTCATTTGCTACAGTACGCTTTTTTCTGAAATGTGCTACAGTACGATTAGTGCAGTGTGTATTTAGGAAGCACCTCCCTACAAATAGACCGCATCCAGAAAGGAGCAACTCCCATGAAACGACACCACACCCACAAATCCAAATCCCTCACCCCGCGCATCCTCGCCGCACTTGCAGCAGGTGCGTTCACGCTCGGCGGCATGCCGTACGCCCTTGCCGACCCCATGGTCAGCAGCACGGTCACGACGGATACCGTGGCGTCCGAAGGCGTCGCGGGCAGCACGGACGGCACGGCGGCGACCATCACCGTCGGCACGGACGGCGGCGGGGCATCTCCCGAGATCTACTATCTCGCGGGCGGCCACCACCGCCCCACGCCCGTCACAGGTGCGTGGAGGAAGGTCAGCCTGACCGACGGCGCGATCCAGTTCACGGGCACGAACGCGGGCGGCAAGGCGATCGTGAAGAGCGGCACGATCGGCAGCGCCACCGGCGCATACGCATGGCTGGAGCATGGCGGCACCGCAAAGATCTCCGGCGCGGAGGTCGCCATCAAGAACTGCACATTCAAGCTCGACGGCACCACACCTGAGGCGCAGTGGGGCATCATCGGCGGTCTCGCCGTGTCCAAGGAGGGCGACGGCGGCGGCGCGACGCGGGGCGTGGCAGAGGTCGCACACAGCAAGGTCACCATCGAGGGCGGCACGTATAGAGTCCCCGAGGGCGGCAACATCACCGTTGCGGGCGGCGCAGCCTATGCACAGACCAAGAGCGTCAACAGTACGGCAGCGGTGACGGACAGCACGGCGTCCGTCACGGGCGGCAGCTTTGCCGCAGAGACGTTCCTCTACGGCGGCAAGGCCATAACAGAAACGGAGGCACGCAGCGAGGCGAAGGCGCTGCGGAACAAACTCACCTTCACCACGGGCGATACCGTCACGGAAATCTATGGCGGACATGTGTATGCGTTCCCGACAAAGACCTCCATCTCCCTGCAGGCAAATGAGAATCACCTGACCGCAAAGGCGGGCGCAGACCAATTCTACGGCGGCTGCGCCTTTGCAGAGCAGATGGCAGGCGGCACACACGTTCCACTGAGCACGGCAGAGACGAACGGGAACATCGTCACGATCGCGGCGGGCTCCGGCACGTTCAAGAAGGACAGTGCAGGCGGATACAACACTCTCAGGGCAACAAAAGCCGCTGCCGTCACCACTGCGGCAAATGCAAACAAGCTCACCATCGCGGGCGGCACCTTCAAGGAGACCGTCTTCGGCGGCAAGACGTCGGCGATTACCGATGACGCGACCGGTACTGCCACGGCGACGGCGAGCGGCAACGAGCTGTGGGCGAACGGAGGCACGTTCCAGAGGAGAATTGTGGTCGGCTGGGGGAATGCGGTGACAAAGGCGGGAACGGCGACGACGACCGCTTCCGAGAACAAGCTGCATCTCACCGGTGCGGCGGCATTTCCGACGGATGGTACGCACGTCTCCATCACGGGCGGCGATGCATCCGTAAGCAGTGAGACGGGCAAGCTCAGCCTGACGACGGAGAAGAACAGCATCGACGGGACGCTCACGAGCGCGCAGTCGGTGGTATGCGGCGCCGACGGCAAGCTCGAACAGTCTGCGGCGGCAGGAGGGCAGGCGATCACGGCATCCGCTGCCGAGAATACGGTCACGCTCACAGGCGGCAAGGCGTACCAGGTGGACGGCAGTCAGCTGACCCTGAGCAAGGCGGCCGGCGCGGCAGATCTGCACGCAGCCAAGAACAGTGTCGTCCTCACCAACGCCGCGAGTGAGCGCGGGTCTAGTTCCGCATTCCGCGGCTCCTACATAGAGGCGCACGATGCGAAGGGCAGTCTGCAGATCCGTGCGGAGGAGAACACGGTCACGGCAGATGGCGCGGCACTCGATGTCAATGACATGTATGGCAGCCACGTCAAGCTGCGGAACAGCAATGCGGGCGCGACAGAGACCACGGTGACGACGAACCGCGCCCTCATGCGGGGCAAAAATGCCGATACCCTTGCCGGCAGCTATGCCGACATCATCTCATCCGAGAATGCCGCCCTCACGGTAAAGCTCACGGGGAATACGGCAGAGGTGCAGAGCGGCACTGCCTACGATGCGTACGGTGCGCTTGCCAAGACAACGCAGAAAGACGGCGCGGGAGAGGTGACCGCAGAGGGCAACACCGTCACCGTGACGAAGCTGACCGCTGACGGCGGCAGCTTCACGGGGGCAAAGCTCGTCTATGAGCGCGACGGCGCTGCAACGGCGGCGGGAGATACGACGCTCGTCGCCAAGAGCAACAAGGCAGACCTCAACGAGGGCAAGCTGTCCAAACTGTCCGGTGCCGAGATCCGCATCGACAACGCCTTTGGCGGTGCAGCGGCATACACGGCGACCGAGAACGCCGTCACCGTCGCGGCAGCGGGTGTGGTGACAGACAGCGTCGCGGGCGCGCTGATCAACCAGCAGAACACCTCTGCGGACGGCGCGTCGTTCACGGCGGCCGCCGCAAAGAACACGGTCGCGAATACGGGCGGCACGGTAAAGAAGGTGATGGGTGCCTCCGTGACGCTGCAGGCGAACCATGCAGGGGACGTACAGGCGACACTCACGGAGAACGCCATCACAGGCACGGGCGGCACATTTGCGAGCGACGTGCGGGGCGGTGTGGCAGACCTCTTTGCAGAGATGGGCACGGCGACCGCCACCCTCACGAAGAGCAGGGTCGATCTCACGAATGCCGCGCTCGATAACGCCCACATCCGCGCGGGCGATGCCTTTGCCCATACAAGGGCGGCAGGGAAGACCGCATCCGCTGCGTCCAATGAAAACGTGCTGCTGCTGAAGAACGCCTCCGGCAAAGCGAGGGATCTCATCGGCGGCGCCGCCTCCGGCACGGCAGCGCTCGCGGGCGCTGCGGCTGCGGCAGACAAAAACAGCGTCACCGCCGAGGGCGGCACGCTGACGGCGGCGAACAAGGTCTACGGCGGCAAAGTAGAGGCGGTCGGCAGCGACGCCCCCGTCACAGCGGCGGCGACGGCGAATACCGTCACCCTTTCCGCAGATGCTCCGTGGCAGGAAGTCTACGGTGCGGATGTCTATGCGAAAGCCGTGAATGCGGCGGCGACCGCACGGACAGAGGGGAATACAGTCACGGCAGATGCGGGCACGTTCCAGGGGGCGCTCTACGGCGGTTCTTCCTACGCAAGCACAGAGAGTGCGGGCTCCGGCACGCCGGGCACGGCAGCCGCCATCGCCACCGGCAACACGCTGAACCTCGCCGCTGCCGCCGTCACGAACCGGGAGAGCTACGGCGGCTACGCCTCGGCGAGCAGCACGACGGGCGATGTCAGCCTCACCGTCACGCAGAACAAGGTGCTCGGCACACATGGCAGTACTGCAGAGGTAGAGGGCGCCTATGGCTCATTGGAGCAGACGGCGGCGACGACGCGTACCGTCACGGGAACGCTCGCGGAGAATACGCTGACGCTCACGAACGGCAAGGCGGGCAGCGCCTACGGCGGCTTTTTGCGTCTGTTCAAGGCGTTCGGCGCGGCAGAACTGACTGCAGCAAAGAACAGTGCCGCGCTCACGGACGTCGAGAGTGCTAGCTCCGCAGCCCTCGCCGGCAGCAGCATCGAGGCGCGGAATGCAGCGGGGAATCTGAAGCTCACCGCCGAGGAGAATACCATCACGGCGCGCGGGGCGGATCTCAGCGCGGACAAAATCTACGGCAGCTATATCTTCGCGCAAAACGCGAACGCCGGCAAGACGGAGATCCTCGCAGAGAAGAACCGTGCGAGCGCGGCAGGCAAGGAGATCGCGAATCTTGCGGGCAGCTATGCGAAGCTTGATACGACGGCGGCGGCGGATCTCACGGCGACCTTCCGGGAGAACAGCGCCGAGGGGAGCGGCACGAAGCTCGATGGTGTCTATGGCATAGACACCTCTGTCGGTCAGACAGACGGCGCGACGGCGGTAATCGCCGAGAGAAACGCTGCGACCGTGACGAAGGCGAATGCCGTGGAAAGCATCCGCGGTGCATACATCACCTATCGGCGGGATCCCGGCGCCACGGCGGCGGGCGGTACCGCGCTCACGGCGACGGGGAACACGGCGCGGCTCGTGGAGGGCACGGCGGATACCATGACCGGCGTGAACATGACGGCGACGAACGCCTTTGGCGGCGCGACGACATACACGGCGACCGAGAACACCGCCACCATCGAGGCAAAGGGCGTGGTGACAAGCAGCGCGTATGGCGCCTATCTCACACAGGAAAATTCCTCCGAGGACGGCGCATCGTTCACGGCGCATATAGCGAAGAACACGGTCACGAGCACGGACGGCGCAGTGAAGGACGCCTACGGCGCACTTACCGCCCTGAGAGTGAACAATGCGGGCGACGTGGCGGCAACGCTCACGGAGAACGCCGTCACGGGCACGGGCGGTACATTCGCGAACAAGCTGTACGGCGGCTGGGCAGAACTCATCGCAACGAAGAGCGCAGCGACCGCCGCCCTCACGAAGAACACGGTCAATCTCACGAATGCCACGCTCGATGACACCCGCATCCACACGGGGTATGCCGTGGTCATTACGAAAGCGGCAGGGAAGACCGCATCCGCTGCGGCACATGAAAATGTGCTGCTGCTGAAGAACGCCTCCGGCACAGCGCAGGAGCTCACCGGCGGCGTCGTCTCCGTCACGGCAGAGCTCGCGGGCGCAACGGCTGCGGCAGACAGCAACAGCGTCACCGTAGAGGGCGGCACGCTGACGGCGGCAAGCGATGTGTACGGCGGCACAGTAGGGGCGATCGGCAAGGATGCCCCCGTTACTGCGTCGGCATCAAAGAATACCGTCACCCTCTCTGCCGCTGCTCCGTGGAGACAGGTTCGCGGTGGCAGGGCCAATGCCTCCGCTGACGGGGCGGCTGCGACGGCGTCGGCAAGCAAGAACACCCTGAACCTCGCACACGGTACATTTACGGCGGAGATCGACGGCGGCTACGCCATCACAGACGGCGCGCCAGCACAGGCGACGGCAAACGAGAACACTGTGAACATCAGCGGCGGCATCTATCAGGACAGCATCTATGCCGGCGCTGCGGATGCGGGCAGTACTGCCGGCTCCGTCGCAACCGTCAAGGATAACCGCATCGTCATCACGGGCACGCCCAACCTCTCTGCGGCGCAGCTCTATGGGTACAAGGCAAACGGCGCGACGAAGAACATCGCAGGCAACGCGCTCGTCGTCAAGGAGACCAAGGGCATCAAGGCAAAGCGCATCGATGGATTCCAAAAACTCGAGTTCTGGCTGCCCGCCGGTATGACGAAGGACGACACGATGCTCTGGCTCTCGTCTGTGAGCAATACCGACCTCACGGGCACGGACATCACGGCGCATCTGCGCGGCGATGAGACCGAGAAGCGCCTGCGCCTCCTCTACACAGAGAACGCGCAGATCCAGAAGGACGGCACGACCACCATGACCGTCTGGAAGGGCGTCTCCGATGTGACTACGGCGAAGATCGGCATCACCAAGGATAATAAGGAGCTGATTGTCAAGACCGACGGCTCCGCCATCGACGAGGGCGATAAGCCGACGCCGAAACCGCCGCCGACGCCGCCCGAGGAGAAGCCGACGCCTCCACCGACACCGCCGACACCGCCAACGCCGCCCCCAACACCACCGACACCGCCAACACCTCCTCCAACACCGCCAACACCCCCGACACCGCCAACCCCACCACCGACACCACCAACGCCTACACCGACCCCCGATCCGAAACAGCAGGTGTTGGACAACCGCAAGTCTGTCGTCGAGACGATGGCAGGCGCGGCAGCCTTCCTCGGCGCAGGTGCGGACCTCGCTGCGGGCGGCGGCATGGCGAGCGCTTCCGTAGAAGCTGCGGCAGCCGAGGGATTTGCCCCCTTTGCAGCCATTGGCGGTTCCTCGATGCGGCATGAGACAGGCTCGCATGTCAACATGAAGGGCATGAACCTCGCCGTCGGCTTCTCGCGCGAAGTGAAGCGCGGCGACGACCGACTGATCTTCGGGCCCATCGTCGAATACGGACGCGGCACGTACGACAGCTACGTGAACGATGCGCACGGCGACGGCTCCGTCCGCTACGTCGGTATCGGCGGCTTCGTCCGGCAGGAGCAGAAAGACGGGATGTTCTATGAGGGCAGCCTGCGCTTTGGCCGCTCCTCGATGGACTACTCCGCGATCCTTTCGGGTACGCCGACCACTTATGATACCGATGCGAACTACATCGGCGCACATCTGGGCGTCGGACAGCGCATACAAGAGAAGAGCGGCGCGGATCGTGAGCTTTACCTGCGCTACTTCTACACACGGCAGAACGGTACGGACACGAAGCTCTCTACGGGTGAGCGCTATGACTTCGATGCCGTGAACAGCCACCGCCTGCGTGCAGGCGCACGCTGGATGATTCCGCAGAAGGGCGGCTCGCTCATCCTCGGCGCTTCGATGCAGTACGAGTTTGGCGGTGAGACAAGCGCCACCGTGCATGTCGGCGGCCTCTCCTACACGACGCCCGCGCCCACGCTCAAGGGCTTCTCGGGCAGCTTGGAGCTTGGCTGGAAGGCAAATCTCAGCGAGAACTGCACCGCTGATCTCAGCGTCGAAGGCTGGCTCGGCAAGCAGCGCGGCGTAAGTGCGAGGGCAGGATTCTCCTGGCAGTTCTGACCGCAACGCTTAGTGAACAAAAATAAGGAGGAGGATATGCCCGAGGCATATCCTCCTCCTTATTTGCCGTACATGCGTGCGAGCGGATTGTCCTTGAAGATGTTTCCCTGCTCGATGTAGCGATGCACCATCTTCTCTGATTTGTGGCGCGTCTGGCGCATGATGGTCAGGGCGTCGACGTCGTGCTGCGCGGCGCTCGTCGCGAAGCCTCGGCGCAGGCTGTGCCCGGCAAAATCCTCCTCGCTGAGGCCGGCTTTTTTGATGTACTTCTTGACGATGAGCGCCACGGACTTGTCCGAAAGCTGCGTATCGCGCAGTTCATGATTGCGCTTGAAGGGGCGGAAGAGCGGGCCTTTCTTGATGCCGCTGAGGGAGAGCCACGCGCGGAGCGCACGCACGGCGCAGATTTCCTTGTCGGGCGCATAGGGGATGCCGATATAGCTTCCCTTGCCGAGTTGGTCGCCCTTCGATTTGCCGATGAAGACGACCATGCCTTCGGCGGAGAAGCTGACATCCTCGACCGTGAGCGCGACGAGTTCCGAGCGGCGGAACGCTCCTGCAAAGCCGAGGAGGAGCAGCGCCTTGTCACGAATCGAGGTCTCGTCCGTGCCGAAGCCGTCGGCGATCAGATAGAGCGTCTCCAGGAGGATCGGCGCCTTGCCGTGCTGGAACGTTCCCTTCTCCCTGCGGATGGCGGACATGGCGTTTCGCACGAGTCCTGAGTGGGCAGGATTGTCGCGCTTGTAGCCGGCGGCGATGTGGTTCTCCGAGATGGCGGTGACGCGGCGCGAGACAGTGTTCGCCTTCGCATTGTCTGCGAGGTCGTTGATGTAGTTGACGATGGTCTCCGGCTCTGCGGGCAGGGAAGCAGTCTGGTGATGCTCGCACCAGTCGGCAAAATCGTTCCAATCGCTCGCATACGATTTGATCGTATTGAACGATTTGCTCTTCTGCATACGCCGCTTGCTCTTGGCGGAAAGTTTCTCATTCTGCTCGACCTTCTGGTTCTTGGCGAGCAGGAAATCGTCGCGTACATCCATCACAAAACACCTCATGCGTCAAAGTTCATTCAGCAGTATCACCATTATACAGGAATCTCGGATTTTTTCCAGATGGAAAAAGCGGACGCAGCTCGATGGCTTCGAGGTGCATCCGCTTTCTTTTCGGGAAAGTTTGTGAAATCGGGTTCTTCTTTTGCAACGGCAGGCTTACTGCAGCGCCGTCTTCAGCGTTTCCATGTTCTTCTTCATGGTGTCGATGTAGGCGTTGAGCGCTTGCTCGTTCGCCTCGCCTGTGACGACGGGATCGAGCGTGTAGATCTTCGCGCCCGTCTCGCGCGCGATGGTTTCAGCGGCGCTCGGCGAGTACTGCGGCTCGGTGAAGAGAACCTTGACGGGCAGTTTCTTGACCTGTTCGATCGTCGCCTGCAGCTCGGCGGGCGTCGGCTCGGTGCCCGGCTCGCGCTCGACGACGCTGATGATGTTGAGGCCGAATTCCTTGGCGAAGTAGGGGAAGGCTTCGTGGAAGGTCACGATGTCCTTGTTCGGCACCGTGTCGAGTTCGGCGTGCATCTCGGCCTTGAGCGCTTCGAGCTTCTTGATATAGGCCGCTGCGTTCTTTTCGTAGGCATCGGCGTGCTTGGGATCGGCCGCCTTGAGCTGCTCGGCGATGTTCTTCACCTGCAGGATGGCGTCGGTGACGCTGAGCCAGACATGCGGATTTTCCTCATCGTCGTCTTTCAGAAGCTCGATGCCCTTGGAGGCGTCGATGATCTTGAGGCTCTTCTGCTGCTCGACGACCTTGTCGAGGAAGCTCTCCATGCCTGCGCCGTTGATGACGAAGGCATCGGCCTTTTCGAGCGTCTTCATGTCCTCGGTCATGAGCTGGTAGTCGTGCAGGCAGCCTGTCTGCGGCTTCGTCATGTTGGTGACGGTCACGCCGTCGACGCCCTGCGTGATGTTGATGGTGGCGACGTACATGGGGTAGAAGGATGTGACGATGTGGAAGGAGCCGTCCTTGCCGCCTCCCGCTGTGTTCGTGCCGCCGCATCCCGTGAGAAGCAGGCAGAGGGCAGTGAGCAGGCAAAAGAACATGTTTTTGCGTTTCAAAATAATGACCTCCTGTGCATGGGGAAACGTCATGAACGATTTCCCGTGAGTAGTAATTTTACTATTTGATAGAATAGCACAGGAGATTTCATTTGACAAGCCTATTTTTGTTGGAAAGAGGGATTCAAAGGCCTTTCTTTTCGCGGCACTCTTGACAGATGCCGTAGAATTCAAAGATGTGCCCCGTGATGAGGAAGCCTCTTTTCTCGGCTTCTTTCGTGTAGGCTTCCTGCATGGGACAGATGTCGATACATTCCGTCTTGCCGCATTCCGTACAGACGAGGTGGTGATGGTGATGACCCGGCTCGATGATCTCGTAGACGTTTCCCGCTGCGCGGTAGATTTCGTGAATGACGCCGAGATTCGAGAGGAGCGCGAGGTTGCGATAGATCGTATCGAGAGAAACATTGGAATGCTTCTTGCGCACGGTGGCAAGAAGCTGCTGCGCCGTGGGGAAGGGATCGCATTCATGGAAAGCGTCGAGGACGGCGCGTCGCTGCGGAGTCAGCTTGTAGCCTTTGGAGCGCAGGAGCTCCAGATGATCTTCAGTCATGACATCCTCCTTTTGTCGAGGGTATACACGGTTTTTCTCATCATACCATAGGAAGGCGGAAAGGGATAGAGTGCGGAAGAAAGAATCGTTGGGCAGATGCTTTGTTCTGTGTGATAGAAACTTGATAATATGGAAATGAAATCGTACAGACGCTCAGAAAAGGGCACACGTAACAGAGCCTTCCCAGAGAACCTCAAAAAGCTGGGAACAGGTACATCGACGGAGTTGGAATTAGATTTTCGTGTCTGTTTTCTGTTGTCAAGCGCAAACGATAACATCGTGATCTCATTGGTTGCATCCCTTCGCTGACAGCTGCTAAAATATACTATGGATATGCTTCTTTTTCCATGCTATAATGATTCCATGCTATAATGATTTCGTGAGATCTCTGTAATAAAAATGTGGACATGATGAGAACCCATGACTGGTAAGGGGAGCGTATATGTGGAAGAAGATTTTTGGCAAGTCCGC
>ERZ773022.2500-NODE-2500-length-10996-cov-10.353533_pt1 | contig 10996 bp, 9 predicted proteins | sample MGYA00580839_ERZ773022 | MGnify/ENA primary metagenome ERZ773022 (study PRJEB29015, sample SAMEA2738020) | human oral metagenome | biome: human oral; feature: human-associated habitat; material: dental | place: China | collected 2044 ... | reverse complement strand
GCCCTGTCCCAGGTTGATGGGGTGGCGCACGACGACGGCGCCCGCCGCCTCGGCCCGCGCCGCGGAGCCGTCTCGCGAGCCGTCGTCCACGACGACGACGTGCGGGAAGGTCCACCGGGCGTTCTGGATGACCTCGCGGACGACCTGGGCCTCGTTGTGCAGGGGGACGACGAGCCAGGCGTCGTCGAGGTCGCCTGCCTGCTCGGGTTGTGCTGGGGCCGGGGAGTCCGGGGAAGACGTCACTGCTGCATTCTCGCACGCGGTTCCTCTGTTCGCGGCGCCGTCCAGACGGGTGGTTCCGGGCCGAGGCGGCGCTGCATGGTGGACAGAAGGTGGTTCCTGCGCGCTTTCAGGTGCTCGTCGGTTGTGGGCGCGGTGGGGAGCGGCGTGATTCTGCGGTTCTGCGGCGAGATGGGTGCGGCGTCCGTCGCGTCGGGGCGCCATCCGCTCCGCCCGATGCACTCCGCGCCCCGTTGGAGCCAATCATCTAGGATGCGGGTGTTGCCCCTGTCCCGCAGAGCCTGACTCGCCTCATCGCCATGCTTAAGGAGTCGCCGTGGCCACCCGTATCGCGCCGTCCGCCGATGTGTCCGAGGCCGCCGACATCGGCGCCGGCTCGGCGGTGTGGCACCTGGCCCAGGTGCGCGAGCACGCCGTGCTCGGCGAGGGCTGTGTCGTGGGCCGCGGCGCCTACATCGGCGAGGGCGTGCGGATGGGGCGCCACTGCAAGGTGCAGAACTACGCCCTGGTCTACGAGCCGGCGGTGCTGGCCGACGGCGTCTTCATCGGCCCGGCGGTCACGCTGACCAATGACCACTTCCCGCGGGCCGTCAACCCAGACGGGTCGCTGAAGTCGGCCTCCGACTGGGAGCCGGTGGGCGTGACCATTGACGAGGGCGCCTCCGTCGGCGCGCGGGCCGTCTGCGTCGCCCCGGTGCGCATCGGGGCCTGGGCCACCGTGGCCGCCGGCGCCGTGGTCACCAGGGACGTGCCTGCGCACGCGCTGGTCGCGGGCGTGCCCGCCCGGCGCGTGGGCTGGGTGGGGCGCGCGGGCCGGCCGCTGGTCGCCGTCGGGGACGACGCCGGGGCGCAGCAACGGCGGAGATGGCGGTGCCCGGTCACGGGCGCGCTGTACGAAGAGCTCGAGACGGAGTCCGAGACAGAGCCAGAGAACACGATCCGAGAGGTGCGTGCCTGATGCCACGTGAGTTCATCCCTGCTGCCAAACCGATCATCGGCGCCCAGGAGCGGGCCGCCGTTGATGCCGTCATCGCCTCGGGCATGGTGGTCCAGGGCCCGCAGGTCGCCGCCTTCGAGGAGGAGTTCTCCCGGCAGGTCGTCGACGGGGCCCACGCGGTGGCCGTCAACTCGGGCACCTCGGCCCAGCACCTGGCGACGCTGGCCAGCGGCCTGCCCGAGGACGCCGAGGTGATCGTGCCGTCCTTCACCTTCGCGGCCACGGGCAACTCGGTGGCGATCGCGGGCGCCCGGCCCGTGTTCGCCGACATCGACCCGGCGACCTTCACCCTGGACCCGGCCGCCGTCGAGGCCGCGATCACCGAGCGCACCGCGGCGATCGAGGTGGTCCACCTCTACGGCCTGCCGGCCAATATGCCGGAGATCATGCGGATCGCCGAGGCCCACGGACTGGCCGTCTTCGAGGACTGCGCCCAGGCCCACGCCGCCGCCATCGGCTCCACGCCGGTGGGCGCCTTCGGTGCGTGGGGGTCCTTCTCCTTCTACCCGACCAAGAACATGACCTCCCTGGAGGGGGGCATGGTCACCACCGGGGACGCCGAGCTGGCGCGCCGGGTGCGGCTGCTGCGCAACCAGGGCATGGAGAAGCAGTACGCCAACGAGCTGGTGGGGCTCAACAACCGCATGACCGACGTCGCCGCGGCCGTGGGCCGGGTCCAGCTGGGCAGGCTGGCCGGGTGGACCGCGCAGCGTCAGGCCAACGCGGCGGCGCTGGACGAGGGCCTGGCCGGCGTGCCGGGCGTGGTCGCCCCCGCCGTGCCCGAGGGCTACACCCACGTCTACCACCAGTACACGATCCGTCTCGAGGGCGCCACGGGCGCCGAGCGCGACCGCATCCAGGCCGCCCTGAAGGAGGAGTGGCAGGTCGGCACCGGCGTGTACTACCCGATCCCCAACCACCGGCTGGACTCCCTGGCGCCCTACGCGCCGGGCGTCGAGCTGCCCGGCACCGAGAAGGCGGCCCGCGAGTGCCTGTCCCTGCCGGTCCACCCCTCCCTGTCCGAGGCCGACCTGGCGCGCATCGCCCGGGCGGTCGCCGCAACCGTGAGCGCGGGGGCCTGACGCATGAGCACGACAGCGAACGGAGCGGGAGGCGCCCGGAACCTGCGCGTGGGCCTGATCGGCCTGGGCTCCATGGGGCGCCATCACGCCCGCGTCATCCGCGCCACCCCCGGCATGGAGCTCGTCGCCGTGGCCGACCCCGGCGGTGACCGCTTCGGCGTCGCCGGGGATCTGGAGCTGCTGCCCGACGCGGCCGCGCTCATCGACGTCGGCCTGGACGCCGCCATGGTGGCCGTGCCCACCGTCTACCACGAGGAGGTCGCCCTGGCCCTGGCGGAGGCGGGCGTGCCCACCATGGTCGAGAAGCCCATCGCGCACAGCGTCCAGGCCGGCCGCCGCGTCGCCGACGCCTTCGCCTCCCGTGACCTGGTGGGGGCCGTCGGCTACGTCGAGCGCTGCAACCCCGCCCTGCGGGCCCTGCGCGAGCGCCTCGACGCCGGTGAGCTCGGGCAGGTCTACCAGGTGCTGACCCGCCGCCAGGGCCCCTTCCCCGCGCGCATCAGCGACGTCGGCGTCGTCAAGGACCTGGCCACCCACGACGTCGACCTGACCGCCTGGGTGGCGGGCTCCCCCTACTGCTCGATCAGCGCCCAGGTCACCCACCGCTCCGGGCGCGCCAACGAGGACATGGTCGTGGCCAACGGCCTGCTGGCCAACGGCGTCATCGTCTCCCACACCGTCAACTGGCTGACCCCCTTCAAGGAGCGGGTCACCATCGTCACCGGGGAGAAGGGCGCCTTCGTGGCCGACACCCTCACCGGCGACCTCACCTTCCACGCCAACGGGACCGTGGAGTCCTCCTGGGACCAGGTCGCCAACTTCCGGGGGGTGAGCGAGGGGGACGTCATCCGCTACGCCATTCCCAAGCGCGAGCCCCTGGCCCTGGAGCAGGAGCACTTCCGCGACGCCGTGCTCGGCACCGGCGGTGACACCGTGACCATGGCCGACGGCGTGGCCACCCTGACCGTCGTCGAGGCCGTTCTCGCCTCGGCGGCTCACGACCGGACGGTTGAGCTATGAGGCCATCTACCGCGGTCCTGGCGTTCGGGCTGGCCGGTGCGGCGGGCCTGACGATCGGGACTCGTTGGCGGCGTTTGCGCTCTGTGTCCGGTACAGGCCGCAGCGGCGGTCCGCGGGTCGTGCTCGCGACTCGTCTGTACGCTCCTGAGCCCGCCGCCGCCGCTTTGAGGCAGCACGGGCTGGCGCGTGCCCTGGCGCGGCGCGGCGCCGAGGTGAGGGTCCTCACGTCCACTCCGCCGGGGGCTGCCGCTCCTGCTGATCCCGGTGTGACGGTCATCTCGAAGCCCGCGCTTCGCGACAAGGCTGGTTACATCCGCGGCTACGTCCAGTACATGAGTTTTGACCTTCCACTCATCCTACGGCTTCTTGGCGGTAGACGCCCCGACCTGCTGGTGGCAGAGCCACCACCTACGACCGGTGCTGTCGTGCGTGTGATCGCGGCCCTGCGAGGCGTTCCTTATGCCTACTATGCGGCGGACGTGTGGTCCGACGCCTCGCAGTCCACAGGGGCGCCGACTTGGGTTGTCGCGGTGGTGCGGTTGCTCGAGTGCTTCGCTCTGGCCGGAGCCCGTCGTGTGCTGACAGTCAATGACGGTGTGGCGCAGCGCGTTACCAGGCTCGGGGCGCGTCGTGTGACTGTCGTGCCCAACGGCATCGACACTGAGACGTTCACGCTTGAGGGCCCTGTCGCCCTCGACGCTCCGCAGGCCCCCTATCTCCTCTACGCGGGCACGGCCTCGGAGTGGCAGGGAGCGGGCATCTTCATCGAGGCCCTCCGCCTGGTCCACCGAGCCCACCCGCAGGTCGAACTGGTCTACCTGGGGCAGGGCAGCGACTGGAGCCATCTGCGCGAGCTCGCTGCCGACGACCCCCGCATCCATCTGCTGCCCGTGGTCGCTCCCGACGAGGCCGCTGCATGGCAGCGCGGTGCCGTGGCGTCGGTGGTGTCGATTCGCCCGGGGCTCGGGTATGACTTCGCCTATCCCACCAAGATCTTCGCCGCCCTGGCCTGTGGAACGCCTGTGGTTTACGCGGGCCCCGGCCCTGCGCGCACCGACCTGCCGGCGGCCGGGCTCGGCTGGGCCACCGACTACGATGTTCGGGCTGTGGCGGCCGGGCTGCTGGAAGCCCTCAAGGGCCAGGAGATGGCGCGCGCTCGGGGATCAGCACGGGAGGGGGCGGAGCGGCTGCGCCGTTGGGTGCTCGAGCACCGATCTATGGCAGCCGCGCTCGATGAGGCGGCGCGGGTGCTTCTTGAGGCCTGAGCCGGGCCTGGGCTCAGCCGGGCAGTCAGCTTCGAGCGCGCTCGATCAGCACGCGGGCAACGTGCTCGGCCGCATGCCCATCGCCGTAGGGGTGAGCCAGGGGCTTCTCAGGTTCGGCAGGACGCGGGCGCGAGGCCGCTGCCGCTAGCCTCGGTCCCGGTTCGACGAGCGCGTTCCAGCCCAGTTCGACGGTCTCCACCCATTCGGTCTGTGGGCGCACGGTGGTGCATGGCACCCGCAGGAGGAAGGCCTCCTTCTGCAACCCGCCCGAGTCGGTGATGATACCCCGCGCGTGCAAGGCGGAGGCAATGAGGTCGGGATAGGCCAGCGGCGTGTGGATACGCAGCGATCCGCGGTTCTCCAACACGATCTCGTGCTCGGCGCACTTGGCGACCAGCCGCGGGTGGGCGAGCAGAACGACGGGGTGGTCGATTGCCGTCAGTGACTCCAGAACGGATTGCAGACGCTCGGCATCGTCGGTGTTCTCCGCTCGATGGATCGTGGCGAGCGAGTAGCTGCCTGCAGCAAGGCGCAGATCTGCCACGACTGGCGAGGGGGAGTCAGCTACCTGATCGCGTACTCGCAGCAGCACATCGGTCATGACGTCCCCGACGACGACTGTACGCGCCTGGAGCCCCTCCTTGGCCAGGTGGGCTGCGCCGACCATCGTCGGCGTGAGCAGGAGATCCGCTGCGTGGTCGGTCAGGACCCGGTTGATCTCCTCGGGCATGGCGCGGTTGAAGGAGCGCAGCCCCGCCTCCAGGTGAGCCACAGGCACGTGCAGTTTGACGGCCGACAGCGCCCCGGCAAGCGTGGAGTTCGTGTCTCCGTAGACCAGCACCCAGTCCGGGAGGTGCTCGGCCAGCACGGCATCCATGGCGGCGAGTATCGCTGCGGTCTGCACCCCGTGGGAACCGGAGCCCACCTCCATGTGGACATCGGGGGCGCCGATTCCCAGGTCGTGGAAGAACACCTCGGACAGCAGCGGGTCGTAGTGCTGGCCGGTGTGGACGATCGTGTGATGGATCCCGGCGGAGCGCAGAGCGGCGTCGATGGGGGCGAGCTTGACGAACTGCGGGCGGGCGCCGACGACGGAGAGTACGTGCACGACGGGAGCCTATCGGGATCGTCGTGCCACAATGACGGTGTGAGGGTCCTGCATGTCAACAACATCGCCCGGATCGGCAGCGCACTGGTGCGTCAGGGGAGGGCAGAGGGGCTTCAGTGGGACCTGTACGATATCGCTCGGGCGGCCCCGGGTTGGTCGCCCCGGACGCGGGCGGTGCGGCGGGCGGTGCGGCGGGCGGTGCGCGGCGCTCGGTGGGAGGCCGGGCTCATCCGCAGGGCTGTGCGTGCCGACTTACTCGATATTCATGGCGCGACCGTGACAGCTCATACCGGCTGGCTGCGCAAGCCTTACACGTTGCACCTGCACGGCACGGACATCCGCGTGCGCAGGTACGAAGCGCAGTACGCCGACCTTGTCGTGCGCGCGGTCTGCCGAGCGCACGACGTCTACTACACGACACCGGACCTGGCCGAGCACGTGACGGACTTGCGTCCAGAGGCCACGCTGCAGCCCGTCATTGTTGACATTGGTGAGCTGGCCGAGTTCAAGGAGACGGAGGGCCCCTTCCGGGTGCTCTTCCCCTCCCGCTGGGATGCCGCCAAGGGTGGGGATCTCCAGCTGGACGTGCTCCGCGCGCTGCGGTCCACATACGGGGACTCGATTGTGATGGAGGGCCTCCAATGGGGAGAGAATGCTTCTCGTGCGGCGTACGACTATGGAGTCAGACTGCGTTCGAGGATGAGGCACAGTGCCTACGCCCGCTGGCTGACGACCGGTTCGGTTGCGGTCGGACAGATGACGGGATGTATGGGGGTCTCCGAGCTCGAGGCCGTTGGCAGCGGGATCACGACGGTCATGGCTCTGGATCGACGGTGGTACGACGGAGCTCATGACACGACGCGCAACATTCCGGTTCTGGGCGGACCTGCGGATCGCGCCGACATGGTGGAGGTTGTTGTGGAAGGAGTCGGACAGGCCTTGGAGGGGAAGCGGGTGACGACCGGACGGGTCTGGGTCACGGAGCACCACTCGCCGCAGCGTGCGGTAGCGCGGCTGGTCGAGCGCCTCGACCGCCTCGGGCTGGGATGAGATGAAGTGCGAACCGGCATGAAGAAGCCGGACCTTCGCGCACTGGCGGGTCGCGGCGGCCGACCACTTGCTCGAGCAGGCCTACTCCGGCCGGACGGGCTTAGTGCGTCTGCGTGATGATCGGCGTCGGGGCTCCGTGATTCAATACCCGCATGAGTAAGCCGATGGGTGCTCGGTGGCGCGGCCTGGTGCAGCGCAGTCCGGTGCTCCGCTCCATTCTCACGCTTGTATCCGGTACAGCCATTTCCCAGGTCATCACCTTCGTCCTGCAGATCTTCATCGCGAGGGTCTACTCGGACGTGGACAAGGGTCTCTTCGGCGTATACGGCTCCATCACCGGCTTCGTGATCACCTTCGCCGCACTGCGCTTCGACGTGACGATCATCATGCCTGATGACAGCGACAGCGCGCGGGTGCTCCAGCGCCTGGCAACGCGCTGCGTGCTCGTGATGTCTCTGCTGACATCTGCCGCCTGCGTCGCCGGTGCCCGGGTCCTGCGGGACCACTACCATCACTCCGGGGTGCTCATGTGGTGGCTCATGGGTGCGGGTGTCACTGTCTTTCTCGTTTCCCAGATCACCAATCTCCAGTACTGGCTCACGCGCCAGGGGCGCTTCGGGGACATCGCCAAGAACCGGGTGCTCCAGTCCACGTCTGTGCCCTGCTTCCAGCTGGCGGCGGGTCTTGTCCTGCACGGTGGGCTGCCTGCGATCATTATCGGGACGGCAATCGGGCAGCTGGTGGCTCTGCTCGGCCTGCACTTGCGAACGCCCGAGCTGCGTGCGCCGCTGGATGCGGGCGCCCCCACAATGCGATCGATGGCCTATCGCTACCGGAAGATGCCGCTGCTCAACGGCCCTAATGCTCTTGTGGACTCGGTGAGAAACAACGGTATCAACCTGCTGATTGGGGCCGCTTCGGTGGCTGCGCTTGGCCAGTTTCAGCTCGCCTGGAACACGCTGCAGGTCCCGGTGGCCCTTATCGCCGGCTCGGTGTCTCTGGTCTTCCTCAAAAGGCTCTCTGACGCCACCCCCGGCACTATGCTGCCACTCGTGCGGACGGTGCTGTGGCGGACGGGCCTGGCCGCCGTCGCGCCCTTCGCCCTGCTTTATCTGCTCGCGCCATGGCTGTTCCCCCTCGTGTTCGGTGCCACCTGGCATGATGCCGGCTATTACGCCAGGGCGCTGACGCCCTGGCTGTTCATGAGTGTCATGACCTCACCGATCTCCAACATTTTCATCGTCACTGAGCGGCAGAGCCGGTTGCTCGCCTTCGCCGTTGCCTACTGCGTTGCTCCTCTGACCTGGCTGTGGATCAGCCGGCTGGACATGATGCTCACGGCCATTGTTCTGGGCTGGCTCATGGCGGGCATGCTGGCTGTTCAGCTCGTCATGGCGCTCGCGGTGGCGCGCGACTACGACCGCAGGAGATCCCTGACGACATCGAATCAGGCAGTGAGCGAGGAGAACCGATGACCGACCATCCGTCTCGCCCGATCATGATCTTCCACGCCCCCTACCCGCTGGCCCCCGACCCCGCGGCGGCCTCGCGGCTTCGCCCGCTGCGGATGAGGTGGGCCTTCGAGGAGATCGGTTACGAGGTCATGGATGTCAGCGGCACCGTGTCCCAGCGGCGTGCCGGCCTGCGCCGTCTCAAGGACATGCTTTCAACCGGGCGGCGCCCTGAGTTCCTCTACTGCGAGAACTCCACCCAGCCCAATGCTTTGGCGACGAGCCTGCGTACAGGCTTCGCGCCACTACTCGACTACTCGATCATGCGCCTGACACGCAGGCGCGCCGTGCCCGTCGGCGTCTTCTACCGCGATGCGTACTGGCGTATGCCCGGACTACGGGCCGCAGGGACCTATGGCCTTGCGTCGAACCTGCTTCAGCGGGCGGACCTGGTCGGGTACAGGCACAACGGGGTGCACTTCTTCCTCCCTTCGGCGGCAATGTCGTCGCTGGTCGGATTGACGGAGTCGGACTCCTTCTCGGCGCTTCCTCCGGGTGGGGACTCCGGGCGCGTCCTTCCGCTGCCGACCCGGGAGAACGGGCTGCGTCTGGTCTATGTGGGCGGGCTCGGCGGGCACTACGATCTCACCGTCTTCGTTGCGGCCCTTGCGCGAGTCGGCGGGGTCTTTCTCGACCTGGTGGCCCATCAGTCCCAATGGCGCGAGGCTCTTCGTCGAGATCTGCGACTGGGGCAGAGCGCCATCACGGTTCTCCACAGGTCGGCAGATGAGCTGGAGCCGGTGTATTCACGCACCCACATCGGCGTGCTGGCGGTCAAGCCGTCCGAGTACTGGAGCATCGCAGCGCCGGTCAAGCTCTACGAGTACCTGTCCTATGGCCGACCGGTCATCGTCACTCGGGGGACTGAGGCGGGACGGATCATTGAGGCCAACGGCGCCGGCTGGGTCATCGACCATGACGAGGAGACTCTGGTTGCTCTCCTGAAGGACCTGCGCGACCAACCCGGGAAGGTGGGGGCCTGTGCTGAGGCTGCTCGGAGGGCGGCCACGCGCAACACATGGGCGGATCGGGCGCGCACGGTCGTCCGCACGCTCTCTTCCGGATAACGACGGCTGCGTACTGTTCACGCCTGCTTCGGGGAATGTCAGCGCGGAGCCAGCTCGTTGAAGATCTTTCGGATTGTGTCTGCCTCATGCTCGAAACTGAGCTCGCGGGCGGCCTTGATGCTGCAAGACTTGTAGGAGCTGACGTCCTGGGGTGTCAGGGCGTTGAGCGCTGCGGTGATCGAGTCGAGCTTGAAGTCCTCAGTGACCACGCCGATTCCAAATTTATTAATAATACGCGCCATTTCAATGGTCGGTCCTGCGGCGACCGCGAGCCGAGCCTGGATGAAATCAAAAATCTTGTTGGGCAATGTCAGCCGTGCATTGGTGTTGAACGGCGGAATCCAGAAAATGCCGACGTCGTACTCGTTGAGCGTGTGCGGAAGCTCGGCCGGTGCCACGGGCTTGCGGAAAGCGATCCTGCTGCATCCCCGAGCCCTATGACGCAGCGTCCGCAGATAGCGGCCGCCGTCGTTGCCGGGAACCAGGTAGAGGTCGAGAGTCAGGTGGGGGGCGGCGGCCTTAACGGCGTCGATCATGGTCTCAATGTTGCGGCCCGCCACCGCGCCACCCGAGTGCACCAGGCGGATCACGCCGTCCCCGCGCAGCGCGCAGGGTTCCAGGTCGGCGTAGGGGGCAGCGTTTTGCACCAGGCGCGGCGCGACGCCATAGCGCTCGCGGTACAGGTCGGCGATCGAGGCGGCCACCGTCGTCACGGCGGCGCAGCGGTCCAGATACTCGCGGCAGATGTGGTCCATGAGCGGAGCCACCAGGAGACGCCAGCTCATCACGTGCGTGCGCTCCTCCGGGGCCCATTCGTGCATGTCCGCCCACACCGGTGCGCCGTGGGCCACTGCGAACGCAGTCGGGATCGCACGTGCGTCGTTGGCGACCACCACATCGAACTCGCGTCCGTCCACGAGCCGGGTCGCTTCGCGCGCAGCCGGGGCCGCCAGCTCGGAGGCCCGTAACCGACGCAACCCGAGGTTGAGAACGCCGGCGGGTGTCTGCGGGAGGGACTTCGCGCCGTCGGGGACCTGAAGATGGTCGGCCACATGAGGAGGTGCGGGCCCGTAGCCCACGGAGGTCACATCGCCGAGCTCGGCGAGCGCACTGATCTCACGCAGGACCCGGGCATCCCGATAGATCGGTGAGAAGGAGATGATCAGAATCTTCGGGTGCTGTCTCACGTGCACATTCTAGAAGGCGGATTCCGGCACCCGTTCCCCGGGTGCGCGCCCGTGGACCCGTGAGGCTCTTGGAAGTGGGGACGGCGGTGTGCGGAGACAACATAGACTGTGCCCGCCCCAACTACCCTTACCGGAGGAACCATGCGCATTGCCGTTGTCGCCCTCGGAAAGATCGGGCTGCCGCTGGCGGTCCAGTACGCCGAGAAGGGCCATGAGGTCGTCGGCGTGGACGTCAATCCCGTCACAGTGGAGGCCGTCAACGCGGGCCGTGAGCCGTTCCCCGGCGAGGCGCACCTGGAGGAGAAGCTGGCTCGCCTGGTCCCATCCGGCGCACTGCGGGCCACCACCGACTACGCCGAGGCGGTCCCGGACGCGGACGCGGTCGTGCTGGTGGTGCCCCTGTTCGTCGACGATGCCACCTGGGAGCCGGACTTCACGCTCATGGACGCCGCCACGCGCTCCCTGGCCG
>ERZ773022.2499-NODE-2499-length-11003-cov-8.967117_pt1 | contig 11003 bp, 11 predicted proteins | sample MGYA00580839_ERZ773022 | MGnify/ENA primary metagenome ERZ773022 (study PRJEB29015, sample SAMEA2738020) | human oral metagenome | biome: human oral; feature: human-associated habitat; material: dental | place: China | collected 2044 ... | reverse complement strand
CCTGCCCCGACTGCGGGCAGCCGATGAAGTATCTCATGCAGATTCATTGGGATGCGCTGACGGACTATATGGAGGGCACGCTCTACATTGAGTTCTGCCCCGACTGCCGCATCGTCTCCATGCAGCACCAGCAGACCTGAGGAAACACTATGCGTGAAAAAGACTGCGCCGCACTCGAAAAAAAATGCCGTGCGCTGATCAAGCATCTCTGCCGTGAACAGATCATCCCATCCGATCGGATCGATATGAACACAGACTTTGCGCAGATGATCGTGCTGCTCCGACAGACGCTCCAAGATACCTACCCGAAGACAAAATGCAAACGCATGATGAAAAGCATCCACTATGCCAACGCGTTCGCCGACGAAGTGCTCAAACAGTGTGCTTTTCTGCTGGATGACATCGAACAGTATCTCGCACGGAACCATTTCTTAGACCATGACCGTTCCGTGGCATTCTTCAATCAAACGATCACGGCGGACGGATTTGCCGTCACACCAACCACTCTTGTGGAGACGATGCTGGACAGTCTTCTGCGCAGCAGGAACAAAGGATAACGGAAAAGGAGCCCCCTGATGCAAAACGGTTACACACCCAAGGACTTCACCGATCTCGTGATGGACAAGGCAGCGTGGCATCTCGATAGTCTGCGCAAAAAGAAGCTGCCCGTGGACGAGATCACGGCGTACAACCACATCGCGATCTATCTGCGCTGGTGCATCGAGCACGAGCTGATGGCGGAGTGGTTTGTCCGTCAATATGGGGAAACCATACGTGCCGTCTGCGAATATCCCGCCGAAACGGATCTGCGTCCCTTTCTCCGCGATGAGCTGCACGGCGTTCTCAGGCGCGGCTTTTTCAGCGTGGAGGGCAAGGCATTTGCGCAGTATTACTACGACGGTGAGGCTCCCTCCTTCCCCTCGGACATCGACAATTATGCCCTCTCCTACTTCGGTGCCTCGCGTTACCACTCGAACGAGTTCAAACAGGAGGCTTACCTCTTTGTCCCATTCGATGAAAACTACTATGCGGCAATGGCGCGCCTCATCGCACAGCGATGGGACGCATGGAAGAGGAACACTCCCAAGACGAAAGAAGAGCGCCCACTGCGTAAAAATACAAAACCGGACGTGCGCACAGTTGCACTCATGCGCTATCTCGGCTGTGACTGCACATATTTCCCGCCGATGACAGACGATGATCCGATCACGGCGGCATACAGCTACGCCCGTCGGCTCGGCGTACGCGAAGGCTATGTTCCCCTCCTCATCGTCCCGAGCGATACGCTGTGGGAGAGTCTGACGATGAATGCAGAAGCGGAGCGCGGGGACTTTGAGGACTACGATTTCGATGCCAAAGCGGTGGACGCATATCGCAAGAAAATCCTTGCACAGCCCATCGGGGACGGTACATCGATCCTGACGGAACGGCTCGGCGCGCGCTTCGAACTGAGCCGAGAGGAGGCACCGGACGATATGGAGGGAGAGGAGTGCCGTGAGACCGACCACTTTATCAGCTATTGGGACTACGAGACGCAGAAAACACAGCCGATGATTCTCGCCAAGCTCCCTATTCAGCATCCGTGGACGGTGTTTGCGTATCTGCCGTTCGGCGGGTGGAACGACTGTCCCGACACCGCCGCGCTGATGGCGGTATCGAAGTACTGGCACGAACGGCACGGCGCAGTGCCCGCCGTCCTCACATACGAGACGCTTGAGTACAGAGTGCCCGCGCCCGTGCCACAGGAGAGCGCATTACAGCTTGCACAGGAGCAGTATGCCTTCTGTGCCGACATTGTCGAGCAGGGTGCGCCCGGCATGACTGTCACGCGTCTCGCGCGCGATCTGAGGCAGTCAAACATCTGGTATTTCTGGTGGGACTAAGGAAGTAGAGGAGTTTTTCATGACCCTGCTCGAACAGTGCCAACGCTGGCACGAGAACAACGAATTTCAGAAGATCATCGCAGAGATCGAGGCACTCCCCAACGAGGAGCGCACGCCGGAACTGGACAGTGAACTTGCCCGCGCCTACAACAATGCGGCGAGCGCAGAGGATCGCGCATACTTCGAAAAGGCGATCGCCCTCCTCGCGCCGCACGCGGATTATTTCGCAGACGATCATCTCTGGAACTTCCGCATGGGCTATGCCTACTACTACCTCGACCGTGAGGACTGCGCCCTCCCCTACTTCGAGGCGGCACTTGCCGCTCTCCCGGACGATGCGGACACGATGCAGATGATCGAGGCCTGCCAAAAGCGGCTGCGTGTCATCCACGCCGCACGAAAACCTCTGCTCTCCTCTGCGGCGATCAAGAAGCTTGAGGCGATGGATGACGGCTCGACGGGCTATTTCTACAAGATGCTGCACTACCTGGAGTCCTACATCAAGAACGGAACAATCAAGGGGAATTTTACACGCGAGGAGGCACGCGCCAATCTCGATATCGCGCTGTGGTATGCGTACGCGTGCAACAATATTGATGCCTACGAGTACTACTACCGTACAACGCAGTGGATGCCGGCGGCAGCGGCAAATGCAAAAGGCTGTGGGACATACTACTATCGCTACGCCGTCGCGCTCATGTACTGCGGACGACTGAACGATGCGCTGTGCACGGCAGAGAGGGGCGTATGTGAGGAGCCGGACTACCCGTGGACGTATCTGCAGCTCGGAAAGCTCCGCAGCCATTTCGGCGACCGTGACGGGGCGCGCGAGGCGGTACAGAAAGGGCTTGCGCTCGTGCCGGACGATCATGAATTCCTGACGCTTGCGCGTGAGATCGAGGAGGGTGCGACCATCGAGCAGATGTCCTACCACTGGATTGATCCCACGTTTGACGAGGAGCTGCAGGAGGCAGCTGCGACAGGCGAAACATTGGGGCTGCGTGACGGTGTGGATGCCGATGGAGAAATGTACGAAAAGCAGCGCGCCATCGCCTGCATGACGGTGAACGAAGCAGGGCTTGCGTATTTCCGCCAGCTTTTCCGTCCCGATCCGAAGAACTACGAGAGGAATGCGCCCTATTGCAGCTTTGACTATCCCGTGGGCGATACATCCGTGCGGCTCGTCTTCCACATGAACGAGGCAGGGCTGTCGAAGCGCAGCCCCGCATGGCTGCGCACGCAGAAGGAACGCCTCGATGGCAGCGGTTGGCTGAGGCGCACGGACGAGGCGGGCACGGCCACCCTCACCGCAGTGCATTTTGAGCTGGACAATCAGGTCACGCTCGCATACCAGTACCCGTGGCAGGAGAAGTGCGCCTACATCCCCTTGGATGAGGACGGGAATCCGAGGGATGAGGAGTAGCGCATACAAAAAAGGAGGCGTACGCCTCCTTTTTTGATGGGGATAACGATATCAAGCAATCTGATCGAACATAGCGGGGCTGCTGCACTCATAGAGGTGCTCGGGAGCGATGTCTACCTCATCATTCCAGATAACCGTTCCGTATGCGGCTCGTGCACGCAAGAAGACAGGGAGACTTTTGAGTGCGGCAAAGAGAGGTTTCTCCAACAGGGGGCGCGCATCATAAATACGCTGTACCCCGCCCGAAAAAGTGATAAGCAGGGTGTAATCCTCACGAGCTTTTACATCCTCAACAATCCATTCCGGCTGTTTCATCGGGACACACTCCCTTCTCTAACGGAGAGGATCAATCTTATAGAGGGGCTGCTCACTCATGGCAAGTTCCCAGTTTGCAAGAAGCTCATCACGGTGCAGCTCTGTCCATGCAGCAATCAGTTTGACTTGTTTTCGAGGCATGTCCCCTTCGGTGAGATCACCGTCCATGTCGAACACGGCATGATAACCCTGGTATGATGCGTGAAAGTGAGGCGGGTTATGCTCGCCGTTGTTATACATCCGAATGATGATCCCAAAGAACATTGAAATTGTTGGCACGGCATATTTCTCCTATACAATGTCACTCAAACTATCATATTTGTAGGCACAAATCAATCATTTCTCATCATCCGCTTTACGCTTACAGTCCCAGTTCCTCCTCGATCAGCACGAGCTCCATCGGGCGGTAGCTCATCTTCTTGTAGTGAATGGTGAGGGCGTTGCAGATGCGCTCAAGTGCCGCGCAGTCATAGCAGCGCGTGCCGTCCTTCGCGCAGGGTGTTTTCTTGCCCTTGCGGTACGCGTTGCGCGGGGCGGCGATGCGGTGAATTCGCTCGATCCCCGCCTCGATGTCGGGGACAAGCTTGTTGATGCCGACGACGAAGTAGGTCTTTTCATGTCCGAAAAGCGACCCCGCAACACGATTGCCCGCACCGTCCATGTTGAGGATCTGCCCCTGCTCGGTGATGGCATTCGCCGAGAGCAGGAACACGTCTGTCATCAGCGCCTCGCGCCCTGCGGCGAGAAACGCTTCGATGCCGCCGACGTGCCCCGCGCGCGGCGGGTCGATTACCTCGTTATGCACGGTCAGACACTCGTAGAGCGAGAGTGCCCGCAGCGTCTCAGAGTCGCCGAAGCCGACGCGCTTGCCGCGAATCTCGGCGGCGAGATAGTCCGCCGCCGCAGTGCGCTCGGCGAAGCGCGAAACATCGTAGCGGTTCCTGCGGAATGCCTCCATCGCGCGCACGATGCGCTCCTCATAAGCCGTGTCGGACATTGTTCCCACCTCCCCTTCGCATAGCCCTTGATGCCAACATGTCACGAAGCGAACCCGTTCCCCCCTCAATACGTCTCGATGATATTAAAGTTCGAGTCGCACGCGGCGGGCGTGCGCCCAATCTCACGGATCACGCGGATGATATGATCCTCCGAGAGGGCGCGGGGACTCTTCGCGCCCGCATCGTGGAGAATCGTCTCCTTGTGCACCGTGCCGTCGATATCATTCGCACCGAAGCAGAGTGCAACCTGCGCCACGGGCACGGTCAGCATCACCCAGTACGCCTTGATGTTGCGGAAGTTGTCGAGCATCAGACGCGAGATCGCAATCGTCCGCAGATCGTCCCACATCGTCGTCTGCCGCACCATCCGCCCCAGCTCCGTATGCGACGGCAGGAACGGAAATGGGATGAACGTCTGGAAGCCGCCCGTCTCATCCTGCAGCTCGCGCAGACGCAGGAGATGCTCGACGCGCTCCTCGATGGTCTCGATGTGCCCGTAGAGCATGGACGCATTCGTCTTGATCCCAAGTTCGTGCGCCGTACGGTGCGTTGCGAGCCACTCATCCGCCGTCGCCTTGTTCGGGCAGAGTTCATCGCGCACGCGATCCGTCAGGATCTCCGCACCCCCGCCCGCAATCGACTGCAGCCCCGCCGCACGCAGCCGCAGGAGCACCTCTCGCACCGTGCGCCCCGAACTCTTTGCAAAATGCGTGATCTCCACGCCCGTAAACCCCTTCAGATAGAGCGAGGGGAATGCCTCGTGTAGAGCTTTCAGCCGCTCCAAATAGTCCTCAAATGTCCACTCGGGGTGCAGCCCGCTCACCACGTGCAGCCCCGCCAGATGTGGGTCGCGCATCGCATCCGCGACGTGCGCCACCGCCTCCTCCACGCTCATCTCGTACGCGCCCGCATCCTCCGCGTCGCGCCCGAACGCGCAGAACTTACAGTGTGCGAGACAGATATTCGTGAGGTTCACATGGCAGTTCACGTTATAGTAGACGATGTCGCCGCACTTCTCCTGCCGCACGCGGTCAGCGAGCGCACCAATCCATGCAATGTCGCGGCACGCAAAGAGCCGCAGCCCATCCTCCCGTGTCAGCCGTTCACCATTCTCTATTTTCTTCTCAATATCTATGTATTCTCTATGCAATCTGTTTCTCCTAAAAATCAGTAATATTTGCAAATTCGACGCATATTCCAAAAACTCCTGCTATCATCCATCTCTTCTATATCGACACTTCCCTTCTCATGAGACAAAAGAATACGGATGAATATTTTTCTTAATAGAAGGATTTTTTACGATTACGTTGAATTACCTTTGTTAAAGAATAATTGGAAAAATAAAACTTTCTCCATCTTCCCTCTGCATGGAGTCATTTTATGAAAAAATCTATTGTACTTGGATCGCTGCTATTGCTGATCGTTATCGGATTTTATATATTTCTTAACAGCCAGATGACGGATTCAGCTCCGATACAGGCAGCATCGGTAAAAACGCCTCTTTCCGACACATCTCCGTCGGATATCGGTGCAGCACCAGCGCATTTGTCAAACGATACACTTGCTCAAGGCATCGAAGCTCTTTCAAATGCAGACAGCACGCAATACTCCGTCTATATCTGCTATCCCGATGAAGATCGTCCTGAATACAGCTACCATGCCAATGCAATGCGTTCTGCCAGCATGATTAAGGTATTCATTCTGGGCGCAGCAATGGAAAAGATTCGAGACGGTCAGCTTTCCCTGAGCCGCACAATCACACTGCACGCACATGACAAGGTAGGCGGCGCGGGTGTCCTCACGGGATATGCCGACGGTTCCGAATTATCACTTGACACCATACTGCGACTAATGATTACAGAGAGCGACAACACTGCGACGAATCTCGTTATTGATTTACTTGGAATGAACGAGATCAATGCCTATATTCAGCGCGGTGGATACGTCGATACCATTCTTCAGCGCAAGATGATGGATACAGAAGCTGTTGCCGCAGGGCGCGAGAACTACTCTTCTGCCCCCGATCTTGGACACTTTTTCCACAAACTATATGCGCACAGCTGTGTCAGTCCCGCGCTGGATGATCGTATGTTGGAGTATCTCAAGGGGCAAACCGATACCGAATGCCTCCCCACCGCACTGCCGCATGCAGACATTGCACATAAAACCGGAGAACTCGTGGGGCTATATGATGACGGTGGAATCATCTATATGCCTGATCGAACATTTATCATGGTATGCATGACCGAAAACTATTCGAGTAGGGGAATAGCGATCCACACCCTGCGTCAAATGGCGGTCTGCGCCGCAAAGAATTGAGGCATGTCCATGTGGAGCAAAATAATTTTCCCCGTGCTTTTTTTTCCAATCCTTTCCCTACTCGCGCACGTTTCTGTATATGCCGCTACTCCCCCCAACATCATCGATCGTCCCGTTGTATGGACGGATGAGCGGGCGCGGCTGACAGAGGAGTATGCAGAACAGCATTACGGACAGGCGATGACCGAGATTGTCCCGCAGGCCGTCGTCGTGCACTGGACTGCTGGCGATACGTGGGTGTCCGCTTACTATCATTTCTACCATGCGTCTACGAGCGACGGTACGCTGAACTACTCCGCACATTTTATCGTTGACCGCGATGGTACAATCCTCCGCCTCCTTCCGGAGACGACAATGGGGCGGCACATCATCGGATACAACTGGTGCAGCATAGGGATAGAGAACGTGGGGGGCGTAGATGGTGCAGAGGATCTTACGGAGGCACAACTCACCGCAAATATCGCTCTAATCCGCTATCTCCATGAAAAATATCCAACTATCCGCTATGTATTCGGGCATTATCAGCAGGATCAGGCAAGGGAGAGCGGACTGTACATTGAACAGGTTGCAGGGTATCACTCGATCAAGGCAGATCCCGGAAAGATTTTCATGTCCGGGCTGCGTGAAGTTCTGCGTGAAGATCATCTGATTTTCTATGAAGATTAAACCCCGACATCTCCACAATCTAAAAAGAGGATGTGTAGGCGGCATGCACCGCCTTGAATATAGAAACATCTTGAAGGAGGAAGTTCAATGTATAGGAAAATGCACAAAGTGTTGCTGCTGTTGTCTCTGTTCTGTCTTGGACTGCTGGCAGTAGGTTGCGGTGGTGCAGGCGGTATCGGAAGTGGAGGAACACAGACTGGCTTTGATGCCATCAAGGAGCCTGGCTACTATCAGGAAGTCATTATGCAGCCGAATGGTGAATTCCTTGCCCGCTATAAGGTTGTCGATGCAGAAGCCGCATCTGCCGGACAGGTTTACAAGGTCGATTTCAACGGTGACAAAAAAATTGAGAAAATCACCGCCATGTATGGCGGCAACGCAATCAACACCCAGTGGAAGGATACCGTTGACCGTGGCTTTGAGTTCGCCGCCGTCACCATGGAGTATCAGGACGGTTACATAAAGTACAATTTCAAAAATTCACGTATGGCGGCAACAAAGGGCTACTATGATGCATACGCGATTCGCTATAAGATTGACGAGGAAAAGAAAACGAACAAGGTCGCCTATTTCTATAACAAACAGGGCGATCAAGCAAATACGAGCCTTGGCTGCGCCCAGATGCTGTTCACCTATGATGATAAGGGGGCTCTGATCAAGGTCGGCTACGCCAACACAAACGGGGAACGCGTCACAACCACGCATAAGGACTATGAGACGCGTTTTAAATACGACAAGGGTAAAAAGCCAATCGAAGTTGCCAACTACGGAAAAGACGACTCTCTCATGGTAGATGCCACGGGTATTGCTAAGACCGTATACAAAACGGATGACAAAGGCAGGGTGGTTGAGGCTCGGCACTTCGGATCGGACGAAGCACTCAAAGAAAAGAATGCACCAAAGCTAGATGTGGACAGAGTACTCACTGCCATAAGCGCCGGTGCAATTACAAAGTACACCTATGACGGTGACAACATGATGCCCGTCAAGATTGCATTCTACGGGAAAGATGAGCAGGCTCTCGGCATCAAGTCATGGGGAAATATCGCCTCGTATAAATTCAAATATACGAAGAATCGGAACATCTCCGAGGTGAGCACATACGGCGCAGATGACACCCCGATCGCAATCGATCGCGACACCCTTGGTGACAATGTCGTGAAACTCATCATGACCTATGACGACTTCGGCAATCTGATAAAAATCAGCTTCTACGGAAAAGACGACAATATGGTGGTCGCTTCGAAACTCAATGCTGCTGAATGTCGTAGAAAATATGATGATAAGCGGCGTCATACGGAGGATGCCTATTTTGGCACAGGTGAGGACGCAATCAACGTCAACGAGGGCGGCCGCACCTATCACCGCATCGTCCGCGAGTACAACGATGATGACGAGCTGACGCTGAACATATACTATGACAAGGACGGAAACGAAGTCGCGAGGGAAACGCCGGCAGAGTCCTCAGCAAAGTCTATGGCGAGCTCTTCCGTACCGAGCGGAAATGACATATCTTCCTACATCGCAGCGAAAAACCAGTATGACCAGCAGATTGCGGCACTGGCAAAGGACATCAATGCCTACCTGTCGTCGCATAAAAACTTTGCAAAAGCAGACGGTCTGATCGCACGGGCAGATGCACTCTCGCAAAAGATCCAACAGACGCGCAACAGTGCAAATTCCGCACAGATTTCAAATGCCACGCTCAAGACACGTCTGCTGGAAGTCCTCGACGCCGAGCTTGGCCGCATCAACGGATTGCGTGATGGAATGAAGGCATCACGCGCAGGCGGCGATCATATGCCTGGTTTCAAACGCGGAACAGATGCAGCATACCGCTTTGATGATGTAAATGCATCACTGGATAAAATGCTGTAAAATAGCTGAACGTCTCTGTATGAGGCAAAAAAATTTACAAATGGGGTTGCTGTATAAAGTTAACAATTTGCTTTATACAGCAGCCCCATCTTTATTTTCCTTACTTCTTCGGCGTAATCGCAAGCGCACGCACGGGTAGTCCCGTTGCACCCTCAATATTCGGCCACGCGAGGAAGAGCAGCGCGCCCGCAGGCGCAACACGGTCAAGATTCGTCAGCACCTCGACCTGCAACTTGCCCTGATCCAAGAGATAGCGCTCGCACGCGAGGTCGCCCGCCTTTGCCGCCTCTGCCGAGGCGTCCGTGTCGAGTGTCTCATGCCCGCTCGCCGCTGCATTGCGCGTTTCGTAGATGTACTTCAGCGCATCCATCGACCAGCCGGGGAAATTCTCGCTGCCGTCCTCCGCCGTGCCGGAGATCGCGTCCATGTCCGGCCAGTGGCGGCTCCACCCCGTGTAGAGCGCGACGAACGCCCCATCTGGGATTGCGCCGTATTTCGCCTCGTACGCCTTGATGTCCTCCACCGTCACCGCATAGTGCACATCGCGCGCGACCTGCTCCGTCACGTCGATCACGCACAGCGGATAGAGCATGTGCTGCGCCCCATAGGACTCGGCGAGCGGACGGTTGCGGACGAAATGCCCCGGAAAATCAATGTGCGTCCCGAACTGCCCCGGGAACTTGAACGTCTGGATCAGGCAGTCGAGCATCGGATTGCCCCAGTCAAAGCACGTCTTTGACAGCTCCACAGAGCCCTCGGGAATCCCCGCCCAGAACGGGCTGTCATTGCTGAGCGGATGCGTCAGATCCACCCACTCATACGCGTCCGACTTCAGTTCATCAAGAACATTCCACAGATGATACGCCATATTCTAATCTCCTTTATTTCATATGGAAAATATATGTTTATACTATGCCAAAAGGCAGATTTTGTCAATCATAAAAAATCAAAAAATTTTTCCACTGCTATTGACAATCTTCTGAAACTTGTATATACTAAAGATAGTTAAGGAGGATTCACCGGCAGCCTGATTCAGGACAGGCAGCCCCTCGTATGATCCGTAAGCATACGGGCAGAGTTCTCCGGAGTTTCCACAGTGTTGACCGACGGTTGTTGGAGAGGGAGTCGGCTATGCAGCTTCGCTGGCTGAGCGAAGGGCGCGTGGCAGGTGTTCCCGGATGGACTGGGAGGAGATTCCGATGGGTCATTGAGTGGCCGCAGGGTGTCCGCACAGGTGGATCGAGTCTCAGCGCGCGATGAGACGGTGTGTCAGAAAAGGTGCGGCAAGGAGGATGCGGCAGCCCGAAGAGGACGGGCACAGGGACGTACAAAGCGCGCATCAGAAGATTGTTTTCCCACGAGTGGAGTTGTGGCGTGTGCGCTGCTGTACGTCAAGGTAGTTTCTCAGCGTTTTGGAGGAAAGTTCCTCATCTCGTGCTAGCCGGGGCGAGGAATGAAGCGAAGACCGTTTGGATGCAAGAGAGTTACCTATCACTTCCCGTATTTTCCTCAGACCGCCGA
>ERZ773022.2497-NODE-2497-length-11006-cov-4.455027_pt1 | contig 11006 bp, 7 predicted proteins | sample MGYA00580839_ERZ773022 | MGnify/ENA primary metagenome ERZ773022 (study PRJEB29015, sample SAMEA2738020) | human oral metagenome | biome: human oral; feature: human-associated habitat; material: dental | place: China | collected 2044 ... | reverse complement strand
GGATATTTTGCCGCATTCGAGTTTTGCTGAAGAAAAAGCGCGCGAAGAAGAAACCCAGCGGATTTTAGCAAAAATTAAACCGAGCGATTTTGTGATTTTGCTTGACGAGCGTGGCAAAAATATTTCTAGCCCAGAATTCGCCAAAATGCTTTCGAACGGATTTGTGAATTCGAAGAATTTCGTGATTGTGATTGGTGGAGCTTTTGGCGTGTCTGAGGAGCTTCGCCAACGAGCAAATTTTGTTTGGAGTCTTTCGAAATTAGTTTTTCCGCATCAAATTGTGCGATTGATTTTGGTTGAACAAATTTATCGCGCGCAAGAAATTTATTCTGGCGGAAAATACCACCATGAATAAAATAAATTAAACATTAGCAATTGCTAAAAACTAACTAAAAATATATAATATAATTATGGCGAAAAATGAAACAGAAATATTGAAACTACGAAATTTAAAAAAGCGTTTTGGCGTTGGTGACGCTGAAAATTATGCCTTGAACGGTGTAAATTTAAGTATTAAACAGGGCGAATTCATTATAATTATGGGGCCTTCTGGTTGCGGTAAGACCACACTTCTAAACATCATCGGACTTCTCGATTTTCCGACCTCAGGTAGTTACTATCTGGATTCCGAACGCACTACCATATTTTCCAAATCTCGCCAAGCACATATTCGTGCACAGAAAATTGGCTTCATTTTTCAAGATTTCAACCTTATCCCTAAAATGACCATTCTTGAAAACGTTTCCCTACCCCTTCTCTATGCTGGCGTTCCAAAGACTAAACGCCTCATTAAGTCATCCGAGATGCTTTCATATCTTAATATGCAACAGCGCGAATATTATTACCCCTATCAACTTTCTGGTGGCCAAAAACAACGTGTCGCCATCGCACGTGCCCTCGTCTCTTCACCAGAAATCATTCTCGCTGACGAACCAACTGGTAATCTCGACAGTCATAACGCCCATCTCGTCATGGAAGAGCTCCGCCGAATTCATTCCAAAGGCAATACCATTATCATGGTTACCCACAACCCAAACCTCACTTCCTACGCCACCCGCGTAATCCACATGCTTGATGGTCGCATTGCCACAGATGTTAAGACTGTCGCCGATGAAGATCTTCCTGAACGTATAAAGGTTAATTTTCAGTCCAAAAAATCCTCAGATTCAACTGAAGAAGTCATCATCTCAAGACAATTCGAAGAGGCAATACCTCCCGAAGTTCACCCTGTTCAAGTTCGACCCATTCAAAAAGTTGGTTTCAAAAATCCCGATGCCTACCATAACTCTGAAGCCGCTCCCCTTGAAACTACCACCCAGGAAAACCATAGTTATTATTCTCCTATTCTTGAAAAACAAGAATCCCTTGAAGTGAACCACTTACCAATCGTTCCCCCTGAACCAAATATTCAAAATCTTGAAAAATCTGAAAAACCAGAATCAAAAACCCCAAATCTTTCCTATAAATTCCCGATGAGTGCAGAAATCTCAGTTAATGAGTCCTCAAACGATAAGCCAAAAGCACCTTCTACCAAAGAAGTGCATCAATCAAAACCAGCCTTCCCTGTTGTCTCATCAAGCTCCAGTGATAGCTCAGTTCGTGTCATCAAAAAAACCACCACCCTTGAAGATCTTGAAAAACCATCCCACAGTCAGAAAATCAAAGGCAAGGCATCAAAAACTAACAAAAAACAAGCGAAAGGACGCCGCAAATAATGTCACTACTTCTTCGTACAAATTTTGAGATAGCAAAAAATTCTCTCAAAAAGCATAAATTTCGCAGCTTCTTCACCTGTCTTGGCATTTCCATTGGTATTGCCAGCATTATCCTCATCCTCAGTCTAGCCGGCAGTATTTCTCAGCTTATCTCCACGCAAATCAAAGCCCTAAATCAAGAACTAATTCTAGTCCGTCCAGCTAATAATAAAAATAACCTCAATAGCATCATTGATGAACTAACAAACTCTAATCATTTTAATAACTCAAACCTCACTCTTGATGACCTAAATAAGATCAAGGAATCTAGTGATAATATTAAAAATATTGCTCCAATCGCCATACTTCATGAAACTGCCATCGGCGATCAAACCGTAGAATCCGCCACCATCCTTGCCACCAACTCCGACCTCAAGCCCATCTTAAACCTTGAACTCAAATCTGGTAACTTCATTCAGGATAACGATTTAAAATCTGCCGTCATCGGCCACTCTCTTGCCCTCCAACTTTTTGGCTCCAGCGAACCCATTGGTAAAACTTTTTCCTTCTCAGGTCACAAATTTATTATTATCGGCACCCTACAAAAAGCAGAAGACCCGATTAATTTTAACGGTGTAGATTTTGATCAAGCAATCATTGTTGATTTAAATCAAATCAAAAGTCTTAATCCACAGATTCAACAAATCAATATTACCGTAAAAGATGATCACAAATTAGAGACTACTGCCAAAGAAATTTCAAAAACTCTTTCCGACTTCAAAGGCTCATCCAGTAACTTCACCGTTAATTACGGCTCGCATATTTCACATCCAGCCAGTAATTTCTTCAACATTATCTCCATCATGTTAGGCGGCATTGCGGGTATTTCCCTCTTCATTGGTGGTATTAGCGTAATGAACCTCATGTTAGTTTCAGTCACTGAACGTACACACGAAATCGGCATTAGAAAAGCCATTGGCGCCACCAACACACACATTTTCATGCAATTCCTTCTTGAAAGCATTATTCTCGTATTTATCGGCTGCGTCGGCGGCTTCCTCCTTGGCTATCTCATTGCCATTTTCTGCTCCACCTTTACTCCATTCAAGCCATTTGTTAGCCTCGAGATCTGCCTCGTCGCTATCTACTTTGCCTTTGTTACCGGTATTCTCTTTGGTTTATTCCCAGCCATCAAAGCTTCCAAACAAAAACCAATCGACTCCCTTAAATTCTCAAGCTAATTCCCTTTTAGACTTATTGACCAATCTAAATTAGATTAGCTTACATCAATTAGCCTAAGGTTAACAAAAAATCATACTCATACTATAATTATCCTATGAGAATTTTGGGAATTGAATCATCCTGCGATGAGACTGCTGTAGCAATTGTTGAAGATGGACAAAAAATCCTAAGCAATGTTGTGGTATCACAGATTGATATTTTTGCCGCCTATGGAGGCGTTATTCCCGAAATTGCTGCTAGATCACATCTAGAAGCCATCCTCCCAGCTGTTCATCAAGCTTTTAAAGAAGCTGGCCTCAAAACCCCGGACAACCAAGATGATTGGTCTAAAATTGATGCCATAGCCGTCACCCATACACCAGGCCTTCTCGGTTCCCTCCTTGTTGGCACTCTCACTGCACGCACTCTAGCTATCCTCAACCAAAAACCGCTCTATGCAGTCCATCACTTAAAATCCCATATCTACGCTAATTGGCTTCAAGCTCAAACCCTTCCAGATTTTCCCTTAATAGCCTTGATTATCTCAGGTGGTCATACCCAAATCGTCAAAATGCCTGCTCATCAAAAATTCGAGATAATCGGCACCACTCGTGACGATGCAGTCGGCGAATGTTTTGATAAAATCGCTAAAATCCTTGGTCTTCCCTATCCTGGAGGTCCATCCATCACAAAGGCGGCAATCCCAGGTAATCCAAATACATACTCTTTCCCTCACCCTATGCCTGGTAGTCTAGACTTTTCTTTCTCTGGCCTCAAGACTGCCGTTCTTCGAGAAGTCCAGAAGGCCACAAATCAACCCATTTCCTTCCCTTCCTCTAAGCTAGCCGCCCTCCTAACAAACCAACAACGAGCCGACTTCGCAGCTTCATTCGAACAAACCGCAGTCGATATTATAAAAGAGAAGCTAGCTCTCGCTCTCAAACAAAATCCCGAGACTAAAACCCTTATTGTCGCTGGCGGAGTTTCTGCAAACCAGCGTCTACGTCATGATTTAAATATTTTTATTGAACAACAAAATTCCAGGCTGCATAATAAAATTAAATTATACTTCCCTGAACCACGTTTCTCTGGCGACAATGGTGCCATGGTTGCCTCCGCCGCTTACTTCGAAATAATCTCAAAAATTCCACCCACTGATCCACTCACCCTTAATATCATGCCCCGCTCTATTATTCAGTAAATTAAAAATTTACGCACGTTTGTTTTTGATAAGCCACATATAATTTGATAAATCAAAAATTTCCATAACGCATTTCCTGTATAATATATTTATTATGCAAGAAAAACTTTATTCAGGTCTAAGCCAACAAGAAATAAAAATAATTAATCACACTATCCAAAAGTTAGATCATAATTTCTTTCATGACCTATGTAAAAACCCGACTAATCCTGAATTTCACCTAAAAGCTACTTCCGACCAACATATTAGAAATTCCGTACGCTGTCTGCTAATTAACCAAAATCAAGAATTATGTCTTCTCTATTCAAGAAGCAAAAATTACTATGCCATCCCAGGCGGTGGCATTGAAGCAGAGGAGTCACTTCTCCAAACCCTAGCACGCGAAACTCTTGAAGAAACTGGCTATCTTATAAAGAATCCCCGCCCCATCGGAAATATTTACGAAGAGCGCCATAATCGCATCACTACAACCTATTTCTTCTTCGCTCAACCCGACAAGCTTCTTCATACAAATTACATGCAAGATGAATTAGAGGAAGATTATATCCTAAAATGGCTTCCCTTAATTGATGCTCTCCAAATTTTCAAAAATAATTCAGAAGAACAAATTATCGAGCAATTCCCTTCTTATAAAGGAACGTTCATCAATTTTCGCTACTTAAAAATACTAGAATTTATCCTGAATCAACAATAAATATCACGTCAAAATAAAAAAATATAAAAGTCGCACAATATTTTACACATAAAAAATCAAATAACCCAACTAGTGCAAAAAATGCACTAGTTTTTTTTAAAACAAAAAATCATAAAATCCATAATCTTATAATCCAAACTTGTATGTCTCAGTTTTAAAAAAACAAAACCCCATATTCCCCTTTCATAATAATAAAAAACAGACAAAAAATCCCTCCCGACCATCACCAAAAATCACCCACTCTAACTTAGACTCCCTTTTCCCGCCTCTCCTGTTCAACCTTTAAAACACCTAATAACCACCGTCGCTAACTAATGCATTTTTTGCACTAGTTAAATAAATAAAAAAAGATAATCAAAAATAAAGGTCAATTCCAAACCCCAAAAAAATAAAGGTTAAAAATCACTTAAATTAAAAAGCGAATTCTTTCCTTCATCAATAATTTCTTGTGCCCTAACCAGAAGTTTATTCAAACCCTCAGGCGAATTCGCCGAACCAACATGTATCGTTTTCACGATCTTACTATGTTCTTTATAGCAAACCTGTACCCCCGTTTCACCTGAAGCTGTCTTAAATTTTCTGATATAGGCCACACATAGATTCTACCACGATTCCCCGCTCTCCAATATAAAACTCATAACTTCAAAATTAGATATAAAAATCAATTCATCCCAAAAGTTATTTAGAAAGATTCACTAACATTCCATCAAAAAACTACAAAATTTCTCCACATTCCTCCTTCATTCCACAGTCCCCCATTCTTCTTCTATCTATACTTAACACCCTATTGACTTAGCAACCCATCCACGTTATTATAAACATAACAATTACTGCTTCTTAAATTTATAACTATAAAAAACTCAGTAATTGGTCATATCAAAAATATCGCACATTTTAAAAAATAAAAACTTGATTATGTCAAGCATAAATTTTTTATTTTTATAAAATAACACAAGTATTTTCACGTGCTTAACAGGGAAGCACGGTTTTTGCTATCAATTTATGTTTTTATTTCACAAAAAATCAAACAAAAACGCAATATTTTTGGATACGAGATTCGTAATATGACCATCTACCCTTAAAACCAAATCTAAAACATACAAATTAATAAATACTTTTTTCACATCAAAAACCAAAATTTTCTTATTAAAAATTAATCGCTGCAATCAAAAAATAGAAAACAACAGGGAACTACTACAAAACATGATACAAATAGAACGCTTTTCCTCACTAAAAAATGATTGCCCCACCTCTCGTCGCCCAGAAAAATAATCCAACTTATCGGCCAAAAAGAATAATCCAACTTATCGGCCAAAAAAATAATCCCGTTCCTCGTCATTCCACAAAAAATAGGCCCTGAAAGCCTATTTTTTTAGAAGAAGGGGAACTAAATTACAGATAACTGCTGTTTCAATCTTTCAATCTGCTCTTTCTTTTCCTCAATACAATTTCTAGTCTCACGAACTAGCTGCTGCGGAGCTTTTTCAACATATCGTGGATTCATCATTCTCGCATTTAATCCATCAAGTTCACGACCAATCGCTAAAATCTTCGCTTCAAGCTCATCTTTAAACTCAACCACCACTTTTTCTGGCACATCAAGATATAGTTCATGGTTAACAGTAGCAAGACGTAATCCTCGTGGTGCGCCATTCGTCGAAGCAATCGAAGGTACTCTCGAAAGAAACTTTACTAATAGTAAGTTATCATTTACCAAAATATCTTCTCCGACTAATAAACCAAACTTTTTACCCCTATTAAATTTGGAAAGTGCAGTTTCAGTTCCACGAATTTCCGAAATCACCTCTATTAATCTTTCAAAGTTCTCTGCAGAAATCTCGTCATAGCTCATCACCGATGGCCACATCGAATCAATAATCATACCATCCGTCCAAGATAAATTCTGCCAGATCGCCTCTGTTACAAAAGGTGCAAACGGATGAAGCATCGCCAGAATTGACTCCAAAGTCACTTTCAAAAGGGAAACATTCTTATAAATCTTCTGGCTTTCTAGGAACCAGTCTGCATACTTATCCCAAATTAATTCATAAATCGCTTCAACCGCCTCAGAGAACCGATAAGAAGCCATACATTGCTCAAGCACACCATTAGCCCTGTTAATCTCTCGACAAATCCAATCCTCCCCCATATTGTTAGTCGTATACTGATAAACCTCAGGATTAATCGAATCACTACCAGTTTGATGTACAGCAGACTGCGTCTCCTCGCCTAATACAACTGAAACATCCGCCTCAGAATAGCCCTTCGCCTCTTCTTCCGCATCTACAATTCCTTGAATAAAACGTGAGATATTCCATAATTTATTACAGAGATTACGCCCAGACACTACTGAATTCTCTGAAAAAGCCTGGTTCAACCCCGCAGAACGCCCACGCAAAATGCCCAATCGAAAAGCATCTGAACCATACTGCATAATCATATCCATAGGATTAATTACATTACCCTTCGATTTCGACATCTTCTTGCCATGCGCATCCAAGACTAATCCGTGTAAATAGACTTCCTTGAATGGCACTTCGTCTGTCACGTAAAGTCCCACCATAATCATTCTTGCCACCCATGCAAACAGAATATCCGCACCTGTTTCCATCGTGTTGAGTGGGTAAAATTCGCTTCCCACGCCTTCTTCCCAGTTTGTGCAAACAATTGGCCAATGCGAAGAAGAGAACCACGTATCAAAAGTATCTTCATCGCGCACATATTTTACTCCCCCGATCTCAATTTCCGATAAATTTGTCCGTACATCAAAACGCCATTCAGGACCCGCTTCATTTGCATCAACCTTTCTGAACATTGGAATCGCAATCCCCCAAGGAATTTGCCTTGAAATATTCCAGTCCTTCAACCCCTCAAGATAGTTGATCAAAACTTTCAATTTATTTTCTGGATAAAATTTTATTTCATTATTATTTAAGTATTCAATTGCCGTTCTTGCCAACTTAGAAGTGTCCACGAACCACTGTTCCTTCAACATTGGCTCGATCACTGTACCACATTTATAACAATGGGCCACCGAATGCTTAATTTTCTTTTCAGACACTAAAAGCCCCGCCGCATCAAGATCTTTCAATACTTTCTTTCGACATTCAAGAACAGATAACCCCTCATAATCAGGGCCACAAATCGGCAGCATCAATCCATCAGCCCCAATCACCGAAACACGAGGAAGATTATGTCTCTCACCTACCTCAAAGTCATTCACATCGTGTGCTGGTGTAATCTTCACGGCCCCAGTTCCATAATCCATATCCGCATGCTTATCAGCAATTACTGGAATCTCTCGCCTAGTTAATGGCAGGGAAAGATCCTGACCTAAAATTTCTGCATAACGCGCATCAGCTGGATTTACAGCCACCGCCACGTCACCAAACAATGTCTCAGGCCTTGTTGTAGAAACAACAACATATCCCTCTCCACTTGCGACCGGATATTTAATCTCATACAATTTACCTTCCTCGTCCTTATACTCCACCTCAATGTCTGCAAATGCAGTCTGATGCTTAGTACAGTAATTTACAAGCTTCTCACCTCTGTAAATTAAGCCATCTTGCCACATTCTCTCGAAAGTCCGATAGGTCTGCCTCACTACATTCTCATCGAGAGTAAAAGTCAAATCTTTCCAAGAGCAAGAAGCACCCAGCGCACGGAGCTGTAATTCCATCGCACCCCGTTTTTCCTGCACAAAATCCCACACTCGTGCATAAAGCTCATCTCGAGAATACATAAAGCGTGTCTTACCTTGCTTCTCGAGCTCTCTTTCGTAAACTACCCAAGTCTCAAACCCCGCGTGGTCCGCTCCAGGCACATACCAGGTTCTACGTCCACGTAAGCGATAGTATCTCGAAAGTGCATCCTCAGTTGCGACTGTTAGCCCGTGCCCAATATGCAAGTTACCATTTGCATTTGGTGGAGGCATCACAATCGAGTAACGCTTAGACTCTCGCCCCGTTCTCCCACCACGATCTTCTTTTGCCGGCAAGAACTTAGCAGCTGCCTCCCACGCCGCATAGATGTCAGTTTCAAAATCCGCCGGATTATAAGATGGCGAAAACTTCATTATTCCTCTCCTTCCATTAACTTAGCTTGCATTTCTTTCATCTCAGACTCAGTCATCTCAACCACCTGTCCATATTTGTAATCTGGATCAAAAGTCACCAGATGAACATGCGCATGTGGCACATCTGTCCCAATTACTTTCATCAGTGTTCTCGCCCCTAACACTTTTTCCATTCTCTTTGCCAACAGCTTCACCGTCTTCATTACCGCCAAATAATCCTCCATCTCAAGATCGTATAATTTATCAACCTCAACCTTTGGGATCACTAAAGTATGTCCTGGCGTCTCTGGATGAATGTCCAAAAAAGCCAAGGTCTTCTCATCCTCGTAAATTTTATAGCATGGAATTTCACCAGCAATAATCTTAGAAAAAATACTCCCCATAAACTCCCTTTGTTAACTCGTACAACTTAAATTGCACCTTTCTATTATTATAACAGAGAATTACCCGTCCTCTCTCTTTAAAAGAGTCACATTTTATGCTATAATAATCACAATATGTCAAATCATCGTGTTGGGTTATTCTTTTCAAATCTTTTTTCCATCATCATTTCGTTTTTGATTGCCTATCTCTCCCGCTTTGGCTGGGACCCCTCCGATGTTGCCTTCCGCCATCTCAAGGACTCCACCGTCTTCCTCTATCTACTCCTCTCTTTTCTCATCGTTTTCACCTTTTATCGCTATAACCCCATCACTGCAAAACGTGGTATCCTCAGACATTTTAAAGCCGCCTTTCTCACTAATACCTTCATGGCCATCATTTTTTCTACCATCGTCTACACTACCCACATCAGCGACAGTATCCCTCGCCTCTTCTTTGGCACCTTCTTTTCTATCAATTTCGCTATTTCTTTCTCCTGTCTATTCTTAATTCATCTCATCAAACGACAATATCTTGAGCATCACACCAAGAAAACTCTTATTATTACCGATAGTAATTCACTTGAGAAAGCTGTTTACAATATTCAAAAATTAAACTCTGAAGATTGCGAAATTATTGGCGTATCCTCCCTATCAAATAAACAAGAAGGTCGTTTCTATAAAGTAAAAATCCACTCCTTAGAAAAAATTTCCAACACAAAAAGAGCTATGAAAAACCACCAACAGGGAACCAATCCTCTCGCACACATCGAATTAAAAGAGCTCTCCCTCTCAATACTTGACTATGCCAAACGACACCAAGTCGACCTCGTCATCTTCAACGTTAATCACATTGCTAGAAAAAAAATCGAGCACCTTATAGAAGCCTTTAGCGAAATGGGTATCGATTCTCTCATCACCATCGACAGCTTCGCCATCGAAACCCTTGAAACTAAACTAGAAGATTTTGGCACCACCAACGTCATCCGCCTCTCGCCTAGGCTCTTCACCGATGGTGAATTACTTTTAAAACGCCTCATGGATATTGCTGGTGCTCTCGTTGGCTGTTTAATCTGTATCCTATTTGGTATCATCGTCGCACCCCTAATTTTTCTAGAAGATCCTGGACCTATCATCTTTAAGCAAAAACGCGTCGGTCGTAATGGTAAATATTTCTACATTTATAAATTCCGCTCCATGTACCAAGATGCTGAAGCCAAACTCCAGACTCTCAAAGACCAAAATGAAATGCAAGGTTTTATGTTCAAAATGAAAAACGATCCCCGCATTACCAAGGTCGGTAAATTCCTCCGTAAAACTAGCATCGATGAATTACCTCAATTCTTTAATGTCCTTGAAGGCAGCATGTCGCTCATCGGTACTCGTCCCCCAACTGTCAATGAATACCAACAATACTCCGCCCATCACAAACGCCGCATCAGTATTAAGCCTGGCATTACTGGCCTCTGGCAGGTTTCTGGTCGTAGTGAAATTACCGATTTCGAAGAAATCGTCCGTCTTGATTGTTTCTATATCGACCACTGGAGCATTACTAGTGATCTGAAGATCATCCTCAAAACCTTCGCCGCCGTCTTTACTGGCAAGGGTAGTGAATAATATTAAAAACACTCCTAAAATAAAACCTCATAAATTATCTCTAAAATTTCCATAAAAAAATAACCCGAAGTGGGTCATCTTTAATTCCTGGCGGAAGCGAGAGGATTCGAACCTCCGAGACATTGCTGCCCACACGATTTCG
>ERZ773022.2495-NODE-2495-length-11008-cov-3.004108_pt1 | contig 11008 bp, 10 predicted proteins | sample MGYA00580839_ERZ773022 | MGnify/ENA primary metagenome ERZ773022 (study PRJEB29015, sample SAMEA2738020) | human oral metagenome | biome: human oral; feature: human-associated habitat; material: dental | place: China | collected 2044 ... | reverse complement strand
GAATATCGGCAGGAGCTTCTTTGTGATTTCACGGCATCGGCCTCTGATGTGGTGATGCCGATCGACCTCGTGACGGATGCGGCGGCGCGTGAGATGAGTGCGGACGATGTGGCGGGGCAGCCCGTCGTCCTCGGCGTGGATGTGGCGCGTTTTGGCGACGACCGCACGGCGATTTGCGTGCGACAGGGGCTTTTTTTGCGCGAGATGCGGACGTACACGGAGCTGTCGACGATGGACGCGGCGAGCGCGGTGATGGCGTGCTGGACGGAGTTTTCGCCCGATGCGGTGTTTATTGACGCGGGCGCGATGGGAGCAGGTGTCATCGACCGTCTCCGACAGCTCGGCTATGCGCCGACCGAGGTCAATTTTGGCGGTGCGGCGATGGATGCGGAGCGTTACGCCAACATCCGCGCAGAGATGTATTTCAAATGCCGCGATTGGCTAGAGGCGGGCGGTGCGATCGGGCAGGACGCCGACCTCAAGACGGAGCTTTCGGCGGCGGAGTATCGTTTCACGGGCAACGGGCGCATCATCCTTGAGGGCAAGGACAAGATCAAGGAACGCATGGGAAAGAGTCCCGACCTTGCGGATGCACTGGCGCTGACGTTTGCTCATCCCGTGCGGCAGACGGATAACTCTAAGTATCGGCAGGCGCGGCGCATGGGCAGAGCGCCCAAAGCGGGCAGCATGTAAGGAGGCGAGGCTGTGGCAGAGGACAGGTTGACGGTGATGGGTGCGACACAAGGCGCCGCAGACGAGGGCATAAGCCTTGAGACGTTGCCTAAAGAGGCCGTTGAGAAAATCATGACGGCGTATCGCAAGGGGCGTGACGCTGCAGATAGTTACTACAAGAGCAAGGTTGAACCTGCTCTTCTTCGGCGGCTCGACGTGTATCGGGCGGACAAGGAGCACTACCGAAAGAAGTTCCCGCGACTTTCGGAGTTAAATAACTGGGTGTCGCGTGACGTCAAGACGACGCTCGATTGGATTATGCCGTCGCTCTTGGAGGCGTTCACGGGTTCGGACGATCCCGTCGACATCGTGGGAGTCAACGTCAACGACGACGACAATGCACGGAAGATTCAGCAGCTCGTCAGTTATTTCGTGACGCGGCGCAATAATTATTTCCTCTTCATGCACAATCTTTTGCGCGACGGGCTTGAGGTCAATATGGGCTGCGCAAAGATTTACTGGAAGCGCGAGGAGGAGCGCGAGACGAAGGAGGTTTTGGCGGACGCGCAGACGATGCAGATACTCTTGCAGGCGGAGCAGATGGGGCAAGTGGAGATTCAGTCAGCCGTGCCTGTAACACCTGTAGGCGATCTCCTGCATGTGGTGTACGACGAGATTCGGCTCAAGGTCAATCAGCCAATCTTGGAAAACATGAGTCCGTCGGAGCTTCGTTTCACGCATGAGGCGCGGGAGCTGCACGAGGCGAAGTTCGTGGCGCAGCGCAAGGTCGTTTTCGGCGACTATTTGAAGCGCATGGAGGCGCAGGGCGTGTACGCGAACGTGGATGCGGCGATAGCGGAAGCTGCGTCGGGCGAGACGCGGCGTACGCAGTTCGAGATTCGGCACAACGAGAACGTCAACGACGTGACAGGGAAGCTGTCGGACGGCGACAATGCGTCGAAGGAGTTCGAGCTTTACGAAGCGTACCTGCGCGTGGATTACAACAACGACGGGATTTACGAGAATGTCATCGTCCATGCGGTCGGCGATACGCCGCTCAAGATACAGGACAATGTCTATGAGATGCCGCCGTTTTTCGTGTTTTCTCCCGAGCCGGATACATATGCCATCTTTGGTGAAGACTCCATCGCGGACACGTTGGAACAGTTGCAAGACCTCAAGACGGCGCTCATCCGGCAGATGGTGATCGCGGTCGCGAAAAACAATGCGCCGCAGAAGTTTGTCGACGAGTCCAATGTGGATATGGATGCGCTCTATGAGGGCATGGAGTATGTGCCCGTGAAGAACGGCGTAGCGCCGCAGCAGGCGATGTTCCAGCCGCCGCCCATTCAGCTTGACGGCTCGGCGATGAGTCTCGTGCAGTACGCGCAGAACGAGATCGAGAGCCAGTCAGGCTCGACGCGCTACAATCAGGGGCTGGATTCGTCGAGCCTCAACCATACGGCGACGGGCATCGCGGCAATCATGGGGGCGAGCGACAAGAAGGTCAAGCTCATCGCGCGACTTGCGGCAGAGACGGCTTGGATTCCGATGGTGAAGTTCATCATTCTGCTCTGCCAGAAGTTTGTCGATGACGGGCAGATTGTGCGGCTCTCCGACCAAAACATGACGATTCGCCGTGAGGAACTCAGCATCGACTACGATCTCATTGTGAATGTCGGGCGCGGTGCGTCGACGAAGGAGGCGCAGATTCAGTACCTGATGGTGCTTATCAGCCAGCTCTATCCTAAGCTGGAGATGATCGGCGTCGTCAACGCGTCCTCGTGGTACAACATCGCCAAGGAGCTTTTGGAGGCGATGGGCATCCGCTCTACGGAGAAATATCTGCTCGACCCGGCGGGACAGGAGTTCCAGCAAGCGCAACAAGAGGCGCAACAGGCGCAGCAGGAGGCGCAGGCGAAGGAAGAGGCGCTCTTGCAGGCGCAGCTTGCGCTCAAGGAAGCCGATGTCCGCGCCAAGACGATGGCGAAGCTTTCGGCGCGGTTCGACGACCTGCCCATCGACGCGCAGGTGCAGGCCTTGAAGCAGGTGGGCATCGAGACGACGCCCGAGAGCATGAAGGCGAAGATCACGCGCGACAATACGCTCGGCCACGCCTACCAGTTGTGGCGTGAAGGGAGGGACACGGTATGGAGACGGTAAGGAAGATGGAGCTGCAGAGAAGGGCGCGGGACGGCCTTGAGGCGCGTGATTTGCTCGCCGAGAAGTTCGGCGAAGCGTGGCTCAAGGAGGTCGAAACGCAGACGCTCTCAAAGCTCATGGTGGCGAAAGGCGCGGAGGAGCTGACAGAAGTCCAGGCGGACTACAAGGCGGCGAAGCGTTTTTGGCAGAGTCTTGTGTCGGTGGCAAATGCTGGCAAGCAGGCGGACGCCCGCTTGCGTGATTTGCAGAGGGAGGAAAGGACATGAATGGAGAAGATTCAGGAATGATGATGAACGGGGCGCCTGCGAGTGCAGAGACGGGCGCGGATGGTACGGTGCAGACGACTGCGCCTGCGGCGAATGTACCTGCCGCATCTACGGCGAATGTGCAGGCGGGGGCGGCTGATGCTCCGGCAGCGGATGCGCCGCAGACGGAAGTGCCGCCCGAGTTTGCCATAGAGGTTGATCCTATGACAGGGGAGCGCCGAGTCGTGCAGTTTGCACAAGGCGATGCGGCTGCGCCGCCCGATGAGGCCACACAGTCGCCTGCCGAGGATATGCAGAATCCCGCAGCACCGCCCGCCTACACGTCGGACGAGTTCCTGCAGGCGATGACGCTCGGGCAGGTGGACGAGAGCCGCATTCCCGACGCGCTCAAGGCGAATTACATCGCTCTTTGCCAGCAGCGGCAGATCGCCGCCATGCAGGCGCAGCAGCAGGCCGCTATGCAGCAGTCCGCAGCCATGCAGCAGCCGTCGCAGGAGGCGCAGCCCGCGCCGGATATGACTGCGATGTATCGACGTATGCGCGAGGTCGCGGAGGCCAAGGCTCGTGCTGATCTCGGGCTTTCGGCGAGCGACATTGAGGGCGTCGAGTACGGCGAGGACGAAGAGGCGCAGAAGAAGGTCGAGGCGTACCGCGTAGCCGTCGAGATGAATATCCAACAGCTCGCACGCTCCATTGATGAGCACCAGCGGCAGATGGTAGCCGAGCAGCAGGAGAGTCAGCAGGCGATGGCGCAGATTGTGCCGCTCTATCAGCAGTTTGCCGCCACAGAGCCGCATTTTGCAGAGATTGACCAGATGATGATTGGGCATTACAGGCGTATGCCATACGCCGATGCGGTCAAGGTGGAGGCGGCGATGCGTCGTCTTGCACAAGGTACGCCGACGCGTGCGGATGTGCCTGTGCTCAAGGAGTATTACGACAAGACGCGCAAGGCGTTTTACGCCAAGCGTCAGGGCGTGCCGACGACGCCTGTTCCCGCGATGCCGCCCGCAAGGGCGCAGCCGCCCCAGGTGGAAGGCGCAGGCAGAGTGACCGCCGCGCCCGCGAAGGAAGTCGATTGGAGGGCTATGCGCACGATGGATGCAAGGGAAAGAAATGCTTTCATTGCGGCGAACCTCCACTGAATACGAAAGGTGGTAAATCATGGCATTAGTAGTAAAATCCGCGTCGCAGTCCGTAACGTACGAGGCTGTCGGCACGAAGGACGATTTCAGCAAGCTCATCACGAACATCGAGCCCAAAATGACGTTCTTTCTGTCGAATTTTGGGACGGCGCCGGAGGCGAAGAGCCTTAAGTTCAATTGGATGACGGAGGGCTTGAGGCCGCCGCAGGAGAACGCGCATTCTGAAATGACGGACTACGCGACGGATAAGGTCGGATCGCTCGCACAGTGGGACAATCGCTGCCAGCATTTCATCAGCTCGGGCAGGGTGTCCGACGCGCAGAAGCAGCACGCGAAAGAGTATACGCCTGAGGATGAGTTCGCCCGCCAGAAGATCAACGCGTTCAAGCAGCACGCGCGTGACATCGAGTACGCGCTTGTCTTCAACAATTCGCCGCGCGACGAGTCGCCGGGCAATCCCGCGCTCACGGGCGGCGTGCGCTACTTCCTCACGGAGGATGCGGAGGACGTGACGTTCACGGGCAACGTGGGCGCAACTGCGGCGGCGCATCGCATGAATACGGGCGATTTCATCTACTTCAAGGCGAAGCCCGGCACGGGCAACAAGCTGCCGACGGAGCTTTCGGCGAATTTGCCGTACTACATCCGCAAGGACGCCGATCCGAAGAAGTTCACGCTTTTCAACAGCATGAGCGATGCGATCAAGAACGAGAGGCAGATCACGCTCTCTACGCCGGGTCAGGGCGTGCAGATGGTGAGGAACAACGTCTTCACGGCGGGCGATGCGCTCTTCACGGAAGACCACATCAACGACTGCATGGAGATGTGCAGCAAGCGCGGCGGCAATCCGACGCTTGCGGTGATGAGCGGGCGCAGCAAGCGTCGCTTCTCGGCGATCGTCACGGGCGGCGCGGCAAAGCAGCGCAACTCGAAGGATAAGGTGGCCGTGAACATCACGGATGTTTACGAATCCGACTTCGGTACGATTCATGCGCAGGTGCATCCGATGTACGAGGACACGATCATCGACCTTCTGGATATGGCCTATTGGGATCTCAAGTGGTTCGACCGCACGCACGAGGTCGCGGGACTCGCGAAGAAAGGCTCGTATGAAGAGTTCGTCATCGAGTCGTGGGTCGGCCTTCAGGGCACGCAGCCCAAGGCGTCGGGTTCGATCTATGGCATCAAGCGTGCGTAGTAGTGTAAGAAAGAATGAGAATAGAGGCTCGCAAAATGCGGGCCTTTTCTTTTTGGGGAGGAGGACGCTATGTGATACTCAATCAGAAGCTCTATGAGGAGGACGGCAAGACCGTCCTTGAAAATCGCATCGACTGTCAAGCGGCCATCGACATGGCGCGAGACGTGACGGCGAGTGGCGGACGTGGCAAGAACATCGTGCCGCTGGGGTTCATCCCGCCCGAGATGTGGCTGTTCAATCCTTGGCTTATGGAGGCGAGGAAGGCTCAGAAGGGCGGCGACATGGGCGAGTTCACGCGGCTCGTCAAGAAATTCTTCGAGCTACATCCTGCGTTTGCTGTGGGCAAGGAACATCAGAAGCGGTATTGGCAGGGAGGTGTGTCAAGTGCTTGACGCGACACGCATCAAGCAGATGGTGCGATGGAAGGAAAAGGACACGGACGAGGTGCGCTTCTCGGACTACGAGATTTGGGAGGCGATTAACGAGGTCTTGCGCTACGTTGCGAACCGCCTCGTCAACATGCAGAGCGATGTGACGGAGCGTGAGAAGGTTTACGATGACGCGGCAGTTTTTGCCGACGGTGTGCCTTTGCCCGATGATTTTCTCTCTGTCAAAGGCTTGTACCGTCTGTCGGACGGCTATCGGCTGCATGCGGTGTCAGATGAGCATGTGACTGCAGACACGTTTCGGCTTTTCGGCGGCAAACTGTATGCCGAAGAGCCGTTTCGGCTGCAATACTACGGCACACTGGGCGCCGCGAAGGACGGTTGGTTGATAAACCTGCCCGAGAGTTTTACAGATGCTCTCGTCAAACTCACGCGCATGGTGCTAAACAATACGGATGTGGACACGATGACGCAGGCGGTCATGTCGGAGGTCGAGGCGATCGTGCCTCGGAGGAAGTACAACGGTCTGCGGCCGAAGATGCCGTTTTTCATGTGAGGTGAGAAGGATGCAGGTCAAGAAGGCTGTGGCGGATATCAAGGCGGCGGGGCATGACATCTCGGACGAGTACAGCATCGAGGAATGCCTAGGGTTTCTCAATACCGCCATCAACGAGGTATCGAGTTTGCTGATTGCCGCGCGTTCGCCGATGATGGCCGCAGAGATATTGCTGCACGATGGCGAGAGCGTGCCTGAGCGGTACGTCTCTCCTGCGGGGCGCTATCCAATCCGCGTGACAGGGCGGAAGGTGCAGTTCATCGACCGCAGTCTTTCGGAGATTCGTTTCCGCTACTGGCAGACGATGCCGCTCTTGGAAAGTGATGCGGGGGAGATGCCGTTTTCGCATGAGGCGCTCAATGATTATGCGGTCAAGGTCGCTGTCCTGCTTGCACTGAATCGTAATGAATACGACATCTCGCAGGACAAGGTGCTTTACGATGAGCTGCGAGGGCTCATCGCCGGGGCGGTGAGCCTCGATGGCTGAGATTACAAAGCGGATTCTTCATGTGCCCGACTTGCCGCCCTCTGTGGCGGGAGATGGGCGCTACATCATGACCATCCTCAAGCAGTTCCTCGCACTACAAGCGGAGCAGATCAATGCGGCGAACGGTTTCAAGGCCGAGGAGCACAAGGATGGCAAGCTCCTGACGCCGAGGGATTTTCGCCTGACGTTCACGCGCCTCGGCGGTACGCTCGCATGGACGCATGTGCCGTGGCTCAGCAGTCTGGCGTACTACGAGCTGCGTACGGACAAGGGCGAGGGTGCAGCGGGGATATTGGAGCGCACACAGTCAAATACGTCGAGTGCCTTGCCTCTGACGTACGTCGGGCACATCTACCTGTTTGCCGTGGACAAGGATGGCAATCGCAGTGCGCCGTCGGAGCTGCATTATACGAAGCGCCGCCCGGAAAGGCCGCAGGACATTTCTCTGACAAAGACGAACGAGGGCACGCTCATCACATTCTTAGAGATTCCATTGGACTGCATCGGCGCTCACGTTTATGTCAATGAGGAACGTTTCGCCTCGCCCGACAACGTGTTTCTTTACAAGGGACAGGCGGTCATAAAGCAAGTACGCGTCGCCTATTACGACCAGTTTGGCGAGGGCGAAAGCGAGACGCTTTACTGCGTACTGCCCGACGTGGAGAATTTCACGGTCGAGCGAAACGGCGCAAACCTGGATTTCTTCTGGGATGCTGTGCCCGTGCACAACGTGCGGTACGTCGTCGCTGTTGGACAGACTGCAGAGTGGGACAAAGCGCTGCGGCTCTTTGAGACGAAGCTGACGAAGCACCGCTACGTCTATCCAAACGTTGGACGGTACTTCATGCTCGTTAAAGCGGTTGATGAGCATGACAACTACAGCGAAAATGCCGCCTACGTCGTCATGGACACGGCAGCGGACGCTTCGCGCAATGTTATCCTCTCGTTCGACCAAGAGCGAGAGAAGTACCCGGGCGTGAAGATCAATATGTATTACGACGAGCCGGCGGCGGAGCTGCGCTTGGAAAAGGACGCTCTCTTTGGTGAGTACATCGTGCCCGTAGTGCTGCCGCAAGTATATCGTGCACGCAACTGGTACGACTACAAGGTCATTGGTGCGACATCGGACGACATGGCATGGGCGGACGTGGATTTCCCATGGGATGGCGCAGAGGCGGAGAAGCTGACATGGAACGGCGTGATCGGCGGTTTAAAGGGTGCGTCAGTGCGCCATGAGATTGCACGGTATGTGGGATTTCCCGCAAGTGGCGAGGTGTTCGCGCTCGACGGCTCGCTCGCAGGTTCATGCGGGACAATCCCACAGGAAGTACAGCACGCGGGAGATTTTCGTAATGGACGCTGGCACAGGGGGCTGCATATCGACGCTCTGACGCGACTTTCTTACGCTGTGCAGGTCGGTAGAACGTTCGGCTTGAGTTTCAACATGAAGGTCACGGAGCGCGTCGATACGGTGTTCTTATCCTTGGAAGGGGCGGGCAGATGGCTACGCGTTGGCTTTGACGGAGATTCGGAAGAGTTTTACTTGGCAGGAAGCGACGGTGCTGAGGCTCGTGTCGCACTTCGGATGATGGATGTGGATTGGCTGACACTCGCGATTTCCCAAACGGAGAAGTCGCGAGTTCTTTTTCTACATTCATTTGGCTTTATGCAGGCTGTGCATGCCGCTGTTGAGGCGCGTCCTCTCGGTGCGTTTGACAGGCTTTATTGTTACCCGAGATTCTAGGAGGTATTCACATGGAAGAAAAGCAGGAATTGAAGGTTCACGGATCGTTCGTCGGCGTGCTGCGCAAGGAGGACGGCACGGTGACGACGACGCGCAAGGACAACATGATTTTGAATTGCGGCTATGATTTCATCGCCGATGCCATTGGTAAGACAAGCGGTCGCCCGGATACGATGAACAAAATTGTCGTCGGTACGAGTAATAAGAGCGTGGATGCCTCAGAATCGTCTGGACGGTCATCTCCTCACGAAGGAAGCGACGTATCAGCATGTGGAGGGAACAAAAGTGTTCAACATCTCGGCAAAGTTTGAGAAGGGCGAGGCGACGGGAGCGCTCCAAGAGGCATGTGTATGCAATAATGCGGGACTGCTTGACCGAGTGGTTTTCCCTGTCGTCAATAAGGGGGCGAACGACACATACGAGGTGACGTTCACATTCACGATGAGCTGAGGAGGGCGTGAGTGATGGGGGAGATCAAGAGCAGCTTTCATGAGAGTCGCCGCATGACGTGGGCTGAGGCGGACTTCCCCTTTGCGGATGCGCGGGCGGCGAAGCCATGGAAGGATTTTGGTGCAGGGCTGGTCTTCGGCGATGAGATTTCCTCGTCCATCGCCTATCGGCGGAATTTTGAGGAATCTTTGGCGATTACAGACGAGATGGTGGGAGAAGCGAGTTACGCAAGAACACTTTTTGATGGTGTTTCTCTTTTGGACGGTTTCGACTGGCTCGCTCTGCGATTGCTGAGACTTTCGGATTCCTTCAGCGTCTCGGACAGCAAGGTTGGCCGCGCAGATTACATGAAGGAGCACGCCGAAGCGCTTCCTGTCTCTGACGCTTATGGGCAAAAGACGAGCGGAACGCTTGCAGAGACGCTTTCCTTGGAGGAAGAGAGAGCGGCGGGATTTCAGCCGCTGCTCTTGGAGTCGCTACAGCTGACCGACGACTTTTCTTCTCGGTGCATGTTCCAACGTGAGCACGTCGACAGCCTGAGGCTTCAAGAGCGTCGGCAGGCAGCGTTCTTTGCGCGTCGCAGCGAGAGCATGCGCCTCAAGGAGTCTTTCTTGCGTCCCGCAGATATTGTGCTGTCGAATGTCGCTCTGCGAGATGCGCCGTTTGATTTGGCGGGATTCAAGATGCTCGTCGACACAGCTCCGGGGTACGAGCCATTCATGCCGTATAATGTCGGCGAGTACGAGTATCAGAACGCTCTGACGAGACTTCGCGTGGAGGCGGGTGTGTACGGTTCTGAGCCTGTCGTCTATGACGCCGTCATCAATGTGGATATTGAGGACACGGTGGACAGGGGGACGGTTGTAATCACGGACATGGAAAAACCTACGCGTGTGCGGTTCAATAAGCACTACTACACCAAACCCGAGGTTTCCGTAACGCTCCAAGGGGGCAATACATCAGCAGGCGTCGTCACGCCGAACATCGTTGCGATTGACAGGGACGGCACAGGTTTCTACTTCGACGTGGAGCTTGTCAAGAGCGACAAAACGCGGGCGAAGGGGCGTATCACATGGAGCGCCGTCGGCTATTGAGAGGAGGCTTCGCATGCAGGATTACAAGGTCATACCGCAGGAGAGCATCAAGCGTTCAAGGGCGGTCATTGAGAACAATATGGCGACGATCGTCTCGAACTTTTCGGGCACGGCATTTCCGACGACTGGCTTGCAGATCGGCATGAAATGCTATCGCGTGGATTTGGAAAGAACGTACACGCTGAAGAGTATAAGCCCACTCAAGTGGCTGGACGATGCATCTTCGGGGACGTTTACGGCAGAAGCGGATGTTGCAAACAAGGCAATTTCAGACCGTTTCGGACGAAAGCTTGAGGAGACATATGTGTTGGTTTCCACGCGTGGAAAACCGCAGGGAGTGGCGACACTCGATGAGAGCGGAAAAGTGCCTGCTGCGCAAATGAATTTGTCGGATCATCCCAGTGGCTTTGCGGCTCATGATAGTGGCAATAACGGATGGGGCAATCAAAGCGGCAAGACCATCACTTCGTGGCATACACCCCAAGGCGGTGCCATTGATTTCCGCGAGGATGGCGACAAGCTGAATATCAAAATTGATGGATGGTTTTATCAGAATGAAGGCCTTTACAAAGTCGTGGATGAGTCTACGGTCGAAACCATTGTAGATCAGAAAACAAGTACACGAGTCAGTAAATCTGGCGATACGATGACGGGCAATCTAAATTTTGCCGAAAATAACAATACGCATGAATCTATTTTTCCGTCGCATTATTTTCATAATTTGTACGAAAATAATGATACTGTATATATGCACGCATTTCCTTCTCATCCTGCCGTTGCAAGAAAAACATGTTTTCAATTTCGCACAGCAAACGGAACGAGTGGTAGTTGGATAGCGCATGTATTG
>ERZ773022.2494-NODE-2494-length-11010-cov-5.190963_pt1 | contig 11010 bp, 7 predicted proteins | sample MGYA00580839_ERZ773022 | MGnify/ENA primary metagenome ERZ773022 (study PRJEB29015, sample SAMEA2738020) | human oral metagenome | biome: human oral; feature: human-associated habitat; material: dental | place: China | collected 2044 ... | reverse complement strand
CGGGCCGTTCCTTGCATCGGGTCGGGTCGCCGGTCTGCGCATCCCGAGGAAGCGGCGCGCGTCTTCCGTGGGCGAACCGCCGTGGAAAGTCGCGTGAGGGCGGAGTATCCTTGGCGCTCGGTGATCCACTGCTGCTCAAGGAGGCTTCGCGTGCCCACGTATTCGTACCGCTGTACCGCATGCGGAAACGAGTTCGACGTCCGTCAGTCGTTCAGCGACGCTCCGCTGACCGTGTGCGAGAAATGCGGAGGCGCCCTGCGCAAGCTGTTCAACTCCGTGGGCATCGTCTTCAAGGGCTCCGGCTTCTACCACAACGATGCGAAGTCGTCCTCGCAGGGCCTTCACTCCTCCGAGCGCTCGGGCGGCGAGGAAGGCGGGGCCTCCGGCGAATCATCGTCCGAGGCTCCGGCCTCCGGCGACGACGGAGCGGGGCGGTGCACGAGCTCACAAGGCGCGTCGAGCGGTTCCGGGCCGGCTCCGGCTTCCGGATCGGCTCCCAAGGCTGCGCCCTCCCCCGCGCCCGTCGCACCCTGAGCGCCTCGCCTTCCGGGCGTCCCTTTCCGAGGTGCCTTCCCGCACCCGTCTACCGTCCCGTATCCGCGAAGATCCCACTCCGCCGCCGTCAGTCGCCTCCTCCCTCGCTCGGTGCGCCCCGCGTCTGCGAAGGTCCCACGCCTACCGCAGCCCGAAGGGACACACGAGACGTCGGGGCCCGCTACCGTCCCGTCCGCAGGGCCGTCGGCGATGCGCGGGGCCGCGGCTCTGATGTCGGCCACCAGCCACCGCGGTCCACAGGCCGGGTTCGGGGCGCCGCCGTGCACAGAGTCCCGTCGCGGACCGAGGCGGCCGTGGCTTCCCCACTAGCCTGGTCGCATGGATTTCACCCGCATCCGCGCGACTCTGTGGCGTTTCCGCTTCGTTCTCGCGGCCGTCGCCCTCCTCGCCGCGGTCGCTTCGGCCCTCTCCGCGCTCAAGGAGCTGCGGCCCGAGACCGTGGGCGTCGTCGTAGCCGACCGCGACCTTCCCGCGGGAACCAAACTGAGCACCGGCGACGTGCGCGTGGCCGACGTGCCGCGAGCGCTGGCTCCCCGAGGCGTGCTCACATCGCTCGGCGACGTCGACGGGCGGACGCTGACCACGCCGGTCCCCAAGGGGATACCGGTGGCGCCGCAGATGCTCCTGTCGAAGAAGTTCCTGGCTTCCGTCGAGCCCGGTCAGGTCGTCGTGCCCGTCGCCGTGCAAGCCGACGGGACGGAGAGCCTGCTGACGCCCGGCCAGAGGGTCGCCCTCTACGCGCCCAAGGACGAGCACGCCCAGTCGCCGGAGGCCGTCAAGGTCGTCAGCCGGGCGACGATCGTCGGAGTGGGTACGGCGTCCAAAAGCAAGTCATTTTCACGTGATTTATCTAACACCCTGCCGCTTTTCCTTGCGATTCCCGCGGATACCGCTACCCTGGTCATTGGTTATGGCTCGGCTATGCCCATGCGGGTCGTCATCGTTCATTGACCCGGGGCGCTGGTGGCCATTACGTCCCGCAGTTCGAAACGCCGCGGGGAGAACTACGCACACGTTAGGAATATCAATCCATGCTTGACGGTTTTAAGAAATTCATCATGCGCGGCAATGTCATCGATCTGGCCGTCGGCGTCATCATCGGCGCCGCCTTCAAGCCGATCATCGACGCGCTCACTGACAGAATCCTCCTGCGGTTCATCTCCGCCATCTTCGGCAAGCCCAGCTTCAACGAAGTCGGCACATTCCACATCGGGACGACGCCCATCGAGCCGGGCTTTCTCATCACCGCCGTCGTCAACTTCCTCATCGTGGCCGCGGCCCTCTACTTCTGCGTCGTCATGCCGATGAACAGGCTGGCCGAACGCAGGAAGTCCGGCCAGGCCGATCCCGAGGAGGCTCCCTCGGACGAAGTCCTCCTCCTCACGGAGATCAGGGACGCCCTCACCAACGACGGCCAGGGGCGTCTCCGCCAGTAGGGCGTCAGCCGTAACAGTCATGTGGGGCGCGGGGCAGACTCGCGTCCCACTTCCATGTCGGCGCCGCCTGGCTCCAACGCGACCTTCGGTGCGATTCGTCAGCGCCGCCTGGCTTCGGCGTGCGATGCAGCGTCTGGAGTCGTCGGCCGTCCACCCTTGGCGGGCTACCGCGGCAGAGTGCCCTAGAAGCGAGAGCGCTGCGAAAGAAGTGCTAGAGCGACCCGAAATGCGGGGGTCTGTTCTCCAGCAGGCGGCGTTCGCCGGCGTCGCGGGCGACGACGCCGTGCCGTTCCTCGCGCATCGCCGATCGGGTCGCCTTCGGGTCGTCGAGGTGAAGAGCCTCTTCCGGAGAGGAGATCTCGCCGCGGGCCAGGCGCTCGGCGTCGAGGCGGGACAGCCTGACGACCGCCCGTCGTCTGCGCGGCGAAGAGGCCGCGGCACTGGATCGGCCGCTGCCGGATCCTCGGGGATTGGCAGCGGCAAGGGCGTCGCGCTCATGGGGGTCGGCGGGTCCTACGTCGCCGGCGGGGACGCCGAGCTTGCGAGGGTCGGCGGATCTTAGGCGGTCATCGCCGGCGGCGTTGGGCTCACGGGAACCGGCAACGGAGGGATGGCTGGGCTCGCGGGGGTTGCCGGCGGCGACATCGCCGGCTCGCCGACCGCCGTCAGGCCGGCCGGCACCCGGGCCCCTTCGCCCGCTCCCTCTGCCCTCGCCCTTCGCGCTCATGGACGCAGGCCTTTGCCTTTGCCCGCGTTGTCGGGAGAGCTTTCGACCGCCAGCCCCGAACGGGAGATGACGTTCCTGAGTATCGCGTCGATCTGCACGCCTCGGCGGCGGATCGCGAGTTCCTCGCGAATGGCCTTGACGAATTCGTCCTTCCCGCGGACGACGCCGTCGGAGGCTATCCACGCGACGACGTCGTCGAGCTGACCGTCGGTGTATGCAGCCAGGGGAAGCCCGGCTTGGACGTTCGGACGCGGCCCCCGCGGCCTGGGAACTCCCCCGTCGCGCTCGGGGTCCTCGCCAGGCCCCGACGCCTGCGCAGGTCCCTCCGCGGAATCGGTCCCGGGCCCTTCCGCAGACTCGGTCCCCGGCCCCTCTGCAGGTTCCTTCGAGGATCCAGACGATCCCGCCTCCGCTGGGCTCCCTCCCCCTTCTCCGGGCTGTCCTTCTCCGGGCTGCGGCGCGCCGTCCTCCGGAGCGGCTGGGCGCCGTCCAGGCCCGGAGGCCTTCGCCGCCGAGGCTGTCGCCTCAGCGCGATCGCCCCGCGTGGAGGACGGTGAGGAAGAGCCCGGGGGCGTCGAGCCATCCGCAGGCACGGCGCCGGCCGAACCGGCTCCGTCGGCTGGGCCGGAACCACGGGCCACAGCTGCCGCATCGGCCGGGCCAGGACGATCGGCGGAGCCTGCAGCGCCGTCGGGAACCGTTCGCGAAGCCTCGCCGGAGGCCGCCGGCGCAGCGGGGAAACTGGAAGCCGCTGTGTCGCCGGAGGCCGCTGCCCCGGGGAAGGCGGCTGGAACGGCAGCGTCGGCGGGGCGATCCGTCTGCGAGGACATGGTCCAATCCTCCGAGCCGAGCATCGGGACCTGCACGGGAGTCTCCGATTCGGCCTGTCGTGCCGCCTCGAGGGCGGCGATGACCTTCTCCGCCTGGCCGACCGGATCGATGAACAGAGATGTCGAGAATGTCCGGACGACCTTCCACCCGCGCCGTTCCAGGCGTTCGATCCAGTAGCGGTCGCGCCGGCGCAGAGAGGGCTCGCTGACGTAGGCGTCGTCGTCGGCGAGGACGGCGACCCTCCACGTTCCCGGGAGGGAGGGGTGCCCGGCGACGATGGGGATGCGCACTCCGCCGTCGAAGCCGAAGTCCATGGCGGCCTCCCATCCGGCGCTTCGCACGCGCGCCGCGAGATCGCCGAGGAGCGGGCCGACATCGCGTCCCGAGGCGTCCGGGTCGAGCGCGACCTCTCGGCCGGCGGCCCGGTCGATGATCCGCTCCAGCAGCCGCGGCCCGGGTGTGGACAGTCTGTTCGCCCCGATCTCGCCGGGGCCGAGCGCAGTGACGATCGTCAGCTCCTCGCGCGCGGCTTCCACCGCGTCGACGAGGCCGGTCAGCCCGCCCGGCGTGGCCAGGGGGCCGAAGGTGTGCAGCACTCGGCCGTGGACCGTCTTGCCCAGGCCGACCGTCAGAATCACGGAATCGCGCCGCAGCCCGGCCGCCTGGGTGAGGTCCAGGACGGTGAACGGCTCGCGCGAGCCCTCGCCGAGGAAGGCCCCCAGTTGCGGGGAGTCCGCGGCCAGCCGTTTGACGGCGCCGCGGATCTTGGAGGCGTTGGCCGTCGAGACGCTCACGACGGCCAGTGACTGCTCCGGGCGGGTCAGGGCGTGGTCGACTACGGCGTCCACGACGGCGTCGACCTCGGCCTGGGTGCCTTCGATCATCCCGGACTGGGGGTTGGGCACCCCCCGGCCGTTGACGACGATGAGCCGCGGCCTGCGTCCGTGCCTGGCGGAGGGGACCATCTCCAGGACGTCCTCGTAGCCCTGCTCGCGCAGCGTCTGGGCGGCGAGCTCGTCGTACTGGGCGCGGAGGGTCGGAAGCTCGCAGACCGGGAGGGTCTTGGCGAATTCGGTGATGGCCGCGCCGGCGTCCTCGGTCCGCGCCCTGCGGACGTTACCCATGGCCACGATCTGCCGGCCGCGCATGAGCATGGAGACCGTGGGGGCCAGGCGCGCCGAGTCGAGCTCGTCCATGATGACCAGATCGGCCCAGGGCATGGGCGGAACGAACTCGGCGGCGATCATCGACGGGATGACCCACACGGGCCGCGCGACCTGGACGAGTCGCGGGTGGGCGGCGATGACGTCCCGCAGGATCCCGGTCGAGTAGCGTTCGAGCTGCGCGTCCAGGCTCAGCGTGTCCTCGCGGTGCGCCGAGATCGTCTCGCGCATGGTCCTGACCACCGCGCGGTTGACGGGGACCACGAGGGTTCTCGTGTGCGCCTCGTCGAGGCGGCGGACTTCGGCGGCGAGTTCGGACAGGCCCGCCGGCGTCGTGCGGGCGAGGATCGGCGAGCGGCCGACCAGCTGTTCGAAGACCGAGGAGGCGTGGACGAGCTCGAGCTCGGCCTCCACGTCGGATCTGGTCACGCTGCGCTGCGTGAAGTCGTCGAGGACCCCGCCGTAGCCGCGGGCGCGGAACTCGGCGATGAGTTCGTTCGCGCGGGGAAGGCGCGCCATCGTGGTCTCGTCCTCGGCCAGCGCGCGCACCCGTTCGAGCAGCTCCCCGAGGGGCATCGAGGCGAGCCGGGCGCCGGGCAGCACCGATTCGAGGGATTCGAGCTCCCTGTCGGTCTCGGCGGCGTAGTGGCGTATCTGGGACATCCCGTCGGGGAGCTTCGGCCAGCCGCCCTCCGTGCAGTGGCGCCGCCACACCTCGCGTTGGCGTTGGACGGTCTTCAAGTCCGAGTGGAGGTCCGCTGAGGTCGCGCCGGGGCGCATGAGGTCCTTGGCCTGCTTGGTCAGGCGGCGCCTCTCCGACCCCCTCATCTCCTCGCCGTTGAGCTCGCGCCATTCCTTGGACGCCGTGGCGATCACCATGTCCTGGGCGCTGCGCTCGAAGATCTGGGGGAGGAAGATGTCCAAGGAGTAGGAGATGCCGTCGAGCATCCCGATCTGCTCGGCCCAGTCGCCGAGCGTCTCGGCCGGAGTCAGGCCGGTCTCCTCGGCGACCCGCTTGGACTGGGACATGACCGCCGGGAGCAGCTCGGTGGCCAGGCGTTTGGCCCGCGCCAAGGCGGCGTCGCCGTCGGACGTCGAATGGATGGCCGCGCCCTTCCACGGCGAGTCCTCGGCGGGCACGAAGGCCCCCAGATCGGCCGCCTCCTCGAAGAGGGCGCGCACCTGCTCCCGGTTGGCCTCGAGATCCTCCAGGGCGCTCGAATCGAGGCGGACCCGGCTCTTCGGGGCGTTCTGGCGCGCGGTCAGAACGGCCAGGCGCTCCAGCAGCGTGAAGACGGACTCGTCCCACCGGGGATCCACTTCGTGCAGGGAAGCGATGTATTCGGCGAGCTCACCGCGGGCTCTGACCAGGTTGGAGCGCAGTTCCAGGACGTCGGTTTCGTCGGTTTCGCCGGCGCGCAGCCGCATGCCCGTGCGCAGGCGGTAGGCGACGCCCTCCAAATCGGAGAAGTCCAGGAGGAGGTCGCCCAGGCCGAGGCGCCCCATTTCGTCGACGAGCGCCCGGGCGGCCGACGCCCGGCCGGGCACGTAGAGCACGCTCTTGCCGGAGGCCGCGGCGTCCGCGACGATGCTGGCCAGCGTCTCCACGGCCTGCGATCCCGGGGGCGTGTCGACGACGACGGATCGCCCCGACGCGATGGCCTCGACGGCCGCGAGCTCGGCGGTGTCGCGGTCGCCCGCGCCCCGTTCCGCCTCGGGCGCGCGGTCGCGCCGCTCGGGAGCCGGCAGCGGCGCGGCGACCGTGCGCCGGGCCTGCGGGTCCCCCGCGATCGCGGCCATGACGTCGGACTCCTCGATGTAGGGCTTGACCGTCTCCAAATCGGCCAGAAGCACCTGCCCCGGGTGGATGAAGCTGCCCAGAAGGGCGGCGTCGGCGAAGGCGAAGCCCGGCAGGTAGAGCCGCCCGAGCTCGCGCAGCCTGGCCAAAGCCTCGTCTTCGCGAGTGACGTCCGAAGCCAGGGCACGCAGATCGGAGACCTCCTCGGCGTGGATGCCGCGCGCCCGCAGCGCCCGCAGCACGGCGGGGTTCACTTCGCATCGCGCGGTCAGGGTGATGTGGGCGTCGTCGGGTCCGGCGAACTCCAGGCGCGCCGAACGCAGGAGCGCGGCTTCGCGCACGGCTCCGGCAGGCTCGCGTGAGGCGGCCTTCCCCGGCGCGTCGGCACCGGCCTCCTCCCCCGCTCCAGCGGGGGCCTCGCGGCCTCCGTTCGATTCGCCGGCGTCCGGCACGGAGGGAACGTCGGAGGGCTCGTTCCAGGACGCCTGCCCGATGGCGAGAGTCACGGGGGCGTATCCGTACCGCTCGGCGAGGGAGGCGATTCGGCTGCGCAGATCGGCCAGGCGCCCGCGAGCCTCGTGTTGGGCCGTCTCCTCCCTGACTAGGGAGGTCAGCAGGGTGGGCTTGCCCGAGTACAGCTGCGATGCGCCGGTCGGGTGGGGGAAGGAGAGGTCGACGACGGCGGGGTCGTCCGCGTCGATCGGCCGGGATGATTCCTCGGCCACTTTCATGAGCTCGGTATGCCACATGGCATAGGCGAGCGAGAGTTTGGCCCTTCGCGAGACCGAGTCGGAGGAGACGCCGGAGGGTGGCTCGGCCGGAGAGCCCTCCGCCACAGGCTCGGCTGAGGGCGCGGACTCCGGCTCGTCGGTCTCCGCGCGATCTGCGCGGGGATCGTCATCGGTGTGAGCAGCGACATCGGCGCTGGCCGACGATGGCGCTGAAGCCTGCGGCTTCGCGTCTTTCGCTGTTCTGCCGCTTTTGCGGCTTCTCTTGAAGAAAGGACTCACAACTCCACCGTATCCGCCCGGACGGGATTTTTCCCAAACCGCGCCGCACACCCAAGGGGAGACGGCGAAACGGCCCGGCCGTGGGAGACGAGACGCCGGAGGGCCGTCAGGAGGGCAGCTCAGGAGACGTCGACGACCAGCTTCCCGCGAACGTGGCCCTTTCTCAGCTCGGTGTACGCGTCACGCACCGCCTCGGCCTCGAAGGGATACACTCCGGCGATGGAGACCTCGACGGCTCCCTGGGCCACGAGGCCGGCGGCTTGACGGAGATCGTCGGGCCGGGCCCGACGGGAGCCGGTCACCTGGGCCCCCATCGCCGCGGCCTCCCGCGAGGGCACAAGAGTCGCGACGGCCCCCGGCGTCAGCCCGAGCTTCAGCGCCAAGGCGACGTACTCGGCGCCGTGGCAATCGAGCAGCTTGGTGATCGGGGCAGGGGCCGCCGCCTCCACACGCGACTCGACCCCCTCGCCGTATGCGACGGGAATCGCTCCGAGCGATCGGAGGTAGTCCGCATTGCGTTCGCCGGCGATGCCGATAACGGCGGCGCCTCGGCGGACGGCGAGCTGGACCGCGAGCGATCCGACGCCGCCGGACGCCCCACTGACGACGATGACGTCGCCCTCCGAGAGCTCCAGGGTGCGCAGAGCGCCGGAGGCCGCCTGGGCTGCGACGCCGAGCGCGGCCGCCTCGTGGAAGCCGAGGGCGTCGGGTTTGCGGACGGCCCAATCCGCCGGGACGACGAGTGCCTCGGCCAGGGAACCGCTGACCATGCCGACGCCGGGAGCCCCCCTCACGGTTCCGAGGACCGCGTCCCCGACCGCGAAGTCTGCCACGCCCTCGCCCACGGCCTCGACGAGACCCGAGTAGTCACGTCCCACTCCCTGCGGCAGCGTCGAGGCGTCGCCTCCCGTCGCTCCGCTGAATATCTTCCAGTCCACCGGGTTGAGGCCCGCCGCCTTGACGGCCAGACGGATCTCGCCATTCCCGGGAGCCGGCGCGGCGACGTCGGCCATCTCCAGGACCTCCGGGCCGCCGAAGCGCCGGTATTGAATCGCTCGAATCATCAGATCATCCTCCATTTCGCGGCAGGCACCGGAACCGCAGTGCCCGCCATGGCGCAGGCCGATCCGACCGAGATCCCGACGCGGCTCGCGTGCCGATTCGGATCGGAGACGATGGGCAGGCAACGGCCGGGCTGCAGGCCGCCAGCGTCGTGAGCGTCCAGCGGCGCAGCCGGGTCCAGGGGGTGGGCTCGCCGGACAGGGGCCGCCGGGTCGGGGCCGCGGGGATCTTTCTCTCCCACAGGATGCGGCGCACCAGGAAGGCCAGTCGGGACAAGCCTCCCAGGGTCACGGTCACGCACACGAGGACCAGGATGGGCGAGCCGACGGCGTAGGTCCGGTACAGGTTCCACGACGGGTAGAGGACGACTCCGGCCACCAATGCGGTGAGGATGACGACCGCGGCGATGCGGGCGCCGTCGGCGTACCGGCTGGAGCCCAGGGGCGCGCGGTCAGTGGTGGGGATGATCCGCGCGCTGGCCAGGACCATGCGCAGAATGCCGGCGCCCGCCAGGACGGCCAGGAGACGAGGGATCCAGGTGGTGTCATGGCCTTGCCACAACAGGTACGCCACCCCGGCCGCCACAACCACTGCGGCAGCAAGGGCGCCTGTGCCAGCGGAGCGCAGAGGATCCTGCTGCTGGGACGCCACGGCGCGTGTGGTCGGGGCAGGATCCGCGGAGGCTGCGGAGCCCGCCGGCTCTGTGGGCGCGCCAGAGGGGTCGTCCATCACATCTGATGATGCTACGGGCAGCGGCAGGGCTTGTCATTCACCGAGCGAGGCGGGAGGCAGCGGCGCGCCAGCGGGAGGCTCGATGAGCGGGTACTCCTGCGCTGCGACGCCCTGCTCCGTGCGGGCCTGCGAGGGTCCGCTTCCGGAGGACCCGCTTCCAGCCAGCGTGCCAGAGGCTGCCGCGCGCGCGGGCGCTGGGTCCCATCCAGTGTCAACGACCTTCCTCTGGAACACGATGGCTCCCAGGAGAATGACGGCGCTGATCGCCAGGAGGACAACAGCCCCGCCGACGGTGCCGAGTTTCGCCCCATTGCCGATGAGGATTCCGAACCACCCGAAGTCCGTGTCGCCGAACGTCGTGTTCTCCGAGCCGAAGGCCCCCAGGACCTTCAGCAGGAGCGCCGGGAGGAAGGTGACGAGGAGCCCGTTGGTGAAGGCGCCGAGCACCGCTCCACGACGACCGCCGGTGGCGTTGCCGTAGACGCCGGCCGCGCCGCCGGTGAAGAAGTGCGGGACGAGCCCGGGCAGGACGAGGGCCAGGCCGAACGCGGGCCCGAGCACCGTGCCGAGCAGCGCCAGGGCGACGAGTCCGCCCGCGAAGCTGGAGAGGAATCCGATGAGAACCGCGTTCTGGGCGTAGGGGAAGACGATCGGGGCGTCCAGGGCGGGGATCGCGCCGGAGGTCATGATGAAGTCCGCCTCCTTCGCGCGCCCCTTGGCTGAGATCGTGTCCGTCGCCTCCACGGCCAGGTAGGGCCCCCAGCCCCAGCGGTCCAGCACCTGCTCCGCCGTGTTCTTGAGGAACAGGCTCGTGCCGACGCCGTTTCCGCAAACTGTCAGGAGGAGTCCCTTGGAGGCCACGGTCGGCTGCGATCCGGCGCGCGTCCGGCGCCCCTCGCCCGCGGGAGGGCGCTGGGCGGCGACCGATCCGGTGGGCGCGGGGACCGTGGTGCCGGTCCCGGTCCTGGTGCCGGGGCGGGGCTCGGGGGCCCGTAGGGCCTCGAGAACCTCCTGCGGGGACTGGGCGTCGTCCAGCTGTCGGCGACGCTCAGGGTCGGACAGGACGGTGGCGAGGGAGGCCAGCGCGTCGCGATGGGTCTCGTCGTCGCGCGCGGCGAGGGCCATGACGAGGCGTACCGGATCGTTCGACTCGTGGCCGAATGCGACGGGTGAGGCCAGGCGGAGGAAGGACATGCCCGTGCGGGTCACCGAGGCGTCGGGCCGGGCGTGCGCGAGCGCGAACCCCGGGGCGATGACGATGTACGGCCCGTGGGCGTCCACGGTCGCGATCATGGCGTCGGTGTACGCCGGCGCGGTGACGCCGGCCTCCACCAGCAGAGCGCCGGCGGCTCGGACTGCGGCGCGCCAGTCGTCGGCCACAACCCCCAGCGACACGGCGTTGATCGAGATCAGGGACTCGAGATCGGCCATGGGACCCGCCCTTGGTTCCAGACGCCTCATCAACGTACGTGGAGGCATTCTTCCACATATCAGTTGGCTCAGTGGGAACCCCTCGGTCCTGATCGGCTCTCCGCGACCGCCCCTGGCCAGCGTGAGCATCGACCCCGTCAGCGGGGGCCCTGGGCGACGCGGAACCTGACGTCGTCCAGCTGCGCACGACGTCGGCGTCGGTCCACGCAGCGGCCTGGAGCGGGACGTAGCGCGGGTCCGTCCGGCCCGCTGGGCTCGCCGGTGG
>ERZ773022.2492-NODE-2492-length-11015-cov-8.263777_pt1 | contig 11015 bp, 7 predicted proteins | sample MGYA00580839_ERZ773022 | MGnify/ENA primary metagenome ERZ773022 (study PRJEB29015, sample SAMEA2738020) | human oral metagenome | biome: human oral; feature: human-associated habitat; material: dental | place: China | collected 2044 ... | reverse complement strand
CGCCAAGATCTTCGCCCAGGAGGGCCGCGGCCTGTACGACGTGCGCCACGCCGCCATCGGCCACCTCCAGCAGGGCGGCGACCCGTCGGCCTTCGACCGCATCATGGCCACCAAGCTCGTGGCCCACGCCCTGGGCCTGCTGGCCGACCAGCTGGAGGCGGGCACCCACCACTCCAGCTACGTGGGGCTCACGGGCGGGAGGATCACCCACCACCGCCTGGAGCACATGAACGACGAGCTGGACCTGGACTCGCGCCGCCCCCTGCACCAGTGGTGGATGGGCCTGCGCGAGGCCATCGCCCTGGTCAGTCAGGACACCGGCGTCATCCCGCTGGAGGACATTCCCGACTTCGGCGCGTCGGTGGACGCCGCGGCCTCGGACTCGGAGTGAGGCGACATCGCCTTCAGCGCTTGCTACGCCTCTTTCCCCTTCACTCCGCTCCTTTTCCTCGTACAGGAAGGGTGGAAGAGGCGTAGCGAACAGCAGAGCCCGTCTGCCATTCAGCGCCGGTCCGGCGCGGTGGTCTCGTTATCGGTCAGGGCGCGGGCGAACTGGGCGGCGTGGAGGCGCGCGTAGGCGCCGCCGCGCTCCAGCAGCTCGTCGTGGCCGCCCTGCTCGACGATGTCGCCGTGCTCCATGACCAGGATCGTGTCCGCGTCGCGGATGGTGGACAGGCGGTGGGCGATGACGAAGCTCGTGCGCCCGTAGCGCAGCGCCGCCATGGCCTGCTGCACCAGCAGCTCGGTGCGGGTGTCCACCGAGCTGGTGGCCTCGTCGAGGATGAGCACGTCCGGGTCGGCGATGAAGGCCCGGGCGATGGTGAGCAGCTGGCGCTCGCCGGCCGAGATATTGGCGGCGTCCTCGTCCAGGACCGTCTCGTAGCCCTCGGGCAGGGCCCGCACCCAGTCCATGGCGCCAATGGCCTCCAGGGCGCCGGTGACCGTGGCCGCGTCGGCCTGGGGGCGGGCCAGGCGCACGTTGTCCGCCACGGAGCCGGCAAAGACGTGGTGCTCCTGGGTGATGAGGGCCACGTTGCGACGCAGCTCGACCTCGGACAGGTCGGTCAGGCTCACCCCGCCCACGCTCACCCTCCCACGGGTCGGCGGGTTGATGCCGGCGAGCATGCGTCCCAGGGTGGACTTCCCGCTCCCGGAGGGGCCGACGACGGCGAGCCGCTCCCCGGGCACGAGGTCCAGGCTCACGTCGTGGAGGACCTCGTGGCCCTCCCGGTAGGAGAAGCACACGCCCTCCAGGCGCACCTGCGTGCCCTGGGGCACCTGACCGGTGGGGACCCGGTCCGGTGCCACCTCCTCCACCCCCAGGATGCGTGACAGGGAGGCCTGGGCCACCTGGACCAGGTCGATCCAGAACATGAGCTGGCCGATCGGCTTGCGCAGCTCCATGGCGTAGAGGGCCACCGTGGTGATGGCGCCCAGGCCCACCACGCCCCGGGAGGCCAGGAAGGCGCCCCACAGGAGGATGACCACCACCGGGGCGCGCCACGCCACGTCCAGGACCAGGTACAGCCGACGACGCAGCCAGACCCCCAGGTGCTCCAGGGACCACGCCTCGGCCACGGCCCTCTGCACGGCCTCCTGACGGCGCTGGCCCAGGGCCAGGGCGTCCACGGTCCGGGCGTGCTCGACGGTCTCGGTCACCGTGCCGTTGATACGGGCCGTCGCGGCGGAGCCCGCCCGGTAGGTGGGGGTGGCCACGGGCAGGTACCAGCGCATCATCCCCCACACCGGTGGCGCCACCACGAGCAGCCCCAGGGCCAGGAGGGGGCTGGAGACGGTGGCCGCCACGATGGTGAGCACGATGGTGACCACGCAGACCAGGATCTGCGGCACGCCGGTGCGCACCAGGAACTCGATACGGGAGATGTCCGTGGTGGTGCGACCCACCAGGTCCCCGGTGCCCGCGGACTCCACGGCGCTCAGGGGCAGGTGGACGACGCGGGTCATCATGCGCTCGCGCAGATCGGCGAAGACCGATTCCCCGAGTGTGCGGGCGTACATCTGGGCGAATCGATTGATGGCGGCGCCCGCGATGGTGACGGCCACGATGACGGCGACGACCCCGTCGACGTAGCCGACGGTGCCGGTGCCCTCCGACACCCGAGTGACCAGGCGGCCCAGCAGTTGCGGAGCGACGAGGGTCGCCAGGACCGCGGCCACCTGGAGGACGAGCACCCATGCGAAGCGCCGCCGGTAGGAGGTCATGATCCCGAAGGTCTTGCGCATGGCGACCCTGCCGGGCGCGACGGGAAGAGCCATCAGCGGTCCGCCCCCTCCCGGTCCCGCCGGAGGGCCGTCGGGTCTTCGACGGCGTCCGTCGCGGGCCCGACCGTCCCGTCGTCCCCGCAGGCCCGAGCCACGATGGCCTGGTAGGCCAGCGCGACCACCTCCCGGCGATGGGCGCGGGCGAGGAGCTCGCGGTGGGTTGAGCGCACGCGCTCGCGGCCATCGTCGTCCAGCAGGACGACTTCGTCGCAGGCCTCCAGGACCAGTGGCGACTCGGTGGCGACGATCGTCGTGCGCCCGCGGCGCGCGCGTCTGAGACGGCGGGCCACGCGCGACTCGGTGTGCGAATCCAGGGCGCTGGTGGGCGCGACGAGCACGAGGGCGGGCGCCTGGGTGAGCAGGGCGCGGGCCAGGGCGACGCGCTGACGCTGGCCCCCGGACAGGGAGCGCCCCTTCTCGGTGATCATGCCGGCCAGCCCCCGGTCCAGGGAGGTCAGGACGTCGTGGGCGTCGGCGACCTCCAGGGCGGCGATCAGTCGGTCGTCTCCGGGCAGCTCCTCGACGGCCCGGCGCACGTCCTGGTCGACGGCGTCGACGCCCGCCCGCTCGGCCTCCGCCGCTACGAGCTCCTCGACGCCGACGTTCTCGGGGGCGCGGGCGCTGCGCACGTCGAGAGCCGAGCGCAGTGTGCCGGTGAACAGCTCGGCCCTCGCCCCGCAGACCACGACGGAGGCGCGCACGTCGCTCAGCGGCATGCCGGTCAGGGACCGGCCCGCGAGGGTGACCTCGGGCGCGTCGTCGCGCAGGCGCCCGAGCCGGGCGGCCAGGGCGGCGGAGACATCGGGGTCGGAGGCGACGACGGCGGTTAGGCGGCCGGGCGCGAAGCGCACCCCGGAGGCGATGTCGATGATCTCGCCGCGGATCGCCGTGCCGTCGGCCGGATTCAGGGCCAGGCGCTCGTCGACGGTGCCCGAGGCCGGGACGACGTCGAGCAGCCGGCCCAGGCGGCGCAGCCCGATCACCGCGCGCGCGTAGTCCTGCACCGAGCTGGAGAAGACCATGAGCGGCCACGACAGGTAGGCCGTGTAGCCGTAGAAGGTCACGAGGTCGCCGGCGCTAATGGCTCCGGTGATCGCCAGGCGGGCGGCGGCCCACACGACCACGGCGACGAACAGCCCGGGCAGCAGTACCTGCAGACTCATGAGCACCGACTGGGTGCCGGCTACCTCGACCCCGCGCCGGCGCAGTTCCTGGGAGGCCTCGCGGTAGCGGCGGGCGAAGACGTCCTCGCCGCCGATGCCGCGCAGGATGCGCAGGCCCGCAACCGTGTCCGTGGTGATGGTGGTCACCTCCGACTGGGCCTCCCGTTGGACGGCCTGGCGCCGCTGCAGCGGCCTGATGACCAGGGTGACGATCCAGGCGACCAGCGGCATGCCGACCAGCACGATGAGACCCAGGCGCGCCGAGACCGAGACCATGAGCACCGCCACGACCCCGAAGGACACGACGGCGCCGGCCATCGGGGCGAGGCGCTCGAAGAAGTTGCCGACGTACTGGGCGTCCGAGGCCACCACGGAGGCGACCTCGCCGGTGGAGACCTGGCGGGACAGATCGGCGCCCGTGATGGAGACCTGGCGGCCCGCCATCCGGGCGACGTCGAAGGTGGTGCGCATCCACGCGCAGAGCCCGAAGTAGGACTGGGCGGTGTCCCCGACGGCGTAAATGACGAACAGGCCGAGCAGGCTCAGGCAGATCGTCCACACGCGCGCATTGAGCCCGTTCTCGATACCGGAATCCAGAGCCGCGCCCAGGAAGGCGGGCGCGACCGCCTGAATGGTGTTGGCCACGACTGAGGCCAGACCGGCCACGGCGAGCGGACCGGCGGCTCGGCGCGTGAACCAGCCCAGCAGTGAGCGGGTGCGCGTCGACGGCGGTCGGGGCAGGGGAGCGTCGGGGGCCGGCAGGAGCCGCTCGACCACTCGGGAGAAGGACATCGGCATGATGCAGTGAGGCTATCGGAGCGCGCCGGGGCGCGACAGGACGCGCTCGCCGAGCGCGAGGTGAGAAGAACCGCGGAGGGAATTGGGAATACGGGGCTGTAGTTCTCGGCATGACCGGGCTATGGGGAGAACACGCCGTTGGTCGGCCCGAAGAACGCCGGGCTCGTCGGACCGCCGAAACAGCTCAGTACTCCGAGCGACGATCACCGCCGTATTTCCAGGGCTCGGCGTCCCCGAGGGCGTCGGCGTCATCCCGGTCGTCCCGGTCATCCTCCCAATCGTTGTTCGAGCGTCTGGGACGCGTCGGAGCCCGAGTCGTTCATATTCGCGTTCACGGCGGTCCTCCGCACGCGGGGCTGAGCTCGTGGCCGGTCCCGGCCCGGGCCCGTCCGCCGCGCGGATCGACAACCCGCCGGGCAGCGGATCACTGGTAGATGTCCAGCATCGGGATGCGGCGGGAGACGACGTAGCGCGCGTAGGCCTTGGCCCGGGCCTCCAGATCGGGTTTCGTGATCGAGGCCGCGCCCGGGGTCACGAAGGGCTCCAGGTACAGCATGCCGACGAGGCTGCTCATGGCCTGGAAGGGGCGCAGCAGATCGGTGACCCGGTAGCCGGACACGGACTCGTCGCGGCCGGGTCTGCGGCCCAGGAGAAGATCCGTCATGGAGCGCCGGCCGGCGGAGATCCGGGTGTAGTGCGCCGCCGGGGCCCCCGGGGAGACCGCTATGAGCAGTTCTTTGCCGTGCAGGGCGTCGCCGTTGGTCCCGTAGGCCCAGCCGTAGGTGAGGATGTCGTCCTCCCACTTCTTGAGCAGGGGCGGGCAGGAGTACCAGTACATGGGGAACTGGAGGACGATCCGGTCGCTCGCCTCGAGAATGTCCTGCTCGGCGTTCACGTCGATCTCGAAGTCGGGATACAGGCCGTAAAGGTCGCGGATCTGCACGCCCTCCTGCCCTTCGGCCGCCTGAGCGAGCCGGAGGTTCACAGTTGACTGGTCGAGATTCGGATGGAAAAGAAAAATCGAGGTTCGTGTCACGGGTACTCCTAGGGACCTGAGCAGAGGCCGAGGCGATCACAGCGACTGTGAAACTCAGCCCTCCCGATCGCCTACGCATAAAAGCATGGTATACGGACGGCGCGCCAGGGGCCGAGGGGTCTACTCCGCGGCGACGGCCTCCAGCACGGGCAGGCGCGTGGCTCGCAGCGCCGGCCACAGGGCGGCGACGATCCCCATCGCGCACGCGGCCAGGAGGATGTACAGGAGCCTGCCCCATGGGATGACGAGCATGGTCACGCCCTGATCCGTCAGGATCGAGCGCAGCACGACGGCCAGTGCGATGCCCGTGGCCCCGCCCAGCACGGCTCCGTACACGGCGGTGAGAATGGACTCGCATATGACCTGTCCCACCAGCTGCGCGCGTCCGAGCCCGACGGCTCGCATGAGGCCGATCTCCCGCGTGCGCTCGGCGACCGAGAGTACGAGGGTGTTGAGGACGCCGAGCACGGCGATGACGATCGACAGGGCGAGCAGGACGTACAGGACGGTGAGCATGTCGTTGGTCCTCTGCCCGACGATCTCGGACAGTTCGTGGGGGTCGACGACCGTGAAGGTGTAGGTGGGTGCGATGATCTGCTCGATCTGCGACTGAAGATGCTCGGCATCGGCATCCGGCCTGGTGGTGATGAACAGGGCCAGCGGTTCGGTCAGCAGAGCGTTCGGATCCGCTGAGGAGCGAGTGCTGGCACTGGTCCATGAGCCCACCGCCTTGGCGAGTTCGGGGGAGGCGAGGAACTTGCCGGTGATTCCCGCGTTGTCCTCCACCAGGGCCGAGACCGTCGCATTGACGCTGCGACTGGGGCCGGAGATCTCGACCCGGTCGCCGACCTTCAAACCCGTCGAGGCGAAAGCGGCCACGTGCGAGGCGTCGAGGGACTCCACCGAGCCGTCGACGATACCCGGGTCGTAGAACTCCAGATAGTGCTTGGGATCGACGACGGCCAGGTACTCGGTGATCTGCGACCCGTCGGGTTCGGTCAGGGTGTTCAGGCTGGCGGAGACCGCCGTCGTCGACTCCACGTCCTCCAGATCCGAGATCTGCCGGACCATATCGGCCGGCAGAGGGTGCAGTTCATTGGAGGTGTCCGTCTGGCGCACCACGAGGTCGGCATACATCGACTCGTGCACGGATTCGTGGATGGATTCGTGCATCGAGTAGGCGACGGTGGTTCCCGCGCTCACCAGCGCCATTCCGATCACGAGCGCCGCTGCGGTGGCGGAGGTGCGCCTGGAGAAAGCGTTGAGGCTGCGCACCGCCAGGTAGCCGCCGGGGCGGATGAGTCGCAGGGGCAGGCCGAGCAGCGTCATGACCGGTCGAGCGATCACGGGCGAGGCGACGACCAGCCCGAGGACGATCGCGCCCGCGCCCGCGCCGAACACTGTGGCACGATCACCCAGGTCCTCATTGCCCATGAGCCGGGCGGCGACCACGGCCGCTGTCCCCAGGACGATGAGCACGATGCTGGCGTAGCCGTAAGCTCGCGACGAGCCCTCCCTCGCCCCCGAGCTGTCGCGCATGGCCTCGACGGGGGCTGTGAACGCGGCCCTGCGCGCGGGCAGCAGCGCCCCCGCGAAGGTGAGCGCCACTCCGATGCACAGTGAGATGAGCAGCGCCGTCACGGGGACGATGACCGCGTCGGCGGACAGGGCCAGACCCTCGTGGCGCAGAAGCACGACGATCCCGTTGGCCAGCAGCATGCCCAGACTGATCCCCAGGATCGAGCCGATCAGGCCGATGACGGCGGCTTGCGCTAGAATTACGCCCAGGATCGAGGACGGCGCGACACCGATGGCGCGCAGGAGTGCGAACTCGTTCTGCCTCTGGCGTACGTTCATGGCGAAGGTGTTCATGATGATGAAGGCGCCCATGCACATGGCCAGGATGACGAAGACGAGGATGAAGGCCTGAATGTAGCCCAGGAAGGTGTCTCGCGCCGTGTTCTGCTCGTCGGCGGCCTGCTCCCGGGTCAGGACGCGCTCGCCCGCGGGCAGCAGGGAGGAGATCCGGCTGGTCACTGACTGGGCCGAGGCGCCGTCCGCTAAGTAGATAGCGATGGAGGACACCCTGCCGTCGCTCGCCGCAGCTTCCATGATCCATTGCGGATCCAGTCCCACGTAGGCGGAGCCGGGCGTTTCGGAGTCGTAGAAGAATTCGCCGACGACGGTGACGTCGCTCGCCGTGCCGTTGATCACCAGTCGCGTGCTGTCGCCGATCTCCAGGCCCGAGTTGCTCATGGTGTGGGAGTCGAGCGCGATCTGGTCCCGGCCGGTGGGCCGGGAGCCGGCCACCATCGTCTGCCCGCGGTCGTAGAGCGGCACCGCCGTCGTCGTGGTCGCCGCCAGGTCCACCGGCCGCCCGTCGGTGCCCAGCAGGGTGACCGTCGTCGTGGTGTACGGGTAGGCTGCGGCGACGCCGTCCATGCGCGAGACCGCGTTCGCCAGGAAGGAGTCGACCGGCTGGGTGACCACGCCGTCGCGCCCCACCGTGCCCGGAACGACCTGGCCCGAGATGTAGAGGTCCGCCTTGAGAGTGGCCGCCGTCCCCGACGACAGCGCCTCGGTGAGGGTGCCGCCCAGCGCGAGCGTTCCGGACAGGAAGGTCACGGCCAGGGCCACGGCCAGGGTGGTGAACAGGAACTGGCCGGCGTGGGTGCGAGCCGAGCGCCATGCGAGGCGTCTCATCGACCGACCCCCCACGGAGTGTTGCCGCCGGGCGGACGCGTGCCCCGCTCGGTCCGACGGGTGTCCGCGCTCGTGCCCACGCCCGCACCGACGGCCGGCGGCGGCGGAGTCGTCGGGGGCTGGGGGCGGGGCTGGGCCCACCCCTCCTGGATGTCGCGGCGCTCGTCCACTCCGACGGCGATCTGGGCGCCGCTGGTGGAGCGGAGTTCGGCCAGCGCGTCCAGGATGCGCAGGCGATCGGGCTGGTGCATCTCGGCGACGAGATGGCCGTCGCGCAGGAAGAGCACGGTGTCCGCCCAGGCGGCGGCATCCGGCTCATGGGTCACCATGACCACGCTCTGGCGGAGCCGGTCCACGCTGGTGCGCAGCACCTCCAGGACCTGGTCCGTGGAGTGGGAATCGAGGTTCCCGGTGGGCTCGTCCGCGAAGATGACCGCGGGGCCGCCGATGAGCGCCCGGGCGCACGCCACGCGCTGGATTTGACCGCCCGACAGTTCGGCGGGGCGGTGGCCGAGCCTGCCGGTCAGGCCCACGTACTGCGCGATGCGATCGAGCTGCTCGGGGTTGACCGGCCGGTGGGCGATGGTCAGCGGCAGGGTGATGTTCTCCTCGGCCGTGAGCGAGGGGACGAGGTTGAAGGTCTGGAAGACGAAGCCGATGCGCTCGCGGCGCAGCCTGGTCAGGCGCCGCGAGCTCATCGACGTGATCTCCTCGCCGTCGAGCACGATGGTCCCGGAGGTGGCGGACTCCAGACCCGTCAGGCAGTGCAGGAGGGTGGACTTGCCCGAGCCGGATGGGCCCATGATCGCGGTGAACTGATTGCGGGCGATGCTCACGTCGACGGCGTCCAGGGCGGTCACGGAACCCTCCCCGCGCCCGTAGACCTTGGTCAGAGTGCGGGCCGTGACGACCGGGTCGTCCACCGGGGCGTGCACGGTCAGGCCGGCTGCAGGACGGGCGCGCCGCGTCCGCGCCTGCTCCGCGTCGGCGGGCGTGCTGAGGTGGCGGGCGTTGGGTTCGTTCTGATCCGGTAGGTGCTTGCCCATGGTGACGAGCCTATCGGTTGCGTTCGATGTGATCGCGAACCGGTGGCGGGTGCCACTGGCGGGCGTCGCCGTCCCGCCCGCGTCCGGGGCTCTTATCGGGAGGCGGTCTTGAGGTCGAGCACGCGGGCCGCCGACTGGTCGATTCGATCCGCGAAGGCGGGGTCGTCGCGCGCCTGGTCGACGAGCGCTCGCACCATGTCGATGGCCGTGCTCGGATCGCCCGAGGCCAGGACGATGTCGCAGCCGGCCCGCACCGCTCGGACCGCACGCTGGCCGGGGTCCCACTCCTGCACCTGCGCCGCGGCCGAGACGTCGTCGGTGATGACCACCCCGGTGAAGCCGAGCTCGCCGCGGAGCATGTCGGTGACGACGGCGGGGGAGAAAACCGCGGGTGAGGAGTCGTCGATGAGCGGGTACACCGCCGAGGACACCATGACGACCCGGGCGCCGCCGCCGATCGCGTCGGCGAAGACGGAGACCGCCGCGTCCCCGGAGGGCGCAGTGGTCCCGTCGGTGACGTCGGAGGCCGTGTCCGTGTTCGCTCCCACCCGGCCCAGGCCGGGGAAGTGCTTGTAGACGGCGATGACGCCGGCCTCCTCCATCCCCTGGGCGAAAGCGGTGGCGTGGTCGAGCACGGTGGCGGGGTCGTTGCCGTACTCCCGCTCCCATGCCCCGATCGGAGCGTTGGCCGAGGGATCGGGGATGTCGACCAGATCGGCCACGGGCGCCAGGTTCATCGTCACCCCGACGTCGGCCAGCTCCTGACCCCACGTCAGGGCGCGGGCGCGGAGGTCCTGGGCGGGCATGGCCGCCTGCTCGAGCGCGGAGGGGATGGTGGACAGGCCGCTGCCCTGGAGGACCTGGACCTGGCCGCCCTCCTGGTCGGTGGCCACGAGCAGCGGGGTGCCGTGGGTGGTGTCGGGGCCGACCAGAGCGGTCATGGCGTCCACGACGCCGCGGATCGCCTCGGCCCCGGCGTGGGTCTGGCCGGCGATGAAGACATTGCCGACGTGGTGGGTGGATACGGCGTCGATGGAGGCCAGTCGGGGGCCCGCGGTCTCGACGCCGACCATGATGAGCTGACCGGCCCTCTCCTCCGGGCTCCAGCCCTCCAGCGGGTCCGTGTCCGCCGGGGCGGTGGAGGCGGCCGCGGAGGCGGAGACGTCGTCCGGGTCCGTTCGGGTCCGATCGGCCGTAGCCTGTTCCGTGGCGGGCCCCGACTCCCCCCGGGCGCACCGGGTCAGGGCGGTGGCCGCGAGCAGACCGGCGAGGACCACGGGGCGCCGGCCCGTCCCCCGGCGCGGGGCGAGGCTCGGCGCGTCCGGGCTGGAGAGGTCGTCCATGGCGGGCAGCCTATACACGACGTCGGAGGGGCGGGCTCGTGGCCGCGGTGTCGGCCGGAGGGTCGCCGGGTCGTTCACTGCCAGCCGAGCTCGTGAAGGCGGTCGTCGTCGATGCCGAAGTGGTGGGCGACCTCGTGGAGGACGGTCACCCCGATCTCGTCGACCAGTTCCCCGCGGTCGCGGCACCAGCGCTCCAGCGGACCCTTGAAGATGAGGATCCGATCGGGCAGGACCATCGACCAGTTCTCGTCCCGCTCGGTGAGGGGAACGCCGTCGTACAGCCCCAGTAGAGTCGGCAGCCCGTCCTCGTCGTAGTCGGCTTCGGCGAGGAGCTCGGGCTCGGGCTCGTCGCGGATGAGGATGGCGACGTTGTCCATCCGGTTGGCGAGGTCGTCGGGAATCGCGTCCAGGCCGTCGTCGACGGCGGCCTCGAACTCCTCTTCGGACAGGTGCACCGGGCTCATGGGATGAGCCTGCCACATCGGACGGGCTGCGGTGAGCAGGGTCACGTCGAGGGGATTTGCGCGGGAGGAGACCCGCCCTTTACTGTTCTACCCGGTTCGAGGCGCGACGACGCCAAGGGCACCAGGCCCCCATCGTCTAGCGGCCTAGGACCCCGCCCTTTCACGGCGGTAGCACGGGT
>ERZ773022.2491-NODE-2491-length-11016-cov-16.640179_pt1 | contig 11016 bp, 5 predicted proteins | sample MGYA00580839_ERZ773022 | MGnify/ENA primary metagenome ERZ773022 (study PRJEB29015, sample SAMEA2738020) | human oral metagenome | biome: human oral; feature: human-associated habitat; material: dental | place: China | collected 2044 ... | reverse complement strand
CGTGTGGGACATCATCGAGAAGGGCCGCATCGGCGAGACCTACCTCATCGGCGCCAACGGCGAGAAGAACAACAAGGAGGTCGTCGAACTGATCCTGGAGCTCATGGGCCGCGACCCGCACGACTACGACCACGTGGCCGACCGCCCCGGCCACGACATGCGCTACGCCATCGACAACTCCAAGCTCGTCACCGAGCTCGGCTGGGAGCCGAAGTACACCGATTTCCGCTCCGGCCTGCAGGCGACCATCGACTGGTACCGCGACAACGAGGCCTGGTGGCGACCGCTCAAGGCCGGGGTCGAGGCCGGCTACGCCGCCCGGGGGCAGTGAACCGGGCGCCGGTCACTTCTCGCACGCGGTGATCCTGTAGACAGTCGCCGTGTCCAGGGTGGCGATCGGGATGAAACCGGTCGAGGTATCAACGTCGAGGTAACCCGGGTAGTTCTCGCCGATCTCGTCCGAGCTGGCCGTCGAATCGTCGTAGAACAGCGGTGTACCCCCCTCCTGGCGGATGATCGCGCACACCTCGGGATCCGTGTGCAAATCGCGGAAGTGCCACGCCAGGTAATCCTGCCGCGGATCGGACGGGCTCCCCACGGAGCCGTGAACGCTCCTTCCGCCGGTCAGCACCCCGACCAGCCCCGCACCGGTCTGCGGCGCCCCGTAGACGACGGCGTCGTCGAACACGAAGCGGTCGGTCGTCTCCATATCGCGGCGCTCACCGTCACCGAGCCACGCCGGGTGCACAAGGAAGGCGGAATCGTAGCCGCGCTGCACCCACATGCGGTTGGACGGCACTTGGCTCAGCGTGATGACGAGGCTGATTACGGCGAGCGCCGCGCTCGCGGGAACTCCTGCCCGATGCCGTGAGGCCCAGTCGATGGCGGACTGCGTCCCGAGGCCGGCCAGGGCTCCGACGAGCAGAGCCATGAGGGCGAGGTAGCGGTTGTAGTCCCCCCACCACGCGCCTGTCACGGCCGCGAGGGGCGCCACCGCCGATTGGGCGAGTACTATCAGGGCCGCGCAGACCGACCAGGCCAGAACCAACAGTCTCCTGCTGCGTTCCCGCCCCAGCGCGATCAGACCCAGACCGGCCAGGAGGAGGAACCACGCGTAGTCCCAGGCGCGCCCCTCCCTCGGTGTGAGGAACAGGGCCAGTTCGACGCGCTGAAGCAAGGTGCGGGGCTCTCGCGGAAAGGCCGCCATGCGTTGGAGCTGTGCATTCGCCATCATGAGCGCCAGTATCAGAAGACCCGCCGCCCCGACGAGCACTCTGGACCGCAGCGCGGGCTTCGCGATCTCCGCCGACCCGGACTCACTACGAGCGATCAGCCGACCGGTGAGGGCCATGACGCAGGCGAGCACGATGAGAACCTGGCCTCCCCCGGGGTGTGCGCATCCGGCTCCGAGGCTGAGACACGCGACCAGGACGAGACGTCCGCGGAGGCCGTAGGTCCGAAAGGCCTTCTCCATCGCAGCCAGGGCCCCCGGCAGAAGGGCGATGGCCAGGCCCGTGGGCGTCTGCCCGTTGAAGAACAGGAGGAAGGGCGTCCACATCGTCGAGGCGCAGGCTGCGCCTGCGACGAGGCAGGCCATCGTCCGGCCGTCGTAGGCCCTGACGAGGACCACGACTTCCACGATTGTCAGACAGATCCCGACGCCCACCAAAGTCGCGTTGAAAGCTGTGGGAACATCCGTCACCCCCGTCAGGAGCACCGCGACGGCATGGAAGACCGACGGGTAGAAGGAACCTCCACTGATCGCAGCCGAAGCGCCCAGGCTGGAGGCCCAACCTGTTGAGCGCATGAGCTCGATGAGGTTGAGATGGAACATGACATCATGATTCTGCAGAAGGGCCCCCGGTCGCCCCATGGCCCTGGTGATGAAACAGACCTGCAGAAGCACCGGGATCGCCGCCAGAACCAGGACGCGATGCCCCTCCCGCCACATCCCGATGGCTGCCGTCTTGACGCCGCTGCGGGGCTCGCCGCCCCGGATCAGACCCATCCCCAGCGCTCCGACGGCGATGAGGGACAAGGATCCGATCCCGGTGAGCGGTCCCCACGGCACGCCGATCCGGCCGAAGACCTCCGTTAAAACGGCGACGAGCAGCACGGTCACCGTCGGCCCGGCACCCCATACGACCATGGGCTCCTGACGCAGAGCCGTCAGAAGGCAGGCTCCGGGCAGCACGACTATGGCCATGACGAGCACGGCCAGGCCCAGAATGATCACGAACACGCCCACGCCTCGCTCCTTCGTCACACAAGCACAACGTCCACCGCACTCGCGCGTGCCTGCAGGGGAGGAGAACCGCGGGGACGGCGCGCCTTCATACCGAGAGTCCAGGGCACCCGGACCCTCCTCACTGATTCTATGGCACTGGGATCCTACGGGAGACTCGCCCTCACCCGCAGGCGGTGATGCGCCACAGGGCCACGGCCCCGCGTCCGGTATCCGCCCAGCTCACCAGCTCCATGCCCCTCGTCGACCAGGCGACGAGCCGATCATCCCAGCGCAGGGAGGCGTTGCCGTAGCGCAGGCCGTGCGGGCTGCGCTCGACGCTCACGTAGTACTGGGCGCCCAGCCGTTTCACGAGGTCGCAGGTGGCCGAGCCGGGGCTCGGATCCGGGGCCGCCCGCGCCAGGTTCAGCTCCGCACTGCCCGCCATGGGATGGACCCGGGTGGGGTAGACCAGCTCGACGTCGGCCACCAGGCCCAGATAGGTCACGCCGCGCGACGGCGAGCCGACGACGACGGCGCCGGCGGGCAGCACGTCGCCGACGGAGGCGTAGAAGGCCAGTTCCTGGGGGGTCGTGAGCGTGCCGAAGGCGATTCGCTCGGCGTCGTAGACGCTGCGGGCGAGCGCGATCTGGAGGGGGATCCGACCGGCCACGGCCACCAGCGCGAGCGAGGCCAGCACCGCGGCGGGTCTGCGCAGCCGCCCCGGGCGCACGGCGCCGTCGGGCGACAGCAGTGCGACGGCGCCGTGGGCCGCCAGCACGAGCATGGGAATGAGCAGCACCGGTTCGATGCGGCTCTTCTGCAAGTACCACGGGAAGCCGACCTGGCGCCCGGGCCACTGGGGGCCGCCGACGAGGACGACGAGGACCAGCGCGACGAGTGCGGCCGCCGCCCACAGGCGCACGCGCTCGTCGCGAGCGCCGCGCAGGCCCAGGACCGCCAGCGCGAGCAGTACGACGCCCACGGGCAGGCCGTGGGAGGCCAGCGGCCCGTACTGGGGCAGATCGATGAGCGCCTGGAAGAATGTGCCCACGGCCGAGCCGCCCTCGCGCTCGTAATTGAACATGGTGGTCAGCGGCCCGCGCATCGTCCACGCCCCGGCGGCGGCGGCCAGGGCGGCCGCCACGAGGCAGACCAGTGCGATCAGCCGGGTCCTCCCGCCGCGGCGCAGCAGCTTCGCCACAGCGCCGACGGCGACGGGCAGGAGCAGGATCGCGGCGTTGAACAGGCCGGTGCCGTGAGCCAGCGCGACGCCCAGGACCGCCAGGACGGCCGGCGCCGCCGCCTGCGCGCGCCCGTGGCGCTGCGCGACGGCGCGGCGGGCGCGCACGACCAGGGTGAGAGCACCGGGCAGGGCGACGACGCTCAGCGCGTAGGGCCATACCGCCAGCGCGGTGAGCAGAAGCACGGGGGCGCCGGCCGTGGCCGCCGACAGCAGGATGCTCAGCGCCACGGCCTTCTCCCGCGCTCGGTGAGCGGCGCGGGCGTCACGGTCCGCTTCGGCGGCGACGGAGTCAGCGGCGGGAGCCGGTTCGCGCGGGCCGTCGCGCAGCGCCTCGGTCAGGAGCCCGGCGATGCCCAGCGGCCACGCCACCGCCCCGACGACCAGGATCATCGCGTTGGAGGCCTCCACCGCCCCGCCCGGCAGGAGGGCGACCATGCCGTGCCACACGCTCGGGTAGTAGACGGGGGCGCCCTGGTACAGGGCGGACAGCCCGCCCAGGCTCGAGGCGCTGCCGCCCTCGCGCACGGCGCCGACCGCGGCCAGGTGGAAGACGGCGTCGAAGGCCTGGGGCGGGGTGGTCGGCGAGCCCATGCCGATGATCAGGGCCGCGCCCAGCGCGCAGACGGCGGCGCCGACCGCCCCGGTCACGAACCGGGAGGTCCCAACGCCCCCCGTCGCGTCCGCGCCTCCCCCCGGGCGCGACGGTGCGGACGGACCGGGGGCGCGGGTGCGCCGTCGTGCGCGCAGCAGCGGGCCGGGCAGGGCCAGGGCGCAGGTCAGGGCGGCGATGACCGCCCATCCCCAAGGGAGCCAGCGCGCACCGACCCTGGCCGCGAGGATCTCCGCCAGGCCCACGGCGGCCGAGCCGAGGGGGATGGCCGCACCGGCCGCCGCCCACCGGCGCAGCCCCCACGACCGGGCGATGACCAGCCCGGGGCCGAGCAGGAGGATCAGGGCCGTCGCCGCCGCCGGGACGGCCCGCCACCAGTCGAGGGCGCTCATGCGGTTGCGGCGCGGCGGGGCGCGGGTGTCGTCGTCACGTCATCACTCGCCTCCGCCGATGGTCAGGCGGGGGGTGCCCGCCCACCTGGCGGGGTCGGTGGCGCGGCGCCCGTCCAGCAGGAGGCGCACTCCGGGCAGGTCGGCGGGGGCGAGCTCGCGGTAGGCGGGGTGGTCGGCCTGGACGATGGCGAGGTCGGCCTCCTCCCCCAGGTGGTAGGGGGCCCAGCCGAAGGCGGCCAGCTCGTCGTCGGCGTACATGGGGTCGTGGACGAGCGCCTCGGCGCCGGCCGCGCGCAGGGCCTCCACGACGGGGAAGACGCCGGAGAAGGCGGTCTCCTTGACGCCCCCGCGGTAGGAGGCGCCCAGCACCACGGCGCGCAGGCCCGTCAGCGAGCCGAGGACCTGCTCGGCGCGGCCCACCGCGTAGGCGGGCATGGTGGCGTTGAAGGCGCGGGCGGTGCGCACGATCGAGGCGTCGGGGTCGGTGGACAGGTACAGGCGCGGGTAGACGGGGATGCAGTGCCCGCCCACCGCGATGCCGGGGCGGTGGATGTGGGAGTAGGGCTGGGAGTTGCAGGCCTCGATGACGCGCTCGATGTCGAAGCCGGCCTTGTCGGCGTAGACGGCGAACTGGTTGGCCAGGCCGATGTTGACGTCGCGGTAGGTGGTCTCGGCGAGCTTGGCCATCTCGGCGGCCTCGGCGGCGCCCATGTCCCACACGCCGTTGGGGCGGGGCAGATCGGGGCGGGGGTCGAAGTCGAGGACGGCCTCGTAGAAGGCGATGCCGGCCCGGGTCCCGGTCTCGCTCAGCCCCCCCACGAGCTTGGGGTAGCGGCGCAGGTCGGCGAAGACGCGGCCGGTCAGGACCCGCTCGGGGCTGAAGACCAGGTGGAAGTCGACGCCCTCCCTCAGTCCGCTGATCCGCTCGATGAGGGGCTTCCAGCGGCCGCGGGTGGTGCCCACGGGCAGGGTGGTCTCGTAGGAGACGAGGGTGTTCGGGGTCAGGTGCTCGGCCAGGGATGTCGTGGCGGCGTCCATGAGCGCGAAATCCGGCTCCCAGGTGGCGTCGTCGACGAACAGCGGCACCACCAGGACGATGGCGTCGGCACCGGGGACGGCCTGGGCGTAGTCGGTGGTGGCGCGCAGGGCGCCGCTGCCGGTGGCGGGGCTCAGTGCGGCGAGCTTGTCGGCCAGGCGGGCCTCGCCGGGGAAGGGCTCGATGCCGGCGTTGACGGCCTCGACCGTGCGGGGGTTGACGTCGACGCCGATGACCTCGTGGCCCTTCTCGGCGTACTGGACGGCCAGGGGCAGGCCGATCTTGCCCAGGGCGACGACGGCGATGCGCATGCGGGTTGGTCCTTCCGACGGGTGGGAGTCGGGGCCCATCGTATGACACGGCTCGTACGGTGCGGCGGCCGGAGGGGCGATAATGGGCGCGCACCGCTTTCCCGCCCCGAGCCCACGAGGACCACAGGACCGTATGGACACGCCCGCCGCCGCGCCCGGATACCGCCTTCACCTGACGTCGCCGACGTGGACCCGCGGGTCCTCCCCCGCCGCGCACCTGTGGCGCCCTCTGCCCCCCCGGGCCGGGGACCTCGCCTCTGTGCTGCGCCGGCCCCCCGAGCAGCGCACGGGGGCGTGGACGCTCGTCGAGGAGCACGACGGCGGTCTGCGTCTGAGCACCGACCGTGCGCGGTCCCATCACCTGCTGTTCGCGCGCGCGGGCGGAACCTGGGTCGTCTGCGACGATCCGCAGGAAATGCGCCGGCTCGTGCCCTCCTGGCAGCGGGACGAGGCGGCCGCCGAGGTCTTCCTCCACACCGCTTTCACCGTGGGCACCACGACCCTGGTCCGCGGGGTGCGCGCCACGCCCGCGGGGGCCGTCGTCGAGCTGCGGCCCGACGGCTCCTGGACGAGCCGGCCGTGGGAGACCTACCGCTACGACCCCGAGCCGATCACGGCGCCGGAGGAATTCTCCGCCGTCTTCCGCGACGCGCTGGACGCGGCCGTCGAGCGCATGCTCCGGGACGCCGGCGATCGCCGGCTCCTCGTGCCCCTGTCCGGCGGGCTGGACTCCCGGCTGCTGGCCGCCTGGCTCAAGCGCCACGGGGCCCGCAACGCCGCGGCCTTCACCTACGGGGTGCCCGGCAGCGCCGAGGCCGCCGTCTCCCGGGACGTCGCCGAGGCCCTGGGACTGGACTGGTTCTGCGTGGAGCTGGATCCCGCCGAGGTCGCCCGCGCCTGGGCGGGCCCGGACGGCGCGGACTTCCAGGAGCGCACCTGGGGGGCGACATCCCTGCCCCATGTCCAGGACTGGTACGCGCTGCTGACAATGCGCGAGCGGGGCCTGGTGGACGCCGACGCCGTCTTCCTGCCCGGCCACACGATCGTGGGCAATATGCACGACGAGGACCTCCTGGACGGCGAGCCTTCGCGCACCCGGGTGCTCACGGCGGTGGCCGCCCACCACTGCCCGCTCCAGGGCGAGAAGAGCGCCTGGCGGCGCCTGCCGCGCCTGCGCCGGGAGGTGGTGCGGGCCGCCGACGAGGTCTCCTTCCCCGACGGCGCGCGCTCGGTCCAGGAGCTCATCGAGTGGTTCAACCTCCGCGAGCGCCAGGCGAAGTACATCAACGGCTCCATGAAGGCCTACGAGGCCTTCGGCTACGGCTGGGCCCTGCCCATGCTCGACGTCGAGGTGTGGCGCGCCTGGCTGCGGGGCTCTCAGGAGCTCACCGCGACCCGCCGGTGGTACGGGCGCTTCACGGCCGAGGCCTTCGCCGAGGCGACGGGCACGACGACGCGCCTCTTCGAGCCGCCGGCCGCGCGGATCCCGGCGGCCCCCAGGCGAGTGCTCCTGGCGGCGCTGCGCGTCACCGGGATGCGCGCGGCGGTGACGCGGGCGGTGTCCGTGCGCACCATGCTCCACCACCCGATGGCCTTCGAGGCCTTCAACGAGCCCATGGCGCGCCCCGAGCAGCTCATGCGCATGGCCCGCGGGGCCGGCTCGCTGGGCCTGTGGACGAGGCTGTTCCTCGACGGGACCTGGGGGGAGCGGCCCGTCGCCCCGCCCGTCTGAGGCCGTCCGGCGCCGAGGCGGGCCCTTCGGCGCGACGCTACCGACAGGCGTCGATGCGCCACACCGATGCCGAGCCCCCGTGGTCGATGAGGGTGAAGCCCCGGGAGGTGTCGACCCGGTACAGACCGGGGCGGAGCTTGTCGAGCCACACGCCGTTGAAGTAGGTCGTCACATCGGCGTAGTAGTAGTCGATCTTGTGCCGCCTGAGGATCTGACACACCCTGGGGTCGTCGTGGATCTCGTTGAAGTGCTCGCGCAGGTATATGCCGTCCTCGTCGTCGGGCGCCTCCCCGGGGAAGACCCACACGCTGCGCAGACCGGTGAGGATGGGGATGTACCCCGCGCCGGCCACGGCATCGCCCAGGACGATGGCGTCGTCGGGCAGCTCGTCGGGCAGACGGCGGATCATGGCGAGCTCCTGGTCGTCGACGATGAAGCGCGTGTCCCCCCGCGCGGGCAGGTAGCCGTAGCGCACGTCGGAGGCGATGGCGCGCCCTTCCACGAACAGGGCGCCGGCCAGGACGGCGATGCACAGGAGCGCGACGCCGCCGTTGGTGATCGAGCGCGACGCCGTTCCCGCCCCGGCGGCGGGCAGACCGGCCTTCTCCAGCGCCTCTCCGATTCCGGTCCTGACTCGATTCACGACCGGTGCGAGCCGAGTATGCAGGAAGTCCAGTGCGAGGACGACGACGAGCACCGCCAGGGCGGCGGTCATCGCCTTGATCCGGTGGGGATTGCGGTAGAACAGGCCGGTGATCCGCGAGATCACGGGAACGGGGGCGGTCGCGGCGAGAATGAGGGGCAGGCAGAAGGCCCAGCCGACGACGACCTTCCAGTGCCGCCGGCGCCGCAGCGAGACCACGGCCCCCAGGACGCTCAGCACCGCGAGCGGCGCCTCGATCCAGCGACTGATCCAGTCGCCGAAGTAGGTGAGCGTCAGGGGGATGAGGAGCTTGGTGGTCAGGTGGCTCCAGTCGAGCGCGGTGGACCGGCCGAAGTGCTGCTGCTGGGGGCCGGGCAGGTAGACGAAGGCCACCGCGAGGATCAGGGCGACCGCGGCGATCAGCCGCCATGCCCTCGCCGCCTGCGCCTGGTGGAGGCGCCGGGCCCTCATGGCGCGCAGCACCGTCCAGCACCAGGCGATCCCGATCAGCGGCCACAGCAGAATCGCGGCCGCAGAGGTGTGGATGAGGCAGGCTCCGATGAAGAAGGGCATGACCGCGCCCATTGCGGTCGCGGCGCGCAGCAGCGCGTCCCGCCTCGAGGCACCCGGCTCCCGGGCGGTGACCGTGACGAGTGTGCGCGCGCGGCGCCAGCACTCGATCGCCAGGGCGCTCACGGCGGGGCAGGCGGACACGGCCATGCAGTAGGGCCACAGGGCGGCGCCGTAGGTGATCCGCCACGGGAAGACCGGTACGAGGAGCGAGGCGGCCAGGGCCAGGTAGGGGGCGTGACGGATGTCCGGCAGCGCGGTGCGGGCGAGGTAGACCAGCCCGAGGTACCACACGAGCGCGACCGCCAGGAGCAGGACGTTGTTGGCGGTGAGGGTCTCCCGCCAACTCCACGCGCCCAGGCTGGCGACCTGGTGCCACACGATCGGGTAGAAGCCCGAGTGGCGCGTGAGGCCGAACATGCCGGCGTTGGGGTCGAGCATCGAGGCGTAGTCCTCCCGCTCGATGAGGGCCACCTGCATGTAGTGGTAGAGGGCGTCCCCGCTCTGGGACACCGCCCCCGGGGGAATCGTCAGGACGACGGATCCGGCGGTGATGACCCAGGTGGCCAGGACGGTGAGGAACAGGCGGCGCTCGGCGCGCCCGCCGTCGGTGCGCGTGGTCATGCCCTCGCGCTCCTGCGCGGGCATCATGAGAATGCCGGGATCCCAGCGGTCGATCACGCGCTTGGCGCAGTAGGCCGCGATCGCGGTGATCGAGGTGGTCGTCATGACCGAGACCCAGCCCCAGGTCCCGTGCACGGCGGCCTGGATGAGCCCGTCGACGGTGAGGATGAGAGCGCTGATCGTCGGCGCCAGCGCCACGGGCCTGAGGCCGCGCATACCGGCGGCGCGCAGGACGATCCACCCGACGCCGAAGAGCGCGCACAGCAGGAGAACCGCGGTCGGCAGGGTGTTGAACCAGTCGACCAGCCTGTCGGTCACCACTGCCGCCCCTCGTGAATCGGATGCGGTCCGCCGACCCGGGCGGCGCCGGCGGCGACCTCGTGGAGAATGCGCCCGACGGACTCGCCGGTGGCCCGCAGGGACCGGTGATCCTCGACCCAGTCGTGGAGCCGCTGCGCCGCGGCGCGCTCGGCCGACCCGGTCCCGTGGGCGTCCAGGGCCGCCCGCATGGCCCGGGCGACCGCGGCGGGCTCGTGCTCCGCGGCCCATCCCAGGTCGAAGTCGCGGATATCGGCGACTACGGGCCCCCGGCCCGCGTAGAGCACGGGCGTCCCGCAGCCCAGGGCGGAGAGCACCTTCGTGGGGTAGGCGAAGTCGTAGCCCTGCCCGGGCCTGATGGACACCAGGGCGGCGACGGCGGCCCGCTGCCACCGGGCGGCCTCGGCCGCGGGCACCAGGGGGTGCATGACGACGGCGGGGGCGCCGTCGGGCCCCGCGGGCAGCCGGGAGGCCGCCCGCTCGATCTCGTGCCAGGCCGATCCCTGTCCGAGGAAGAGCAGCTGGACGCCGGGGCGAGTGCGGCGCACCTGCTCCAGGGCGTGGACGAACACCTCGGCCCCCTGCCACTCTGAGGCGGTCCCGGCGTAGACGAAGTAGTGGCCGGTCAGTCCCATCCCAGCGCGCTCCCGGGGGTCGGGCCGCGGGCCGAGGACGTCGAAAACGGTCGTATCGACTCCATTGGGAACCACGCGCACGTTCTCCCTCCGCACGGACTGGGGGACGGCGGCCGCGGCGCCGTCCGAGCGCGCCGCCCCGCCCCGGGCGAGTCCGCTCACCGCCCGGGCGACCTCGTCATTGACGGCGATGACGCGCGCGGCCCCGCGGACCGCGAAGGCCTCCAGCGCCCGGACCGCGCGGACGACCGGCCCGGGGGCGCCGGTGGACAGTGCGGCCGTCGACCACACGTCCGGGGCGTACCACACGTAGGGCACGCCGCGCAGGGCCGCCACCACCCGCACGACGGCGCCGGTGGTCGGCGGCGGCTCGACGAGGACGACGCCGGGTCGCGGAACCAGCAGGAGCCGCAGCGCCAGGGGCAGGTCGAAGGAGAGATAGGGCGCGTAACCGCGCAGGTAGCCCGAGGAGTCGCGCAGGGCGGGCCAACGGGACACGCGCACGCCCTGAGCCTCGCCGTCCGCGTGCTCGACGTCGGCGGGCGGGCGGGTGGTGAGGACCCGCACGGGGACGCGACGGGCCGCGAGCGCCCTCTCGACGCCGTCGAGCCGGAAGGAGGCGGCGGCCGCCTCGGGCAGGTGGATGCGGGTGGCCACGAGGACCCCGCCGCGCTC
>ERZ773022.2489-NODE-2489-length-11023-cov-10.196116_pt1 | contig 11023 bp, 9 predicted proteins | sample MGYA00580839_ERZ773022 | MGnify/ENA primary metagenome ERZ773022 (study PRJEB29015, sample SAMEA2738020) | human oral metagenome | biome: human oral; feature: human-associated habitat; material: dental | place: China | collected 2044 ... | reverse complement strand
TGCGTGCCCTCTCGTTCTCCGCACAGGCGGCGGGCGAGGAGGACGAGCAGATGACAAAGAAGGAGATCGCGATGACGATCCTCTTTGCACTCGTCCTTGCGAGTGTGCTCTTCATCGTCATCCCGACGGGAGCGGCGCATCTCGCTGCCTCGTATACGGACGATCCCGTTGTGTTCAACCTCATCGAGGGCGGAATTCGTCTCGCCGTATTCCTCCTCTATATATGGGGCATCTCGTTTATGGGCGGCATCCGCCGCGTGTTCCAGTACCACGGCGCGGAGCACAAGACAATCCACTGCTATGAGGCGGGGGAGGCGCTGACGGTGGAGAACGTGCAGAAGTTCCCGCGGCTGCACCCGCGCTGCGGTACAAATTTTTTGCTGATCGTTATGGTCGTCGCCATCGTCTTTCACGTATTCTTCGGCTGGCCGGATCTCTGGCTGCGCATCCTCTCCCGGCTTGCCGTCCTGCCCGTGGTCGCGGGTGTCTCCTATGAGATCATCCGCTTTGCAGGACGCAGTGAGAATCGCATCGTGCACATCCTGATCACACCGGGGCTGTGGCTGCAGTATCTGACGACGCGCCCGCCCGCCGATGAGATGATCGAGGTTGCGATTGAAAGCCTCAAGGCGGTACTGCCGCCCGAGGACATCCCCGCAGGAAGTGGAAACTACCGAAAGGAAGTAACGTGTTAAGCAAACTGAATGCCGTTGCGGACAAATATCATGAGCTTGAGGCGCTTCTCAGCGATCCCTCTGTGATGGCGGATATGGAAAAATGGCAGCGCTATACGCGTGAGCACGCGGCACTTACCCCGATCATCGAGGCGTACGATGCCTATCGACAGGCGCTCGCGACCATCGAAGAGGATAAGGAAATGCTCGCCGAGGCGGATGCCGAGATGAAGGAAATGCTCGCCGAGGAGATCGCCGAGGCGGAGGCGCGCCGTGACCAGCTGGCGGAGCAGCTGCCGATTCTTCTCCTGCCGCGCGACCCGAACGACGATAAGAACGTCATCGTCGAGATACGCGGCGGCGTGGGCGGCGAGGAGGCGGCACTCTTTGCCGCGAGCCTCTTTCGGATGTATGCGCGCTATGCCGAGCGGCAGGGCTGGCGAACGGAGATCCTGAGCAGCAATCCGACGGAGATCGGCGGGTTCAAGGAAATCTCCTTTCTTGTGAATGGAGCGGGGGCGTACAGCCGTCTGAAATACGAGAGCGGCACGCACCGCGTCCAGCGCATTCCCGTCACGGAGTCGGGCGGGCGCATCCACACGTCGGCGGTCACGGTCGCAGTGCTCCCCGAGGCGGAGGAGGTCGAAGTCACGGTCGATCCGAATGATCTGCGCATCGACACCTACTGCGCATCGGGGGCGGGCGGACAGTACGTCAACCGTACGGAGACGGCGATCCGCATTACGCACATTCCGACGGGCATTGTCGTGCAGTGCCAGGATGAGAAGTCCCAGCTCAAGAACCGTGAGAAAGCGATGAAGGTGCTGCGCGCACGGCTCTATGACCGCGCACAGCAGGAGCAGGCGGATGCCGTTGCCGCCGACCGCCGCAGTCAGGTCGGTTCGGGTGACCGCAGCGAGCGTATCCGTACGTATAATTTTCCGCAGGGGCGCGTGACCGATCACCGCATCGGGCTGACCCTCTACAAGATCGACGCCGTTCTTGATGGGGAACTCGACGAAATTCTTGCGGGACTCATCACAGCGGACCAGGCGGAACGGCTGAAACGGGTGAACTGATGGCGGATGCTGTTTGGACGATTGCACGGCTCCTCACATGGACGACAGACTTCTTTCGGGAGCATGACATCGAGAATCCGCGCCTCGATGCAGAGGTTCTGCTCTCTGCTGTGCTGGGCAAGGATCGGATGTATCTCTATGTGCATTTTGACGAGCCACTTGAGCCGGCAGAGCTCGCGCAGTTCCGCGTCTCTGTGAAGGAGCGGGCGGCACGTATGCCGCTCGCTTACGTGCTCGGGCGGCGTGAGTTTATGGGACTCGACTTCCGCGTCACGCGCGATACGCTGATTCCGCGTCCGGATACGGAGGTGCTCGTGCAGTGTGCGGTGGATTTCCTGCGTGCACGCGCGGAAAACGGGGCGGACGATCTGCGTATTGCCGATGTTGGAACGGGCACAGGGGCGATTGCACTCTCTGCCCTTCACTATACGGAGGGGACGTGCGCGGATGCCGTGGACATCTCACCTGCCGCCGCCGCAGTTGCGCGGGAGAATGCCGAGGCATTGGGGCTGCTGGAGCGTATTGAGATTCAGGTCGGTGATCTGCTCACACCGCTTGCGGGGCGCAGCTATGACATGATCCTCTCGAACCCGCCCTATATTCCGTCCGCTGATATTGCGGGGCTGATGCCGGAGGTGCGCAGCTATGAGCCGCACCTTGCGCTCGACGGCGGTACGGACGGACTGGATATCTACCGCCGATTGACGGCAGAGGCACCTGCGCTCTTGAAGGCTGGCGGTGCGATTGCTGTTGAGGTCGGAATCGGTGAGGCGCACGATGTTGCGGCATTGATGGAGGCGCATCCGTGCATTGTGCGGACAGAGACGCTGAAGGATCTCGGCGGGATTGAGCGCGTGGTGATGGGGTATACGGAGTGAGGAGGGAAAGCATGGATACGGAGATTCTTCGCCCGACTGCTCCCGCAGATTTTGAGCGTGCCGCGGATTTCATTCGCAGCGGCGCGCTTGTTGCGTTTCCTACGGAGACGGTCTACGGACTCGGTGCAAACGGTCTGGATGCGGCGGCGTGCGCCCGCATTTATGAGGCGAAGGGGCGTCCCTCCGACAATCCGCTCATCCTCCATATCGCAGACCTTGCGATGGCGGACACCATCGCAGCCGCTGTGCCACCCACTGCCGCACATCTCCTCACGGCGTTTGCGCCCGGACCTCTCACAGTCATCCTGCCGAAGGCAGCGCATATCCCAGACATCGTGACGGGGGGGCTGCCGACCGTCGGGGTGCGTTGCCCCGATCACGCTGCTGCACGCCGATTCATTCGCACGGCAGGTGTTCCGGTCGCTGCGCCGTCCGCGAATACCTCGGGGCGTCCGAGTCCGACGACGGCAGCCATGGTTCATGCGGATATGGCGGGACGCATTCCGCTCATCCTCGATGGCGGCAGCTGCCGCCTAGGTGTGGAGTCCACGATCGTCGACTGCACAGAGGAGGGGATCGTCACCATCCTGCGCCCCGGCGCAATCACACGCGAGATGATCGCGGCGGAACTGCCGCACATCGCGGTGCGTATGGATGCGGCGCTCACAGCGGCGGACGAAGCGCCGCGTGCACCCGGCATGAAGTATACGCACTACGCACCGCGCGTACCGCTCACGGTCTATGTGGGGGCGGGGACAGATGTCGCAGCGGCACTGGGGGAGGAGATCCTGCGGCGTACGGCGGCGGGGGAGCGGCCCGCACTCATCGCAAGTGATGAGACCATCGCGGCGCTCCGTGACCTCATCCCTGCGGTGTATACGTATCACTGTGGTGCGCGCGGCAATCACAGCGCATTTGCTGCCTGTCTCTACGACGCGCTCCGCCATTTTGACGATATGCCCGTGACCTCCCTCCTCGCTGAGGGAACGGGGGAGGAAGGACTCGGACGTGCGATCATGAATCGCCTGCGCAAGGCAAGCGGCGGGGCTGTTTGCTTTGTGTAAAGCGTGCGTGCGTTGTGTAAATGCCTCGTTCTGGAAGCGCGCGAACGCAAACAAAAACCGACAGCCGCTCTGTTTCGAGCAAGCTGCCGGTTAGATCGCTATTATCATAAAGTTTAAACACGTTCCTTATTCAGTTGTTTGCATCGGGCAGAACACCTCTGAACTGCTCGACCGTGTATTGTACGTTCAGCTGAAACCGTTTTGGAGATCTCTGATATCATCCAAATTTGCGCGCTTGGTTTTCGAAAAACGAATCGTACAGAGGAAATTGTCACACCCCGACGTTGGGGGCAGACGGCGCCGCAGCCATTCCTTGCTGACACAATGCCATCATGAGGTTTGCTCGATTGGCAGCCTCGCATCTTCTTCAAAGAAGCATTCCCATCAGGGGGCATGGTCACCGCGCTGAATGAAATGTGTCAATAGACATTCTCCTTTCCATCATATTCACGTTTTAGGAGAGATATCTCTTTTCTTGCATTTATCATATCATAAATGACGGCATTGTGCAACCATTTTTTGGAAATGATTGGAGAAGTGTGTGTTTTCAGCATTGCTCAACCTTTTCTTTCCCCCGCGCTGTCCGAACTGTTCCGCTTATGTGGAGGACAGAGGCACGTTTTGCGCTGTGTGTGAGCGGCGGCTCATTCATGTGCACGCCCTTGCGTGCCCGCAGGAGTTCTTGTCCGATCTCGACGGTATCTGGGCGTTTGCGCATTATCGTGAGGGCGTTCGCAATCTCCTGCGCGCGCTGAAATATCAACGGAAGAAGTCTGCGCTTCCCGCACTGCACACGATCTTGGCGGCGGGCGAAGCGCTTCTTGCACAGCTGCCGCATTCCCTGACTGCCGTCGCCGTCCCCCTTGCGCCGGAACGCCTGCGCACGCGCGGCTTCAATCAGGTGGAGGAGATCTTTGCGCCATGGCTTGCGGCGCATGATATCACGCTCGCCCCGCTCCTCGTCCGCATGCGTGAGACGGCGCCGCTCTATGCACGTACGCGCGCGGAGCGGCGGCAGGAACTCCGCGGTGCTTTTGCCATGGCAGAGAGCGCGCATGCTGCGGGGAAGGATATCCTGCTCGTGGACGACATCATGACGACGGGAGCGACGCTTGGCATATGCGCGCGCACACTGAAGCGTGCGGGGGCACATCATATCTATGCGTTCGTTTTGGCAAGCGAGCATCTGTGATGTATGTCATAGGACATCTGCCAATGTGCTTGTAAAAAGTACGGGAAAGTCCTATAATGAATGTGTATTATTATGGGGGATTCCATCGAAAGTACCGACATGAGCCCCTATGCGGCTGTATGGTCGGTACTTTTGTTGTTTAGGAGGGGTTCTATTGCAGATGAATGGTGCACGCGCTCTCTTGGAGAGTCTGAAGGCGGAGGGTGTCGAGGTTGTGTTCGGATATCCGGGCGGCGCTGTCCTCACGCTTTACGATGAAGTGTATAAAATGAAATTCCCGCATGTTTTGACGCGCCACGAGCAGGGCGCGGCGCACGCGGCGGACGGTTACGCCAGAGCCACGGGCAAGGTCGGCGTTGCCTTTGCGACCTCGGGTCCGGGCGCAACGAATCTCGTGACAGGTATCGCAACGGCACACATGGACTCCGTCCCAATGGTCTGCATCACGGGGCAGGTGGCGAATCCGTACATCGGCAAGGATTCGTTTCAGGAGGCGGACATCGTCGGCATTACGACGCCGATCACGAAGCACAACTATCTGGTCAAGGATGCCGCTGAGCTGCCGCGCGTGGTCAAGGAGGCGTTCTACATCGCACGCACGGGGCGTCCCGGCGTCGTGGTCATCGATGTGGCAAAGGATGTATTCGATACGCCGATCGACTATGAATACCCTGCCCATGTGGATCTGCACGGCTATACGGATCATATTCCGTTTGACATGGAGAGTGTACGTGCGGCAGCCGAGGCACTGTCAACGGCGCGCCAGCCCCTTCTCTTCGTCGGGGGCGGTGTCGTGCTCTCGGATACGGCAGCGTATGTGCGCGAGATCCTTGCGCTCACGGGGATGCCCTCCGTCGCGACCCTGATGGGAATCGGCGGCGTTGCGGCAGAGACCGAGGGCTATACGGGCATGGCGGGCATGCACGGCTCCTATGCGTCCAATATGGCGATTCAAGAATGCGATCTTCTGATCGCGCTCGGCACGCGCTTCAGCGATCGCGTGACAGGGAATACGGCGGCATTTGCACCAAAGGCAAAGATTGTTCACTTTGATATCGATCCCGCGGAACTCAATAAAAATGTGCGCGTGGACATCCCCATCATCGGGGATCTGAGGCAGACGCTGCCCGCGTTCGTGGATGCCGTGCGTGCGGTGCAGGACGACCTCGCGGTGCGCTTTCGTCCATGGCGCGGTGAGGTGCTCTCAATGGAGCGCGCGCATCCGCTCGGCTGGAAAAAGTCGGAGGACATTCGCCCCGAGGAGCTCATCAGCCGTGTACGTGAGCTTGTCCCGGAGGATGCCATCTGCGTCACGGATGTGGGACAGCATCAGATGTGGGCGGCGCAGTTCTTTGGCTGCCACGAGCCGCGCCACTTCCTGACCTCGGGAGGACTCGGCACGATGGGCTACGGCCTGCCCGCAGCGATCGGCGCGAAGCTCGCCTGCCCCGATCAAGAGGTTGTGCTCATCACGGGGGACGGCAGCATCATGATGAACTGCCAGGAATTTGCGACGATGGCGGACAATGATATCGATGTGAAGATTGTCATCGTACACAATTCGATTCTCGGCATGGTCGGACAGTGGCAGCGGCTCTTCTACAGCCACCATTACTCTGCCTCGGAGCTGAAGGGCAAGACCGACTTCGTAAAGCTCGCCGAGGCGATGGGCGTCGCAGCCTGCCGCATCGAGACGCGGGAGGAGTTTGCGGAGGTGCTGCCGCGTGTGCTGCGTGAGAAGGGCGCGCGTCTGATCGATGTGATCGTGCCGGAGGAGGCGGATGTCGTCCCGATGGTGCCGGGCGGCAAGCGGCTGGATCAGATGGTGCTGGGAGGGCGATAAGATGGATAAGTATTTGCTTGCCGTACTCGTAGACAACAAGCCAGGCGTCCTGACGCATATCGCGGGACTCATCAGCCGCCGTGCGTTCAACATCGAGAGTATCTCTGCGGGCTACACGGAGGAGACGGATGTCACGCGCATCAACATCGTCGTTTCGGTTGCCTCGGAGAACGAACTGCGGCAGGTGGTCACGCAGCTCTCGAAGCTGATTGACGTGGTGAAGATCGTCAACCTCACGCAGTTTGAGTCCATCACGCGGGAGCTCGTGCTCATCAAGGTACACGCGACGAAGGAGAACCGCGCGGAGATCATCGACGTGGTGAACATCTTCCGCGCGCGCATCGTAGATGTCGGCGTGGAGAATGTCGTCATCGAGCTGACGGGGGATGCGAAGAAGATTGACGCGCTCTCGGAGCTGCTCTCGGACTACGGCATCATCGAGATTGCGCGGACAGGAGCGATTGCGCTCTCGCGCGGTCCCGTTCCCGTGAAACAGATGTAAAGGACGCTCGTTCCATTGGGCTGACGTGCGTTCTTGTGGTACCACCTCCTCAGCGGAGGTGGCGATTAAAATATCTAAATTTTTGAAATAAAGGAGAACTTGCCATGAATTTCAGAAAGTGGGGGCTTCTACTCCTGCCGGCTGCCTGTCTTGGGCTTCTCGGCTGCGGGCTGACAGGGGGCAATTCGGATCGCGTCATCTATGCGAATTATGATGACAGCGACGGATTCTGTGCGCAGATCAAGGATGCCTTTGCGGCGAAGGCAAAGGCGGACGGCATCGAGGTCGAGTTCCTCGACGCGAAGAACGACGGCAATATGCAGATCGACCAGCTCAACGAGGCGATCAGCAACGGCGCTGGGGCGATCATCCTGCTTGCCGCCGATGGATCGAGCATCGTGAAGACCATCGAAAAGGCGAATGATGCGGGCATTCCCATCATTACGGTCAACCGCAGTGTCGCGGGTGGAACGGTGCTGCGTGCATACTCCGACGATGTGGAGGCGGGGCGCATGCAGGGCGAGTACATGGCATCCCATCTGCCGCCGAATGCAAAGATCGTCTACCTGCATGGGGAGGGAACGCAGGGCAGTGCTGTGGGACGCTGGGAGGGGTTCAAGGCGGCGTGTCTTGACAAGCGCCCCGACATTCAGCTGCTTTCCTCTGTCGATGCGGGTTGGAGCAAGGCAGAGGCCTTGAAGACCATGATGCTCTGGATGAATATGTTCCCCGAGATCAATGGCGTTGTTGCCGGAAATGATGAGATGGCGCTCGGTGCACTTGCTGCGCTGAAGGGTGCAAACCGCCTTAAGGGGTGCCTCATCTCGGGTGTGGATGCAAGTCCTGCGGGGCTTGCCGCCGTTGAGGCGGGCGAGATGGTGCAGACCGTCAAGCAGGATGCAAAGGCGCAGGGCGAGGGTGCGCTTACGCTCGCGGAGGGATTCCTGAAGGGGAATCCGCCCTCCGGCGATCTCGCCATTCCCTTTACATCCATAACGGCAGACAACGTTGCACAGGTGAAGTGAGGAGGAGAGCGCGATGAACATTCCATTCATTTCGGCGGACGCGATGAAGGACTATGCGGTGCGGACGAAAATATTCATCCTGTCCGTTTTCCTGCTGGCAGCGATGCTCCTCATTGCCGTCGTCGGCATCTACTCGAACTATCAGGCACAGCAGTCGCTGGATGATATGTATCATCACAATCTGATGTCGACGCAGTATTTGAATGATGCAAATACGCGGCTGCGGAAGATCAGCGTCAATGTCCCCTACCTCCTGCAGGAGGGCGTTCCAACGGATAACCGCAAGATCCTCGTGGATGATGTGCTCGGCAATCTAAGCGGCATCCGCCACGATATAGAGGAACTGAAGAAGATCGACACGAGCGAGCGCGCACAGGCGACGATCACGGAACTCGACAAGAATCTGAGCATCGCCATAGACAAGGTTGGGGCGATTAACAATATGGGGACGACACCCGAGGATCGCATTGCGATCTTTGACAATATTGCCTCACTCACGGTGATCTCAAGCAATATGGCGGTACTCACGCCGGACAACGTATTTCAGGGCAAGCAGGTCTTTGAGGCGAACAATGTGCGCTATCAGCGTACAATTTACAGCTTTGCCGTCATCATCCTGATTGCGATAGGCTTTGGCATGCTCGTGTCGCGGCGCATCGCGGACAATATCTCCGATCCGCTTGCCGCCTCCATCGGACATCTGAGTGCGGTCGCCTCCGGTGACCTCTCGCGTGAGATTCCGCGCGAACTCTCGGAGCGGCAGGATGAGATCGGTACGGTGGTCAAGGCGCTCGGCAAGATGCAGGGCTTTATGAAGCAGGTGCACGAGGAGGCAGAGCAGACCGATGCGATGGTTGCGGAACTCGAGCAGATGCTGCAGGGACTCAACAACGATACGCAGGATATGTCTGCTGTGACCGAGGAGATGTCCGCCGGCATGGAGGAGACAGCAGCGTCCACATCGAGTGTCCAGCATCTCAGCGGTGAGCTGAATGACGGAATCAAGGGCGCGGCAGATGCAGCGCATGCGAGTGAGGAATATACGCGCGAGGTCGCGCAGCGTGCTGCCGATCTCCAGACGAGCATGGAGCAGTCGCGCCTGAACACGCGGAAGATCTACGGAGGAACGAAGTCCTCCGTGGAAGAGGCAATCGAGTCGGCGAAGGTCGTCGAGCAGATCGAGCAGCTCACACATGACATCGGAGAGATCGCCGAGCAGACGAACCTCCTCGCGCTCAACGCGAGTATTGAGGCGGCGCGTGCAGGCGAGGCGGGACGCGGATTTGCCGTGGTTGCGGGCGAGGTTGGAAAACTCGCCGAGCAGTCGCACGGCACGGCGGAGAAGATCAAGGGACTCACGGGACAGGTCACGGGATCCGTGCAGGCACTCTCGGACGGCACATTCAAGCTGCTCAGCTTCATTGATGAGAATATTCGCAGTGACTACGATCTGATGGACAAGACGGCGGTGCAGTACAAGGAGGACGCGGAGTACTTCCGCAAGAACGCTGCCGCGACCACCGCGCGCTCGCAGCAGCTCCTGAACTCCGTCAGTGAGATGAACGCGGCGATGGAGGGTATCCGCAACGCGACACACGAGGGCGCAGAGGGCAATACGCGCATCGCGGAGAAGGTTGTCTCCATGGCGGCAGAGTACGAGGACATCCTCACGAAGATCCAGAGCTTCAAGGAAGGGACGGCACGCCTCAAGAACCTTGTGGCGGCGTTCAAAGAATAACCAAATCCAAAGCCTGCCCCGCCATAGCGCGGAAGAGGCGTCTTGAACGGGAGCATGAAGCATTTCATCTTCATGCTCTTTGTTGTTTTTTTGACTTTTTTACAAAATATCTATTGACTTTTTGACTTAAAACGATTAGTATAGACATCGTAAGTTAGCACTCAGTTCGTGAGAGTGCTAATCAAGAAAAAATTATGGATGAAAATTAGGAGGCAGATACCATGATTAAGCCATTGGGCGAACGTGTTGTCATTGAAGTCGCGGAGAGCGATGTCACGACGGCGAGCGGCATTGTGCTCCCCGACACGGCGAAGGAAAAGCCGCAGAAGGGCAAGGTCGTTGCCGTTGGCACAGGAAAGCTGCTCGATAACGGCGAGCGTGCTGCGATGGAGGTCAAGGTCGGCGACGGCGTTGTCTTCTCGAAGTACTCCGGCTCTGAGATCAAGGTCGATGACAAGGACTACCTCATCGTTCGTGAGAGCGATATTCTGGCAATCCTGTAATATATAACGTGGAGGCAATATAAATGGCAAAGCAGATTCTGTTTGACGAAGAGGCACGCCGCGCACTTGGCCGCGGTGTGGATGCACTGGCAAATGCGGTCAAGGTTACGCTCGGCCCCAAGGGACGCAACGTTGTTCTCGACAAGAAGTACGGCGCTCCGACGATCACGAATGACGGTGTGACGATTGCACGCGACATCGAACTCGAGGATCCGTTTGAGAACATGGGCGCACAGCTCGTGAAGGAAGTCGCGACGAAGACGAACGACATTGCAGGCGACGGCACGACGACGGCAACGCTCCTCGCACAGGCGATGATCCAGGAAGGAATGCGCAACGTTGTTGCGGGCGCAAACCCGATGATCGTCAAGAAGGGCATCGAGACGGCTGTCAAGACGCTCGTCGAGGAGATCAAGAGCAAGGCGCAGAAGGTAGAGACGAAGGCGAAGATCGCACAGGTTGCGGCGATCTCCTCCGGCGATGCCGAGGTCGGCGACCTCATCGCAGAGGCGATGGAGAAGGTCG
>ERZ773022.2486-NODE-2486-length-11034-cov-7.362692_pt1 | contig 11034 bp, 8 predicted proteins | sample MGYA00580839_ERZ773022 | MGnify/ENA primary metagenome ERZ773022 (study PRJEB29015, sample SAMEA2738020) | human oral metagenome | biome: human oral; feature: human-associated habitat; material: dental | place: China | collected 2044 ... | reverse complement strand
TAGTTAACGCTATCGCCTCTATTAAAAGTAAATTGTGTCGGAGCTGACCATTTGGTTTCATTCTTAACCTCTGTCGTTCCAGAGAAAATATATCTTCCTCTAGAAGGGAAAGTTCCTGTTGAAGAAGGTGTTTGCTTTGCTGGCTGTTGAGGTTCAGATTGAATCAGCTTGTTAATAGCCGCATAGCGACGAACACCACTATAAGAGCGGTAACTTAGCCATTGGTATCCATCTGCAATCAAAACTTGGTCGTAAAAAACACGATCCCCCGCATTTACATAAAATTGCAATGCTGCACTTGCTTTCGGTTCATTTTTCACTTCCGTACGTTTCGTATAAGTGTAATAGCCCTGACTTGGTAAAGAAGGTACACTTTGCGTTACTTTGGATTCTGCCAGACGTGCTTCGTGCGCTGTTTGCGTTTTATCCATCAATTTCGCAACATCAATTTCTTCTTTTCCTGCTTCTTTTTCGACAGGACTCTTTTCAATTTTTGCAGTTGTTGAAGGGGTAGCTGTGTCTGTTGTTGCATCAACAGATGAATTTGTTGTTTCGTCTTCTGTCTGTGTCGCTGCATCAACAGTCGTTGTTTGAGAAGGTGTCGTCTCTGTAGCTACAGAAACAGCTTTATCCGCTGAAGAACTAGTTGGCGCAGTTGTTGTTACAGCAGTTTCTTTTTGAGTTGCTGCTGGTTGAGAAGACACATCAGTTGATTCAATTGTGTTTTGAGTCTTATTTACTGTGCCAACTTGAGCCGCTTCTGGTACTGTTCCAGTCGTGGCTTGTTCATCAGCTAACACGGTTTGACCGCCCATAAAGAGGACACATCCAATCAAAACAGAAGCCGCACCGCACGAATATTTACGAATGGAAAAACGTTGTTCTTCGTGATCAAACATTCTTTTTTTCATCACTTGTCCTACTTTCTAATTTATGTTTATCATCTTAATTTCTATAAAAGGGATGTGCATTGGCATTTTCATCTTGCCCAATCAAAATACGATCTGTATTAGAGACATTTCCTGTAATAGGATCAGCTATGCCTGCAGGAATCACAATGAATGCCGCACCACCTACTTGAGCGTCTTTTGGATAAATCGTTCCCCAAAACACACCCACTGATGTTTCATTAGCTGCTAGAGCATATTCTCTATTTTCATCCACAAAAGTGGCCTGACCATTGGAGCTAACTGTAACACTTCTCCCAGAATCATTACTCCAAGTTCCTGAAATCGTTGAGAAGTTCCCACTAGCAAGAGCATTTATATCAACTGTGGACGTTGTTTTCGATGAAGTAGAGTTGCCATTATTGGCATTCGCTACACTTGAAGAGGACTGGTTTGCGGATGACTGAACTGGCGCTGATGATGTCGATTCACTGGCAGTTTGAGTATTACTTTCTGATTTAGAATCACTCGCTTTAGCGGTACTCTTTTTTGTAGTTTTGGCTGATTTTGCCTTTTTAGAGCTACTTTGTGTAGTCTTTACTACAGAATAATCACTCGAACCATTTTTAGCTTCATTTTTATGACAAGCACCAAGTAGAAACAAGGAACATAACATGGTTACACTTGCCAATTTATATGATTTTTTCATTGTATTTCCTTTCTTTTTCAGGAATCCTTAAATTCCAAAGTCATTATACAACTTTATTTTGTAAAAATCAACATATTTTAGAAATATTTGTAATTCGTTTGTAACATTTTCTTTATTCTCATATCAAAAAATTCTCTGGCTATTTTTACATTTAACTAAACAATACTGATATATCGGCGATTACCTGAGAAGGAAAGATAACTAATCCAATAATGTCCATCCGCAAATAAAACCTTATCGTAATTAACTGTATTTCCAGCATCATAATAAGCTAATTCGGGAGAAGATGTTTTAGGTTCTGCTTTAATACTAGCTCGTCCTGTAAAAGTATAAACCCCTTTATCAGGTATAGCAGGTTTCACAACAAAGTGGACATCTGTTTTTGTACCAGTAACACCAACTAATTTACCATCGTTTTGGACATAATATAAATGGATATTGTACTCTCCTTGGTAATTTTTATGATCACTTGCACGAACTGAAACTTTATAAGTGCCATCGTTTTGTTTAGTGGCTCTATACCAAATAATATCATCTTGACCATTTTGACTTGCCCAAATAGGTACTTTAACTTCTTTTACACCATTCGGACTAGCAACATTTGAAATAACTACATCAAATGTCCCTGTTTGATTATTCTTATTTTGTATGTTAATAGTTCCTGTAAGAGTAACTGCTGGAGTTTGTACTTCTGCAATTGTCGTTTTGGTGCCACCTACACCTATTTGTTTACCATTGTCTATAACGTAATAAAGATGGATATTATATTCCCCACGATTATTTTTATGATCGTGAATATTTACAGAAACTTTATAAGTGCCATCATTTTGTTTAGTAGCTCTATACCAAATAATATCATCTTGACCATTCTGAGTAGACCAAGTTGGAACTTGTACTTCTCTTAAACCACTATTACTTGATACATTTGTGATTACAACATCAAAAGTTCCTGCTTGATCATTTTTATTTTGTATGTTAATTGTCCCTTTGACAACTGGAGTGGTTGGTGTTGCAATTTTATTTATAGCAATATAACGACGGTTCCCTGAGTAAGATACATACGAAATCCATTCATAATTATCAGCAATTAAAGTCTTATCATAAGTTACACTATAACCATTATCATAATAAGCAAGGTCTGGACTAGATATTTTAGGTTCTGCTTTGATTCCTTTACGGTCTGTAAAATGATAGGTTCCTGAAGAAGGTAATGTACCTCCTGTATTAGGTTTTGTAGGTTCACTAGGAGTTGAACCACCAGCAAGATCTTTAAAATGGATATAACCACTAAATGCCGTTTTAGAAACCGTTCGAATGTGATAATTATGTGTATATCCATAGTTATATTCTTCAATTTCTACATTATTTCCAATAACATTTGATACCCAAGCAACATGACCATAGGAGCCATCATCTAGCCAAGCAACCGAACCCTTTGCAGGATTCATATCAACTCTGTAGCCCTCTCGTCTTGCACGTCCGCCCCATTGTCCTCCATTACCATAGGCTCCAGGAAGTTCAAAATGATTTACTGAGCTAAGACGATAAGCAGTAAAAGAGGTACATTCTCTTGTGTATAATCTCCACTTATCAATGTGTCTATTATTAGGATCTACACTATCATGTTTCCATGGATAATCATCACCTCTTGCCACCGAACCATTATTTATAGCTAGAGCATGTCGTACTATTTTGGGAGTAAAGGTAGGCTTTGTTACCATTTCTTTTATTTCACCCGAATTTTCATCAACAAGACTATCATCCTTTGAGATGCGAATATCTTTTTTCTGAATAGAAGAGGTAGTACTTGATGATATATCTTTGTTAGAATCATCAGTCTCTTTGACTTTAGTACTTGACATAGAGGTTGTTGAATTATTTTTAGACTCTACACTGTCATTAGGTGTAGAAGTTGAAGATAATACCTCATTTTTTGATATCGAGACATTTTCAACTGGTTTAGTTTGAATTGTGCCAGCTTTTTCCTCATTTTTAGATTGAGTATTATCAATTACAGAAGTTGTATCTGAGTTATTCCTATCTACTACCGAATTATTGTTAGTGCTATTTTCGGAATTAGAAGTCATTGTTTTCCCATAATGAGAAGACATAATCTCTGTGGTAGTCGAAATGGTAGCCGTTGAGTTCTCATCGGCTGAAACATTAGTGATACCAAACAGAAAACATCCTAATAATACAGATGCAACACCAAATGAATATTTTCGGATTGAAAAGCGTTGAACTTCTTTATTACAATTTTGATTCTTCATAATTACTATTTCTCCTTTATATGGTTAGATTCAATATTTATCACTAATATGGACTTGATCGATTCTGATACACTTTTATTGCCTTCATTTACATTTTATAAACTTATTGTAGCTTAACTTCACTCATTTGAAAGAAATTTGTCAAAGTCTGTCATTATTTTGTCATATTCTGTAATAGTTCTAGGAATTTATTTACCAGTTATGACAAAATACAAGCCAATTGTGACAATGGTCTTCTATTTTCTTTAAATTTCGATAGAATAAATACAAGGAGGTGGATTTCTTATGAATGCAATTGATTGGTGGAAACTTTTAAATGGGAGACATTAATCATCTGTTATTTACCTATTCTCACTAAAATAAAAATACTTACAACTAAGTATGTAAGTATTTTTATTTCCTAATAATTTATCTCATTTCAATTGTCTGTCTAAAATGAAAATCCTTGCTTTGCGTAATAATTGATACATTAGGATATTTTTTCAATATATTTGCTACATTATATAAACCAATTCCCCGATCTTTGCCTTTTGAAGAAAAACCACATAAAAAGATATCTGATGTATCAATCTTTGCAACATCCGTAGTATTTTCTATAATCAAGACATTTGTATTACCACTATTAAAAAGAGCTACCGTTATTTCCGAACTCTGTGCTAACTGAGCTCCTTCAATGGCATTGTCCATTAATATTGAGAGAATTGTAACAAAATCCAACAATTCCATTTGTGACTCACTGAAATCTTTTTCTGCTTCAACGCTAATGTTTATTCCTTTACTTTGTGCTTCAAGTAACTTTGCGGATAAAATGCTTTTAACTGCTTCATTTTTTACTTTTATTAAATTGGTAATATTATATTTTGGATTTTGAAACTGCTCCGTGGTTTTTGACAAGACTGAATTATAGACGCTAGATATAATATCAATATCGCGATTATCAATCCCTGTTTTTATACTACTTAAAATATTTATATAGTCATGCCGAAAATTCCTTAGTTCATTATAAAGCGATTCTATTTGTCGATTATAATTTGCTAAATCTTCTAATTGCCTATTCTTTTGATAAATAATCTCCTCCTCTAATCTATCTTTAAAAGTTGTATTTATATAAATCAACATTATTAAAAACAAAATAGTATAAATACCAATTAAATGTTGTCGATAAAAAATCGCAGAATTGATAACATCTTCAAAAATTAACAATATTTGCAAAAGAATAAAATATACAATCATTGTCAAATTAATTAAACATAAAAAACGATTCAAATATTGCTTTTTAAAACCTTGTTGTAAATTTTTAAAATCAATCTTTAAAGATTTTATAAGAAAATAGTAAGTTGGAAAAATCAATAATTCAATTAATAATGAGAAATATCCACTACTAGCTGTTTCTCTCATACTAACTCCCAATAATGGGAAAACAAAAAATGTTAATATTCTGTTAAAAAGACTTTCTACAACAACAGGATATAAGCCATAAAAGATATCTAACATCCTATTGTGAAAATCATTTCGATACAAAGAATATAATACTAAAAAAAGTAACGTTACAAAATAAGCAATCACAGGTGCAATAAAAAACAGAAAACGAAGTAATAATGGTGCAAAAATAAACCACTTTTTACTCAGATTTACTCCACTCACTTGATGAAAAATCAATAATAGAATCACAATATGAATGAAAAATGTAATATTATATAATACTTCTCCCATAATCTCTCCAACTTTATCAAACTATTGAAGTTTTTTTATTCTATCTATCAACCCTTTTAATCTCATTCTTGATACTAAACAATGTTCATTATCTTCAAAATATACTTTACCATTTTCTTTATCCACTTTTATAATATTTTCAAGATTTACTACATAAGATTGATGACATTTATAAAGTCTTTTATCTACTTTTTCAATTTCTGAAATACGAGCATAAAACTCCATTCTCTCATTTTTTGTATGTAAAATAACTTTATGAATCGTTGGCGATGTTTCAAAATATAAAATATTATGAAACGGCACTTGGACCATAGCTAATGAAGTTTCAAAATTAAATGAATCTTCAATAACTGTACGACCTTGCTGTTCTATCACAGTATTGATAGCTTCTTCAACATGTCTAGAAAACGCTCTTTCATCTAATCCTTTATCAATAAAGTCGAGAGCCGCAACTTTATACTGAAAAATTATAGGCATAAATTCTGAATGGGTTGTTACAAATACAATTGTTGCATTTGGATCTTTTCTTCGAATTTCTTCTGCAATCTCAAACCCTCTTTTTGATTCATTTTTTATTTGAATATCTAAAAAGAAAAGTTGATGTGAACCTCTTTCTGTAATAGATTCAAGTAGTTGATTGGGTTTCCCATAAATATGAATACGACGATATTTCCAAGAATTTTTCTTCATAACCTCTTTTATCGTCCTCTCCATTCTAGATTGTTGTACAAAATCATCTTCTAGTACAAAAATAGTTATCATTTCTCTCTCCTTATTAATTCTAATGCATAAAATAATCAGATAAAGACATTATAATATAAATAAAAATCGAATAAACTAAAATGTCATAGCTGGTTGTTATAATGTCTCATTTGGATAGAGTGATGTTTAGGTTATATTAAGTTTTTATTTTGTAAGTAGCCTACCAACACTTGGTATCCTGCAACCGTCAAATGCAATCCGTCGGTTGTAAATGCTTCTTTTAATTGTCCTGTTTCGTCTAGCAGGTCGTCATAGACATTTACAAAGGTCACATTCATATAAACAGAAGCTAACTCTTGATAAGCATGATTGAGGGCTTGAATTTTTTGATTGTTTCTTAGATGAACGCGCTTTTTGTAAGTAGGGCTTTCATTGACTGGTAGGACAGACAAAAGGCAAACTTCTGCAAGAGGATAATTCCTAGCAATCGTTTGGATGATACTTTCCACATTTTTTACTGTTTCTTGCTGGGGGATTTCCTTGCCAATATCATTGGTACCGATAAGGAGAAAGACCTTATCAACTGCCTGCCCAAATAAAAGAGATCCTAAATGCTCTAGTAGCAAATCCGACCGATAACCTCGAATTCCACGGTTTATTAGTGTTTTTGACGTTTTTAATAACTCATGTAATGGAAAATACTCTACGATAGAATCTCCCAGAAAAAGTACATCGGGGTCTTTGACGGATATACGATTCAACTCTTGGTATTTTTTTCCAATTTGTTCTTGTTCATTTAAAAGCCATTGGTCTAGTAATTGAACTGTCATATACACGCTCCTTTGCTCAAATAGTTCTCTAATATTTTTAAGACCCCTGCCTCTGTATTGGCTGGTGCAAGGTGATCGGCAACTGTTTTTACTCTCGGATCAGCATTCTCCATAGCATAGGAAATCCCTGCTAATTGCAGCATTTCAATGTCATTTTCACTATCTCCAAAGGCCATGATGTCTTGCTCTTGAATTTTCCATTTTTGCATCAGTTGTTTCAATCCCCAAGCTTTATGGATCCCTTTTTGTAAAATATCAATCGCTCCATAACCGCTTGTGACCGCATTTAAGGTACCTTCAAAATCCTGATTGAGCTGTCGAGTAGCTTGAACTGCTACTTGCTCGTTTACCATCATACTCATTTTCAAGACTTGTGGAAAATCGTCCGGGCGCAATGCTTCGACAAAGTTTATCTTTCGATAAAATTCTCGTGCCATTTCTGCTGTCATAACTTTTTCAATCATAGGAAAAGTTGTCCCCGTTTTGACAAAGGCACCATTTTCAGCTGTAACAACTAAGTGTACATCACGTTCTCTCCCTTCAAAATAAGACAAGACCTGTGCCACCAAGTCCGGAGACCAACATGTGCCCAGCAGTATCTCGTTTTTATCAAAAATCCGCGCACCGTTTGCGGCAATCAACGTCACACGCTCCAATAAATCACCAAACAGCAGGCGCATTCGATGAATTTCATTACCAGTTGCCACCACAAACCGCATCTCCCGCTTGTCCAGCTCATCCAATATATTTTTCAACCGGTCGCGATCGAATTCTCCTTTTTCATCTAAGAGCGTGCCATCCATATCAGTCACAATCATCTTAATTGACATGTTATCACCTCTAACAATTATTCATTTCAAATTTAAATCTCATCGTTCATTTATTTCATAATGTATGACTATCCTTTTGCCATTTCTGTAATTCCGCTTGGATAATGCAAAACATTATTGGCTACATTTACATCTTATTTCAAAAGGATTATATTACGTCTAAACATATCCTAGTAAACAAAGTTTTTCTTTTATTTTACCAAAAAGAGAGTTGAAGAGGAAACAATTGTATTCAAGCAAGGATTGGTCTTTTTAGTTATAGTTTAAAACTATATTCTTTTCTCTAAATTAACTATTTTTCAAACATGCTCAGCTTTTGTACAATAAAAAGCAAGAAATCTAGAAAGAGGCATGTATATGACACAATCAAAATTCCAACTAGTTGGATCTCTTCTTCGTCCAGCTGATCTGCTTAACTATAAAAATAAAATTGAACATCGTGATGACATTCAGTATCCTTTTTATGATAGTTTTCCGGGTTATCGTGAAACAGAAACAGCAGAGATTAAAAAGGTCATTGCTGATGAAAAGGCAAATGGTATTGATATTTTGACAGATGGTGAATATTCTAAGTCCATGTGGCATTTAGATTTTATTTGGGGACTTAAAGGTATTGAACGTTACATTGCAGACCACGGCTACACTTTTAAAGACCATGATGGCGGACAGTACGAAACACGTAAAGACATCGGTATTCGCATTACTCAGCCACTTTCAGGTAAAAATCATCATTTCTTAGATAGTTACAAACTGCTCAAGGAAGAAGCTGGTGATACGCAAACAAAATTAACGATTTGGGGACCTGCGCATGCTTATACTGAACTGGCTATCTTTGATAAACTTGCTGGTGAAGGGCAAGTTTACAAAACCAATGACGAATTAAAAGCTGGTCTTATCAAGGCCTACAAGGAATTCTTGACAGAATACAAGGAAGTTGGCGGGGCAATCATCCAGTTTGATGATTGCCTTTGGGAACTTTTTGATGAATCAAATCCTGCTTCGTTTTTTGCTGATGGCAATGCTGCGCTAGCTGACTTAGCGGATGAATTTATTGCGATCAATAACGAAGTAGCTGATTACGGTCATCAATTAGGACTCAAAGTTTGGACACATAACTGTCGCGGAAATTATGAAAGCCGTTCTGCCTCAGGCGGAACTTATGAAGCGATTGCGGAAAAATTCTTGCGTGATCAACACTATGACCGCTTCTTCTTAGAATGGGACAGTGACGTCTCAGGTGATTTGAAGGCTCTTGCTTCTCTTAAAGATAAAGATGCTGAGGTTGTTCTTGGACTCCTTTCCAGTAAGACAACTGATCTTGATGATGAAGAACGTGTTCTCAAGTTATTAGAACAAGCCAGCACCATTTTGCCTAAGGAACGTTTGCTGCTGTCCCATCAATGCGGTTTTGCTTCTTGTGATTCTGGCAATGAGTTGGCTATCCCACAGCAATGGGCCAAAATCAAACAAGGCCAAGAAATTGCTAAGAAATTTTGGGGTTAAACTGCAAGCACATGACTATTTAGCGAACACTGACAAAAACGCGAAAACAAACTTCTTTTTGAGGTTTGTCTTTTTGATTTCCAGCAATAAATACCACTGAAAAAGAATACTATTAAAATGATTTCTCTATTGAGAAATTTTTGAAGACAAAACTACAATAATCTACACTTCAACCATTTTCCCTTGCCCCTCTGTTACAATTCTTCAATTCATTTGTGTAATCTGAAAAAGACTGAATCGAAAGATTCGGCCTTTTTTATAAGGAGCAAATTTATCAAATTATACTGTCAATTCAATCTGATTGCCTTCTAAAGCCAGAATGCAGCTTTCATAGTAACCATCACCTGTCAGACGCGGTCCGCTTAAAAGCTGATAGCCGTCTGCTTGAAGCCTCGCTGTCAGTTCATTTACCTTTTCTCTACTTCCTAGACTAAATGCCAAATGGTGATACCCCAAAAAGAGAAGTTCTTGGTTGTTCTCCGCTAAACCTTCCTTTCGGGTCATGATTTCCAATCTCGCCCCTTCGTCAAAGCTGAGGAAGTAAGACTGAAAACCTGTTTTTTTATTATGGTAAAGCTGATTACTTTTCGCTTCAAAATATGTTTCAAAGAAGCGTTTAGCTCCTTCTAAATCTCGAACATAAAGGGCTGCGTGCTCAATCTTCATAGAGTTTTCCTCCATTCGTTGCAATAACTTCTTTATACCAATCAAATGATTTCTTCTTATAGCGAGCCAAAGTCCCTGTTCCATCATCGTTTCGATCAACATAGATAAATCCGTACCGCTTGCTCATCTGAGCTGTTGAAGCAGACACAAGGTCAATACAGCCCCAAGTGGTGTAGCCCCAGAGTTCAACACCATCTTCAATTGCTTCGCCGACCTGCTGTAAATGCCGTTTAAGATAATCAATGCGATAATCATCTTCAACAGTCGGACCATCAGGACCATCTACCAAGACATCTTTCGCACCAAGACCATTTTCTACGATAAAGAGCGGTAATTGGTAACGGTCATAGAAAGCATTGAGAACCAGACGCAGACCAATTGGATCCACTTGCCAGCCCCATTCTGAAGCAGTTAGATAAGGATTTTGCAACCCACCCAGCACATTTCCACGACCAGAAGAATAACTTTCCGGATCATGGGCAGCAACCACACTCATGTAATAAGAGAAGGAGACGAAATCTACGGTATGCTCTGACATCAATTCTTTATCACCCGGTGCAAATTGGATCTTGATTCCATTTTCCTTGAAAAAACGGTTCATATATGCTGGATATTTACCACGCGCATGAATATCTGAAAAAAGATAATTCTGATTTTCAAACTCACGAGCAGCCAGTACATCCTCTGGTTTTGGCGTCATCGGATAAGTCGGCATAGCTAGTACCATGCACCCAATCTTAAAGTCTGGATTGATTTCATGCCCAATTTTAGTTGCAAGAGCTGATGCCACTAGTTCGTGATGAACAGCTTGATAAAGATCTTGTTTGGACAATTCTTCTACTGGAGTTGCAATCCCTCCACTCATAAACGGCGCATGAAGAACAGAGTTGATTTCATTAAAGGTCAACCAATAGTTCACCTTGT
>ERZ773022.2483-NODE-2483-length-11044-cov-2.474656_pt1 | contig 11044 bp, 2 predicted proteins | sample MGYA00580839_ERZ773022 | MGnify/ENA primary metagenome ERZ773022 (study PRJEB29015, sample SAMEA2738020) | human oral metagenome | biome: human oral; feature: human-associated habitat; material: dental | place: China | collected 2044 ... | reverse complement strand
TATTATTAAGATTCCAACCAAAAGAAGTTAAGCCTGTATCCATAAATGCTCCTGAACCTATGGTTTCAACTGCATCCGGCAAAGTTACAGCGATCAAAGACTTATCGTAAAAGGCAAAATCAGCTATTTCATTGACAGCAACACCTGTACCAGATACCGGAAGTACCACTTCACCTCCTGCACCGTTGTACCTTTTAAGTACCGATCCTTCTATAATATATTCATCATTATTATTTTGACTTACACTAAAACTTCCTGCCGCATAATTATTAACAGTAAATTCAACCATATCCGAGGTGCTTAACTCAATCCCTTCGATCCTAAAGAAACCGTCCTCATTAGATTTTACTTCATAGGATTTAGAACCTACTTTAGCATTTATTTGAGCATTGGGCAGTGCAAAGCCAACAAGCTGTGTATCGGTATCCAGTATCGGCAGTCTGGTTCTTACCTCCTGTAAATAATAGTAAAAACTTATATCATTACTCTTTTCAAGCTTTATATTAAGGCTTGGAGTATTGCTTATATAGGATATACCTTTTCTTGTAAGCCTCGGTGCTTTTACACTTACCGTATCGCCTATACGGTAGATTTTCGAAGCTTCTGTATTTCTTCCTATATTCTGTAAGCTGTTTTCTCCGTAGTATACCTTTTTAAGAATTACATCCTCATGGTCCCTTGCATTTATCATATTTACACTTACCGAAGCCGGATTTATCACATACTGTCTATCCTTTGATGTAAGGGTGCTGTCCAAAGAGGTAAATACCTTGGCATAGCTAAAGTCGGCTCTGTCATAGCTTCCGAATGCCCCGTCCTCTATAATTTCAAGTTTAGGTGCATTCACTTCTATTTCCTTAATCCCGCTAAATGCTCCGCTTGCTATGTAGCTTACTGAAGGAAGTGTCGCAACAAGAGGGTTTCCGGCAGAAGCAAAGGTATCTTTTTCTATTCTTGTTATGTTAGAAGGAAGATTTACTTTAAGTGATTTATCATCAAAGTTATCTTTATATTGATTCATAAAGGCAGCTTCACCTATTAAACTCAACGACTCGGGCAAAGTAATCTCACTTAAGTCATTATTCTTAAATGCCTCTGCACCGATCTCTTCTATACCCTCGGAAACTACTATCTTTCTGAGTTTTTTATCTCCCTTACTTGTTCCTATAAAGGCTTTCTCTCCTATTCTTTTTACTTCTACACCGCCTATAGATGAAGGCACTACAACTGCTGTATTATTTCCCTTATAAGCGGTAATAGTCTGTGTAGCCGCATCAAATACAAAACTTTCTTCCGTATCGGCTATTATTTTAGGATCTTCCGGTTTTGCCGCTCCCGATTCGTCATCGGTTTCGGGGTTCTTTTGTGCTCCTGCCTCATAAAGCCAATCGGACTTAACCGCAAAGGCTCCCGAAGGAGTAAGAGCGCTTGTCTTGATGAAGGCTCCGTCATATATGTATGAATGTTCCTTGGCATTTTTACTTGCGTAAACATCATAATAGACTCCCAGACTGTTTTCCAGATTTTTTGTATACATAGTTGCTATATACACAGGTTTATCAGTCTTTATGGTAAATTCCGAAAAGTCAATGGTATTCCATGCATTCGGGGTAATATTCTTATACTCCCTAAAGGGTGCTATCTCTCTTAATCTTTTATTATCATCATAGGCAAGTACTCCTATCATAATATGATCGCCTGAGTAGTACTTATTCTTCACAAGGAATAGATCTGCTGATTTAAGTATACCGCCCTTATAAGGTGATTGAAACCTTACGGCAATACCCTTCATACCGCTTGTGAAATGCACAGTTTGATAATCTCCGTCAGTACCGGGCTTTACATTATAGCCATAATCAAGCTTTTCGCTACTTAAGTTTCCAAGCGGTCTTAACTTCACCTCATCAAGTACATTGTCACCTGCACTTAAAGTTATTTCTTTTTCTACACTGTAGTAGCCCTCTTTATAAAATCTGAAGGTATACTTGCCCTCATATATGGAAGAGTTTACATAATTTCCGCCGGCGTCCGTACTTATTACCGGCACCAGATCATCTTCCACCAAGCGTATATTAACACCTTCCAAAGCATTGCCGGCTTCATCTTTTACCGTACCTTTAATACTTGCGGACTTTGCTTTATTTAGCACTACTGTAGGTATATTTACCTTATGAGCGCCTTGACTCAAATCAACTTCCACTGTTTTGCTTTCATAGCCGTAAGCCGAAAACTCAAGTCTGTATTTTTTATCCGACTTATTAATTGCATGATTTATATTAAATGAGCCGTCAATATCACTGGCATAGGTATACTTTCCGGTATCCAAGACCTTGACCTTTGCCCTTAAAGGTATGTAAGAGTTACTTGGAAAGCCTCCCGGAATAGGCACCGAGCCGGCGGTATAATAGCCTGTGCCTGCCCCCACATCAAGCTCTATACTTGAAGCAGTGTTTACACCCAGTTCTGCATTTGCCTCTTCTTTATATTCTGTTGTTGCATCGGAGTCTGTAGCCAAAAAAGAGGCATTGCTTGGACTTGCTTCTTCATTTGTAAATACTCTCAGCCTGTCGGTCTTAAACTTCTGCTCCTTATCGCCCACTACCACATTGTCTATATACCAACCGATGTTATAGGAATCTATGTAGATATTTCTTCCTACATTTATGTGGAATCTTATATCAACGCTCTTACCCTTGTATGCCGAAAGATCCGCTCCGATCTGCTGCCATACTCTTATTTGATTATCATCCATAATGCTTTCTCTTGATACCAGCAAAGACCATGTATTTTTATTCTTTTCCTTGATCTCAACTGTAAGGCTTAGTGCAGTGTCCAGACTCATTTGAGCATTAAAGGAGTCAAAGTACAGGTAATCGCCCTCCTTTACCGTAACTGAGGGCATCTGTATATAAGAGTCCTGATTTTTCCTAAACTTTCCGTTCAGATTTGTACCCCAGACCTTGGTAGAGTTCTTTTCAAGCCCCTCCCAAGTCTCTCTTGGAAGTAACTTTGTATAATCACCGTCAGCCGGTCGCATAGGCTTACCCCATTGCCAATCATTGATATTTCCGCTTAAAACTCCGGTCGTAAAGCCTCCGTTATCGGCTTCAAAATCATAAAAGACGGTTTCTTCATAGGATCTGTAGTCCACATTAAGCTCTTTTGAATACTCCGAGTAATTGCCCGACTTATCCAAGGCTCTCACACGGTAAATGTATTTTTTACCCGGAGCAAGCCCCTTATCATAATAGTTTACTCGGTAATGGGAGCTTGGTCTTGTAGGATCTTCATTTTTATTAATAAATGTAAAGTCGGATAAGTTCTGCTGTATAGTAGCTATTTGGGCAAATGTAGCCGTACCCTCTTCTTTTCTTTCTATAGAGTAACTTAACATATCCGTCTCTTCATTTGCCACAAAACTTAGGTTTACTCCTTTTTGTCCTATACTTGCCCTAAGTGCCTGAACCTGTGCCGGCGGAGTATCTTCCTGTTGCTTTATGGAAAAGTTATCAAGATACCAGCCTGCACCCTCATCCGTATTATGCCCGTAGAAATAAAATCTAAGCTGCAAAGGTTTTGCATTTCCTGTATACTTAGCTAAAGAATATGTGTTATGCACCCAGTTTCTTGTGGTAATATCAGGTCTTAATACCACCTGGTAGATATCTTCCCAGTCATTTTCATCTCCGCTAAATGAGGCTTGCAGTTTGGCATAACTGAGCCCGGTAAATCCGTTATACATATCCACACTAAGTGACGGATTGCCCGTAACCGTACTTAAATCTACAGGGGGCAGATACAGATAGCTGTTCACCCTCTTTTCAAATACTCCCCTTCCGGCATTTGTTCCTACATAGGTAGTATTTGCCGACCCATTAAGTCCTCCGGGCAGTTCAGGCTCGGCACTTGATTTCCTTCCCGAAACCTCCCATGTACCTTCAAGCATAAATCCGTTAAGCGAGCTTGCCTGCTCCAAGTCGGACTCCCAAGGCAGTGTCATTCCGGCTTTTATTTCAACATCCTTTTGCTTTGTTACTGTATTTTGTGCATAATCTTTTGCACTTAAGCTTAGATGCAGCGTTCCTTTACTTAACTTATCCGCCTCTATACTGTAAGAATAGGTTCCGTCATTTTGCACCCCCTTGCTTAGATTAAGTTCATGCTCCACTGCAGTTTGCGGATCGTCTCCTATATAATAGGACAGCTTGACCTCTCTTATGGATACATCATCATCCACCTTGGCTTCAACCTTCAATTTTCTGCCTATATATGCCTCATCCTGAATATTTATCTCAAGATTCGGTGCTCTTTTATCAGCCCCGTCTTTTAGTACCACACCGCTTATTTCGCCCTGCGTTCTGTCTTCCATTATCTTGGCTACGGCATCATAAGCATTGATAAGACCGTAACCGTATGCCATATTCGGACTTTGTGTATAAGTATTATCCGACAGCGGCTCTGCTGTGGAAGTAATAAGATTTCTTATCTCGTCAAGGCTGTCGTACTCTTCTTCCTTGCCTGCTTTTTTTGCCGCTTCCTTGATCAGCGCTATTACTCCCACAACATGAGGAGTTGCCATACTGGTACCGTTCCAGCTTACATAATTGCCCCTTGCATCTACTGAACGCACCTGTACTCCCGGAGCGGAGATCTCAGGCTTTATTATTGATTTGCCCGAGTCAAATGCGGAAGGTCCTTTGTTTGAGAACCTGCCTATTTGCTTGTTACGGTCTACCGCCGCTACCGATATTACATCAAGGTAGTTGCCCGGATTTGAGATACTTCCCGGTCCCGGTACCTTGGATGAGGTATTGCCCGCAGCAAATACGGGAACTATACCTGCCGAGTTCCACGCATTTATTATATCCTTAAACCACTCATCATTATCATTCGGACCGCCCCATGAGTTGTTAATAACATCCGGTTTCATTTCAAGCATCCACTGTGCGGCTGCAAGAAGATCCGAAACCTCTCCACCCTCAGGTCCTATGGCTCTGGCGCTTATAAACTTTGCCCCCGGAGCCACTCCTATACGGTTTACACTGTTTGACTGCTGACCCAGTATGGTTCCTGCTACATGAGTACCGTGGTCATTGACCTCGGAATTTTCAGGATATGCAATATTATCCACAAAATCTCTATATGATGCTCCTTCCCACTTTTTGGTGGAAGGGTCGTCAACCTTATTTATAACTGTTCCACTTGCGCTGTCATAGTCAAGAAAGGATTTTTTGATTGCAGGTATATTATAATTAACTCCGGTATCTATGATACCTACAGTTATGCCGCTTCCGTCTATACCGAACTCTTCCCAAACCTTATCCGCATGAACATCTATGACACCCCACTCTATATCTCTTTCATCAGGGGTATATATCGTATCCCTTTTTGTTCTTCTTTTTTTCTCTTTTTCCACCGGATTTATAAGCTCAACCTTGGAATTTTCGGTAATTTTTTCTACAGAATCAAGTTTTGCAAGTTTCTCCAAAAGTTCCTTGGAAGCTGTTACTATATGTATGGCATTGGATATATAGAAGGATTCGTACTCTTTCACTTCCTGCTTCTTAACTGCATCTTCTATAATGGCAAGTGCCTCTTTTTGTGCCATATCAGCCTTTTCCTGCAGTGATAAGGAGGTGTCCGTTCCTTCATTACTGAATTTTATCATTACATCATAAGGCGCATTCTTTCCCTTCAAAAGTTCTTCAAGATAGCCTATATCCTTAGACTGCTGTGTCGAATACGCCGCATAACTTGTTATACCTGTTGAAAAAGGTATATTTGCCGTTAATATAACCGCTGCCAAGGCTATACTTAATATCTTCTTTGATTTCTTCATATTTACCCTTTAATAATTTATTTAATATTGATACTCGCTTGAAAGTACTATGTCTACTTCCGTCTTCTTATATCCGTCCAAGTAAAAGGTCAGGGTATATACAGGCCACTTTCCTTCTGCATCTTTTTCTATAACCCCGAGCTTAGCTGAATGTGAATACAGGGCTTCAAGGCTTACTCCTTTGATTTCCTCTGGGGTTTTATATAAATCTTTAATGACCTCATTTACCGAAAGCTCTATGGCATCCTCATCTGCAGCACCTTTTTTCCTTATATTGACTCCCATAGACTTCCACTCGGCTTCTTTTATGGACCTTGCCTTGGATGTAAGGTACACTGCTCCGCCTTTATAAAATACAGTCAGACCGTCCTGTTTGTTCTTAAAATCTTCATCATGCTTATCTTTAACGATCTCTAAAGGTACAGCCACACCCACATCGTCTATATCGGCATACTCCACTTCAAAGTCTAAATCGTCTATGCCTTCTATTTTAAGAGTCAGCATAAGCTTATTATTGACAATAAATTCCTTAACCTGAGTGTAAGGTATCTCCACCCTAAAGTCGGTTGCCGAAGCACCTGTGGTAATAGCCTTTGTCCCTGCTATCTTTTTTGTTTTGTGATATATACCTACAGTTGTGTTATTAATTATGTCCGAGGAGTCAACTCCGCTAAACCTTAGCACAGCCTTGGCATAAGGATTTGTCTTTTTTGACTCCGCCACACTAAGTTTTTTATCTTTTTTATACTTTATACCTATGCTTGCCTCATCATCTTCATGCACAACTTTAAGCACATAGTCCTTGTCGACTGCAAGCAAACTGCTTTTAAGCAGACTTAAACTGCTTATAGTAATTTGTTTTTTTGTGCTATCAAAATGATAATCAGAGTTTTTTACAAGTTCGGTAGCATTGCCTTCTTCTTTCGTTCCCACATAGTAATATACCTTTAAGTTATTCTCATCTACCTCATCAAAGTTTCTTAATGTAAGAACCGGATCGAGTTTGGCATAATAACCATTATCTTTGTCAAGTTTCAATGAGGGTCTTGCAGCAAATGTCAGTTTTATATTGGCAGTTTTAAGTCCCCTTAACTTCATAACAACACTTACAAATTCCTGCTTGTAGACATTGGACAGCGTATAAGGTTTTAACTTGTTCACTATGAATTTAATTTTAAGCTTCCCCTCATCCTCTATAAGTTTTACCGCCTCCGATAAGTCTTCACCTGAAGCTGTTGTAAACTTTATATTCGCATACTCACTCGGATCCACATTGGTAAATGTTATTTCTTTTAGGGTATCTTTTTTTCTTGAAACCGAACCGTATTCAATACGCTCATCTGAATAAGAGCCTTCAAACTTTGCTTTTTTATCAGTGCTGTATTTTATATAAACAGGGAAAGTCTTTTCGCCCACTTTCACCTCAACCCTTACGCTGTCTCTAAATCCGTCTGCAAGTATGGTGTCCGTATCTATGCTAAATTTCTTACTCTGAGCATCATAACTTAGCCCCTCTCCTACAGTAAGGGTTTTATTAGGTATCAAATATGCCGTAACCTTTATATCACTGCCGTCTTTTGTGTAGTTTTCCATGCTTATTACAGGTTTTTCATCATACCTGTAGCTGTACTCCATACTTCCGTACCTTTTAACTCCTTCATGATCCCATGTAAGTTTTACTTCCTCACCGCTAACCTGTACCTCCTTAAACTTTACATTAATATAAGCCGGCATCGCCTCTATATCCTCCGCCCAGTTGTTGTACTCCGCCGGTATATTAAGTATGATCGCTCTGGCTCTTGTAGAAAGTCCTTCATTCGGGGTCTGCTCAAAACTCCAACTGTCTATATTAAGCTCTATCTTTGAATTATCACTTAATTTATACACAACCTTTTTAGGGAGTTTATCCTTATAGGAAGAGCTAAGTTTATCCTTATAATCAAGTGTAATATCTTCAAAAGGCTCATATCCGGTCAATGTGGCACTCTGATCCGGCTTACTTGGATCTTTTTTCGACTCTCCATTGTCATTATTTCCCTTATTATCATCAGGCTTTTTAAAATTCACTCTTAAACTTACATCAACAGTTTCCAATGATGCCCTAAGATACTCTCTGGAAGAGTCTAAAAGTACTGTAGGTCTTGCAATTAAGCTCGCATCCTGTGCAGGTACTCCATCAAAGCTCCAATCAATTATCTTAAGTGCCACCTTCTTTCTATTACTTAGTCTGTAGGTAACCGACCTTGGTAAGACATCTATATAAGAAGACGGGTTTTCATCCACAAATTTTACATTTATATCAGCCAAGGCTATATATGAAACTATTACGGGATGTTGTTCCTGTTCTTTCTTATCAGACTCTTTTTGAGTATTTCCATTATCAGTATCGGCATTACTTTTGCTTGCCTTATTTTCCTGACTTTTATCATCATGACTTTCTGTACTATGACTTTGGTTATCGGCTTCCTTGCTGCTATCATCACCTATCTTTTTTTCTTCTTCCGTTTTATTATTGCCACCTTGCTCTGTAAGTGTATTGGGCAGACCCTTGTTTAAAGAGTCACTACTTAATGAGCCGGCACCTGATGTACCGCCGCTTGAGTTTTCTCCACCTGAGTCGCCTCCTGAGCTTCCTCCACTTGATGAACCTCCACCTGTGCCGCCGCCTGAAGTTTTGCCTCTTGATGAACCTCTGCCTGAGCCCCTGCTTGTAACTTTTACATCAGGCTTTGCTTTTGATGAAAGACCTTTTGTATTGTCTATTATTGCATTTCCATTGTCATCTATCCATTGACCGTCCGAATTTAATCTATAACCGTCAGGGGTAACAGTTGCAAAAAGCATTTGCCCTGCAGCTTTATTGTCAGTATTGTTGAAAAAGTATGCCTTACCGTCTATCCACTGCCAGCCGCTAAGCATCTTTCCGCTATTCGCACCGTTCTCCGTACTTAAAAAGTACCATGCACCGCTCTCATCCTGAAACCATCCGGTTTTCATATCTTTACTTTCTTTATCAAGATAGTACCAGTTATCTTTGTCTTTTATCCAACCACTCTTTGCTTTATTATCACTGCCGTAATATCTCCAGTGCTCGTTTTCAAGCTTCCATGAGCCGCCAAAAGTCACTGTATCGGCATAACTTACATATGCCGCATTTGAAAATATCATACTAAATGCAAGCATATATATAAAAGTCTTATGTACTGACTTTTTCATCTGTAAAAAACCTCCTGAAAAATATAATAATTTACAGAAAAAGACTACTTTATGCAAAAACAACAAGTTAGTCTCTCCTAACTCCTGTGTGCAGTTAGCATTACCTAATTAACTTAACCTTTAGATTTTAATGTTTATGAAAACCTCTGTCAATACAGTATATATGTACTAAAGTCAGTGCAGGCAGAACAGGGGTATTAAAAAAGCGCTGCCGGCAAAGCCCGCAACGCTTTTTATGATTATTTACACACATTCTACTATAACACATTTTAAGTATTACAGTTTTACCGGGTAATTCATCTTCGTCAAAAAACTAAAAATGTTTAACTGCTACATAAGTCAAATGAATACGAATGTCGACGCTGTCCTACTTCCTAAAAGAAGAATACACCTTTCCGGTCTCCAGTCCGCCCCTAAGTTTTGCAAGCTGAGACACCGTTACAAGTTGAAATCCTCTTTTGTGAAGCTCCGGTATAACCTTCTCCGCTGCTGTAGCTGTAGGTACAAATAAGTCATGCATAAGAACTATATCTCCGTCCTTAACACTATCCAAAATACTGGTAGTGGTCTTTTCAGGGTTTTTATGCTTCCAATCCAAGGTATCTATAGCCCACAAGGCAACTGCCATATCAAAAGACTCTATTTCACCTAAGATCTCGTCATTGTACAGTCCACCCGGAGGTCTGAAATTCCTGACCTTTTGTCCTGTATCCTCATAAACAATATCGTTAACACTCTTCATAGCCTGAAGTCTTTCTTCCTTGGTCTGCTTTGGAAGGTAAGCATGGGCATAGGTGTGGTTACCTATCTCCATACCGCTTGATGCCGCCCTCTTAAGTGCGTCCAAGTTCTTGCCTGTAATCCTTGTACCTACTACGAAAAATGTCGCCTTGCCGCCTACAGCTTCCAAAGAATCAAGGATTCTGTTTGTAGCCTCTGCATTGGGTCCGTCATCAAAGGTAAGCGCTACCATAGGTTTTGATGGATCTATACCTGATACATCGACATCACTTAGGTCCATCTTTTCTCCCGGCTCGGGCTTTCCTTTGGCTCTTACAGATAAGTTGATACCGTCTATATAATCGGCAGCAACAGCCGCCTCACCGTCCTTATACCACTTGCTCCATTCTCCCTTTGACAAAATCTTAAAATACACATCATAGGTAGCCGTTATATCTCCTTGGAGTTCAAGCTTTATAGCCTTGAATTTCTTATTTGAAGAAGTATCACCCATAAGTTCGCCGTCCACAGCCCAGTTTGACCAGGTGCTTCCGTCGTAGGAAGCCTGATACCTTACCGAGCCTTTTATTCCCTTGGGTAGGTTGTATACTATAGCCTTAAGTGCTGTAGGATATGAGCCTTCTTGGGACAAGTTGGTATCATCTCCCACCCAGTCGGTATAGCCCTTACCTTGCATATGAGCAGTAAATGTAATTCTAAATCCTGTGGCTGCATAAGCCTTCACTTCGGACAAACCAAACAATGCACATACAAGCAGCACATATACGCACATTAACCTGAAAAAAGGCAACGCACTACCTATAACACCCTTTTTTAAAAATACAGCGTGTTTCATATATCTCTCCTTATTTATTCCGACACATCATATGTTAATAAACACAGCAAATAACTTGCCGCTTTTTCTGATTGTACTCTCCAAAACCTTTAGTGCAGCACGCATTGCACCTATGTTTTTGATGTACACACTCAAAAAATATTAAATTTTTTGCCATACTTATTTTGCGAACGATTCATCGGCAAAATCTACTTGCTATATTCTACCACTTTTTTAATTTTATTACATCTTTAAAATTACTTACGTTATAAGTTAATCAAACTATTGTATCTTTCACACAAAACTTAAGCAAAGTGCCGAATGTTTTTTTAATGTACAATCAGGGCAAAGGCAGATTGTCCGAATAAATTTTTTAAACAAGGCAGTGCCGCAATATAATTCATTCTTTAAAACTCGTTATCATTTCCTGACCC
>ERZ773022.2481-NODE-2481-length-11055-cov-7.032273_pt1 | contig 11055 bp, 9 predicted proteins | sample MGYA00580839_ERZ773022 | MGnify/ENA primary metagenome ERZ773022 (study PRJEB29015, sample SAMEA2738020) | human oral metagenome | biome: human oral; feature: human-associated habitat; material: dental | place: China | collected 2044 ... | reverse complement strand
GGGAAAGCGCCGCGCCGAAAAGCTCCTCGTCCAGAAGTTCCGGCTGCACATCGCCGCAGCGGAAGGAAATCAAAGGTCCCGCCGCACGCGCCGACGCCTGATGTATGCCGTGCGCCAGACGCTGCTTGCCCGTGCCGCCCTCGCCCTGCAGCAGCACATGATTCTTTCCCCTCGCCACGCGCAGCGCTTTTTCACGCAGCGCTTGGAACGCCTGTCCCTTGCCTGCCATCGTGGCGAGGCTGTACTTCGCCGTATAGCCCGCCGTGTGCGCGACGAGCATTCTAAGATCCTCAATGGGCATGGAAACGGTCACGACGCCATTGACCTCGCGCGTCACAGGGCTTTCGATCGGCACGACGGTCGTGACGTCCTCATACGTCTTCGCCTCCGTGATCCATGTGACCTCCTTGTTGTAGCAGGGCGTGCCGCTGAATCCCTGATAGATCGGCGTGTGACGATAATTCAAAACGATGTCGTTAAGGTTCGACAGACGGCTCGTCGCCTGATCGCGCGCTCCGATGCGCGTGAGACGCTCCAATCCCAAGCGGTTCGCGTAAGCGACCTCGCCGCTCGGCAGGATATGATAGACGGCGAACGGCGCGGCATCCAAGATTGCCTCCTGCGCCTGCAGTCTGAGGTCGCGCGCCAAGGCGGCCTCAAGCGAACGCGCGATGAGCAGAAGCTGAGCGATGACGGCATCCTGCGGCACGAGCTTCGGATCGTCCACGACGATGTTCACGAGATAGCGCAGTTCGCCGCCGACGAGGACGGGCGCTGTACAGGCATCGCTTTCGTGAGACGCCTCGCGCCAAATCTCCGGCCCGAAGACCCAAAACGGCACACGCTTCTCCTTCGCTATGCTGATGCTCGAAGCGCCGATCTCTTCGATACCAAGGCGCGAGCCTTCGACCTTGCCGGGAGGCAGACGCATGAAGGGCAGCGTGCAGCTCTTCAAGACGAGCGCCTCGGCGTCGAGCAGCAAGAGACTCAAGCCGTAACGCGCAAAGAACTCCTGCACACCCTCCGTCAGCTGCAGAAGGCAGTCGATGGCAGGAGCATGCTTTTTCTGCAGTGCACAAAAATCCTCCGCAGAAAGCACGCGCTTCGGCTCTGTCCCCATCGATGGCACGTCGAGCCGCCTGCTCTCACGCCACGCCTCGGCCACCCACGGATGCACGTTGACGTCGATCTCTCCTTCGTCGCGAAACCTCTGGTAATACGCCTCAAGCTTCTCCCTGCTGCGCTGCTCCCGTATCATATCTCTCCCCCATCCCAGACAAATGTATTCTATGAATGAACAATCTCGTTTCCCTCCGTATCATACTATCTCATTCTACTACGAAATGTTAAGAGCGACAAGCACATTGCCAAGTTCTCATATCCCATGTATAATAGAAAAGATATGAAAAAAGAAATTATTGCATAGAAAGCAGGGATTCGATATGGCGAAACAACTGAAGAAGATCCGCCGGAATCTGAAGCCGCAGGCGGGCGGCACGAACACGGAGAAGCGCCCTGAAAAAAAGGGCAAGGACACCTTCCTCCTGATCATGATCGCGCTCACGTTCTTCATCGCGTTCATCGGCTGGTCGGAAATGACGTGGCTGAACCGCTCGATGTACGGCTCCCTCGCCGCCTCCCTCCTCCTCATTTACGGCTACAAGCAGGGAAATTTCGGCGAGAAGGAGAAACTCTGGATGACGCGCGCCAGCATGTTCTTCATCGCCCTCTCCTTCGCCCTCTTCGCGGCCATCTGCTACTACCAATACTTTGCCTGATACAGAAACCCACCATGCCCGCTCGGCGTGGTGGGTTCTTTGCTTCTCTTTGCTTTCCGCCTTCTCAATCCTTGAGGATATGCCACTCGCCGCTGCGGTTCGTTCCCGTGCGCTCGATGACGCCCGCCTTGTGCAGTGCCGTCGTCATGCGCTTGACCGTGGCGATCGATACGCCGAGCGCTTCCTTCAAGGCTTTTTGCGTGACCTTGGGATTCTCTCGAATCACATGGAGAAGCCTTTCCTCCATAGATTTTTCTGAAGAAATCTCCACAGGCTTTTCCAAAACTTCTTTCACGATTTCTTTTGCAGATTCCTCCGCCATCGCTCCTGCAGACTCTTCCGCATCGAAAGAAAGCTCCTGCTGCCCCGCGCTCACCTTCTCTTCCCGCGGCTCTGCCGGCTCTTCCTCAAGGGCGACATCATCCGCCTTGAGATCCGCAAGGGATTCAAGTTCAAGTTTCAGCTCGGGCGCAGGCTCAAAATCCGGCTCATGATCGGCTTCCACTTCTTGGGTGAGGTTCGCATCTTGTCCATCTTCCAACGAATTCCCGGATGCCAAAACATCGCCTGCACCGCTTTCTTCCTGCAGCGGCGCCGGCTCTTCCTCTATTTCCTCCGGCAAAGGTTCTTCTTCCCGTATAGGTTCAGCTTCTTCTATAGGTTCAGTTTCTTCTATAGGCTCAACTTCCTGCACAGGTTCAGCTTCTTCTATAGGTTCAACTTCCTGCACAGGTTCAGCTTCTTCTATAGGCTCAACTTCCTGCACAGATTCAGCTTCTTCTGCAAGCTCCGTTTCCCCGACAGACTCCTGCTCTTGAACAGGCTCCACGCTCTCAACAGGTTCAACATCCTGCACGAGTTCAGCTTCAACGACAAGTTCCTGCTCTTGGACAGGCTCAGCCTCCTCAGCGGCCTCAGCAGACTGCATAAGTTCAGTTTCCTCGACAACACCTTCGTGCTGCTGTGCCTCCTCCTCGGCACGGCAATAGAGATTGATGCGCACGGAATCGCCGAGCGTGATGACGGCAGGCTCGGGCAGGCGCGCCCGCTTCGCCGCACGATAGAGTTCGGGCAGGATGCTCTGGAATCCCGTCATCATGCCCATGTAGAGGAACGCCGCCGCAATCGCGCGGTTGCGTATCTTGGAGAAGCCCGTCTTGAGCTTCCAGATCGTCATGTCCTCTTCCAGCAAGCCCGGTACAGTGATTTCCAAGCGATCCTCGTAAAGCACGAGGGAGATGCGTCCCGGCGCCGCATAGTTCCTCTGGCAGACAGCGCGAGCAAGCAGGCGGCGCATGAGATCTTCCGGAAGCTCCTCCAAGCCGCGCGCCTTGACACCCCGCGCCAAAAGGCGCTCCTGCACATAGTTCGCTGCACCGTCCACCTGCTCCGTCAAGGAACCGGCAAACTCTTCGCCGCCGACGAAATCAAGGCGCGTCGCGCCAAGATACTCGGCGCACTGGATGAAGCCTTCGGGAAAAAGCTCCTCCGCCGTGCCTGCGAGCAGATGCCAGCCGCCCGTCGCGCGGCACTCGCCCTCCTCCTCACGCAGAAGCTTCCATGCCAGGAGATCCTCCTTCTGCAGGCGCACGACATCATCATCAGCGCGGCGTTTCTCCGCCTCGCCGTACATCATGCGGCAGAATTCCTCGATCTCCACATCACTGACCGTGCTCTCGGCCGCGAGCTGATCGGCGCTGCTGTTCGTGCCCGAAAGAAGAAGCTCCTGCACCTGATACGGCTCAGCGAGGCGCGTCGCGCCGCCGACGCGCACATAGGTGCCGTCCATCATGCCCAATTCCTTGACGAAATACGGCTTTTCCATACCGGGGAAAATCTCCACGACGACGACCTGCCGTCCATCTTGCAGTTCCACACCGACACGCGGAAAAATGCGCGGCTCGCAGCTGTCGAAAATCTTCTGCGTGATCTCATCTATGCACGGAATGAGCTCCGCCTCTGCTGAAAAGCCCCTGCCGCTTTCACCGTAGAAAATGATGCGTCCGCCTCGTCCGTTCGCAAAAGCCACGGCCGTATTCAAAAAAGATCCGCTCTCCGCCACGATCTGCTCCACGAAATCGCCGCGAACCCCCGTCATTTCTTCCTGCACATTCAGCACCTCTCTGCCATCCGTTTTCTACGCTATAGTATAACAGTTTTTCCAAGGAAAGTCCAAAAAAAGAGAGCGGCTCTCGCCCCCCTCTCATCATGCTTCATCTCGTTTCAATTCTCTATGCCCTTGCGTGCCGCCACGCCCTTTGCATAATAGTGGCGCACTTCCCGCATCTCCGTGACGAGGTCGGCTCGTGCAAGCAGCCAGTCGGGCGCATTCCTGCCCGTCAGGATGATCTCTCGCTCGGGCGGCAGATCATCGAGCAGAGATTCGACCGCCTCGCGCGAGATGAGTTCGAAGAAGAGGGCAACATTCAGTTCGTCGAGGATGACGACGTCCCAAGCGCCCGAGCGTGCGGCTGCGGCAGCCTTGGCGAAGCCGTCCTGCATCAGCTGCAGGTAGTCGGCGGGCGGCTCACCTTGCGGAAACACGACGACGTCTTCTCCCCATGCCGCACGCTCCTCTTCCGTCAGCATGCCCTCCTTCGCGATGAAGAACGGCTTGCCCGTCGTATAGAGCGCAAGCTGCGGTGCGAATCCCTGCAGGACTTTCTGCTCGCTGTAGGCGAGGCTCTTCATGAACTGCATGATGTAGACGCGAAGTCCTGCACCTAGGGCACGCACGGCGAGGCCGATCGCCGCCGTCGTCTTGCCCTTGCCCGCGCCCGTATAGACCTCGATCATCGGTTGTCCACCTTGTCCATCGCGTAGAGGTCGTGCTCGGCGAAGCGTTTTTCGGCAAGCGCTTCATACTTCGTACCCGGCTTGCCGTAATTCGTGTACGGATCGATGGAGATGCCGCCGCGCGGCAGAAATTTGCCCCAGACCTCGATGTAGCGCGGCTCCATGAGGCGCACGAGATCCTTGAGGATGATGTTCACGACATCCTCGTGGAAGTCGCCGTGATTGCGGAAGCTGAAGAGATAGAGCTTCAGCGATTTGCTCTCGACCATGCGCCGCTCGGGCACATAGGAGATCGTGATCGTCGCGAAATCCGGCTGCCCCGTAATCGGACAGAGGCTCGTGAACTCGGGGCAGTTGAACTTGACCCAATAATCCTTGTCGGGATGCTTGTTCTCGAAGGTTTCCAAAAGCTCAGGCGCATAGTCCGCCGCATACTGCGTGTTCTTTTCGCCGAGATGCGTGACGCCCTTCATCTCATCGCTCGTGCGTGACATGGCTGCTCCTCTCCGTGCGCTTCTTGGCGCATCAAAAACTTTTCCTCGAATCCTTCCTTTGTTTCCGGCCGTCCGAAGAGATAGCCCTGAATGGAATCGACCTTGCACGTCTTCGCCAGAAGATCATATTCCTCCTGCGTTTCCACACCCTCGATGCAGACCTTCATGCCCATGCTGTGGCAAAGCTCCACCGTGTAGTCCACGATGCGGCGATCGAAGTCCGACCACAAGATCTGCTTGACGAAGGCCCTGTCAATCTTCACGATGTCGCACGAGAGGTTCTTGAACATCGCCAAGGAAGAGCAGCCCGTGCCGAAATCGTCCATGGCGATCTTCAGGCCATACTCGCGCAGAGAGGCAAACTGACGATTGATGAAATCCCAGTCCGAGATGACCGTGTGCTCCGTAAGCTCCAAAACGATGCTCGCCGGATCTACGCCATAGCGCTCAATACATTCCTTGACGGCCTCCTTGAAGGACGGGTCGCGCAGCTGCACATAGGAAAGGTTGATGCTCATGCAGAAATCGGGAACAATCTTCTGCCACTCACGACAGATGCGCACCGCCGTATCGGCGATCCACTTGCCGACGGGAATCATCAGCTGCGACTCTTCCAGAAGGGGGATGAACTCCATAGGCGCGACCATGCGCCCCTTGGAATTCTGCCAGCGCAGCAGGGCTTCCGCCCCGATGATGCGCCGGCTATCCGCCCCCACCTGCGGCTGAAAGCACAGGCTGAAGCCGCGGCAGCCGTCCTCCACCGAGCGGCGTATGTCCTCGCGCGCCGTCAAAGAGCGCAGCCAGCGGTTGTAAAGCTCCTTCGAGAAGATGCAGTTCTTGTTCTTGCCCCCCTGCTTCGCCAAGGTCAGCGCCGCCTCCGCATATTTGTGCAGCACGAGGTAGTCCTTGCCGAACTGCGGGAAAAAGACCGTGCCGCCCGACACCGTGCAGAAATACTTGTGCTCATTGATCTGCTGCGGCTTCGAGAGCGCCGTCTGTATACTCCTGTAGAGAGTTTCAACATCCGCCTCGTCCGCCCCCGGATAGACGATGCCGAACTCGTCGCCATCGAGCTTATAGAGCCGAAAATCCGTCGAGAGGATCTTCTTGATGCGCTTTGCGACCTCGCGCAGAACCTGATCGCCAAAGGCGCGGTTGTAGGCTTCGTTGACGATCTTGAAATTGTCGATGCCAAGAATCATCAGCGCGCCGCCCCTGCCCGTCTCGCGTGCCTCGTCAAGCGCCGCCTTCATGCGCTGCTCCAAGCGATACTTGTTCAAAAGTCCCGTGACGGCGTCCGCACGGATGCGCTGTCCCATGAGCCGGAAGATTCCCGCATAGAGCGTCCTCTCTCCCTCGTGGTCGAGCGCAGCGGCGCAGCGGCACTCGATCCACTCGTAGTCCCCCTTGCGCGTCCTCGCACGGAACTCGACGCAGCCCTCTCTCGTGTGCCCCTGCAGCACATCGTCAAAGACCTTCGTGGCGCTTTCGCGCTCCGTCGGATGCATGATTTCCTGCCACGCCTGGCGAAAGGCAGAAAATCCCATCGTTTCCGCAGGTATGCCGAAATCCCGCACGATGTTCGGCGACGTCATCGCCACCTTGTTTTGCAGATCCACCACATAAAGATAGCCGGACGTCGTCCTCTTCAGCACATCAAAATAAATCTTCAGACGCTTCAGCAAGGGGCTCAAAGCAGTTCGCGGGATTCGGCGCATGGCGACCTCCTGTTGTCGGGCGTACCCGATGATCTTATGAATATATAATAGCCGACAAATTTCCTAAATGCAAGACTTGACAAAGATTTCCTCCATAAATTTTATGGAAGAAAATCCTCTTCCGACCCAAAGAAAAAGCCTTCGATGCCGCAGCGGCAATCGAAGGCTTTGCGATGTGCAGACCTCATTTATCAACGATTTTTCGTCTTATTCATGATTCCTTCCCTCAGCCAAGACTGCTCGCCTCCGCTTTGCTGCGCCTCTGCTGGAAGAAGAGCACGGACGCCAGGAGAAGGAATCCCACGAGATCGGTCACAAGTCCCGGTTGAATCATCAATAGACCGCCGACGAACAGCATAACGCGCTCAAGTCCGTTCAACGGCTTCACGAGGCAGCCGATCATCGATGCGCTCAAACCAACCATGCCGATGACCGAGGTCACGAGCACAGTGATGAGCGATATGGGCGTCGCATCGATCATGAGAACGACGGGCGACAGCACGAAGATGTACGGAATGATGAAGGCAGCGATCGCGAGCTTCGAGGCATTGATGCCCGTCTTCAGCGGCTTGCCGCCGCTGATGGCAGACCCAGCGAAGGCGGCGAGAGCCACAGGAGGCGTCACGTCGGCGATGATGCCGAAGTAGAAGACGAACATGTGCGCCGCGAGCACGGGCACGCCCATCTGGACGAGCGCAGGAGCGGCAATCGTCGAGGTGATGACGTAGTTCGCCGTCGTCGGCACGCCCATGCCGAGGATGATCGACGTGATCATCGTGAAGAACATCGTCGGCAAAAGCATGCCGCCCGAAAGATCGAGCAGAGCCGACGCGAGCTTGAGGCCCACACCGGTCTTCGTCACGACGCCGATGATGATGCCCGCTGAAGCGCAGGCGACGAGGACGCCGAGGACGTTCCGCGCACCGTTTTCAAGACCGCGCACAATTTCTACGGGCTTCATGCGCGTCGACTTGCGCAAAGACGAGGCCGCGATGGCGAGCACGATCGCCCACAGTGCCGCACGCATCGGCGTGAAGCCCGAGACGAGCAGATAGATGATGACGATGAGAGGAATCGCGAGATGACCGCGCTCCTTCAAGATCTCCCACGGCTTGGGCAGTTCGCTTCGCGGCACGCCCTTGAGATTGCTGCGGCGCGCCTCGAAGTGGACGCCGAGCCAGATGCCGAGGAAGTAGAGGAGCGCAGGAATCGTCGCCGCCTTGACGACGTCGAAGTACGGCACGCCGACGAACTCCGCCATGAGGAACGCCGCCGCTCCCATGACAGGCGGCATGAGCTGTCCGCCCGTCGAAGCAGCCGCTTCGACCGCGCCCGCGAAGTTGCGCTCGTAGCCGAGCTTCTTCATCATGGGAATCGTGAAGGCTCCCGTACCCGCGACGTTGGCGACCGAGCTGCCCGAGACCGTGCCCATGAGACCGCTCGAAAGCACGGCAACCTTCGCCGGGCCGCCGCGCGCCCAACCCGCCACGGCATTCGCAAGGTCGATGAAGAACTTGCCGAGTCCCGTCGATTCCAGGTAGGCACCGAAAAGGATGAAGAGGAAAATGAAGGTTGAGGACACGCCGAGCGGTATGCCGAACACGCCCTCCGTCGTGAAGAAGAGATGCGAGACGAGCTGGTCGAGATTCAGTCCGCGATGTGCGAGAACGCCCGGAAGGTACGGCCCTGCGAATGCATAGGCGAGGAAGAAGAGCACGACGCAGACCATCGGCATGCCGACGACGCGGCGCGTCGCCTCGATGACGAGCACGATGCCGATGAGACCTACGACGAGATCGAGCGAATTGACCGTTCCCGCGCGCATCACGAGGCTTCGATAGGCGAAGATGATGTAGGCGGGAGCGCCCGCACCCAAGATGGCGAGGACGACGTCGACGACATGCACCTTCTCGCGCGACCAGACCTTGCGCATCGGAAAGAGCAGGTAGACGAGCGTCAGGCCGAAGCCCAGATGAACGGCACGCTGCAGCTGCGCATCGAGCACGCCGAAGACCGCCGTATAGATTTGAAAGAGGGAGAACGCGATGGCGAGAACCGCCACGACCTTCGCCATGAAGCCCTTGTGCTCGATGACGTCGGATTCCTTATCGTATTTTTTCAGAACTTCTTTTGCAAGTTCCTCATGCTTCTTGTCTGGCATGATGAACATCATTCCTTTCCTGCCGCAGCAGCGGCTCCAAGCTCCTTGCCGAAGAGCTTCTCCATGCCCCAGTGCCACGGGGCGATGACCGCGAGGTCGACGCGGCTTCCTGCCGGAAGCTTCTCAAAAAGCTTCTCCTCCGTGCCGTCGAGCACGAGCGTCAGTTCCGTGCCCACGCCCGTGCGCAGGGAAAGACGCGGGAAGCGGCGCTCCATGCCATCCATGACGAAAAAGTCGCCTTCCGCGCGGAACTCGCCCTCGCTCGCGAGAAACGGCAGCCCCACGCCGAACGATTGGTAGCGCGTCCTGTCGAGCACGAAGCCCGAAACTTCGTCATCCACGCGCAGGTCTTCCTCCACGGGCGTCTTCTGCACCGAATGGATGAAGCGAATCACGACAGGCATACCCGCGTACGCTTTTTCCGCATAAAGGAGCGCCCCCTGCTCGCTTTCCACGACGAGCAGGGGGCGTGCCAAGAAATCTGCAAGTGCCGCGAGCACGAGAGCCGCAAGGAAGAGCCTCACACCCAGCCGCTTCTTCATTTATTCCTTGTAGTAGCGCTCTGCGCCGGCATTCAACTCAATGGACATGCCGTCCTTCGCGCTCTCCTTCGTAATCTGCTTCGCCGCCGAATGCGCCGCCTGCAACTTCTCGATATTGTCGAAAAGCGCCTTCGTGATGTCGTAGCCGAGCTTCTCGTCCACCTTGTCCGTCGCAACGAGCATCGCCATGACGGAGATTCCCGGGACTTCTTCATCGAAGCCCGCATAAGTGCCCGCCGGAATCTTCGTCTTCGTGTAGAACGGGTACTTCGCAATCAAGGCGTCCGCCTTGTCCGCCTCGATCGGCAGGAGACGCACCTTGTTCTGCGACGTGATGTCCTGCACCGCCGCCGTCGGGAAGCCCGCCGTGACGAAAGCCGCGTCGACGTTGCCGTCCTTCAGGGCGCTCGCCGCCTCGCCGAAGGACAGGAACTGCTCATCGATATCATCATACGTGATGCCGTACGCCTCAAGGATCTGACGCGCATTGGCCTCCGCACCGCTGCCCGCCGCACCGACGGCGACGCGCTTGCCCTTGAGGTCGGCGATGCTCTTGATGCCCGTCGACTCAAGCGTGACGATCTGGCATGTCTCGGGGTAGAGCGCCGCGATGCCGCGCAGGTTCTCGACCTTCTTGTCCTTGAACATCTCCGTGCCGTTCGCGGCGTAGTAGGCGATGTCGTTTTGTACCGTCGCGAGGTCGAGTGTGCCGTCGCCGAGCATTTTGAGGTTCACCACGGACGCACCCGTGTTCTGCGCGTTCGCCTCCGTGCCGTAGATCTCCTGGGTCAGGATCTCAGCCATCGCAGTACCGATGGGGTGGTATGTCCCTGCCGCGCCGCCCGTGCCAATGTTGATGGAGTTCTTGCCCTCCACGCTGGAGTCGCCGTTGCATCCTGTGAAGAGCACCACCATCGCCGCAAGGACTGCCCCTGCCGCAAAAACTCTCTTGACGGTAGAAATCTTCATGATCTACACCTCCTGCCAACATCTTCAACAGTTCTCAAGATTGCAACAACTTATGATCTATGGGTGTATTCTATCATAAAAAGACTCATACGCGCAAGGTATGAGTCTTATGATTTTTATGTATAATTCTCTTTAATTCTTCACGATCTCCGCCGTCTCGCCGTTCGCCTTCGCGCGTTCGATGCACGCTTTGAGGCGTGCGATGTTCTTCACATGGAGGTCGATGGCAAAGCGGATGCGCTTCTTTTCCTCCTCGGTGAATTCCGGCTTTTCATGCGCAGCGCGAATGCGTACGAGACGAGCCTCCACGTCGCGCAGCTCATCCTCCATCGGACGGACGTGCTCGAGTGCACAGCCATAAACGGCACGCATGGCATCCTCGACGTACTGCGCATAGCCCGGCTCACCCGATGCCTTCTCAAGCCACTGTGCGACGTGAAAGATCACATCGTAGGGCGACTCGCCGCCGTGGATCATGGAGACGATCTCCATCTTGACCTGCTGCTCTCTGCCGTGCGGCTGACGGATGCGATCTTGTTCCTCCGCCATCAGATGACCTGCTCGCCGCCGTAGCGCTCCCCGCCGATCTCGGGATAA
>ERZ773022.2480-NODE-2480-length-11055-cov-26.164909_pt1 | contig 11055 bp, 9 predicted proteins | sample MGYA00580839_ERZ773022 | MGnify/ENA primary metagenome ERZ773022 (study PRJEB29015, sample SAMEA2738020) | human oral metagenome | biome: human oral; feature: human-associated habitat; material: dental | place: China | collected 2044 ... | reverse complement strand
TAGCGATATCATCCAAGTTCTAGATTAGACACTTGTCCCAATGGGATAATTGCCACTGCGGTGGTAGCTATCGGGCGCTGAGCAATAATGCGATACCGCTATGCGCTATACTGGATACGTGAAAACAAGAAGCAGCGGTAACCATATCTTAGCCGTGAGCGGCGGCGTTGATTCGGTGGTGATGCTTGATATGGCGCGCCGCCGCTACGGTGCAGCGCGGCTGATCGTGGCGCATTTCGACCACGGCATTCGTCCGGAATCGGCAGCGGATGCGCGGTTTGCGGCGACGTTGGCTATGCAATACGGTTGTATGTTTCGGACACAGCGGGTGGAGCTAGGCGCACGCGCAAGTGAAGACGCGGCACGGCAAGCGCGGTATGATTTTTTGTACGCTGCGGCGCGGGATTTCCAGGCTGATATTTGGCTTGCGCACCATCAAGAAGACGTGGTGGAGTCGGTGGCAGTGAATCTGACGCGCGGTACGGGCTGGCGCGGGCTGGCGGTGATGGATCGTCCGGGGCTGTATCGCCCGTTGCTACACATGACGAAGCGGGAAATTTACGCGTACGCATGCCGGTATCGCTTGGAATGGGTTGAAGACGAGAGCAATCAAGAAGATAGCTATTTGCGTAATCGCTTACGTCGCAAAATATCAAAATTGCTATCAAACGACGACCAGGCGCGTATCGTACAGCTGCGCAACAAACAGATTGCCATAAAGCATAAAATGATTGCTGAAACGGCTTCCCTATTGCCGGATGCGCGGCAGGCGCGTTATTTTTTGACGCAAATTCCGCGCGCTATCGCCGAAGAAATGGTACGGATCGTCATTGAGCGGGAAACGGGCGTGTTGGTGGCGCGCCCGCATGCTGCGCGGGCGCTTGCAGCGATTCAGACGCTGCGCATTGGCGCAGTTCACCAGGTGGCGGATGGCGTATATCTGACGATGACAAAAAAAGGGTTCACGATTGGGCGGCAAGCGTAACGCGCCCGTTCGTTTATAGCTATACTTGATGATAGGCATTTGCCGTCCGAGCATAGTAAAAGCCTATCAAAAATGATATAGTGAAAAGAGTTTTTCTGATTGTTAACCGAAAGGATGAGGGTTTTATGCCGACGAAGAAACCGAAACGTACGACAAGCGTTTCAAATACTATTAGGCTCAGTTTGTTTTGGGCGATCGTTATTCTGGCGGCGCTGGCAATGTGGGCGTTCTTTTCGCCGCACCAGCCGCTGAAAGACGTATCGATATCGCAGGTGATTAAAGATGCGAACGAGGGTAAATTAGCAAAGATTGAAGGCCGCGGCAATGATCTGAAAATTACTGTTAAAGATCAAGATAAGCCGACGCAAGCATCGTATATTAACGGCGGCGTCGGAACGCTGTTGCGCGAAGGTACGCTGAACAACAAAGGCAAGGCGGTAATTTCTGATAGCGCGCCGAGCGACAACACTATAATGTGGAATCTCTTGACGATCGTACTGCCGGTGGTACTGATCGGGATACTGTTTATGTTTATGATGCGCCAGGCGCAGGGGCAAAACAGTCAAGCGATGAGTTTCGGCAAGAGTAAGGCAAAATTGTACGGACTTGATAAAGAACGCATCAAATTTGAAGACATTGCTGGTAATGATAGTGCAAAGCAAGATTTAGAAGAAGTGGTAGATTTTTTGAAACACCCAAAAAAATACCAGGGATTGGGGGCGAAGATACCAAAAGGCGTGCTGTTGGTCGGTAGTCCGGGCACAGGTAAGACAATGCTGGCGCGCGCGGTTGCGGGCGAGGCGAACGTACCATTTTTCAGCATTTCCGGGTCAGAATTTGTCGAGATGTTTGTGGGTGTCGGTGCGAGCCGCGTGCGCGATCTATTCCAAAAAGCAAAAAAGAACGCGCCGGCGATTATTTTCATCGACGAGATTGATGCGGTAGGGCGTAAACGCGGCAGCGGCATGGGCGGCGGACATGATGAACGCGAGCAGACATTGAACCAGATTCTCGTCGAGATGGATGGGTTTGATTCGGATACAAATGTGATTATTATCGCAGCGACGAACCGCGCTGATGTGCTTGATCCTGCCCTGCTCCGCCCCGGACGTTTTGACCGCCACGTGACGATTAGCTTGCCGGAGCGTAAAGACCGCGAAGCGATTTTGAAAGTTCATTTCAAAAACAAGCCGACGGACGATTCGGTTGATTTGGATAAATTAGCGGCAAAAACTGCTGGTTCAAGCGGTGCAGATTTAGCAAATATGGCAAACGAAGCGGCAATCATTGCAGCGCGGCGCGATTCGAAAGTTATCACGAATGATGATTTAACTGAGGCGTTTGAGAAGGTTGCAATCGGTCCGGAGCGTAAGGCTAAAGTGATGAACGATCACGAAAAGGAGCTAACGGCGTACCACGAAGCGGGGCATGCGATTGTCGGCCACGTGCTGCCGGATAGCGATCCGGTGCACAAAATTACGATTATTCCGCGCGGCGGCACGGGCGGCGTAACATGGTTTTTGCCGCCGGAAGATAAAAGTTATACAAGCGTGTACGAATATAAAGACATTCTAGCGCGTGCTATGGGCGGACGTATCGCCGAGAAGCTGAAATATGGCGACGATGGCGTGACAACGGGTGCGGGCAGCGACCTGCGCAGTGCGACACAGATTGCGCGCGATATGATCATTGAGCAAGGTATGGGCAGCAAGCTCCGTAATCAAGTTTTCCATGAGGATAACGGCGGGCTGATGTTTGATAAGATGACGCGCGAACGTCCGTACAGCGACGCGACGGCGACCGAAATTGATAAGGAGGTCGAGGCGCTTATCACCGAGGCGGCGCGGCGTGCCGAGCTGGTGATCTCGCATAATATGCCGGTTCTTGAAAAGCTGAAGGACGCGCTGCTTGAGCACGAAACGCTTGAAGAGGATGCAGCGTCGAAATATATGGCGAAAGCAGTGCTGCCGAAGGAGGCGGCGCTTCACAAGTAGCGGCCATGAGGGGAAAAGGTCGAGTCAGGTCGGTCGTCGCGCGCGCCAACAGCAAATTGTCGGTACAGTGGGCGGCTGCGCTATTGTCTGGCTCGACGCTGCTTTCAAGCTTGCTCGGCATATATCGCGAGCGCTTGATCAACGGCATGTATTACGACACCTATAAAGTGGGTGCCGATGCGTACGTAGCGGCGTTTACGATTCCCGATTTCATGTTTTTCATTTTAGTGTCGGGTGCGCTCAGCGTGTCGTTCATTCCGGTGTTTAATCAGCGTTTAGCAACTGGCAATAAAAAGTCGGCATGGGAATTGAGTTCAAGCTTAGTGAATTTTTTGGCGCTTATTACGCTCGTAACAAGCGTGCTGATTATTATATTCGCTGATCCGCTTGTGCGCTACGTTGTTGGTCCGGGATTTGACGAACAAGGGCGCAGCTTGGCGGTGAGCATGATGCGCGTGATTGCAGTGAATCCGTTTTTGTTTGCAGTTGCGACAGTGCTGTCAAGCATGCAGCAGGCGATTGGGCGGTTTACTTTTTTGGCGCTTGCGCCGACGATATACAATATTGGTATTGTGGTCGGCGCGCGCTGGTTCACGGGCGGTATCAATATTTTTGGCTGGCAGGTGTTTGAGGGCGGTATCATGGGTGTGGCGCTTGGCGTGGTGCTTGGCGCAATTTTGCAGCTTATTGTGAGCTCGCTTGGATTGATCGGTACCGACTTTGATTATCGCTGGAAAATATCGTGGAAAAATAAGGGATTCCGGCGCGTATTGCGGTTGCTGCCGCCGCGTTCGCTTGACCAGGGGATTGATTATTTTAATAGTATCGTTGAGATAAACTTAGCATCGCGCATGGCGCAAGGGGTGACGCGCGCATACCAGCAGGCGTCGAGTTTGAGCTTAATGCCGGTGAATCTTGTCGGCGTGGCGATTAGCAATGCAGCCTTTCCACGCATGACCGAGCGGCTAGCGGAGGGGCGCCCGGACTTGTTCAAAAAGGAATTGCGTTCAGTGATGCGCTGGATTCTGTGGCTGGCGCTGCCGATTGCGGTGATTACGTATTTTGCGCGCGGTTATGTCGTGGCGTTTGTGAAGAACGGCGGCGATTTATTGATCGCGAATATTCTAGGCGCGCTTGTTATTTCTATTTTGTTTCGTACGATTTACCATATCATGGCGCGCTCATTTTACGCGCAGCAGGATACGAAAACGCCGCTGTATATTTCAGTCGGGACGATTACATTGAATATTATTCTCGCGGTGGTCTTTACGTTTGTGTTTGGTTGGGGTGTGTTCGGGCTGGCATGGGCGCAATCAATTGTCGCAGTTGTCGAGGTGATCGTTTTATTTGTAATTTTGTGCCGTCGTATGCCGGGAATTTTTACGCGTGATTTTATACAAGCGGCAATAAAGATGGTTTTGGCAAGCGCTGGCATGGGCGCGATTACATATGCGACGACGCAACTGCTGCAGCTGCAGAGCAGCGACATGAGCTTTATGTCGACCTTCCCGAAGTTTTCGATGATCGTGCTTGTGAGTTTTTGCGTGTATGTTGAGTTGAGCGTTCTACTTAAACTGCGCGAAGCCGATCCGGTGCTTGGGCGGCTATATAAACTCTTCTTTGGGAGATTGCGCCGGTGAAGTTAGACCGCATTCGTAATTTTTGTATTATTGCGCACATTGACCACGGCAAATCGACGCTCGCCGACCGCATGATGGAGATGACGGGGACGGTAGCGAAGCGCGAGATGAAATCGCAGTTGCTGGATAGCATGGAACTGGAGCGCGAGAAAGGGATTACCATAAAGCTGGCGCCGGTGCGGATGAAATATGAGTATCAGCCGGAACAAACGAATATTTCACACAGCTCGGAGCGGAACAGAGCCGCTCAAACAAATTTAGATTGTATGGGCGGTATGTATGATCTTAATCTTATTGATACGCCGGGTCATGTTGATTTTAGCTATGAAGTATCGCGCAGTTTGCAGGCATGCGAAGGCGCGGTACTAGTGGTTGATGCTAGCCAGGGGATTCAAGCGCAAACGCTTGCAAATGTATATTTGGCGATGGAACAGGATTTGGCGATTATTCCCGTGCTCAATAAAGTTGATTTACCGGCTGCCGACGTGCCGCGCGTGTCTCGGCAAGTGATCAATCTGCTCGGCTGCCGCGAAGATGAGATAATTCAGATTTCGGCGAAGACGGGAAATAACGTTGACCAGGTTCTTGCGGCGATCGTTAAACGGGTTCCAGCGCCGACAGGCAACATGCATGATAAGACGCGCGCGTTGATTTTCGATAGCTATTATGATGACTACCGCGGGGTGATTTTGTATGTGCGAGTAGTTGACGGGCAAATCAAAAAAGGCGAGGCGATAAAAATGCTCGCGACGGATGCGAATGGCCTAGCGCTGGAAGTTGGTCACCTCAGCCCGATGATGACGCCCGACCCGCTGCTTGATACCGGCGAAATCGGTTACATCGTCACCAACCTGAAGACCACGCGCGAAGCAAAGGTGGGCGATACGGTGACATTGAAGAAATATTTTGATGGTGCGAAATGAAAAAGGTAAAAGCTATTCCAGTAAAATTGTCTTGGCTTAAGAGTATATATCAGAGAACTAAAGATTTTTTGGGAGAAAATATTCACGGCGTATGGCTGCTTCGTCCAAGGGTATCAATAGTAGGCTATGTATTGCTATTTATTATCTGTTCACCTGTAGTGACTTATCTCCATGAGAACCACTGGCTTTATACTTGGCTTCATCCGGCGAACAGCAGCGAGATTATTATTGGAATATTTACGCTCTTGTTTGCACTGTTGCTGCCATTGGCGATAGCGATTATACAGGACGACAATAATCCTCTTGTCAGACAAACCTTAACGACAACAGTCATGAGATTTGGATGGATGTCAGTTATAGTAGCTATCGTATGTTTTACGCTAGTTGTTCCGGCTAAGATTGTTGATATTCCAATCTTAAAATTAAGAACAACCGCTAGAAGTATGACCATTCCCTTTCTGGCAGTAGGTTTTGCTTTCATGCTTGCAAGCCTCTATCGGTCGGTTCGCTGGTTGAGAGACGAGGCAATGACCAGCGGTCTATTCGGAGAGGTTGTGGACAAAGATACTTACATCAGAAGTTTTGCGTCGTATCGATTTGCTTGCATTGTTCGTGCACTAGGGAATAGGAAAAGGCCTCATATCTGGCAGATCGTTTGGTCGCAGCAATTTTCTGTGAGCTATGAAGATATTATTCACGAAGCTTTTTTGATCGAATTAATAAAAGTATTAAAAGCGACGATATAAAACAATACAGCTTGATGCTAATAGAACTAGAAGCATATCAGAGAAATTTTGCAAAGCGTAACCAAAATAGTTATAAATTTGCTTCAGAAAATCCAAAACGATTCTTTTTGCTATACGATAAAATACATCGCATAAACGAAGCGTATTATCGGAAACGTTCTGAGGCCGGTTTCCTTGTGGACGACAATGCAATAAAAAGTATTGCGAGTGATTACATCAATCTCCTCGTGAAAAAGCCAGGCACGAATGGAGTTTGGGACTTATTCCAGGCACTGGACGTGTATACACAGGAGTTAGATTTAGTAGTGCTACATGACAAAACAAGGGAAGATTGGTTGGTAGAAACATTCCTTGAAGCGTTGTTTAATTCTATTAAAGGCGGTAATATCCGAGCCTATCACATAAAAGAACATTTTGGCGAACAGTCGCCGTGGGCTGTAACATACGAGCACCTTTTTGGTGATGGTGAGCGCTATAATCTTAGTTTCTTAGTCATGAAAAATATTGGGAGTGGCTACGGTCGTCTTTGGAGGACTTGGGTGATCATGATTATTTTTTCAAAAATGACAGTCTTGTTGAGGCTATTTTTCCAGGAGTTAACGGGATTATCATAGGGGAGTTATATTGGCTATTATACCTCTACCTCGGCTACGGTAGCGGTTATTTAGACTCCTGGATAACCAAACACCGTCCAATTGGACTTATGTCGTTTGGTCCGACCCTTGAATATACTGGTGATATGCAAGAAAAATTTCGTCAAATTACAGAGCAGAAAGAAGCAAACACCTTAAAATTATTTTGTCGATATTATTATCAACTTATATACTCTAATTTGCTTGATCTAGAAAATACCATTAACCAGGCAAAGTCAAAGGATAAAACAGAACTAGACGGAGACCAAAAGGTGCGGCTAGATGACTTCATCACACTTGCCGAAAAGATAGTCCAAACGCGAAAAGAGTTATTAAATGAAGTTGAGAACAAATCTGAGAGTGGTGCTGTAAAAATAGAGAAGTAAAACGATGGTTAGATTTGACTACGTAATTTTGATGAAGCTGTAATATTGTATAATAAAAACGATGTTTCATGAAATTTCGAAAGGAATATTATGTCTGCTGGTATTATCTATATCATGACTACCGCTGTGTCTGGATTAATTAAGATTGGTAAAGCAAGGACAGAAAATTACGCGGAGCGAATGCGATTTCTTGAGATGAACGGGTACTATAATGTGGTGGGGATGAAGCGATTTTTTGCTATTGAAGTGGTAGATTATAGTGATAAAGAGACATTGCTGCACGAGATTTTTAGTAAACATCGCGTTGGCGGCAGCGAATTATTTGCGCTTGACGCAGATCTAGTCAAGCAGCTTTTATTGTCATTTGACGGGCGCATTGTATATCCGGCTGGCGGCAACAAAGAAAAAGATTTTGACGCTGTTGCGCGTGTACGCAAACAGGGTGAACGGTTTAGCTTTTACCGCAAAGGTATCAAAAACGGTGAAAAAATAGCATTTGTGTCTGATGATTCCATTATTGCAACCGTCGTTGACGAGCGTGAAGTAGAGTACGAAAATCAGCGCTGGAAATTATCGCCGCTGACTTACCATATTTTTGAAAAGAAAAACCAATTAAACAACAGCGGTGCTTACCAAGGTGCGGCATATTTTACTTATTGTGGTAAGAAACTGAAAGATATTAAAGATAAGGATTAGTCGCATAAAAGTAAAAGCGTTGGTTGGTTAAGAATGATATGACGGAAAAAGCAATTATTAAACAAAAGCATGGAGTACCTTTGAAAGTTTGCATTATACCGTGAAGTCAAGCAGGTAAGTAATCTGTTATTTTTCTGTCGATTCCCCTATAATATCTCTGTATGTCACAGCCTATCGTCCAGCCTTTGCCTGGTTACAAAGAAATTCAACCGTTTGTTTATGCGGGCTTTTTTCCGGTGAGCAATGAGGATTATAATGATCTGAAAGAGGCGATTGAGAAGCTAAGTTTGAGTGATTCAGCATTGCAGTTCGAGCCGGAAAATTCGCCGGTGCTTGGGTTTGGCGTGCGGATCGGCTTTTTGGGGCTGCTGCATATGGACATTATCCGCGAGCGGCTGGAGCGCGAATATAATCTTGATTTGGTAGTAACGAATCCAAGCACCGACTATCAAATTACCCTGACAAACGGCGAAGAACTAGACATTAAGTCTGCTAGCGAGTTACCCGACCCGGCGCAGATTGCCGAGATTCGCGAGCCATGGATAAATGGCGAAATCGTCGTGCCGCAGGAATATATTGGCGCAGTGATCCAGCTGATTGTGTCGAAGCGCGGGCGGCAAAAAAACCTCAGTTACATTGATGAGCGGGCGCTTGTCTCGTTTGTTGCGCCGCTTGCCAATTTGCTAACCGATTTTTACGATCAGCTCAAAAGCGTGACGTCGGGATACGGTTCGTTTAACTATGAGTTAGCAGGCTACCAGGCGGAAGATCTCGTGCGGGTAGACTTTTACGTGGCAGGTGAAATGGTTGACGCTCTGAGTGTCATGTGCCACCGCAGCGAGGCGCAAAAATTAGGGCGAGAAGTTGTTAAAAAATTAAAAGACGTCGTGCCGCGCCAAAGCTTTGAAGTCAGCTTGCAGGCGGCAATCGGCGGTAAATTTATCGCCCGCGAAAACATTGGCGCCTACCGCAAAGATGTTACCGGCTATTTGTACGGCGGTGATGTTTCGCGTAAGAAAAAGCTGCTCGCCAAGCAGGCGCGCGGTAAAAAACGCATGAAGCGCTTTGGAAAAGTCGATATTCCGAGCGAGGCGTTTACGGTGATGTTGAAGCGAGATTGAATGTCGTTTTCTTTTAACCTTTCCTATTGATAATCGGCTAAAGGACGATACAGATGAATTTTCTGGGCGGCATATTCATTTTGGTTCGCCAGATTTTCTGATTGGCGGGCAGTGCTGCGGATCTATAACTGACAAGTTCTAACAGAGACGTGCTATTCTATGCTAGAATAATATGGGTAAGTAGTCTATATGAAATTACGTGACGCTTAAAATCAATAAAGGAGCTTAAAAGTGGCTAAAAAACTAAAAAGAATCAGTTTCACACTGCTCGGTATTATCGCTGCGATTACATTACTTATCATTGGTGTACGGGCATATAACGACCATGTGTATGGCGGCGAAGCATACAAATTTGACGCGCCGGCGTATTTTCGTGATCCGGCGAATCTATCGCTCTACCCGACGAATATCAACGGAGTGGATGTGCGGCGCGTCGATGACGGTGCAGTGCAGGGATTCCATCTCGTGCCGCGTGAAATTAAACATAAAGGCACGATCATCGTTTACGGCGGATCGGACGGCACGCCGAATTATGCGCAGGCGGTTGATTTTGCAAAGAACGGCTACGAGGTGCTGTCGTTGTTTATGTTTGGGCAGAAAAACCAGCCGAAGACATTGGCGCGCGTGCCGCTTGAGCAGTTTGGGCAGGCGCTGCGCTACGTAGAGACGCATGCTAAAAGCCCGTCGCCATTGACAGTGATGGGTACGTCGAAAGGCGCGGAGTATGCGCTTAACCTCACGTCGAAATATCCGCAAATCAACAATGCGATCTTGGCGGCGCCGTCGGCATATAATTTCAATGGGCTTGATTTTGAAAATTACGGCTCGTCGTGGACGTGGCAAGGCAAGGAGTTACCATATATTGATATCCAAAAAACAAGTTTCGGACATTTTATTGGTGATATGATAATTCCGATGATAGCAAAAGCGCCGGTTACATATAAAAACGCGTACCAAGCGGCGGTTGATATGGATGAGGACAATAAGAGTAAGAAGATTCCGCTCAATACCAAAGCGAACCTATTGATTATTGCAGGCAGTGATGATCAAATGTGGAACAGCGCCAGCATGGGTAAAAGCATTAAAGACCAGCGACCGCAGAATACTGATCTGGCGATATACGGTGGGGCGGGGCATGTGTTTGCGGGCAACGGTGTATTGTCAACGAAGTCAATACGCATGAACGTTGGCGGCACGACAGATGCAAATACGCGGGCAGCGCGCGAAAGCCGCAAGCTTATGTACGATAGGCTGCAGGCGTGGCATCCGTAGCATAAACTTTGAACAGTGTGTGGTTTTGGCGATTTAGCAGGCGCACTGACTATTGGTTTGTGTATTTGGCTCGGTGTTAAGTGTCGTCAAGATGTCGTATGGTACAATAGGGCATGGATTTAGCACAAAAAATCGCCGCCTATCAACCGAATAGCGGCGTACGGCAGCTTGTTGCAGATACGAAACTTGTCTTATTGGTGGGTATTTCCGGTGCAGGTAAAGACACGACAAAACAGCGATTGTTGCAAGACCCGGAGTTTGCAGATATTGTGTCATATACGACGCGCCCGCCACGGCGAAATGCTGGCGTGCAAGAGCGCGATGGTGTTGATTATCATTTCATTGACGAAGCGACGGCAGAAAAAATGCTTGATGCTCATGACTTTATTGAGGCGAAGTTCGTGCACGGTACAGTTTATGGCACGGGCGTAGCGGAGATTCAGGCGATCCACGATGCGGGCAGAATTGCTATTACCGATATTGATGTGCAGGGTGTGGATGAATATAAAAACCTATCGCAAACAGTTGTTGCAATTTTTTTATTACCGCCAAATTATGACGAATGGCGCCGTCGGCTGCAGACGCGTTATGCGAGTGTTGAGGAATTTGAAGCCGAATGGCCGAAACGTTTTGCGAGCGCTATCAAAGAGTTGACGCATG